>ERZ1673738.7-NODE-7-length-343117-cov-22.324163_pt1 | contig 343117 bp, 269 predicted proteins | sample MGYA00580198_ERZ1673738 | MGnify/ENA primary metagenome ERZ1673738 (study PRJEB41218, sample SAMN15661784) | gut metagenome | host: Homo sapiens | place: Canada: London | collected 2015-08-20/2019-03-30 | study: EMG produced TPA metagenomics assembly of... | reverse complement strand
GCATTGGGGCTATACAACTCCCGTATCGTGAAACTGGTAAACAAGAAAGGACAGCTCAAGAGTTCCATTATCATTGACGAGCTACCGACCATCTATTTCCGTGGTATCGACAACCTGATAGCCACAGCACGAAGCAACAAAGTGGCGGTGTGTCTCGGCTTTCAGGATTTCTCACAGCTTACCCGTGACTACGGTGAAAAAGAGGCGAAGGTAATCCAAAATACGGTCGGAAATATATTCTCAGGACAGGTGGTCGGGGAAACGGCAAAAAGCCTGTCGGAACGTTTTGGCAAAATACTCCAGCAACGACAATCCATCTCTATTAACCGGCAGGACACATCCACTTCCATTAACACGCAGTTGGATTCGCTGATACCTGCATCCAAGATTGCCAACCTCTCGCAGGGCACATTCGTGGGCAGTGTGGCGGACAACTTCGGGGAAGAAATTGACCAGAAGATTTTCCACGCACGGATTATTGTCGATAGCGAAAAGGTAGCGGCGGAAACAAAGGCTTACAAGAAGATACCTGTCATCAATGAGTTCAAGGACGAGAATGGCAACGATATCATGCAGCAACAGATAGACCGGAACTATTCCCAAATCAAGGCGGATGTGGTGCAGATAATCGAGGATGAGATGGAACGAATCGCAAACGACGAGAACCTGAAACATTTGTTACAGGAGAAATAACCGGTGGGCGACAAAAATACGGGCGGGGCAAATCCGATACATTGTCCCGCCCGTCATTCTTTTAATCTTGATTTTCAGAAATTTCTTCTTTAAGTAATTTGTTTATGGTCGTTATCGTGTGGGTCTGAAAGTAATTTTTTAGTTCGGCATCATCTTTCAGCAGTATGCCACATTCTTCATCAAAAGTTCCGATGATATATTTTTTTAATTCGGAGAAACTCTCTGCAAACGGTATCTGTCTGTTTTCCTGCCAGAATCCGGTCGTGACTTCGGAGACAAACGCTTTCAATACGGCTTTTTCCTCCTTGTCCAATTTCTTGAAAGGCATTGTTTCCCGGCTCACGTGCAATGGCTCCCGTAAAATATCCTCCGGATTTTTACCGTTACGTATAGCGGACATACAACTTTTACAGATATGTTGTGCGTGTCCTTTGCCTGAGAACTTCTCGTTCGCCTTATAGCTGCCACAGATACGGCAATAGTGCCCCTGTTGTTTCTTCTTCTTTTTCGCCATGCCTATTGTTGTTTTAATAATTCCAGACCTTTTTCCGTCAGACGGTATTTCTGCTTCGGGTGACTCGGCTGTTCCGGGTACAATGGAACGATATATCCTTCATTCAATGCGGGATGCAAGTAGTTCATCCTGAATGTGGGACGGTGGTTCAGTTCCAATGCTTCCATTATTTCTTTTACGGACAATTCTCCTTCATCCAGTATTTTTACCAAAGCAAGAACCTGATCGGTACTTGGTCGGTACTTGGTCGGTGCTTGGTCGGTACTTGGTCGGTTTGTCACATCGCATCTGAATATCAGTGTTACACTGTCTGCCCATATCTTATATTCCGGTTCGGGCAATCCTGCTTTGCGGCATTCAGACATCATCAGTCCTATACCGCGTCCCCAGCTTTCCAAAACCTTCCGTTTATACAGAACATTGGCCAATAAAGGATTTTGTGGTTTTGATTCATGCTCTGACTTCATTTTTTCTGCATCCCATTCGGGCGGGAAAGTACCCGGGTTTTCTATTTCCACACGATCATCATAAATGGCTATGCCCACCGAACCGCTGGCTTCTTTGTACGATCTGTGGGTCAGCGAGTTCAATACTCCTTCTCTTATAGCCTTGTAGGGAATGGTCAGATGTTCCTCACGTTCCAATGTATCGGTTGTGCCGGATAAGGAAAGGTGCTTGAAAATAAATGCCATTGCCGCATTGAGCAGTTGAAAAAAGTTGCCTTGAATGCGTTGGCTGTCCATGAATACGGTTTTGTCCGTTCCTTTGAAACGGGCTAAGCGGAGCAGGCATTGGGGATATTCCATATCCTCATGTTTTCCAAACAGCACGGCTGCCGCATTGTTCAACACCCCATCTTTCAGTAAACCGAACTTTCCTAATATGGCAGGAATGTCAGTACCGGTATCTTCCGGCAGGCGACCGCATTCTATACCTAATCTGACTGTCTTCAATACCTCGTTGGTATCCAAGTGCTGTAAGGTCAGGTTGCTGTTTGCTAAAAGTTCCCAGCGGTATCTGTTTCCGTCACGCTGCAACAGTAGCTCATTGTATGCCAGCTGCGGCATCGTGGTGGTCGCACTTTCCACACGCATATAGGGTCGTCCTTTATAGCAGAACGGACGGCTGGGTTTGGAATCTTCAACACGGAAAACAATTACTTTTTTCTCATTATCCGACAGCGGTACATAGGAGATCTGTACCATTGCCACAGGTTCCAGCCGATTGATTGCTTCCGCTATATCCCGTTTGGTCTTGTCGCTTACTTCCTGCCCGATGATTTTTCCCTTGTCGCTCACACCGAACAGCACCGTACCACCGTTACCGTTGAGAAAGGCGCAAAGGGTTTCCATACCGCGTTCCAACTGACCGGTGGTTTCCTTGAACTCCACCAGCCCGCCTTCTTTTTCAGCTATCAACCGTTTTATTATATCGAGGTCTTCTATAATCATATATAATTCTGTAACGTAAGTACAAAGGTAGCGGTTTCCGCTGACATTCGAGCAAAAGAATCGAATACTATCTGTCGGAAAAGACAAACTATCCTATAAAAATGCAAGAATGGCATCCTGCCACCATCTGCTTCGGCTTTGGTACAAGATAGCCTTCTTATGCGCTCTTGATTTACGGCTCCTGATGCCCAAAGAAGACAGTAACAAGGAGGATAAGACATCCGCTTTTTTATTTCAGCCTGCAAAGGTAGCCCCGTGCCTATCTGGATTGAGCAAGGCCGGGCCCTTACGGGTTTCCGCAAAAATCTTCCGCGCTGCGCTTGCGGTATTTTTCCGGAAAGCCTTGCACAATCCGGCACGGGACTGTTTGGCAGGCAAGAAATAAAAAATCGGCTCACGAACCGGTAAGTGTTTAACTGAAAAAATATGGCTATGAGCAAAACAAGAGCAAACAATGGCATGAAAGAGAATTTGAGTCCAACCACCGAAAGCAAGGATAATCTGCTCATTGGACAGATTTATTGGAAAGGGTGTGCTTACCCTGTAAGAGAAATAGATACCGGAAAACATTTGTTCAAGGTGTCTGTGGAAAGCCTGCTGGATGAACTGATAAACGATATGCGCAACGGAATATATGAGGCAATGGAAGCGTGCGAAGAGATAGACGCTTACTGCACCGATGAAGAACTGCGTACTTTGTCCGATTCTGAATTATATAAACTGTATTGTTAAACCAACTGATTGAAAAAATATGAAAAAGAGAAGCAACTTCACACCGATGGAAAGATTTCATGAGATTCTTGTCGGTCATAGTTTGAATGCAATGAATGTGGGAATCAACCATATTCGTGTTTTCCTTGAGGGCAAAAAACTGTTTGATTACTATCCGTTAAGGATGAAACTGTTTGACTACCATAACTGGCACCAGTTGACTTATCCTTCTTTTGGAAACGACGACACGAAATGGGAAAACGAACTTGATGATATTATCCGGTGCCTGATGATAAACCCCCAATAAAAGTTATGCTTATAAACAAAAACAGTAAAACGCTCATTTGGGATAACATTCCCGAATGGGCGATTTATTCATTGGAGTATGGCATTGAAGAGGATTTGTTTCTTACCGATGAAGACAAAAAATTGATAACCAAATTTATCGGTGAAAATTTTCCAAACGGATATGCCATGTCAGTGGATTGGGAATCATACAAGGAGTTCGACCGTTTTCCTGCATTCGGAAAACCGTGCAAGACTTATACGGTCAGGTTCTGTAACCTATAAATTAGAAAAATATGAGAAAGATAACATTAAGCGAATACAATGCCATTCCGGAAAACTATCGTGGGATTTGGACTGTCGAACGTTGGGATTTGCCTGATTGGGCAGAATTACGCAAAAAACATATCGGCAAACGTACCATGATGGTTTATGATAAAGGTACATGCCTGCTGGTAGAGGGAATCGGCTTTGAAATCGTGGATGATTCCGGCTGGAAAAAGCCGGATGAAATCAGAAAAGACATAGATATGCTTTACCAAGAGTTCTGTAACATGCGTAAATGCGAACCGCATTATGCAGATTGCATCATACGTTGGCAGGACACTCTGGATACATTGGAAACAAGAATTGCATTGTCCATGGATTCCGATACGGAATGGGATGAAGAAATCTTCTATTATTGCAACAGCCGGAACGAATTGAAATCACTCACAGAAAAAGGTTGCTCAGATTTTGTCATTGCTGATTGCTTCGGCTTCGGAATGTATGAAAAGCCGATGCAGGAAATCTGAACAACATATTGAAAAAAGTAATGAAATACCAATAAAAACAAGAAATCTCAGCCATAATGACCGAGATTTCTTTTCTTCCTTTTTATAGTGCAGATGCGACGACTAAGCTCGCACGGGCACTTTTAGTATTGCAAAGGTAAGGATTCTTTTTTATTCAACCAAATAATATGAATTCAACTTTCTATTTTGGAAACCTGCGCTATAACTTTTTGGGCTTCGGGAGTCTGAATGGAACTGACAAGATTTTGAATATCATTCTCCAAATTCTTTTTCCGCGATTGTGAGATACACCCCAGCATATACCTAACAACATCTATGCCACCTTTAATATTGTGTCTGCATTCGGCAGAAATGTCAGCAGGCAGACGTTTGATTCCTTTAGGAAAGTCCATACGGTAAATACAACCTCCGTGTGCACATTTGTTACGAAGTACACGTATAGTTTCCATATAGTTATAAAAAACACCTCTTGAACAGCCATAGGCATTAGCGACCAGATCTTTCGCTTCCGCTTCTTTCAGCGAATCATATAATGTTATGATATTGCCTATTGTCATAAACTCGATGGTTTTCCATGCAGGAGCATATATCCCCGGATGGTTGGCATGATGACGTTGGATAATGGGGTTTTTACGCATAACCGCATATACCTGTTCTTCAAAATCGTTAACGAATTTAGAGGTTACATACTTACGATTGACAAACCAGCAGGGGTCATCAATGTATTTCAGCGATATGTTGTAGATGAGTTTTGTACGGATATTGACCTCAATACGGTCAAGAGCATTGAGCAACAATCTCCTGAGTCTGGTATCAAACTCATAAAGGTCATAGACACTTTTAAATGTAGTACCCGGTTTTAACTGATGGTCACGATGTTCCAGACATGGGAACTTTATTTCGTATGGAAAAGAATAGAATCCAAGTCGGTAATAACCCACATCAAGGAGAATCTCTTTCGCTTTCTCCTCATCATCAAATGTCATTCCATTTGATTTCAGTCTGGCTATTTGTTGGTCTATCGTATATGCTTTTTTCATTGAATTCATTGAATATTTATTTTAAATGCGAATTTACTCAATTTTCTTAAAACATATATCCAATGTGCTGATTGATTTATAGAAAGATAAATCGTGCCAAGCATTATTCCATATTCCTCCATAAAATTCCATCATTATTCCGCTTCACTTGGCAAGTCCCTTCGAGAAGATAACTCGGAGGATGATACCTTCCACGTTCAAGCCTCCGGTTTTCGGGACACAAAATTCCCTTTGGTAATTTTCCGCCCGAAAAAACGCTCCGGTATCATCGTCCGAGTTGGGGAAAAGGTCCGGGACTTAGCAAGCGAAGCGACCTACGACGCATAGGACAAAACCAAAAAGACAAATGACGGCGGTCTTTTGCCAATGCTGATGTCGCAATGGATTACGCTGTCAATATCTACCATACAAAAATGATCTTCCGGTCTTATGGGGCAACGGAAGGAAGTGGGGACTAAAGACAGCTCGCTCTCCACTCTGCATAATACATTTCTCTTTATCGCTTTCCTTTTGTTTCCGGCTTTTCTACCGCTTCCGCCTTTTCTGTTTGTTGGGGCTTACCTCCTGTGTGCTCCTTCTTTCTTTTTTGTTTTATCGGACTCTGTATATTTCCCACACTTTTACCCTGATTCTTCCGTTTTTCTGCCTTTCGTCTTCCCGCCTATGGTGAAACGTGATGACATACGATGAAACGGATAGTCCAACGCATTGAAATATAATGTTTTATCAAAATTATGCCTATATATTTGCGGTGACAACAATAGTTTTCAACTCTAAAAATCACAGTTATGGCAAAGAAAAATGTAAGGGACGAACCCATGAAAACACAAGTCACCGAGAATGACCAGCTGAGTGACATTGTCTTCATTCTCGACAAGATGGAACTGCTGTTGCAGGCTATATCCGAAATTGACAAGAACGGCAGGTACAAGACGGTTCCTGCAGACAAGGAACACCGGAACTCCTTTCTGAAAATAGACCGTTATGCCAGCATGTTCGAGAATTTTCTGAAAAACTTCTGGAGCCAGTTCAAGGACCCGACCCGTTTCGGACTGCTCACCATCAAGGAGGACACCCTGGACAGCCCTGAAGTCAGACAGGCGGTGGAAGACATAGCCGCAGGCAGGAAATCGGATGCGGTGGATGAATTTCTGAAAAAATACGAGATTGTACCACGCACCAAGGAAAACCAAAGTATAAACAATCAAAATCAAGAAGAAATGGCAAAGAAAAACCAGACACAGCAGCAGGCCGCCCCGGAAACCGGGCAGCAGCCCAAGTACCGCTACAATGAATCAATGATCAACTGGGAGGAACTGAAACACTTCGGACTGTCCAGGGAGGAACTTCAGGAGCGCGGACTCCTTGACCAGATGCTCAAGGGATACAAGACCAACCAGGTCGTACCCATCAGCATGAATTTCGGTTCCGCTGTTTTGCGCACGGATGCACGACTGTCATTCCAGCAGTCCGTGGGAGGTCCCATCGTATTGGGCATCCACGGTATCCGTCAGAAACCCGAACTTGACCGTCCTTATTTCGGACACATCTTTTCCGAAGAGGACAAGAAGAACCTGCTTGAAACAGGCAACATGGGGCGTGTCGTGGAACTGAAGGGACGTAACGGGGAATATATCCCTTCCTTCGTGAGCATTGACAAACTTACCAACGAGGTGGTTGCCATGCGTGTGGAAAATGCGTTCATCCCGAAGGAAATCAAGGGAGTGCAGCTGACCGAACAGGAACAGAACGACCTGAGGGAAGGCAAGAAGATATTCGTTGAAGGGATGATTTCCAACGGTGGAAAGGAATTTGATGCCCATATCCAGATCAATGCCGAGCGCAGGGGTATCGAATACATCTTCGAGAACGACAAGCTGTTCAACCGCCAGTCGCTGGGTGGCGTGGAACTGACCAAACAGCAGATTGAAGATCTCAATCTGGGAAAAGCCATCTTCGTGGAGGGAATGGCACGCAAGGACGGTGAGCTATTCTCCTCGTATGTAAAGCTGGATGAAGCCACCGGCAGACCTTCCTATACACGCTACAACCCGGATTCTCCGGAAGGCGCACGTGAAATCTACATCCCGAAAGAAATCAACGGAGTGAAGATAACTCCGGAAGAACAGCAGCAGCTCCGGGAGGGCAAGGTCATCTTCCTCAATGACATGGTCAACCGCAAGGGCGAGGAATTCTCCTCATTCATCAAGGCAGACCTGGAAACCGGACGGCTGAGCTATTCACGCACACCGGACGGCTTCGAGCAGCGTGCGGAGTTCAAGATTCCAGACAAGGTATGGGACGTGCAGCTGAACCGCCAGCAGCGTGCCGATCTCCAGAGCGGCAAGGCCGTGCTGGTAGAGGGCATCAAGGGCTATGACGGAAAGACCATCTCCCAGTATGTCAAGGCGAACTTCAACCAGGGCAGGCTGGACTTCTACAACGAGAATCCGGACCGCAAGCGTGACGCTTCACAGCGGAATGTCGTGGCCAACGCCCAGAAACAGGGACAGGAGGCGAAGCAGAGCAGCCGCAGATCCAAAGGTGCAAGCATGGCCTGAAGTAAAACGAATGTATAATCCAAAAGAATCAGAAACATGGAAAAGAACAATGGAAACAATGCGCCTTTCAAGGCGGAAGACGTAAACTGGGAAGAACTGGCCGGAATCGGCATCCTCAAGGACGAACTGGAAATGTCGGGAGAACTTGAAACGCTGCTCAGCGGGAAAAAAACGAAAGTAATGTCACTCAGCCTTGTACTCCTCGGTGTGGACGTGGTGATGGATGCCACCCTGCAACTGATACGCAAGGACGGTGAACCGCTGATGGAAATCCTTGGCGTGAAGCCGATGGCATAACATCTCCTTTTCACCCGATACGACAATCAACCGTCAAATGTCAAACCGCCGTTCCCCGTCATCCATGGCGGTCGCGGGGAACGGCTTTAATTTTACAAAAAAATGAAGATAAAAGCAATCATAGCAGAAAAACCGAGTGTGGGAATGGATATCGCCCGTGTGGTCGGGGCTACCGAAAAGATGGACGGCTACTGTACAGGCAACGGATACATGGTGACATGGGCTCTGGGGCACCTCGTGCAACTTGCCCTGCCCGGCACGTATGGCTATACGAAGACAACCGCCGCTGATCTCCCGATGCTGCCGGACCCGTTCCGGCTTGTTTCCAGACTGATCCGCACGGACAGGGGCACGGTGACAGACCTGACCGCTTCCCGGCAGTTGAAAATCATCGAGGGGGTATTCTCCAGATGCGAGAGCATCATTGTGGCAACCGATGCCGGACGAGAGGGTGAACTGATATTCCGTTGGATATATGACTATCTGGGATGCACCAAGCCGTTCATGCGTCTGTGGATCTCATCGCTTACAGACGAGGCTATCCGGGAAGGTATGGCCAATCTCAGGAACGGCAGCGACTATGACAGTCTCCATGCGGCCGCTGACTGCCGGGCAAAGGCTGACTGGCTGGTGGGCATGAACGCCAGCCGAGCGTTGGCGATAGCCACAAGTTCGGCCAATAATTCCATCGGACGGGTGCAGACTCCGACACTCGCCATGATATGTACCCGTTTCAAGGAGAACCGGAATTTCGTGTCTGTTCCTTATTGGCAACTGCATATCACGCTGACACAGGGAGAGGCGCACCGGCAATTCATCCATACGGGGGAATTCAAGGACAAGGCAGCAGCGGAAGCGGCATTCGGCAACATCGGCACCGGTTCTCAGGCGACAGTCACACGACCGGAACGCAAGAGGGTCTTCCGGCAGCCACCGCTTCTCTACGACCTGACATCCCTACAGAAAGACTGCAACACCCATTATGACCTGACGGCAGAAAAGACCCTTTCCATAGCCCAGTCCTTGTATGAGAAGAAACTCATTTCCTATCCGAGAACCGGCAGCCGCCATATTCCGGAAGATGTCATGCGGATCATTCCTTCCCTGCTGGAAAAAATCACATCCATACCGGATTTCAAGGCATACGGGGAATCCTTTGACTTGTCCGACCTGAATACCCGGTGTGTGGACGGCACCAAAGTGACGGACCATCATGCACTGATCATTACCGGTATCATCCCGAACGAACAACTCTCCGAGGCTGAATCGGCGGTCTATACCCTGATAGCCGGCAGGATGCTGGAATCCTTTTCGCCACCCTGCGAGAAAGAGCAGCTGACCATGGAATGTACCTGTGAGGGAATGGTCTTCCGTTCACGTTCCTCTTCCGTCATCCGTCCGGGATGGTGTGGTGTTTTCTCACGGAGGGAGGAAAGAGACGGAGACGAACCGGAAGGGAAAGTCGGTACGGCTGTATTTGCCGAAGGAGAAACCCTTCCCGTCATGGGCCGGGGACTGGTGCAGAAGAAGACCCTGCCCAAGCCGCTCTACACGGAAGCGACCCTGCTGGGTGCCATGGAGACTTGCGGAAAGGACATTACCGATGAAGAGGCGAAAGAGGCCGTAAAGGATGCCGGAATCGGTACACCTGCCACACGGGCAGCCATCATTGCCACCCTGTTCAAAAGGGACTATATAGAACGATCCGGAAAGAGTATCCGTCCTACGGAAAAAGGGCTCTATCTGTTCGAGGCAGTAAAGGATATGCAGGTGGCGGATGTGGAAATGACAGGCTGCTGGGAGAAGGCACTGGCTCAGATTGAAGGGCATACACTCGATACGGAAACGTTCATGCGTTCCATCCGTGACTACACGCACAAGGCCACCGGTGAAATACTCCGTCTCGAATTTCCTCTGCCCAAGTCACGTTCCTTCACTTGCCCCAAATGCAAGTGTGGTCATGTCATCATCCGGGGGAAGGCGGCCAAATGTGACAAGGAAGGTTGCGGACTGATGGTATTCCGCCGTTTTCTGAACAAGGAACTGACCGACCAGCATCTGGAACAGCTTTTCTCTTCAGGCTCCACCCGGCTCATCAAGGGCTTCAAAGGGAAAAAGGGGATCTCATTCGATGCCATGGTCGCCTTTGACGAGAGCTTTAACCTGAAACTTGTTTTTCCAAAACCCAAAGGTGGAAAAGGGAAATGAACCAGTCATTCCATTTCCGGGACAAAGGTAGCGGACCGCCGGTTTCCACCTGCAAGGTCGGGCCTTGCAGGTTTCGGGGAAAATCATCCTCGCCGGGCTCCGGTATTTTCCCCGAAAACCTTGCCAGTGGAGGCAGTCCGCTTTCCGGCCCCGAAATAGGAAATGACATGTTTCACCGATTAATACTGTACGGTCATGAAAACAAGAGAGTTTATCGCGAGGTTGAGAACAGACAAACGGATAGGATGGCGGCATTGGTGCTTGTTGCCTTTGCCGTATTCAGTTATCTGTATTCACGGGGAATATCCCCCGTATGGGCAGCGGTAGCCATTGTCTGCTTCAGGGGATTCTTCAGGTTTCTGTATAAGATAGCCTGCCTGCTTGTTGCCGCTGCCATACTTTTCTGCATCTTCAGTTATCTGGTCTTTTAGCAAACAGGAGGGAACATGAACCGGATATGCTTTACCTGTTATAATATGGATTCCGACAGAAACAGCGTACGGAACGGAGCTGCCTTGAGGGGCGGCTCTTTTTGTATCTGCCATGTCCGTCATATAGAGAAAGTAGAAACAGCAGGAACAGGAAGGATGAAAATACAGCCATTGACAGACCGAAGAACTACAGGGCAAAGGTGGCAAATGCTTCTGTACGGACGACAAGGTCAGGCCCCTTGCAGGGTTTCCCGGGAAAAATCATCCTCGCTCTGCTGCGGTATTTTTCCCGAAAACCTTGTCTTTCCGGAAGCATTTGCAGTAAAAGCCCTTGTAGTTCAACGGGCTGCCAAAGCCCGGATATTCACAATTTAAATAAAAGGAGTATGCAACAGACAATCATCGCAAGACAGTCACCGGCTCCGGCATGGATTCCGGTGATAGAGAAAAAGAAAAAAATCCGGATACCGGAACCGCACATCAAGCTGCCCGGCAGGGGAGCGACAGGTCCCGTACCTGTCTCCACGCTGTTGAATCCAGTATTGGAAATCTGCAACCATCCCGACAGGAACAGGCTTTTGGCTGAATTTTTCCGGGAATATTGAAACAAATCGTTTTACCATTAAATAATTTAAGTTATGTTTTTCACAGCAATCCACCAGATGATGACAGAAAACGTGGATCTCACGATTGTCATCCGCAAAGCGAACGGACAACTGACCGTTGCCACATTACCCAAGTCAAACGGGCTCAAGGACGAGGCTCAGAACCATATTGTTCCGCTGACCGTTACAGGCACACCGCAGGAACTTGACGCGGGATTCCTTCAGACCGTCACACGGCCGATACAGAAGGCCGGCGGCCTGATTGCGAACATGGCCCAGTTCGAGGCACAGGCAGACAAGGCGGCAGCCAACAGCAAGGCCGCCAGGGAAGCGAAGTCCAAAGAGTCAAAGGAAGAGAGGGAAAAACGGGAAAAATACGAGAAGCTGATGAAGAAGGCGGAAGAAATGACTACCGCCAAGAATTATCGGGAAGCCCTCAACCTGCTCGGACAGGCAAAATCCCATGCGAATGAAGCACAGCTGAAAGGGATTGAAGAAAAGATTCAGGCTGTCGACAAGGAAATGAACAAGGGAAGCCTCTTTGACCTGATGGAACGGCAGCCCCAACCGGAACAGCAACCGGTAGTACAGAACCGTACACAACCGCAACCGCAGCAGGTCATGCAGCCACAACCGGCTTATGCCCCTGCTCGGCAAGCTCCAGCAAGCAGGCAACCGCAAAGGCAGGCTCCTATGCAACAGCCGGAAAGACCGGAATTCGGACAGCCTCCTGTACAGCAGACACAACAGACCGGGCTGTGGCCGATACAGCAACCGGAACAGCAGCCGGTACGCCAGCCCTTGCAACCGCATCCTCACTATGCTTCACAAAATACGGGAGCGGGACAGGATATGTATGGAACGCATCCGGCAACGGGAGGATGGCAGGATGAATCCTTCCTGCAGGAGGATGAACAGCAGCAGCCTTACTTCTCCGATTCTGAACAACCGGCCTACAATCCGAAAGACTACGAGGATTACATAGACTTTCCGCAATCCATGCTGGAACCGAAATATTCACCTTATCAAACCCGATAAACTATGGCACTTCAAATCAAAGGGATGTCACGTACATTCAAATTCAAGAAAGGAACAGAGTATGTAACCCTTCAAGATCCGGAACCGAACCTTTCTCCGGATATGGTCATGAGTTATTATTCGAACTTCTATCCGGAACTGACCACGGCAACCGTACATGGTCCCGTCATCCGGGATGACAGGACCATGTACGAGTTCAAGACAACCATCGGGACAAAAGGCTGACGGTTATGGATAAAGACAACAACAAGAAACAGAAGAAATCATGTGTACCATTGGACGAACAGCAGGCGGAACGGCTGGCAAGGCTCATCATCGGACAGACCGTGCGCAATATCCGGTATGGAACGGACAGGAAAGAAAGGATAACGGTGCCAAGCGGTGCCGTTCCTCTTTTCTGAACACCACGTTTCTGCCCAGACCGCTGCCGAGTCTCTTCGTGGAAGACACCGGAGGAAACAGGTACAATCTCATCACGCAGGAAAATTATGAATTCCTGCGTGATTCTTATTTCAGGTATGCCTGCCTCTTGGGAAAGGAAGCGGTACATACTCCGGGACGTACATTCGGCGAAGGAATCGCAAAACTGCACGAAGAAATGGAAGTCCTTGTCGGAGAAGAACTGAATGTCAATATAGAAGAGCAAAACGGACGGTTGCTGTTCAGGCTCTGGAAAACCCATTGTTGGGGCGTACTGACATTGTATTATTTTCCGGTGAAATTCGTGGAAGATCTCAATCCGGAACTGAGGCGTATCTCCATCACGTTTATCCATCAACTGATGAAGGCAAACGGAATACAGACCGTGCTGGACGAGGACGATACGGACTATGTGCTGACCTGGATCTCAGAAGATGGTTCGGACGAGACAGCAGAGGAAAGGAGAAAACGGCTGAAACTCCTGCGCTCCTATGAGATCGGCAAAGTACAAGCGTTGCTCCGGAGGGTGGAAAACAGGTGTTACTACAAGAACCTTCCGAAAGCACTTGACCGGTATGAGCCCCAAAACGACTATGAGCGGTCGCTGGTCTCCGCCATGAAGGAGGGATTGGACTTCCTGTCACCGGAGCATGGTATCATGCAATACAGTTACGACCCTTTCTATGAAGAGGAGCCTGAATGTCTGCCGATGTATCTCTGGCAGCAGATTCGTGTAGTCTATGACAGTAACGATATGGTGACAGACTACCTGGTGGATTACTACAATTCATACAGCAGGGAGACCTATGACATCATACCTGCAACGACACTCGCCCTGTCACCGGAAACGGAAAAGTTATTCTACATGGATGACTATCCGGAGCGATTTCTACAATGGGCGGACAAATTCATCAACATAATCATTTGAACATCATGATAGAGACAAACGAACTTACAAGGACTTTGAAGACCTTGCTTATCCCCAAGGCGGCACTGATTGCTTACGCCTCGGAGAATGAGAGGAATTTCTTTCTAGAAGTACGGGATATAGACGACCGGGGAAATATGACGGAAGGAAGGCCGGTGACCCTGGAATTCATGAACGAACTGGTGAAGGGGTATTCGGAAAGGCACAGTAGCACGCCCTACGGAAAAATACCGTCCAACCTGATGTATTGCGATTCACGCAAGGGAAGCGAACGGTATGTATGGTACAATCCTCCGGGTAAAAGGATGATGTTCTTCATTCCGGGGCTTGAAATCGAGAATGCGGAATACAACCTGCCGGGAGTGATTTACAAGGCGGGGGAACACGGGATGAATATATATGCCTACAAGGGCGATACACCCGACGAGGATACGCCACTATATGCCGCACCGTTCTTCAACGTGACCGGATCCGGCGTATGCCTGGGTTCTGCCAATTTAGAGAAACCGAAAGATATGACCTACGAAAAGCTGCTGCAATACTGGGAGAAGAAATTCTGGCTGACGGAGTTCTCCCACTTGGGAGGCAACGGAAACCCGACCCGATCAAACCTTGTATTGGTGACGAAAGCAGCCAGGAACAGACCTTTCGATCTTGAAGAGTTAAAACCATTGAACAACCTGAAACTTAAAGACATCCTGAAATGAAAAGAATACACTATATTGACAACTATCTGGTAAATCCGCAGCATCCGGTAACGGTAAATTTGATTGGAGCGGGAGGAACTGGCTCACAGGTACTAACCTGTCTGGCCCGGCTTGATACTGCATTGAGGGGACTCGGACACCCGGGACTGTTCGTGACCCAGTATGACCCCGACATCGTGACGGAAGCCAACATCGGCCGTCAGCTTTTCGGTCCGTCTGATCTGGGACAGAACAAGGCGCAATGCCTTGTCACCCGGATAAACAATTTCTTCGGCAACGACTGGAAGGCGCAGCCGGACATCTATCCAACCGTATTGAAGGATGCCCGACGGGATAATCTGGCCAATATCACAATCACTTGTACGGACAACATCAAATCCCGGATAGACCTGTGGAACCTGTTGAAGGCTTTGCCACAACCGACATACTGCACTTACGAAACCCCTTTGTATTGGATGGATTTCGGAAACACGCAGACCACGGGACAGGTCGTTATGGGTACGGTGCCGAAAAAAATAAAACAGCCGGCATCCAAACTGTATGAAACTGTCAGTTCCCTGAAAGTAATCACACGTTTCGTGCGGTACTCTCGGGTAAAGGAAGAAGACTCCGGTCCAAGCTGCTCGCTGGCGGAAGCATTGGACAGGCAGGACCTGTTCATCAATTCCACGCTGGCACAACTCGGCTGCAATATCCTGTGGAAGATGTTCCGCAACGGGATGATTGAGCATCACGGGCTGTACCTGAATCTGGAAACGATGAAAGTGAATCCGATAAATATATGAATAGATAGTCAACCGCATTTATATATGTACTTGTTCTTCATACGCCCTCATCCGCTCCAATAAAATTTCTTTCAAATTATCGTTTTTATCTAGGTTGAGCTTACTTCTTATGCTTGAGCGCTGACTTGTAATGTTGCCGCTACTTCTATGCAGTATTTCACATATCTGACTGACTGTCTTATCCTGCACAATCAGTCGGCAGATGCTTAACTCAGATGGGGATAGTTCTGGAAATATGGTCCGGAGCACCTCAATGTGGCTCTTTTCTTCTTTCATGTGTGAAGTAATGGCTGCATAGAGGTTCTTTTTTGTCTTTTCCCCCAATATGGTTAGCAGCGAACCGTTCTTTTCTTCCGTATTGTCATTGTTTGCGAGCTCGGCAAATGCAAACAGTTCTTTTCTGCTCATCTGAAGCGATTTTAAGAGGGAGGCCTCTTCTGCCTTCAGGGTATTGCATTCCTTCTGAAGGGAATTGATGTTTTTATTTAACAGCCGTCCCAGTATTGCTACCATACTATATATAATAATTATCAAAGGGAGAAAAGAGGTTAAAAAAGGTCCATGCGTGACAACAACACAGGCTATATATGAAGCAACAGCTAATATGGATAACAGGATGGATACTTTATACATATATGCGCAGATAGCAATCATGATATATAATATTGACATTACCATATTACTCATAATGAGTAATCGTTGAAAAGAGTAATCATTATGCATAGAACAATAGATTATTTCTATACATTTTTCTATATGTATAACGATTAAGATGGAAGAAAACGCTGTATTGATATTGATTTTCTTTGTGGAGTAAAGTGTAGTAAACACCACCAATGCCGCAAACTTAATCGCATTCATATAATAGTACAGTGTTCCCGGGAATGGTATACTGAAGGTGTAAGTTGGAATACAGAGAAATACAATGCCTAAGAAAAGAAGGAATACGTTCTTTTGCTGATGTTCCATTATAGTACCTTCTTCTATCGAATTATCAATAAGCTGTCGATATACGGTTCCTACTGTCATAATTAATCGATTTTCAGTTGTTAATGTATATGTTTGTTTTTATTAGGTGCAAATATAATTAGTTTTTTATTGAAAACCAAATATTTATCTATAATATGTAGTCATTATAAGTATTCGAGGTTTAATCGGATAATTAGGGTAAGTATGCAACATAAAGTATATAAAGTGCCATAAGTATCATGAAATTGATAAGATAAGCATTATAATTATATACTACTATTATTATAAGTATAAATAAGTAGATATAACCAGTAAATCAAGTATTATGCCATAAAACTTTAAGTGTAAACAAGTATAAAATAGTTGTTTGGCTCTTTGTTGGGAAGAAAAATCGGAGTTAATTTTGCACTCGAAATAGATAACGAATGTATAATATATTAGTATGAACAGAAATTTGACAACCTTATTATGTGGCTTGATTGTTGCACTCTATTCTATATATGGTGCGAACATGTTACATGCGCAGGTCCAGAAAGATTCTGTCCGAATTTTCTTTTATCAAGGGAGAGCTGATCTTGATATGAAATTAAGAAGCAACAAATTGGAGTTGGAGCGTCTGTTGGAATTGTGTTCGTCAATTGAGGATACTACTTTGTATTATAATAATATATCTATCAAAGGGTGGACTTCTCCGGAAGGGGGCATATCAATAAATAGCAGTCTTTCGAAAAAACGAGCAGATGCGATTATTGAATTTCTTTCAACCAATGTGCAGAAAAAAATAAGCACAATTGACGTGCATTTTAAAGGAAGTGACTGGAATCGACTTCTGGATTTGGTTAGAAGGGATAAAGGCATTCCATTTCAAGCAGAAGCAATTAACATTGTGGAACAGTTGATGATTTTGGATGAAGCGGAGAAGTATAAATACTTTGATGAAATTAGAACTCTACATAGTGGTAGGATCTATGCTTATCTATATCAAAAAGTTTTTCCTGAACTACGTTCCACTATTATTCAGTTTGCAAAAGAAAGAAAACCTTGTGCATCCGTTTTCATGCCCGATACGGTTTATATCCATGTTACGGATACAGTCTATATACCAGTCAAAGAAATAGAATGCGATACCATTTACGTTCCGGTAATTGGTAATAAGAAACCGTTCTACATGGCTATAAAAACCAATTTGACATACGATGCATTGTTGATTCCGAATATCGGAATTGAATTCTATCTTGGTAAAAAATGGTCAGCCAGTTTGAATTGGATGTATGCTTGGTGGAAAAGTGATCGTAAGCATAACTATTGGCGTACCTATGGCGGTGATTTTGAGATAAGACGTTGGCTGGGCAAAAAGTCTGACATAAAACCTCTAAGCGGACATCATTTAGGTGTATACGCTCAGATGTTAACTTATGATTTCGAATTGGGTGGCCGTGGTTATCTGGGTGATAAATGGACCTATGGATGTGGTGTAAGTTATGGTTACTCTCTTCCACTGACCTCACGCCTAAATATGGATTTCACATTGGGTCTAGGCTATTTAGGTGGCATTTACAAAGAATATCTTCCTATTGATGATCACTATGTATGGCAGAAAACTCGCAGGATGAATTGGTTCGGTCCGACAAAAGCAGAAATATCTCTAGTTTGGTTGATTGGAAGAGGCAACAAAAATGCACAGAAAGGAGGTATAAGATGAGAATGGGTATCATTTCGATATTGTTTTGCTCTTGTCTCTTGTCTCTTGTCTCTTGTGAGCATAAAGACTTGTGTTATAGTCATCCACATGACCAAGAGGTAAGAATCCTTTTTGATTGGAGCAATATTCGCGAGGAGAATATTCCGAAAGTGGTTGCTGTCATCTTTCGTAATGAGGAAACAAATACTGTCGCTGAATTTGCCTTGCCACCGGAAGGTGGAATAGTGATGATTCCTGATGGCGCATATGAGTTTACAGCCTACAATATAGGCCAATATGGAAACATCTTCAAGGAAACGAATGCTGGCAGGATAGCAACGACTCCGGTTTCTCACAAATTGAAAGGAAAATATTATGAGACTCCTGACTTTTTGTGTTTGGAAAACCAAAAAGTTGTGTTGACAGATTTCGAAAATACCAGGTTAATAACAGCAAAACCTATCAGACGAACAGCAAGGGTGGACTATAGGATAAATGGCATTGAAAGGTTGGAAAAAGCAGATGCTGTCTATGCTGTACTGTCGGGATGTTCAGCCGAATTGGAACTCTATACCGGATGTTGTGTGGAAAGGCATGAAGATGGAATACAGCATAATATAGTATTTGAAGTAGATAAATGGAAGCAGCAAGGATGGTTCTATATGTTTGGAGGCGGATTCACCCCTGAAAATAGAAGAACGAGCGAACATGTCCACATTCTGTCTATATACGCAGTGTATAAGGATAATAAATACAAAAAGTTAGATATTGATGTGACACAACAGATACATTGCGAGAATCCGATAGGTTTACCCATGGAGGATTTTAGTATTGTAGTTGATTTAAATTTGGCACATCCCGATGGTGGTGATGACACCGATGACACTGAAGGTTTTTTCGATCCGGAAGTTGAAGGTTGGGAAGACATTGAAATAGATATTCCATTGTAGAATAATAATTTTTTAATTAAACAATAAGAAACGCAAAATTATGAAAAAAAAGAGCTTTTACATTCTTGCATTGGCTGCATTGGCAGTAAGTTGTACTAACGATGAGTTGACGACCAACGAAACTAACGCCGTTGTAGGTTTTCACGCACTGACATCGGGAGTAACCACCAGAGCTGTCAACGAAACCAATAGTGTTAACCTTAAAGACAGTCCGTTTGATGTCTATGCTTTCACAGAGACTGATGGCAAACTGTTCATAGGAAAAAGCCTGAGCGAATCCGATTACGAATTAAGCCAGGGTGTTGAAATCCGACACAATGGTTCTGCGTGGGATTATGCTAACCCGGCAGACAAGGCATACTGGCCTACGGACAAAAAACTGAATTTCTTTGCATTCCATCCACAACCAGACCCTAGCGGAGGATATAGCGTGGAGGTCTTTTCTGCCTCAAAACAAGTGGTGCGTTATTCTGTACCTACCAATGCTAAATTTCAGAAAGACTTGATGTACGCCATTTCACGAGGGGTGGACAAAAATACGAACGCAGGAAAGGTTAAGATATTATTCAAACATGCACTCTCACAGGCATGCTTCAAAGCAAAAACAGAAATGGAATCCATGAGAGTTGATGTTGAAGATATCCAGATCCACAACATTGCTGTTGATGGTGACTTGACATTACCACAGACTGGTACAGATATTTCCATGAAAGATTGGGATACTCAAGAAAAGAAACACATCGCGTTTGAACCGAAGAACCTTGAAACTCCGATTATGGAAATTGGAACAGAAGCCAAAGAATTAACTGGCAAGATGTATTTGCCGCAGGAACTTACAAAGTGGACCCCAGAAAGTAATACCATAGATCAGGCTAATGCAGCCAAACAGAGTTATCTTTCCGTATTGTGCAAAATCAAGCAAAATGGAGTTTATCTGTGGGGTAGCGAAGAAAAGGCTTGGAGATTATTTGTTCCTTTTGGTGTAAAATGGGAACCGGGTAAGAGATATGTATATACGCTGATCTTCGGTGGTGGATATAAAGATGACGGTACCCAAGCTCTTGATCAGATTAAATGGGAAGTTGAAGAGATGCCTTGGCAAGATGCTCCATACGATGTGAATGCAGACACAAATGTAAATGTCAACTAATGGTTAGGTTACATAGCCCTTACATTGTAAGGGCTATGTTTTTACATAAGAATCCATTATATCTAACTCAAATGATTTACTCTAATATTGAGAGATAATGGAATGGGATATTATATGTTTTGAAAATAATTAGTCGTAAATTCATACATGAGAATCATCTTAATCACAATATTGCTTTTTGCAGCAACCAGTCTGTTTGCCCAAAAGACACGTCATATCTCTGTCGAGATTCTGGGTGCCCAAAACACGGTAGGTATCAACTACGACAGCCGTTTCAAAGGTACATACGGTTTGGGATACCGGGTAGGTATCGGTTATGGCTATGGCAGAAACTCGGGCTGGTTTGACGAGAGTATCAAGGGCGTAGGTGTGCCGCTGGAGCTGAACTACCTTCTCGGAAAGAAGAACAGCAAGCTGGAGCTGGGCTTCGGTGCAAGTCTGGGGATTTATCGCGTGAAGGGAGAAGTGGCATATTATAACAATCTCGAATGGTATTCAGATAGGTATAATACCTATGAAAAGGTTTCTGAATCTTATTACTATACGTCATCGGGCTGTCAGTTCGGTTATTTCCTCTTCGGAGACATCGGCTACCGCTATGAGCGCGCCGGCGGATTCATGTTTCGTATAGGAGTGTCTCCGTCCTTTAATTTTGGTGACAAACATGGAGTCACAAAGTCTTTCTTCTACCCGTACCTCGGCTTCGGATGGTCGTTCTAGGGTTTTAGCTGGAATAGACGCTCCCATCGTCACGGTAATGGCTACTATATTTCACCTCTGATTCAATTAAATAAAGTAGTATGAAGCTTTCTATGTTTAATCAAACTAAAATAACTCTCAGAAGACTGTTATTCTTGCTGTTGTCTGCTCTTGGATATGTTACCTGCTGTCACTGCCTTACCTCCTGCGGCGATGAATATGAAAAATTTCAAGGTATTGAGTTTAAAACGACAGGGGTAGTTCTGTCTCCCATAAACTCACTTTTATATCATGGCAAATTGGATGGTTCCGCGACTGATGTCACGATTACAGCTATAGGCAAAAACGCTAACTATGGATTCCTGTCTCTGATCAATACAGATGACTGTCTCTATGAGGTCACGGATGATGACTGGAAGCAGGCATTGCCTTATACTGTATGCGAAAAGACATGGGGAAAGATAGAGCTCCTGTCCGCGTCACCTTATTCCATCCGTCTGACTCTGAATGTAAACCAGACAGGGGATGACAGAAACCTCGAACTGACATTCGGCGGCGGATATGTAATTTCTACTCTGACATTGAATCAAATGAAGAGGCAGTAAAACATGACGAAGTTATCATTCTTATTCTTTATAATGACAATTGTAAAGTATTTAGAATAACTGCAATAACAGGAATCCGAAAATAAGATTTATATGAAAAATTGTATAACAAAACTTCTTTCTTCATCCGTGCTTATTTGCTGTTTTTGGAGTTATTCTAAAGAAGATACAGGAGCAACATATAATAAACATATATAACAGGATACCTTAGTCCAGAGTCTGCAATTATTAAAGAACAAGTTTTCAAGAATAAATTCTACGAACACTAAATTGGTTTCGCGGAAATTTGTATTAAAATTCAACAAATAGCCAAAATATAAGCAATGAGTACCTATAATCACATACCCATTCCAAAACAGTGTCTTCTCTTTCTTTTAGACATCTCTGTATAAAGATGAATTTTTCAATGGAATTTATCTATTTTTTATTGTTCTGAAACTAAATATGAAATTATTATTACAGCATAAAATTCTATTCGGTTATTTGATATGCATAGTAGTCATAGGAAGCATGGTCGCTATTTTGTTACACGAACGTAGCCGAGTTCTTCAGATAGAGACTGAAATGAAACACCTTCACCATGTACAGCACAATGTGAATACAGCCCACCGTTACATCACGCTTCTTGCTATGCATGGCGAAACTGCACTTGCCTGGGAAGAGGACGATTATACAAGCTATTGTTCACTCCGTCTCCGCGTAGACTCTATACTGCAATCCATGCACAAGGAAAACGTGGAGTTTGTCAGCAAAGAGCAAATTGACTCCCTTAGACATATGCTTGCCAGTAAAGAAGAGCATCTTTACCAAATCATGCAGGCGTTTCGTAGACAAGAGAATTATAATGATTTGCCACTCAAAAGCTTACCCAAAGAATTTCAATCTAAAACCATTATACGCAAGAAAAAAGGACTTGCTGGTTTTTTGGGTGCAAAAGAGACAGTAAAAATTACACCTTCTGAATCTTCTGTATTACAGTCGTTAAATAAAAAAATTCTCTCCTTTCAAAGAGAACATCAGGAGTCCATAGATACGAATATTGATAGTTTGCGTAAACACAATAAGGAACTCAATAAGGAACTTCGCACCTTAATTACCTCAATGGATGAGCAGACTAAATGTATTCTTCAAGAAAAGGAACATAATCTTCAAAAATCGTACGATCAATCTACTCTTATTATAACATGGCTCGTTTCATCTGCTCTTTTTATGCTTGCTATATCTTACTTGATTATTCAAAGGGACTTACGAGAAAAAACAAGGACGAAAATACAATTGGAGGAAACAATCAAACAGAATACGGCACTCCTTAATATGCGTAAGAGTATCATCCTTACCTTGTCGCACGACATCAAGACCCCTTTGAGCATCATAACCGGGAACCTTGAATTGGCCATGAAAACGGAGGAGGAAATGCAGCGAAATATTTTCCTGAAACACATCGGAGACGAATGCCTCCATGTGGTACACCTTCTCAACAACCTGCTGGATGTGTACCACCTGAACGAAGCGAACGAGAAACGCAGGGATGTCCCGTTTAACCTTCAAGAAATGCTGGAGCGTACTGCTGTGGGATTCTCGCATATAGCCAACGACAAGGGCATCCGGTTTGTCAGTGATTTCAAGGATACGGAAGTCAGGCTATATGGCGATGCGGTCCGCATAGAACAGATCATGCACAACCTGCTTGTCAATGCGGTTAAATTCACCGAATCCGGCACAATCAGTTTCCATGTCCGTTATCACAACGGAATTCTGACGTTGGAAATCAAGGATACCGGCATCGGTATGACCGAGGAGACGCTTTCACGTATCTTCCGTCCTTTCGAGCGCAAGGATTCTGCCGCCAATGCCGACGGACATGGCTTGGGGCTGTCTATCACGCAAGGGCTCGTAAAACTGCTTGACGGAAATATCAGGGTGACAAGTTCCATCGAGCAGGGAAGCACGTTCCGTGTAACCCTTCCGTTAAGGCAAACGGACGAACCGGTGGAAAACGAGAAGCCGGTTGAACTGCATCTTGAACACCTTCCTCATCGTGTACTGATCATCGATGACAACATCATGCAGAGGGATGTCATCAAGCAGATGCTGGAACGCAACGGTATAGCATGTACGGCATGCGCTTCGGTCAAGGAGGTGGTCAAGGCCATGCGCGACATGGATTACGACGTACTTCTCTCTGACATACAGATGCCCGGTACCGACGGGTTCGAGCTGCTTGCCCTTTTACGTGGCTCAACCATCGGCAATTCGCGTACAATACCCGTAGTCGCCATGACCGCACGCAGCGATTACGGGAAGAAAGACTATCAGGAAGCCGGATTTGCGGCCTGCATCTACAAACCGTTCTTTCTTTCGGATTTGCTGGGTCTGCTTTCGACCATAAAGACTTGCCGGAAGGATGAAAACCGGAAAGTGGACTTCAGCACGATGCTGGCAGAGGTCGATGACAAGGCAAAACTGTTAGGCTCCTTTATTGAGCAGTCAAGACAAGACGCGGATGAACTCGCTTCGGCCATGCATGGCAATGACCGGAAAAGGCTGCGTGAGATTGCCCACCGTATGCAGCCGATGTGGGAATTGTTGCAGATGGAAAATACCTTGTCCGCCTATCGGAGCCTGCTAAAAGACAGCACCACAGGCAATGACACCGTACGGGAACATACAAAACGAATCATGGAATATACCGCCATGCTGATAGCGGAAGCGAAGAACGAAATAAAAAAACTGGAAAATGAAACGGAAAATACTGATAGTTGAGGACAATATAAGCTTGTCGCAGATGCAGAAGGACTGGTTTGCACAGGCGGGATATGATGCGGTAACGGCCATGAACGAGCCGGTTGCCCGCTCGTTGATACGTAAGATTACATTCGATTTGATTCTTTCGGATGTGCGTCTGCCGGAAGGGGACGGCATCTCCCTACTGGAATGGCTACGCAAGGAAAAGAGGGATATCCCATTCATCATCACAACCGAATATGTATCAGTTTCGGATGTGGTACGTACTATCAAACTGGGTGCAATAGACTACCTGCCCAAACCGGTACACAGGGAGCATCTGCTGGAATTGGCCGAGGATGTGTTCCGGCCTATGGTTACGGTACGGAAGAAGGAGAAGGTGCTGTTTCACCGGACAAGTCCGAAAATAGAACAGGTGGAAAAATACGCCCGGCTGGTGGCTCCTTCGGAAATGGCTGTAATGATACTTGGCGCCAACGGAACCGGCAAGGAATCGGTGGCACAGAGTATCCATCAGGGCAGCGAACGGTGGAACAAACCCTTTGTGGCTGTAAATTGCGGAGCATTGCCCCGAGAACTGGCGGCTTCGCTTCTCTTCGGACATGAGAAAGGGGCGTTTACCGGTGCCGATACCGCCAAGGCAGGTTACTTCGACATGGCCAAAGGCGGAACATTGTTTCTGGATGAAATCGGAACAATGTCCTTTGAAATTCAATCCATGCTTCTCCGTGTGTTGCAGGAAAGTACCTATACGCCAATCGGCAGCAGCAAGGAACGGATAGCGGATGTGCGGATAGTCTCTGCCACAAACGAGGATTTGCAGCAGGCTATCAAGGAAGGGCGGTTCAGGGAAGACCTCTATCACCGCTTGAACGAATTTGAAATTCAACAGCCATCGTTGGCTGAATGCCCGGAGGACATCCTTCCCTTGGCCGAGTTTTTCCGTGAACGCTATTCAAAGGAGTTGAAACGCGAAACAAGTGGTTTTTCCGATGATGCCAGAAGCAAGATGCTTGCCTATCCTTGGCCGGGTAACGTGCGTGAAGTGCAAAACCGGGTGAAACGCTCCGTGCTTATTTCGGAATCACCGGTATTGGAAATGGAAGGGTTGGATACAGAAATCCATCAGCATGATAATGAATCAACAGTCAAACCTGCTATCCGCCCGCTGAAAGATGAATCGCAGGAGAAAATGAACATCATTAATGCCCTTAAAGCCTGCAACGGACACCGGGAACAGGCGGCAGCGATGCTCAAGATCAATCCGGCAACGCTGTACAGAAAGATGAAAAAATACGGGTTGAATTAAAAAATGAAGTCCGTAGCTAATGAAAATCTCGCTGAATATGTGTACATTTGCAAGTAAATAGAGAAAAAGCGGCATATCGTCTGTGAGACGGTTACCGATTGTATATAACATAAGAGCGCAAGCTTCTCAGACAGAAATCTGGTAAATTGACGTTAAAGGAGAATGATTGCGTAATGCTTATGCTATGCTTTGTCATAGCGTGGTATTGCGTATTCTCCTTTAGGCTTTACCAGAGCCGCTGTCTGAGTGCGTGATAACCACGCTTCTTTTTTTTGACAGATGACATGGCAAAGATACAGGCTGTAACGGTAATGACGCTGGATGGTTTCCTGCCTGAACCTGACAACGTGCTGACGCAATGGGTAATGAACCATAGAAAAGGGTTTGTTCATTGGCGGGAACACTGCAATGCCTGGATTTTACCTCACTCCATTCTGGATCTGCTCTGCGAGAAAGACCACAAAAACGCTTCTTTTACCTATCTGGCAGAAGTTCATGATGCAGAATCCCTTGAACTTCTTCGGGGACTTTTCCACTACAATCTTGTGGATGAATTTATAGTTTATCTGTTTCCTTATTCTATGGGGAAGGGACATTCCGTACAGAACATTCTTCCTTCCCGGCAGTGGAAGTTGCATAAAGCCGTTGCTTTTTCCAACGGCATCTGCCGCCTGATTTACCGCAATCCTTGCAGGATGTAACTTGCGTTTTGCGAGATTTCTTGCATCCTGCAAGGTTGTATTTCCATCATTCCTTTTCTCTGATAAATTTTATTTAGCTGTATTTCAATGGAATATCTATGTCGTTTCATGAAATATGGTGCCATTGGCATGCCGTTAGCCCTATATCATAATATAACCTGTTGCGCGACAAGGTGTAATCAACCGATTATTTACACTCAAAGACAGACCGTATTATGATACAGATAGACCGTGAAACCTTCCAGATGATGATCCATCAGATCATGGAACGGTTCGATAAGATTGAAGACAGACTGAACCGCATGAACCGCCAGACTTCCGCCCTTGACGGCGACAAGCTGCTGGACAATCAGGACATGTGCGAGCTGCTCGGCATAACCAAGCGCACCCTCGCACGCTACCGCCAGAAGAAACTCGTGGCGTATTACATGATTGACGGGCGTACCTATTACAAGTCTTCTGAGGTAGAGGCATTCCTCAACCAGAAGGGGAAACGTATGCCGGCAAAACTGAAAAACCAGGTGGAATAATAAAACAGAAAAGAATATGGAACTTGTATGTATTGACAAACAGACTTTTGAAGAGCTGCGTATCCGCTTCTGCAAATTTGAGGAACGGATGACACACATTTGCCGACCGGTAGAGGACCTCGGTCTGAAAAACTGGCTGGACAACCAGGAAGTGTGCGATGTGCTCCGCATCAACAAAAAGACTCTTCAGGCATATCGGGCCAAAGGGATACTTCCCTTCAGCCGTATAAAGAACAAGCTCTTCTACAAGCCGGAAGATATACAGAGATTGTTGGATTTGAGTTATCACCCTTTAATAAAGAGCAGATTATGAGCTATCATTTCATAGACAAGAAAGACCCACACATTGATGTGATGTTTCAGGGATTGGAGAAATTGGAGAAGATGCTTTCGGTATTGGAGGAAATCCCGAGAACGCTCTTCAACGGTGAACGCTTCCTTACGGATGATGAACTTTCCAATGTCCTGCGGGTGAGCAGACGCACATTGCAGGAATACCGTACATCTGGTGTAATCCCTTACTACCTGGTACAGGGAAAGGCTCTCTATAAAGAGTCCGACATTATGAAAATACTGGACGATGCCTATAAGCGGTGCCGGGAAGAACAACGCTGGGTATAGCTGGCATCATTAAAGTCAGAACGGAGAAACGACCTGCCGGGTTGCGGTTGTTTCTCCGTTCTCCTTTTCATACGGCTTGCGATTTCCGTTTCCGTTTTTTCTTTGTCGTGAAATCCTCTTCACATAATTCTATGCTGTTACCGAAGCCGGTGGCTCTCAAGCATTTCATGTCCTCATCCACTTTTGAGTCCGTGACCTGCGCATAAATTTGCGTGGTGGAAATGGAGGTATGTCCCATCATACGGCTTACTGTCTCTATCGGGACACCCAACGAGAGAGTGATGTGGGTTCCGTAATTATGCCGGGCCTGGTGGAAGGTCAAATCAAATCCATAGGTCTTTCCCAATTCTTTTGTCAGCATGATAAAATAACAGCGTCCGTAAATGTTGAACACCTTGTCCCCGGTTCTCTGGCTACGGTACTTCTCTATGATTTGGAGAGGAATATCCAGCAGACGGACAGAGGAAAGCGTATCGGTCTTTTGGCGGTGGATATGAATCCACCAAGTGCCGTCGTCTGCCTGCGTAATATCATTTACCGACAACTTCTTCAAATCCGCATATGCCAGTCCGGTAAAAGTCGAAAAGATGAACATATCCCTCACGAATTGTAATTGCGGCTTCTCTACGGGAGTAGTCATCAATGTCTTGAGGTCCTCCAGCTTCATGTGGCGGCTTCTTCTTTTGGGGAGTTCGGGGTGCAGACGGCAGTATGGGTCTCGTCTCAACGTGCCCTGGCTGACAGCCCGCACCGTGAGTTTCTTCAAGCGGTACAGATGCTCATGCACGCTTTTGGGCTTCAGATTGCGGTCGGTGCGCAGGAAAACTTCAAAATCGTCATAGAACACCCTGTCAAGACTTCGCAACGTGACATCTTCCATACCCTTCTTTTCCCGTACAAATGCGGAAAGATGTTTGTATGAACGCTGATAGGACTCGTATGTCTCCCGTATGCGGTCTATCCCGACACGTTTCTTGAATTCCTCATTATGTTCCCTGAAGAGAGCCAGCAGGGTAAGCGGTTTCTGTCCGATACCTTTGACTGCATTCTTGACCAGTTCTGCCGTGATGAAACCCAGGCTGTTCTTTATCCGATCATAATGTCCGGCTATCTCGCTTGTCAGGTCATCTATGGCGCGGTTCACAGTAACGGCATTCTCGCTTCGTCCATCTGCACGCCCTTTCTCCGGATTCCAGATAGCCGGATTGACAGATACTTTGGTACCTATCTGAGCCCATTCGGCATCGATGCTCACCTTGCACAACAACTGGCACATCCCGTCCTTGCGTATTTTTGTACGGTTGATATAAAACAGCACGGCAAATGTGCTGCGGTGTTTGGTATTCTGTTTCTCAATATTCTGTTTCATATACTTTCCATTTAAGGGTTTATTAAATGACGACAGAAAAGCGTTCTGAAATTTTCCGGTTCAGTGCCTTTGTATCGGCATCTATCTTGTCATCGGTTACTTTCGCATAAATCTGGGTGGTTTCTATCTGACTGTGTCCAAGCATTTTGCTGACTGTTTCAAGGGGTACGCCATGGGAAAGCGTTATTTCCGTAGCGTATGTATGACGCGCGGCATGAAAGACCAACGGACGGTTTATGTGGCAGATTTGCGCAATCTCTTTCAAATAATGGTTCAGCATAGAATTGCAGTACATCGGCAGCAACTTGTCATCGGGAGCAGTGTCGCTGTACTTCTTCAGAATCTGTAGCGGCAAATCAAGCAGCGGAATCTCAAATTCTATTTTGGTTTTCTGTCTGGCACTTTTTATCCACCATGTCCCATCTTCTGCTGAACATAGGTTGCTTTTGGTCAGCAGACACATATCTCTATATGAAATCCCGGTAAAACAGGAAAACAAAAACATATCACGGACATGATATAATGTCTGTCTGTGAAGCGGAGTGGTCATGATTCTGTGTAACTCTTCTGCCGTGAGATATTTCTGTACGGCTTTAGGACGCACCGGCTCGTATCCCAAAAACGGACTGGCGGCAATGATACCGTCAGCGATGGCTTCGCCGACAATCGTTTTCAGTTGTACGGTCAGATTGATGATTGTTCCGGGGGCGAGATTGCGTTCTGTCCGAAGGTACAAATCATACTTGTCAATAAAGGAACGGTCCAGTGCTGAGAACGGAATATCGGAGAGTTTGTATTTTGTCTGCAAGAATCTTTCGATATGGTTGTAGGCATTCCGATAAGCACGCAAGCTTTTCATGGTACGGTTTACTCCCACACGCTTTTCAAAACAATTGATAAATCGTCTGAAGTAGCCCAAAAGAGTTTCCTGTCCGCTGGCCATTCCAAGCAGAATACTTTTTATCTCTTCTGCTGTCACACCGTCACGTACAGCCGACAGTTCTGAGTAGATACTTAAAGCCATCGCACGAATCTCGTCCAAACGGTTGTTTATTTCCTTTGCAGCCATACTCTTGCCTGACGCACGTCCGGAAGTCCAGCGCGACTGTGAAACTTTCATCTTCACACTGAATGCCGCTTCCGAGTATTTCCCGGTACTTAACTTAGCCATTACAGGGCAGTTTCCGTCAACATCCGCCTCGCTCTTTTTCAGGTAGAACGATACCTTTACATTTGCTTGATTCATAACTAATTCCTTTGTTTGCAAAATTATTATATAGCGAGCAAATGAATGGCATGAAAAATATAGCGGAACGGAGAATAAGGTCCTTCGCCTAACAAACAAACCCTGTCTTTTTTTCTAATACGGAAAAATATGACTAAGTTTGCATGATAGACATAGCAAGAAACATCGTTCCATGCAGTGATAAACAGGATATGAAAAGTAGAAATGGAAGCTATTTCCAACCCTCTTTTTCAACTCGGAAAAGGCAACGGATAAGTAGCGATTTGTTTTCCTAACTCCCTCAAAAACGGTCAAAAACCACAAATGGAAGAATCTGGAACAAAACTACATATTCCTTTAGTTCTCAAACACTTTGTACTATTTCCTCAAAAGTTATCCGTATGTGGGCGAGTTTCACTATCTTTGTAAACGGAAAACAGTACTACATAAAATGGAAAAAACGAAATGGAGTGAGAATGTCATTCTGGTGGATGCGGATTACGTGGATGCCGTGGCGTTCAATTTAATCGTGAATTTCGAGCGGATGCTGAACCGTCCGATTCCTAAAGCCGACCTGGCGCAATGGTTGGTTTGCGCGGCTTTGGACGGGGGAGTCGGCGAGGGGAAGAACGACATACAGGTCGTGTTGATTCACGGCAAGGGGCGGAAAGCCTTGGACAACTTCACGCCCTCGGACTTCGAGGCCGAGCTTGATGGCAAGGCGTTCTGCGACGGGCATTTGGGGGAGTTCAAATTGAGTTCCGTACAGGTGGAGAACTTGGTGGACGGAGATGCCCTCTATTTGCAGTCGCTCGAGGCGTTGGCCGACGAGAAAAGTATCAAACGGTTGGTCGTAGTGCCGGACGTGGAGAAATACGGTCTTCGAGTACGCGAGATTTTGAGCCGGACCGAAGGCAAGGACGTCACGTTGCTGGCCATGGAGCCTCAGGCCGGGAGAGGGTTCCGGCAGGAGATCCTCGGTTATTCGTTGATGAATGCGTTGGGCATCAGAGGGGACGAAATTTGCGATTAAGCGAGAACAGACCGAACTTGTTCGAGTCTGCCGAGCGTGAGCAAATTATCTAATTCAAATAAAAATCAAAAAAACAGGCTTTTTCTTTGCTTATTGGAAAAAGTCATTAACTTTGCATCCTATACATATTTAATTATAATACCGAATTCAAAAAATGGGAAAAGTTTTAATTATCGGTGCCGGCGGTGTGGCCACGGTAGCAGCGCACAAAGTGGCCCAGCATCCGGAAGTGTTTGACGAAATCATGATTGCCAGCCGTACGAAGGCCAAATGCGACGCCATCGTGAAGGCCATCGGGAACCCGTCTATCCAAACGGCAAAGGTGGATGCCGACAACGTGGAAGAGTTGGTGGAACTGCTGAACGGTTACAAACCGGACATGGTGATGAACCTAGCCTTGCCTTATCAGGACTTGACCATTATGGAAGCTTGCCTGCAAACCGGGTGCAATTATCTGGATACGGCAAATTACGAGCCGAAGGACGTGGCTCATTTTGAATACAGTTGGCAGTGGGCCTACAAGAAACGTTTCGAGGAGGCCGGACTGACCGCCATCTTAGGGTGCGGTTTCGACCCGGGCGTTTCCGGCGTGTATACGGCATACGCGGCCAAACATTATTTCGACGAAATCCATTACCTGGACATCGTGGACTGCAATGCGGGGAACCATCATAAGGCTTTTGCCACAAACTTCAATCCGGAAATCAACATCCGCGAAATCACGCAGAACGGGCGTTATTACGAGAACGGACAGTGGGTGGAGACGAAGCCCATGGAAATCCATAAGGACCTGACGTATCCGAACATCGGTCCGCGCGACTCTTATTTGTTGTTCCACGAAGAACTCGAATCGTTGGTGAAAAATTTCCCGACCATCAAGCGTGCCCGTTTCTGGATGACTTTCGGGCAGGAATACCTTATGCATCTGCGCGTGATTCAGAATATCGGTATGGCACGCATAGACGAGGTGGATTACAATGGGGTGAAAATCGTTCCGTTGCAGTTTCTCAAGGCCGTGTTGCCCAACCCGCAGGATTTGGGTGAAAACTATGAAGGCGAGACCAGTATCGGTTGCCGTATCCGTGGGGTGAAGGACGGAAAAGAACTGACTTATTACGTGTACAATAATTGCAGCCATCATGCCGCTTATCTGGAGACCGGCATGCAGGGGGTTAGCTATACGACGGGCGTGCCGGCCATGATCGGGGCCATGATGTTCCTGAAAGGCATCTGGAAGAAGCCCGGTGTGTGGAATGTGGAAGAGTTCGACCCGGATCCGTTCATGGAGGAGTTGAACAAGGACGGGCTTCCGTGGCACGAAGTGTTCAACGGCGACCTTGAACTTTAATCCTGCATTTCCCGGAAGGCATCCCTTGCCGGGGTGCTGTGGGGAGGTGGAACATAGATGATTTGATTATAAAAAAGAATATGGCAAAGAAAGAAGAAGAAGCAGTTTTGTTTGCGGGGCCGAATACGGAAAAGCTGAAGGCCTTGCAGGCTGCAATGGACAAGATAGAGAAGAACTTCGGAAAGGGTTCTATCATGAAACTGGGCGATGACCACGTGGAACAAGTGGATGTGATTCCTACGGGATCCATCGCGTTGAATGCCGCTTTGGGCGTGGGGGGATACCCTCGCGGACGTATCATAGAGATTTACGGTCCGGAAAGTTCCGGTAAAACGACCTTGGCCATCCATGCCATCGCCGAGGCGCAGAAAGCCGGCGGGATAGCCGCGTTTATCGATGCGGAACACGCCTTCGACCGCTTTTATGCCGCCAAGTTGGGCGTGGACGTGGACAATTTGTGGATTTCTCAGCCGGACAACGGGGAGCAGGCATTGGAAATAGCCGACCAGTTGATCCGTTCGTCGGCCATTGACATTATCGTGATAGACTCCGTGGCAGCCTTGACGCCGAAGGCCGAAATCGAGGGTGACATGGGGGACAACAAGGTCGGCCTGCAGGCCCGCTTGATGAGCCAGGCCTTGCGCAAACTGACCTCCACGATCAACAAGACGAACACCACTTGTATTTTCATCAACCAGTTGCGTGAGAAAATCGGCGTGATGTTCGGTAATCCGGAGACGACGACCGGCGGTAACGCTTTGAAGTTTTATGCCAGCGTACGCTTGGACATCCGCCGTGTGACGAGCATCAAGGACGGCGACGAGGTGATTGGAAACCAAGTGCGCGTGAAAGTGGTGAAAAACAAGGTGGCACCTCCTTTCCGTAAGGCTGAATTTGAAATCACTTTCGGAGAAGGCATTTCCAAAATCGGCGAAATCGTGGACTTGGGTACGGAACTGGGCATTCTGAAGAAGAGCGGTTCGTGGTACAGTTACAACGACACGAAGATAGGACAGGGAAGGGATGCCGTGAAAAAGATGTTGAAAGACAACCCCGAACTCTGCGACGAAGTGGAAGGACTGATTGCGGCAGCCTTGCAGGATGCCAATGCCAATCCGTGACAATATCCCTTTTTATGAACGAAAAGAATGGCCGTAGGGCTGTTCTTTTCCGTTTATTTGTAAGACAACCCTAACCAAATTTTTAATAACATGAGAGTATTACGAACTTTATTTTTATTGATGAGTGTGGCTTCGTGTCCTGTTGTCATGTCGGGAAAAGCCGCAAAAACAGCTAAATTCCATGTGGATGAGGTGAGTATGATGATTGGTACGGACGGTAGCCATGAGACGGAATACGGGGGGACGACTCCGGCCGTGGGCACGCCGTTTGCCATGACCCAATGGTGTGCGGCGACCCGTATTAACGGCATATCCCGTACGATGTATCGCCATTGCGATTCGGTCTTAATCGGTTTTATGGGCACGCACCAACCGGCCATCTGGATGGGGGATTACGGGTTCATGACCCTGATGCCCCAAAGTGGGGAACTGAAGATTAAGGCGAAGGACAGGCAAGTACGTCTGGACCGTGGGAAAGAAGTGGCTAAGCCTTATTATTACAAGGTGTCATACGCTTCGGGAAAACATGGCGGTTCGGAGATTACCACGGAAATGACGGCGACTTCACGTGCGTCTTTCTTCCATGTCACATACCCAAAGGATGAAAAAGCCTTGCTTTATTTGGAGGCCGGAAGGGAAAACGAAGGAGGCTTCATACGCATCTATCCCGACAAGCGTGAGGTGCATATATATAATAAGGAAAGGCATGATGCCCATTTGGGGCCGGCCTTGCCGGGGTTCAAGGGATATTATGTGTTGAAGTTCTCCCAAGATTTTGCCGATTACGGTACATGGCGCGACGGGGCGGTCAGCGGAAAGTCTGTACAGGCGGAAGGTGGTTCTGTCGGCGGATATGTCGAGTTTCCTGCGGGGACGACGTGGGTTGATGTGCGTATCGGCAGTTCTTTTATCGACTTCGAGCAAGCTGCGGTGAACCTGTCGAAAGAGATTCCGGCCAGGTCTTCGTTTGCATCCGTGACGAAAAAAGTGAAAAAGGAATGGGAGGAAAAGCTTTCCAAGATAGACTTGGAGGGGGCGATCGAAGAAGACCGTACGATATTCTATACGGCATTTTTCCGTACCTTGCAGTATCCTCGGGAGTTTTCGGAATATGGCCGTTATTACAGTCCGTTTGACGATAAGGTGCATCAGGGCGTTTCCTATAATGCTTATTCTTTGTGGGATACTTTCAGGGCTGAACATCCTTGGCTGCAAATCATGGCGCCCGAACGGGTGGACGACATGGTTACGGCATTGGTACAAATGTATGAAGAGGGCGGTTGGATACCCAAATGGCCGAATCCTACCTATACGAATATCATGATCGGCACGCATGCGGACGCTGTGATAGCGGACGCTTACGTCAATGGCTTCCGCGATTATGACGTGGAGAAGGCGTATGAAGCGATTCGTAAGGATGCCTACGTGCCTCCTACGGGTGACGATAAGTCGCGTTGGGGTGACCGCGAATGGTGGAACGGGGGATATGAAGCACGGGGCGGATTGACCAATTATCTGAAAAACGGGTATGTGGCCGATGACAAGACCAATGAATCCGTGGCCCGTACGTTGGAGTTCGCTTTAAGCGACTATTGCATTGCCCAAATGGCAAAGGCTTTGGGAAAAACGGCTGATTATGAAGATTTAATGAGAAGGGCAAAGAATTACCGCTATTTGTATAATCCGAAAACGAAACTTTTCCAAGCGCGTAATGCCGATGGCAGTTGGGCCGGGGAGCATGCAGGGTTTACCGAAGGGGCCAACTGGACTTATCAATTTTGTGTCATGCAGGATGTGCAGGGGCTGATAGATTTGATGGGGGGTGACGAGTCTTTTGCCGCAGCGCTCGATAACGTGTTCGACAACGGGCATTACCGGCATGACAATGAGCCTGGCCACCATTATGTGTATCTATATAACTATTGCGGTCGTTTCGACAAGGCGCAAGAACGTATTCCGGAAATCTTGGACACTCATTACAGGAACGGGGCGGACGGGTTGTCGGGAAATGACGACTGCGGACAGATGTCCGCCTGGTATCTGTTCAGTTCGTTGGGCTTTTATCCGGTGACTCCGGCATCGGGAGAATATGCGTTGGGGATTCCGAGGTTCCCGTCGGCCCGTGTGGAACTGCCGCATGGCAAGGTGTTGACAGTTCGTGCCGAAGGGCTGAAAGAACATAAGCATCTGCCGGTTATTCTTTTTAACGGAAAGAAACTGGATGCGCCTTTCATTGACATCCGTGACTTGATGAAAGGCGGAGTTTTGGAGTTTAAAGCCGAGTGAAAAAGCCGTGAAGGACTGAAGGGCGGGTTTCAGAAATTGAATCCCGCCCTTATGTATCCGGAAGCTTTGGCGCGGTCGCTGTAGCATATAGTAAAACCGACAGGGCCGATGAAAGTGCGTAGGTCATACTTTACGGCTCCACCGAAGATGTGATATCCCGACAGGTCGTTGTCGTTGAAACTGTTTTTGAAAAAATGCATCCAGTCATCCGATGTGGCGGCGATGTTGAATATACCACTGACGTAATGCTTCCCTCCGATGCGTTGACGGGCTTCTATTCCCGCCACGACCAAAGAACGATGGGGCATCTCGAAATGGTTGATGCCGTAAAATGGTATTTGTTGACTGAAGTATTTGCCTCTTTCTTGTCCACCGAGCGTGTTCATTTCGGCAACGGTGTTTTCTGTCGTCAGATAGCGCCCTTCTATCCGGGGCATTAAAGTGAAGCGTGAGTTGAAAGAGAATGCGGCGTTCCAATGTATTCCCGCTGTGTGGAAGGCTTTGTTCCCGTTTAATGGTATGGCATAGTAATATGCCATTTCCAATTCGGAACCTTTTGTCGGGAAGTAATTGTCGTCCAATGTATTGACGGCATATTGCGTGCCGAACTTCAGGTAGCTTTCTTTGGTGATATCTGTCGGCGAGTTGTCCTCGAAGCGATAGAGGAAGGAGCCGTAGTTGTAGAGTTGGTAAATTCCTCCCAATTTGAGACGTACGTTTTTCCAACTTTTGGTGAATCCGACTTCTCCGAAATGATGATTGAAGCTGATGCCGTATGTCCGTTCTCCTTTCTCATAGATGTTAAAATCGTTATAGGTATAACGGTAGCCTGTGGTAAGGTTCCATTCCCTGCCTAAGTCGAGATTGTAATGTGCGTCGCCATAAGTTTGCTTTCCTAAACGTAAAGTCAGGTTGACGTGGTGGTTCCTTTTTTTCCCGAGCTGCATTTGTCCGTTGAACAGCAAGGCGGCCAGTTCTTCGTTGTCGAACCTAAGTCCAAGGTTGATGGAATTTCTGGGTGCGTCGCCTATCAGGATTTTTAAGCTCCCTGCATAGCGCGCTTCGATATTTCCCGGGCGGTGCATGTAGAAGAAAGGAGGTGTGGGACGGCTCACGATGGAGTCGTCGGGAGAGAAGCGGCTGCCTATAGCCTGTAAGGTGTCTATTTGTGAACGGGCTGCTTGTGCTCCACGTCCCATCAGGGAGTCTATGGCGGTTGTGTTGAAACTGGCTGTGTTGTATCCTTTTACATTGACCTTGATATAGACGTCTGAAAGAGCTATGTTTTGTTCCCAACGGTCTTTCCTTTGCAAGTCGATGAGTTGGTTGAGTTGTGCGAAGATATTGTTTTGAAGTTCTTCTGCATTTTTCATCGGATCCTGTACATCCACTCCTATGACTATGTCTGCTCCCATTTGTCGTGCCACATCTACCGGATAATTGTTGATGATGCCACCGTCAATGAGAAGTTTGCCGTTCATGGATATCGGGGCAAAAGCACCGGGAATGGACATGCTGGCACGTATGGCGATGGGCAGTACGCCGTTTCGGAATACGATCTCTTCGCCCGTCACCAAATCTTGGGAAATACAAGCAAACGGGATAGGCATTTTTTGAAAATCAATGGAGTCGTGGTAGCCTTCGGTGAGTTGCCATAACATACGCCCGATGTTTCTTCCTTTGATGACCCCTCCGCTGATTAAGTCTTGCGGTTTTTCAAAGAAGGGGACGGAGAGGATGTATTGTGAATTTTGTTCCCGGGCCTGTAGGTTAAGTGCATTGCGATAAGCTTTGTCGCTAAGCAATGTGTTCCAGTCTTGTGCCATGAATATGCTGTCGAGCTGTTCGGTCGTATATCCTATGGCATATAACCCGCCGATGATACTGCCCATGCTCGTACCTACAATCATGTCGATGGGGACTCCTGCTTCTTCAATTACTTTCAGTGCCCCGATGTGTGCCGTACCTTTTGCACCACCTCCGCTTAGTACTACGGCTACCCGTGGGCGTGCCATAGAAATATGGAATACCAATAAGGTGCAAAGAAATAATAGAAGTCGTGCTATTTTCGTCATACATTTTAAATTTTTTCAGCCATTTTGGCAGTTTTCAGGTCTGACTGTCGCAGATGGGCTTGTCCGAGAACAAAGATAGCGGAAAAACTCTCTCTTGATTCCGATAAATCTTTTTTTATAGTTTTTTCTGCTTCATGAGATAGTTTGGCACGCGGTTTGTTTTTATAACAGTGCGTTGCTTTTGTAAGAGGCGGACGCAAGAAATACATTCAATTTAGATTAATAATAAAAAAGTAGATATATTATGGGAAAGATTATTGGAATTGACTTGGGAACTACAAACTCTTGTGTTTCCGTATTTGAAGGTAACGAACCGGTAGTAATCGCTAACAACGAAGGCAAGCGTACGACTCCTTCTATCGTGGCGTTTAAAAACGGCGAACGCTTGGTGGGTGATCCGGCCAAACGTCAGGCGATTACGAATCCGAAGAATACCATTTTCTCTATCAAACGTTTCATGGGTGAGACCTATGACCAGGTACAGAAAGAAATCTCGCGTGTTCCTTATTCAGTAGTAAGAGGGGATAACAACACGCCTCGTGTGGATATTGAGGGTCGTCTCTATACTCCTCAGGAAATCTCTGCCATGGTTCTCCAGAAGATGAAGAAGACGGCTGAGGATTATCTGGGTCAGGAAGTGACGGAAGCAGTGATTACCGTGCCGGCTTATTTTTCCGATTCTCAGCGTCAGGCGACGAAAGAGGCCGGACAGATTGCCGGTTTGGAAGTGAAACGTATTGTGAATGAACCGACGGCTGCGGCTTTGGCTTACGGTGTGGATAAGTCCAATAAGGACATGAAGATTGCTGTCTTCGATTTGGGGGGCGGTACATTTGATATTTCCATACTGGAGTTTGGTAGCGGTGTATTCGAGGTGCTTTCTACCAATGGTGATACTCACCTCGGAGGTGATGATTTCGACCAAGTGATTATCGACTGGTTGGCTGCTGACTTCAAGGCAGAAGAAGGAGTAGATTTGAAACAAGACCCGATGGCATTGCAACGTTTGAAAGAAGCTGCCGAGAAAGCCAAGATTGAATTGTCTTCGTCTACGACTACGGAAATCAATTTGCCTTATATCACGGCTGTAGGCGGTGTACCCAAGCACTTGGTGAAGACCTTGACGCGTGCTAAGTTCGAGCAGTTGGCTGATAATTTGATTCAGGCTTGTAAGGTGCCGTGCCAGAAGGCAATGCAGGATGCCGGTTTGAGTAATTCAGACATTGACGAAGTAATTCTTGTCGGAGGTTCGAGCCGTATTCCGGCCATCCAGAAGTTAGTAGAAGATTTCTTCGGCAAGGCTCCGTCTAAAGGTGTAAATCCAGATGAGGTCGTAGCGGTAGGTGCTTCTATCCAAGGGGCTATCCTGAATAAGGAAGCCGGAGTGGGCGACATCGTATTGTTGGATGTGACGCCGTTGTCTATGGGTATTGAGACGATGGGTGGCGTAATGACGAAGTTGATTGAAGCCAATACGACAATCCCGTGCAACAAGAGCGAAGTCTTCAGCACGGCTGCCGACAATCAGACGGAAGTGACTATTCATGTATTGCAGGGAGAACGTCCGATGGCCGCTCAGAATAAGTCTATCGGTCAGTTTAATTTGACCGGCATTGCGCCTGCTCGTCGTGGAGTTCCTCAAATAGAGGTGACTTTCGACATCGATGCCAATGGTATTTTGAAAGTGTCTGCCAAGGATAAGGCTACCGGTAAGGAACAGGCTATCCGTATCGAAGCTTCTTCTGGTTTGAGCAAAGACGAAATAGACCGTATGAAAGCTGAGGCTGAAGCTAATGCAGATGCCGACAAGAAAGAGCGTGAAAGAGTAGACAAGATGAATCAGGCTGACTCTATGATTTTCCAGACTGAGAACCAGTTGAAAGAGTTGGGTGATAAGATTCCGGCTGACAAGAAACCTGCTATCGAAGGAGCTTTGCAGAAATTGAAAGATGCCCACAAGGCGGGTGATGTTGCCGCCATCGATGCTGCTATTGCCGAAATGAATGCAGCATGGCAGGCTGCCAGTGCACAGATGTACCAGGGTGGTGCACAGCCTGGAGCCGGTGCACAGCAGAATGCCGGAGGGCAGAGTAATGCCAACGCTGGAAACTCTTCTTCTGATGATACTATTCAAGATGCAGATTTTGAGGAAGTGAAGTAATTACATTAGGTGTTAGTTAATAGATGCGGACTCCCTCCATCAACTTTTGGAAGTTGATGGAGGGAGTCCTTTTGTTTGTATACTTTTATTTGAGTAGAGAGGCCGGATATTTCAAGTCTTACTTACCCTTTTCTAAGATAAGTTTTAATGAGGGATTCGAGTCTCTTCCGGGGGAATTCGGGGTGTACGAAGCATCGTTTGCATGTTTGGTAGAGGGCATGCAATAACAAATACAGGGGGCTGATGATTGCGACAAGAACCCATAATACTGCATTTAGGAACAATAATAAGAAGGCATACAAGCGTTGCATCTTTGTGAAGCTGGAAAATATAATACTGGATTATGCTTGCAAAAGTATGTTTTTTTTCGTACCTTTCGAAATATAACCATATAAAATATTGAAAAGATGAGGAATGTGAATAAAATAATAAAGGGGATGGTTTTCGGGCTTGCCGTTACGGCGGTTGGGCTGTGTGTTCCGCATACTGCTGAGGCATGTACGGGAATTACGTTGAAGTCGCAGGACGGCGCCACTGTCTTGGCTCGTACCATAGAGTGGGGCGGCAGCTACCTGAACAGCCGTTATGTGGTTGTTCCTCGGGGGTATGTGCAACAATCATATGTGCCTGGAGGACAAAAAAACGGATTGAAATTTACGGCGGCATACGGTTATGTAGGGATAGCCGTGGAGTTGGAGGATTTTGTGGCCGATGGACTGAATGAGGCCGGACTGGCTGCCGGTTTGTTTTACTTCCCTCACTACGGTAGTTATGAAGCGTACGGTGAGGGGCAACGTGAGAGTACATTGTCCGATTTGCAACTTGTACCTTGGATGTTGTCTCGGTTCAAGACGGTGGATGAGGTAAAAGAGGCGCTTGGAAAAGTACATGTAGTGTCATCCGACCCACGTGCTTCTACAGTCCATTGGCGTATTGCGGACGCTTCGGGACGACAGGTCGTGTTAGAGATTGTGGGCGGCATTCCTCATTTTTATGAAAATGAATTAGGCGTGCTTACCAACTCTCCAGGTTTTGAATGGCAGATGACGAACCTGAACAATTATGTAAATCTGTATGCCGGAGGGGCAGAGGCCAAACCGTTTGGCAAGGTGAAACTTGCAGCTTTTGGCGCGGGCAGCGGCTTTTTAGGGATTCCCGGCGACGTGACGCCTCCGTCCCGTTTTGTGCGTGCGGCTTTCTATCAGACTTCTTCTCCCATGCAGGCTACGGCGCGGAAGACGGTGCTGCAGGCTTTCCAGATATTGAATAATTTCGACATTCCTGTAGGGATTGAATTTGCAGATGCCAAGGTGCCGGTGGATATTCCGAGTGCCACGCAGTGGACTTCAGCCACGGATATGACAGGTTTGGTGTTTTATTACCGCACCATGTACAACAGCGAGATCCGAAGTATCGACTTGAAGGCCATAGATTTTGCCCGTGTAAAGTACCGTTCTGTTGCGATAGACGATGTGAAAGAACAACCGATTGTCCCGATTATATTGAATTAGTGGTGGAAAAGTTGTACTTTTGCAAGGAAATAAAGACGATGGCGAATGAAAATAGGAATTATTGCAGCGATGGCTTCCGAACGCGAACAGTTGGCCCGGTTGGTCAAGGGAATGCGTACGGAACAGCATGGACTTTTTGAGTATACCGTAGGACGGTTGGGCGGGAACACCTTATATATCATGGAGTGTGGTATTGGGAAAGTGAACGCAGCCGTTGGTGCGTCCGAACTGATGGCCCACATGCAGCCGGATGTGGTGGTGAGTACGGGAGTGGCCGGAGGCATCGACGAAAAAGCCGGGGTGATGGAAGTCGTGGCAGCCTCGGAAGTCGTTTATCACGATGTGTGGTGTGGTAACGGGAACGAGGTCGGACAAATACAAGATATGCCGGCCAGGTTTGTTTGTGACGGGCGTTTGCTTTCCGTAGCTGTTTCTTTAGATGCTTCCGTACCCGTGCATGCCGGGTTGATTTGTACCGGTGACAAGTTCATTACGGAACGCGCCGAGTTGGATGCCATAAAGGCCGAATTCCCGGAGGGATTGGCCGTAGACATGGAATCGGCTGCCATAGCGCAGGTTTGCCACCTCTACCGCGTGCCTTTTATCAGTTTCCGGATTATCAGCGACACGCCGGGAGCCGATGCGCACTGGCAGCAGTACGAGAATTTTTGGGAAACGATGGCCGACCGATCTTTCGGGGTAGTACGTACCTTCTTGGAGGGTTTGCCTTCTTCTTTGTCTTAATCCGAAAAAACATATAAATCCAATGAAGAAAATTCCAAGTTTTACGATTGACCACATTCACTTGTTGCGGGGCATTTACGTCTCTCGTAAAGATGAAGTGGGAGGTGAGGCAGTGACCACGTTCGATGTCCGCATGAAAGAACCTAACCGTGAGCCGGCTTTGGGGCAAGGTGCGTTGCATACGATAGAACATCTGGCGGCCACGTTCCTGCGCAATCATCCGGTATGGTCCGATAAGATTGTATATTGGGGGCCGATGGGGTGCCTGACGGGAAATTACCTGCTGATGAAAGGGGACTTGCAGTCGGAGGATATTGTGGAACTGATGAAAGAAACGTTCCGTTTCATTGCGGAATATGAAGGGGAAGTTCCCGGGGCAACCCCGCGCGACTGCGGCAATTATTTGTTGCAGGACTTGCCGATGGCTAAATGGGAGTCTGCCAAATACCTCCATGAAGTGCTGGAACAGATGACGGACGCCAATTTGCATTATCCGTCGCAGGAAGGTTGAACCGTGCGCGGGCAGAGACGGAAATTCGTTTCGTAGGAGTGGACGGTAGATATTTTTTCAGGAACTTGAAGGGGATGGCTTTGCGAGAGGCCATCTCCTTTTTTAGAAACTGTTTCATTTGCCCAACGGTTGTATCTTCCGTCTTAATGCCTTGGAGATTTCCAGAAACATGTATTGCCGTGGGAGCGTGTGGATACGTGCGCTGTCGGCCGAGTATTTACGACGGGCATACTCTTTGGATTTCTCGAAAGTGAGCCGCGACATTTCCTCCTGCGACTTGCCTTCGGAAGTGGAATCCAGTTTTTCTTCGGGGAAAAAATCATCCAGGTCTATATCTCCGATCATCGTGGTCTCCAGAAAATTAGCCTGGTTATGACTGCGGTCGGTGTAATACCCAACATACATGTGCCCCGGAATACGCACCAATATCGGGTCGATGTTGATGGCGCGGAGCAGGGAGGCGAACAATACGCTGCCGTCCACGCAGTTGATTTGCGAAGAAGCCAGGGCGTCTTCCAACGTCCGTACGCGTTGGGAATAGACCACGTTGCTCGAAAGGCTGCTGTATGAAATCGAACTGTAACGGAACTTGCGCCGTTGCAGCACGTTCCATAGGGCATAAACCTGCTTGTCCACGTAATCTTTACGCTTGTTCTGATAGCCCATAAAGCGGTTGACGATACGTGTGTTCAAGGCTTCCCGCAGGATTTTGTCTATCAACGGACTGTCTTCGTTCACGTATGCGGCAAACAGGACTCCCGTATTGTGAAAGCGGTTCTTCTTGTCATTGTAGCCGATGAGGCATTCATTGATGCTGCGCACGGAGAACGTGCGTACGCGTTGGCTTGCCTCCCGGTCTTTGATTTGTACTTCCACCGACACGGTGATAGGCTCGGCCTGTGTGTTATTGCGTAAAGCGTCGTAGTTCCAAAGAATGTCGGGGTACACCGTGTAAGCCTTTCCTTCCTCGGGAAGGATGAATTCCGATACGGAACGTTTGAAAAACGGTGTTTCTGCCACCTCTACATGCAGGCGGGCGTCTTTTACGGGACTTGTGATTTGTATCGAGATTCCCGATTTGGGATTGCCCAACGCGCCTTTTTCCGTGGGGGCTACGATGAGGGTGTCCGTAGTGGCTGTGGAAAGAATCAGGGATGGGAAGATGTTTCCCCCTAATTCGTCATTCAGTTCAAACGTGGTGGAGGGGAAGATTTTGTCACGCAGGTGGAAGAAAGCCACCGTAAGTCCCCCGGCCAGAACCAGGAGGGCCAGAATCCATATTATGCGTTGGGTTGCGCCACGGCTTATTTTAATGACTATCATGTCTTCACCTCCTTTTTTGTCTGTTGTCAACCTCGTGTCGGATTTATTCTCCCGTTTCCGTAGAGTCTGTGGCTACCACCGTGTCCAAGACTTCATCTTTCGTTATTTGGTAACTGCCGTCGGGCGAGATGGTAATGGACAACGGGATGTAGATGTCCGAAGCCGGGTAGCTGACACTGGCAGCGAAGCGCAGGTTGTTGCCGTCCACTTTGTCGAAAGCCATTCCTTCCAAGATGGCATGGGATATGAAGCCTTTTTCCATATAGTTTCTGAAGTGGTTTTTGGTAAAGGCTTTATTGAAGATTTCTTTTCCTTCGCGGTTCACGCGCAACCGGATATAGTTGTCGGCATAGCGTTCGCCGCCGTCCCCCGCCACTAACGGAAGCGTGTCGTTTACCTCCCGTACGATGTCGTACGTATATCGCGTTTGTCCGACTTTGACTTCTGCGCTGTAATGATAGTCTTTCATTTCCTGCACGGAATTTGTCGTGTCCGGTTTTTCATATTCACTGTATCCGCTGACGGTTTGCGGGTTATTTCCACCGCAACTGTAGCACAGCAGTACGGTGCATGCCATACATAGGAATTTGAAATGTGTCTGCATTTTCTTCTTTTTCTCAACCGTTTCACAAAGGAACAAAAAAAAGGCGAGTTGGACAAGCTTGTCTGTTATATTTTTAGGTCTTCTTTTGTTGCCTGTTATTCCATAAATGCCTATCTTTGAAGCCCCCAAGCATTTGCAATGAAAATAACGTTCTGTTTTGTCATAGTTTTGTGCCTGTCTCTTTTGTCGGCTTGTCGCGGGAAAGAGACGAAAGCAGAGGCCGTCCGGGTCGATACGCTCTCCTTGGTTATGCAGGTAAAGGAGTGTGCCCGTCTGTATACGGCCGAATATGAAGTGCATAAATTAGTTTTGAAGGATGACCCGTTGCGGGTGAAAGGGAATCTCTTTCAGCGGACGTTCGATGTAAAAGTGCCTATCGGCGAACGCAAGGTCATGATACCTCTCGATGTAACCCTGAAAGCTTACATTGACTTCACGGGGTTCGGCGAGAAGAATGTGTTGCGTTCGGGCGACCGTATTGTGGTCACTTTGCCCGATCCACGGGTAGTTGTGACCTCCTCGCGCATCAATCACGATGAAGTGAAGCAATTTGTGTCTTTGACACGTTCGGACTATACTTCTGCGGAACTGGCCGATTTTACGCGTCAGGGGGAAGACGAGATTCTGGCTTCCGTGCCGCAGTTGGGCATTTTGGAGATGGCCCGCGAGAATGCGGCCCACGTGTTGGTGCCGATGTTGACGAGGTTGGGCTATGACGAGCGGAACATAGTGGTTTCTTTCCGTAAGGATTTTACGGCGGCAGATATGCCGTTGCTGTTGGAACGTGAAGGACGGACTGAAAAACTGAAATGAAATGGGAAAATGGTTGAGTGCACTGAAATGGTTGGTCGTGGCCGTCGTATTGGCAGTCTTTATCGGGTTGTTGGTAAAATGGAACCGTAAAGGAGGCATATCGGTGGAAGCCGGTTTTGATGACCGTATCGAGCTGACCTCTCAGGAGATACGCCGTATCGAACAAATCGGGCAATGGGAATTCTTGTCGGTCCAGTCTGAAGTCGTGGCAGACACGTTGCGCGAAGGATTTTTTACCGACGACCGCTTGGTGGCTGTGTACACCGGAGTCCCCCGCATCGGCATCGACATGAACCGGGTGACCGGGGAATGGGTGCAGGCACGTGGTGATACCGTGACTCTCCGTTTGCCGGCCGTGCATTTGCTGGACAAGAATTTTATCGACGAAGCCCGTACTAAGGTTTTTTATGAGAGTGGGAAGTGGTCGAATGACGTGCGTCGAGATTTGTACGACCGTGCCTACGTGAAGATGTTGCGCCAATGCCTGACACCATCAAATATGCGTAGGGCAGAGGCCAATGCACGCAATCAGTTCACGGCCTTGTTCCGTGCTTTGGGTTTTCATACGGTGGAAATCTATTTTATAAGATAACCCAACTTAATACTAATTCACAATAAATGTTATGAACTTAAATCTTATTAAAATTGTAGGAGTCGCCGTGGGGGTTGCCGGAATGACGGTGGAGACCCGGGCGGCCGGAGTGCAGGAGTATGTGGCCGAACGGGACAATACCCAAGTTAGCGCGTGGAAGAGCCATCGTCCTGAAAAACGTTTGTTCACGTCCAAGGCTGTGGAGGAACAGATACAACGTGCCAAGAAACTGTTGACGAATACGAAATTGGCATGGATGTTTGAGAATTGTTTCCCGAATACGTTGGATACGACCGTCCACTTCGACGGGGCGGACGACACCTTCGTGTACACGGGTGATATACATGCCATGTGGTTGCGGGATTCCGGTGCACAGGTGTGGCCCTACGTACAGTTGGCCAATGAGGATCCTGAACTGAAGAAAATGTTGGCCGGAGTGATTCGCCGTCAGTTCCGGTGTATCAATATCGACCCATACGCCAATGCCTTCAATAAGGAGGCGACGGGAAGCTATTGGGCGTCCGACATGACGGATATGAAGCCCGAAGTGTATGAGCGGAAATGGGAAATCGACTCGCTGTGTTATCCCATTCGTCTGGCCTACCATTATTGGAAGGTGACGGGAGATGCCAGTGTCTTCTCCGACGAATGGCTGCAAGCCGTGGCCTACATTCTACAGACGTTCCGGGAACAGCAGCGTAAGGAGGGGAACGGCCCCTATCATTTCCAACGCAAGACGGAACGTGCGCTCGACACCGTGACCAATAATGGATGGGGCAATCCGGTGAAGCCCGTGGGGCTGATAGCTTCAGCTTTCCGCCCCTCCGACGATGCCACCACGTTTCAGTTTCTGGTGCCTTCCAATTTCTTTGCCGTGACTTCCTTGCGTAAGGCTGCCGAGATATTGACCGAGGTGAACCATGAAAAGACGTTGGCCAAAGAATGCCGTGAATTGGCGGATGAAGTGGAGGCCGCCTTGAAGAAATACGCCGTATACGATCATCCCCGTTACGGAAAGGTGTATGCTTTCGAGGTGGACGGTTTTGGCAACCGTTTGCTCATGGACGATGCCAATGTGCCCAACCTGTTGGCCATGCCTTATCTGGGTGACGTGCCAGTGGACGACCCGGTGTATCAGAATACCCGCAAGCTGATATGGAGCGAGGACAATCCTTATTTCTTTAAAGGGACGGCGGGCGAAGGCATCGGCGGGCCGCATGTCGGTTACGATATGATTTGGCCGATGAGCATCATGATGAAAGCTTTTACGAGCCGTGACGACAAGGAAATCAAAGCCTGTGTGGAAATGCTGGTGAATACGGATGCCGGTACGGGATTCATGCACGAGTCTTTCCATAAGAACGACCCGAAGAACTTTACCCGTGCATGGTTTGCTTGGCAAAACACGTTGTTCGGCGAATTGATATTGAAACTGATTAACGAGGGGAAGGCAGACTTGTTGAACAGTATCGAGACGGATTGACCCGGGAATACGGGATGCCGGCAAGGAAATCCGGTGCGGCGAAAGCTTTCCGCCGCACCGGATTTATTTGTAGGGTGATTCGGGTTCCAACTTGCCTCCCTGCCATCCGTACACTTTCGTATGGATTTCGTGGCAGATGCGTTCAAAGTCTTTCTCTTCGTCCAAATCGCCGTGCACCATAAGGAGCAGGGGGAGCGGCGAGAGGTCGGCGGCGTAAGGAGGCTGCATATAGGTACGATGTTCCCACAGGCGGAAACCGCAGCGGCGGTAGAAGCCGATGCGCCGTGCGGCAATGTCGGTTGTGGGCGGCTCCACTTCCAGCACGATGGGTTGTCCGGCTTGCCGGATGAAGGCATCGAGGATGCGCCGTCCCAGTCCGCCGCCGCGCAAGTGGGGGCAGGTGGCCAAGTGTTCCCCATAAAGGAACCCGTCCAAGGTCCAATAGTTGAACAGTCCGGCAAACGTCCCGTTTTCCACAACGACTTGAGAGTGGAAAAGTGGGTTGTGGTCGGTGTATTGGCGTTGCCGCTCCAGTGGACGGCGTTCTTCAGGCGGGAAAGCGTCCGTCATGAGCCGTTCGGCTTCAGCATAATACGGGTCTGTCGTTTTTACAGGTATGAGTTCCATTTCTGTTTGTTTTTTGGGATTAATCCTGCAAAAATACAAAGTTCGTTTTGCTTTGTCCATTAAAAAATGTAATTTTGTTGTAAAACGTAAGGAAAAAGAAGAAATGACAGGACTTTTATGGCTGTTCGCCGGTTTGGTATGTGGTGCCGGTGTTGTTTTTTTGTGGACGAAGGCGCGTGTGTCTTCCCTGCAGACCCTGCTGCAGGCCCGTGAGGAAGAGATGGAAAAACGTCGTCTCGACATGGAAAAACTGGCAGGACGGCAGTCACAGGATTTCAAGGAGCGCGAGGGGCGCATGGAGAACCGTTTGGCCGAGTTGCAAGAACGGTGCGAGACGCTGAACCGCGAAAACAAAGGTCTGGCTGCCGACAAGCAGACGGTGGAAAAGGAATTGGTGTTGGTGCGCGAACAGATGGTGCGCGAGGCCGAAGAGCGCAGCCGCCGTTTCAAGGAACAGATGGACCTCATGCAGGAGCAGTTGCAGAATGCCACCCGTGAGATTCTGGGACAGCGTACCCGTGAGCTTTCGCAGCAGAACACGATGCAGATGACGGCTATCATAGACCCGCTGAAAGAGACCATCCGGGAAATGCGTACGGCCATGGACAGCAGCCGCGACACGCATAACAAGAACACGGCCTCGTTGGAGAAAGCCATTGAGGAAGTGATGAAGCGTACGCGTGAAATCGGGGCTGAGGCCGACAAGCTGGCTTCGGCGTTGCGCAACGAGAACAAGGTGCAGGGGAATTGGGGCGAGTTGATTCTGGACGAATTGCTCGAAAGCCAAGGGCTGAAAGAAGGCATACATTACGAGAAGCAGGTAACCCTGCGCGACCGCACCGGCAAGGCCATCTTGAACGAAGAGTCCGGGAAGCGGATGATTCCCGACACCATCCTGCATTACCCCGACGGGAAAGATGCGGTGATCGACTCCAAGGTGTCGCTTACGGCTTTCGTGGACTACCAGAACGCCGAGAACGATGAGGCGCGTGCCGAAGCCCTACAGCGGCATGTCCGTAGCGTGCGGCAGCATGTGGCCGAATTGGCCCGCAAGGATTACAGCGCGTACATCAAGTTGCCGCGTCAGGCTTTGAATTACGTCATCATGTTCGTGCCCAACGAAGGGGCGCTCCAGTTGGCGTTGGCCGAAGCACCGGAGTTGTGGCGTGAGGCTTTTTCCAAAGGGGTGTTCATCACCGGCGAGCAGAACCTCACGGCGGCACTCCGCATCATCCAGATTGCGTGGACCCAAATGCAACAGGCGCAGAACCAGGAGGCCATCTATGATACGGCCCGGATGTTGCTCGACCGCGTGGCCGACTTTATCGGCCATTTCGAGACGGTGGGACAGAAGTTGCAAGATGCTTCGTCCTCCTTTGCCAAGGCCGCCGACAAGCTGAAGGACGGGCGGTTGAGCGTGGTGGGGGCGGCCAACAAGCTTATCAAGTTGGGCGCCAAGGCCAGTGCCAAGAAGGTGATTCCCGAAGAGGACGAACCGTTGCGCGGAGTGGAAGGGACGGCGGAAGCGCCTGCCGGACTCCAAGGGTAAACGTGCCTGTAACTTTCATGAATGGACGATATTTCGTGGTTTTGCTGTCTTTTTGACAGTAAAACCACGATTTTTGATTAAGGCATGCCCTGAAAACCGGCAGGTTTTAGAGGGGGCGCAAGGTGCTTTTGGGTACATTTTTTAGCATTTCAGGCTTGTTTTTTCACTATGTTGGGGATTTTTAGGAATCAGTCTCAGCCGAATGGTTTTTCGTTCGGCTGAGAAAACATTTTTTTTCTCCGCACGTTGTTGAGGGAATGTCCGCACATGGCGACGGAAAGCACCTGAAAACGGGGTAAGGAAAGGCTTTTCAAGCGTGGTTTTATTCTATTTGGAGTGTTTTGGTTTGTAAAAGCCGGATGTCAAAATGGCATGCAAATCCGGTTGGGGCTTTCTCGTCTTTGAGCCTTCAGCGTTACATTTTCCATCCCGTTGAGCAGGATGTGGCAAGAAAACCTTATGGGCTGTCAGATTGTCTTTCCGTCTCCCTGCGAGACTCGCGTATTTCCGGGTACTTCCGTGAGGGGGCGGAAATACGCGAGTCTCGTGGAGGTCGGTTTTACTTTTTGTCAATGTCAGGATGCTCTTTGGTTGATAGGGGTCAAGGCAAACCTGTCGGCAGAAACTTTGGTCATTTCAAATCCTCCGCTTTTCAACAAGTCGTTGACTTCATATTTGAGGTTGCTGATTCTCCGTTTGGAAGCAGGCGAACCGTCAAAGAAATTCTCATTGAATACGGTATTGAGTTCCGTGAATGAGATTTCGTGCGTGGGCTGTTTCATCAGGTAGTCCAACAGGGACACCACTTGGCAGCGGCTTGGGTAGGCTATGCCGTCTATGATGATTTCGTTGGTATAGATGTTCACTTGTATCTTGTGGAGTTCGCATTCCGACGTGTCTGCCATCAAATCGACCAATTCCGGATGGCGTTTTTGTTGTTGGCGGAAGTACCATACCATCATGGCTGTCATCAGGCATAAACATACGAAAGCAATGCCCATCCAGTAATAGGCGTGGAATATCATGTTTTGCGTGTGCCTTATGGCCAATAAAGGTAGGGTGCCATCGTCGCAGTAGGTTTCCCATTCCATACAGTGGTGTAGGCTGATGCATGCCCCTATGATTGCAGTCAGGATTAAGATGGCAGCCGATGATGCGATTAGGTTAATTTTGTGTTTCATGTTTTTATTATTTTTATCCGGTTAAGTCCTACAAATTTAAAAGAAACGTCTGGAAAAAACAAAAGAAAGAAGATGTTTTTTTGGCGTTGACATTTTCTGATAATATTTGATACCGGATTTGATAATATTTGATAGCGAAAAGTTGCTTGTGTCGTTTTTGTTATTTTACTTTGTAATGCTCAGTCGTTTAAATAAAATGCAGGACTATGAAATATGTGTTTTTAGCATGGGTGCTGATGTGTGGATTGGGGTGGCCGCTCCCCATGCACGGGCAGGGAACGGCAGGTTTTGAAGGCGCGGATTCGCTTTACCGTAAAGTGGAGGGTTTCGGTGTCGGGTTGCCGCAGGAAAAGGTGTATCTCCATTTGGACAACACCTGTTATTTCCTCGGCGACACCCTTTGGTATAAAGGATATGTCATGCGTTCCGACCGGGGCACGTTGACCGACCTGAGCAAGATTCTCTACGTGGAGCTTCTCACGCCGGACGGGTATTCCGTGGAACGGCAGCAATTGGAGATGGAGGACGGCACAGCCCACGGCATGTTCGTGCTGAAGGACACGCTTTATGCCGGTTACTACGAATTGCGGGCTTATACGCGTTGGATGCTCAACTTCGGGCAGTGCGAATATCCCCATGTGCGTATTTCGGAGGATTTGTTCTACAGCAAGAAGATGGCCAAGGAGTTTTTCCGCGACTATGAGAAACTTTATTCCCGGGTGTTCCCCGTGTATGACAAACCCGGGGAAGCCGGGGATTTTGTGAAAGACATGACGTTGCGCCCCATGCGCCGTTACTATAAAACGCCGAAGAAAAAGAAACCCGAAGTGGACTTGCGTTTCTATCCCGAAGGGGGGAACCTCGTGGCCGGCACGGCTTGCCGGGTGGCCCTTGAACTGAACGGCGAGGACGGGCAGCACCTTGGCGGCATGGAGCTTTCCGTCCGGGATAAGGACGGAAAGGTGGCGGCTGTTTGCCGGACGGACGAACGCGGCCGGACGACATTCCGCCTGCCGGACGTGTCGGAGGACGCGGATTACCGTGCTACCTTCACTTACAAGGGGTATGGGTATGAGGAAGAACTTCCCGAAGTGGAGAAAGAAGGTTGTGCCTTGGCTGTCACGGTGGGCGACAGCGTGGTGGAGGCCGTGGTGCAGGCTGTCGGTGTGGATAACCCTATAGCCGTGCACGTCATGAGTGGCGGAGTGTCCCGTTTCTACCGTCCGCTTCCTGTTTCCCTTCTTTCGTCCGGGGGCGTGGATGTGGCGGACGGGGCGGCATCCGGATGCCGTACGTGCCGGATGGCCATCCCGTTGGACAGCCTTCCCACGGGAGTCAACCAACTTACGGTGTTCGATGGCAAGGGGCGCATCTACGCCGACCGGCTCTTTTTCGTCAACCATCACGACTACGGTGCCCCGGGGCTGGCCGTTTCCGGTGTCCGCCAGTCTTACGAACCTTTCGATTCCATCACCGTGCATTTGCAATTAGCCGACCCGGCGGATTCCCTGTCCAGCCTTTCCCTTGCCGTCCGCGACCGGGAAACGGAAGAGGATACGTACGACAACGGCACGATACTCACCGAAATGCTCCTTGCCAGTGAGATCAAAGGGTTTGTGGAAAATCCCGGTTATTATTTCGAATCCGATGACAGCCTCCGCCGTCAGGCCCTCGACCGGCTCATGATGGTGCAGGGGTGGCGGCGTTACAAATGGCGCGAGATGGCGGACGTGGAGCGGTTCGCGCCCGCTTGGTTGCCCGAGAAGTTCCAGACCATCGGAGGATGTGTCAACCGCTCGGAAAGGCAGAACATAGATTTCAAAAAGATCAGCAACTTGAAAAAGGAGGTGAACGTCTGGGCCATGTTCACGCAGGGGCCGGAGACTTTTGAATTGAAGCAGCAGACGAAAGACGGTTCGTTCTATATGGCCATGCCCAAGATTTACGGTGATTGCATGATGTTCCTCAGTGCGGCGAAACTGAAAAAGGATATAGGGTATGTCCGCAAAAAACGCCAGAAAGGCTTCACCGACGAGGAGGCTTGGCCGGACTATTATGTGAAGTTGGACTTGTTCCACCCCCATTTTGCGCATCCCTACAGTTTTTATCAGGACATGTCGCCGCACGACCTCGAACCGTTTGCCCACGAGGACAGCCTTGTGCGAGGTTCGTTCGACGGTCGCGTGTTGCCTTCCGTGACGGTACGGACGCGGAGGAACGGGTTGCGTCATTACGACCCGGCGAAACCGGCTGTGGTGATCGACGCGTATGATGCCTACAACATGATGGCCGACTACGGTCTGGCCGATGTGCCTTTCTATTATTTGAGCAGTCCTGCCGTGTCCACGCTCGTTTCGTTCTTGTTCGTGGGCGACATGAACAAATACCGTGATTATTTTCTTCGGACGACCTTCAACGCTTGGCCCAACCGCTTGTGGGACAAGCCTGTCATGCCGAACACGCCGACCCATCCCGTTCCCGATTGGCTGTCGCGTGGGGAATTCGAGAAATTCCGGTCGCTGAGCCTGTTGGAACGGTTCTATATTTATACGGACTATGTGCCCCGTGAAATGGGGAGTTGGAAATACCGGCAGGACAACCAACCGGAAGTCATCGTGGGGATGCAGCTCCGTCCCAACGGGGAATATTTCCCTTCTTGCCGTGACCGCCGTTACCTGTGGCACGGTTATGCCGTCTGCGACGATTTTTACAGCCCCGACTACAGTCGCCGTCCTTTGCCCGGAACGGAAGATTACCGCCGTACGCTCTTATGGATGCCCGAAGTGAAGTTTGATGCGAAGGGGAGTGCCACGGTCCGCCTTTACAACAACAGCAAGCGGACGGCAGTCAGCGTAGAGGCCGTGGGCGTTACGGACAGTGGGCGGTATATGCAATATAATAATGTGCGGTAAGGATGTAGGGGGAGTTGGATGTGGAAATGCGAAAGGGGAAAAGTCAATTCCCCTTTTTCGTTGCCATGACCAACTTGCCGGGAGGAAGCCGGAGCAATTCAAACCCCATATCCTTCAATGCTTCGTTGGCCTCATATTTTAGGGTGCTGATTTTCCGCTTGGCAGAGGAGGAACCATCGAAAAAATTCTCATGGAACACGGTGTTGAGTTCCGAAAATGAGATTTCATGTTGGGGGTGTTTTACGAGGTAGTCCAACAAGGTTACCACTTGTAAGCGGCTTTTTCGTGAAATGTTCCCCAACGTGACTTCTCGGGTATGGATGTTGACCCGTAATTTCTTGAACTCGCCTTTTTGTGCGTCCGACATCGGTGTGTCCTGTTCCGAATGCAGCTTTTTTTGGTGGTGGAAGTACCATAAGGGCATGGCGGCCGTCAGGCAGATACAGATAAAAGCAATGCCCATCCAATAGTAGGCGTGGAAGACCATGTTTTCTGAAAAATCCAAGGCTGTGGCAGACATGTTTTCATTCTTGCAATAGTCTGCCAATTCCATGCAGCGGCGGATGCTAATGCCCATTCCCGTGAGGGTGCATAAGACTAAGGCGGAAGCCAATATGATGCTTAGGTTAAATTTGTATCTAGGTTTCATGATATATGTTTATGGTAAATCGTAAACAAAATTATGATTTATTTGAATAAAATGCAAGGTGTCCGGCTCTTTTTTTTGTAGGAAAGTGCCGTCTGGAACCGTGTTTTCACCTGTTGTGTGTATGGCCGGTAGGAAAATGAAAAGAAAAAGTGCCTTTCTCGATGGCTGAAAATCAGTTGCTTGACATTTTCTGATAATATTTGATAGTTGATTTGATAATATTTGATAACGAAGTTTTGCGTTTGACGGCGATATTGCTTTACTTTGTATGGTCATCTCAAACCATGGTAAGGAAGAGGACAAGTAATTGGAGCATTGACTTAATTTTAAAAGAAAGAAAAATGAAGAAGAGTTTATTCATGAAAGTTTTGGCATTGTTGTTTGTCGGCGCAGGTGCATTGGCGTATAGCTGCTCTGGGGATGATATTTTTGAAGAGGAAGAGGATGCACGTTCGTTGGCGAAGCGGGCGATGAGTACGAGAGGGGAACATTCCGACGCTTATTGCGTGAATCCTGTTACGGCTGGCTCTTATACGGGTACTAGCTTAAGTAAAAAATGTGATGTCTCTGTTTCGTGGAACGCAGGGTATATAGGTGGAACTCAGCGTATTCCTCAGTCAGAATTAACTGTAAGTGTGTCACGTTGTAGTGAAGTTAATGCTTCTATCGTAAGTGTTGATGCAACTTGGTATGGAGGTAGTAACATTGGGGTGTTTGGTACCATAAGCTATACTTATGAAGTTTATGTAAAGTATATAGATGAATATGGGAACGAAAAATTTCGGTGGGAGAAAAGACGTGGAAGTGATAGCTATGATTTCCCACTTCATTTGAATTATATTACGCCGGAAGAGTTGGAGGAAATTCTAAAACGTTAAAGATGAATAGGAAAAAAATCTTGTGGTTGGTGGCAGCATTGCTGCCAACCACGCTATTAGGAAAAGGTGAAGTGGCCTATACGCGTTTGCAGTCTTTCTATTCCAATGCGGGGATGGTGGGCATAGACAAGGTGGTGCTGTCCGACACGGCCACGGTCATGTATTGCACGGCGAAGGGGAAAATCAATGCCTGGTTCCAATTCTCACCGTCCACGTACCTGAGCGATGAAGAGGACGCACGCTATCCCGTGAAGGGGGCTGTAGGGTTGGCGTTGGGCGAGAAATGCTATATTCCGAAAGCCGGGCTGTTGGAGTTCCGTCTGCTCTTCGAACCGATGCCGAAGGACACGAAGATATTCGACCTGATAGAAGGAACGGACAAGGATATGTTCCGCATCTATGGCATCCACGCAGCCAAGACCAAGGTGAAGATTCCGGAGGCCAAAGAAGAGATGGACGCGGAAGAGACCTCCGAGAAGATGTTCCAAAAGGGAAAGGCTGTGGTGCACGGCAAGATAGAGGAATATTCACGGGATTGGAATAAGGGGATTTTGTTCTTTGATGTCAGTTTTTTGGGACATAGGGAGATTGCCCCTTATCCCATAAATCGCCCTTGCACGGCTTTGAAGCCGGACGGGACATTCTATGCAGAACTTTCTTTGGACCATCCGGTGTGGGCGGAAATGAAGATGGAAGGTGGAAACTTGCCTGTTCCTTTCTATGTCCGTCCCGGGGATACGCTTGACATCACCGTGAAAGGGGTGCGGGAAGGTAATGTGACAGTGGACTATGCCAGTAGCCATCCGAAAGGCTGTTATGAGAACCTGTTGAAACATCAGGACGTGCCGCTCATCTGTTACGGATGGGAACGTTTGTCGGATTATGGACGGAACCTGGACACTGAATATTTCCTGAAGAATGTGGACGAGAGTGTGGCGGAAAACATGCGGCTTTGCGACTATGTGGCATGGAAGTACAAGCTTTCTCCATGGGAGACGCATCTTTTGAAGAACCGTCAAAGGTTTGAATTGACAGACCGTTATTTGTACATGGCCAGCCGGTTGTTTGAAGAAAAGGTGGAACGCCCGAGAAAAGTGCAGGTGCAAAAAGAAGATTATGCAGGTTATGATTATTCAGCCTATAAGGTGTTGAACATCCTTTCTTTGGATGATCCGTCGCTTTCTTTCTTGCCTTATAGTTTGGGGTATCCTCCGTCTATCGATATGACATATATGATGGCTTTCCTTGATATGTATGCTTTTTGGGATAATTCTTCTGAAACAGAACCTTTGGACTATGTGAAAGTAGAAATAGAAAAAGACAGCCTTCAAGTGAACCTTTTGCGCGAACTGACCGGCGCAGAGGGGACTCCTTGGGCTGTGCAAGCCTACCTCACACAAAAAATTACAGGTTTGCAAGGGGAATGGAGTGTAGGACAACGCGAAAGGTTGGTGGACTTCTTGTCTTCTTCCTATTTGACTTACCCCTACTTTAAGGAGAAAATAAAGGAATTGAACCGTTTGTCCGGGAACTCGGCCTCATGGGTCTATGAAATACCGGAAGGGGACGGTTGTCGGGAGATGAAGTCTATTTTAAATAGGTATAAAGGCCGGTATGTGCAGGTGGTTTGGCTTTCAGACCCGAATGGGGATTGGAGCTTTTGTTCCAATTCATCCGTGAAGAACATCATGGCAGATTATGAAAGTTTTCCGGACTTGCAAATCGTCGCGATAGTCAACGGGGAGGCGTATTCGGATGAAAACAGGTTCGCCCAAATAAGAAAAGAGTTGTCTGCACCAATCGTTCATATAGAAGATGGCGAAAGTTACCTCAAACTACAGGAGTTGTTCCATTTCTACAGCAGTGGCAAGCAGATGACTTTCGACCGCAACGGGTTGGTCTTCAAACAAACGCTCGACATGAAAAACGAAACGATGTTCCGTGACCGGTTCCGCCGTATATTGAAGGCGGAAAAAGAGATGCAACGATGGTAATGGAGAGAAGCAGCCAACATATCAGGGGAAGTGTTCCCGAAGGAAAGCAGGTGGCAGACGGGGCAGGCGTTTACTTTTACTTGTTCCTGTGCCTGTTTGCCGCCTGTTTCTTTCCACCGGTAAGGGGCTTTTCGGAGGAATGGCTAAGGCCGAAATGGGTCTTGGCCGAAGCCGTAGGGCTGTTGGTGCTTTTGACATTCGGGATACAGGTGCTTGTGGCCTGCAGGCATCGAGGTTCCGGACGGCGGGCTTTTGGGTGGTGGGGGCGCGTGGAAGACGCGTTTTGCGAAGCCTTAGTGGGCGTGGCTTTCTTGGAGGCCGTGTATGCGATAGTCCGGATGTTCCGGGGAGGACAAGAAGGGATGGCGGCATCCGGCACGTTCGACAATCCTGCCGGGTTGGCTTTCTGCCTTTGCGCCGCTTTGCCGTTCCATGCCTGTTTGTGGCAAAGGTGCCCGGGAAGGCTTTGGTTCCGTTCTGCCCTTGCCGTATGTGCTTTGGTCATCTTGACAGCCATATTATGCACGGGTTCCCGTACCGGATGGATATGTTTGGCATTGTATGCAGCCTTGTGGTTGCAAAAACAGTGGCAAGGTCATCGTATGATGAAACTGACGATTCTGGCGGTGTTGGCTGTTGGTCTGGCCTGGGGCATTTCGGTGGTCAAGACGGATTCCACCAACGGACGCCGTTTCATATTGGAACGTTCATGGGAACTGGTGCAGGCACGGCCTTTTGCCGGATATGGCCCCGGCGGTTTCCTGCGGGAGTATATGCCCCGGCAAGCCGACTACTTCAAGGCGCATGCCGATAGCGGACATGCGTGGTTGGCCAGTGAGGTGTACCATCCGTTGAACGAGTTCGTATGGGTATGGATTGAGTTCGGTTTGCCGGGCGTATTATTGACATTGGGGGCTTTGGCTTGGCTTTTGTCCGGATTGTTCCGGAGGCGCGACATCTTTTCCCGCATGTTGGCTGTTTCTTTGTGTGCATGCGTCGTTTTTGCCCTGTTTTCCTATCCGTTGAAATATCCGTTGGCTTCGGTGATAGGGATAGCGGCCGTGGGACGTATGTGTAGCGGTATGCTTGGACGAGGCAGGATGAATGGGAAATGTTGGCGTTGGGTTGGCATGGCCGGAATTGTGGTAGCGGTCGTGGCGTTGATAAAGGTGTCCGTTGCCTATTCTTATGAATATGAATGGAGCCGGGTGGCTCGTCAGGCCTTGCGCGGGCATTCGCGTGAAATGATGCCCCGGTATGCGGAATTGTACGGGCATTACCGCCATGACGCTTCTTTCCTGTATAATTATGCCGCCGAACAGTTTTATGCCGGGCGTTATGAGGAGGCGTTGTCGACGGCAAGGGAATGCCGGGCGTTATGGCCCTCGTATAACTTGTCCCTCCTGACCGGGGACATTTGCCGGGCGGCCGGGAAATATGGAGAAGCCGTGCGACATTATGAACAGGCCCATTGGATGTGCCCCGTCAGGTTTGCGCCTTTGGAGGGACTGTATTACGCATACAAGTCCGGAAGACAGACGGATAGGGCGGATTCTGTGGCAGACGTGGTAGCCCGGAAAAGGATAAAGGTGGATTCTCCGGACGTGCAACGGATTAAAAAGGAAATATTGGAGGATGTGCGGCACGGCGAAAAGACGGTGCCGCGAGACGGAATGATGAAAAAGCTATGAAACTTATGAAGATAAGAAAACCGGTTGTTGGGAAGATGGCGGTTACGGCAGTCATCGTGATAGTTGCGGTTGGGGTTTATGCCGTCTGGGGTTCGAGGCGTTCGGAAAGGGTACATGTCCGCGAAATGGCTTTGGCTGAAAATCCCGGTTTGAAGGGGATATTGGAATTATATCAGGAAGATTCGTTGAAATACGAGGCGGCTTTGTTCCTGATAGACAATATGGCATATTACCAAGGGGCTGACAGTGGGGAGTTGGAGTCCATGTACAAGGCATACGATATATTCAGCACGGGACGTTACACGTACCGGCAGGCGTTGGATTCGGCGGAAAGGTTGTGCGGAAAGCCCAAAAACGTGCAGCAGATACGATGGAAAGCGGACGTGGACATGGAACCCGGCTTTTTGGTTTCCAATATAGAATGGGCCTTCAAGGTATGGAGGGAACAGCCGTGGGGCAAAAACGTTTCGTTCGAGCAATTCTGTGAGTATATACTGCCTTACCGCATAGGAAACGAGGAATTGGTTCCGTGGCGGGAAAAATTGTATTACCAGTTCATGCCTATTATCGAGAAGTATAAGGATGACCCTCAAATAGAGAACCCCACATTTGCCGCCCACATTGTTTTGGACAGCCTGCTCCGGGCACCTTTCCATTTCACGGGCGAAATGGCGACGAGCGTGCGTATCGGTCCGAGGATAGCGGACTGGAGGGGCGGAAGTTGTCTGGACTTGTGCGACATGTTGGTATACATTTACAGGGCGTTGGGAATCCCTTGCGGCATAGAGGAACTTCCGATGCGTGGTAACAACAACGCGCCCCATTACTGGAACTTCTTGGTGGACCAACATGGACAGACTTGGTATTTTTCCATGTTTTATTGGTGGCACCGTTTGCTGAAAGCCGAAGTCTATGACGATGTGTATGGAAAAGTGTTCAGGCAACGGTTCAGCCTGAACCGTGCCATGACGGATTCGTTGCAGTTGCCGTTGGACAGTGTGCATCCTGTATTCCGCTATCCATTCTTCGAGGATGTCACCCGTCTGTATGCCACGGACAAGGCTTTTACTTTATCCGTTGGGAAACGGCATCTCGTCCGGCACGTGAAAAGGGGTGAGGTCGTTTACATTTGCATGTCCGACCGCTATGCTTGGAAACCTGTGGGATGGACAAGGTATGACGGCTCCAATGCTGTCTTTAAGGATTGCCACGGAGGTACCATTTACTGTCTGGCGGTTTATGACGCGGCTCATGACAAATTGGATCCGGTGTCTTCACCTTTCAGCGTAGGGAAGGAGAACGGGAAAATGGAGTTTTATGAGGCACGGGAAGAAACGGAAGATGTCGTTCTGCTGAGCAAATTCGGAATGCTTGGGGAGTTCTTTTTGGGACGGATGGTCAATGGGGTGTTTGAGGGCAGCAATTCGCCTTCTTTCAAACAAAAAGACACGTTGCTCCTGATTCGTGAGATTCCGGGCAGGCTTTGCACAATGGTAAAAACAGATTCCTCCAAAGCATACCGTTATGTGAGGTATTACGGTCCGGCAGGTGGTTATGGGAATATCTCCGAGGCCGGGTTCTATTCGTCTGCCAATGACACGGTGCCGTTGGCCGGAAAAGTCTTGGGTCCGGAAGACGGTGCGGCAGGCGACCATTCTTATTTCAATGTGTTCGACGGGCATACGGACACATCGTATGATTATCCTTTCGCCGACGGGGGATGGGCCGGACTCGACCTTGGCGAGCGAAAGCATATAGGGAAGATTGTCTATACACCCCGTAATCGGGATAATTTTGTCTGTAAGGGGGATTTGTATGAGCTTTGGGTTTGCCGGGAGGGGAAATGGAGGCCGTTTGCCCGGCAAACAGCCACGTCAGACTCTTTACTTTTCAAGGGTGTGCCGAAACATGCGCTTTTGTTACTCCGCGACTTGAGTAGGGGAGAAGCGGAACGGTTGTTCGAGTATAAGGATGGCAAACAGGTGTATTGGTAAGCAGGAAGAGGATGAAAACACTCCCTGCCGGCATGTCTTTACCGGCAGGGAGTGACCCTTTCCTTAAGGAAATATTCTTATGAACGTTTGCTGCCGTCGGGATTGTAAAACAGAATGAGGTCCATCGGTTCACGATCCAATTCAATACGGTAATAGATACCTGTGTCCGTTCCGTTGGGATATTCAATGCGGTCCACATCGTCCTCACGAGGATTGAACGTGTAACCTTCTTGTGTGAAGCTGTTGACTACGGCTTCAGGAACTGATGTCCATGCCATATCCTCAAACTCTGTGAACAGCCATTGGTAATTCGTATCTACATGCATGTCCACTTCTGCGTTGTTCAGCCACAGTTGTATTTCGTAGCCTTTTGCAGTGCGGTTCATTTCAATAATATTGGCACCGGGATATTTGGCCGCTACCATTTGGCGTACTTCCTGTGGGATTTGTGCCGAGGGGTCGGAGCCACTTCCCGGGTGTTGGCTTCCGTCCGCATTGTAGTAGAGTATGATGTCTGTAGGTTCACGGTCCAATTCGATACGGTATTGTATGGACGTTTCTGTTCCGTTGGGATATTCAATGCGGTCCACATCGTCTTCACGTGGGTTGAACGTGAATCCGTTTTGCGTAAAGCTGTTGACAACGGCTTCGGGAAGGGATGTCCATGCAATGTCCTCGAATTCCGTATAAAGCCATTGATAGTTGAGGTCGAGGTGCATGTCCACTTCTGCGTTGTTCAGCCACATTTGTATTTCATATCCTCGGTAGGTACGCTCGACTTCCACGATTTGTGCTCCCGGATAACGGCTTTCTACCGTTTGGATGATGTGTGGATCATTCCGGAAGTTGTAGTCATCCTCATCGTCATCTTTACATGCGGTCATAACCGGGGCGAGCAATAAGATGAAAAGCCCCCATTTCCATATATTCTTTCTCATTTTGTTTTGTTTTTTTTAAGGTTTATATTCTTGTGAAAATCTCGTTTTTTCAGTCTATCTCGCGGATATTGAATTTCCGGTCGAATTTGAGGTCTACGTCGTTGGTAAGTTCCACTTCATACTCACGGCTGTCTTTTTCTATTTTGGTGATTTTTTCCCCGGGAAACATGTCGTTCACTTGTTTCTTGATGGGAGCCGGGATAAAAAAAGCAGGAACTTCAGACCTTTTTCCGTCTACTTCGGTCCAATCGCCTTTGCTGTCGAAGGATATTTCCGTACCGTTGACAAGCTGTACGTCGTAGGTGGCCGATTTGAACCAGTCTTTGTCTATTTTGATATACGAAACTTTAGTATGGGCAAATTGCTGTTTTAGAATCGTACGTGCCGGAACAGGCAAATCGTTTACATTACGGGTGATGACATCATTGTCAGCGCAAGCTGTCGTTACGATGACCATTCCCAAAAGCAATATGGCAAACATCTTTCTCATAACGGTAAGTTCTTTTAATGGTTAGTAATGCTATTGTAACCGCAAAGGAAATACCTGATTCTGGAAAGATTTGGGATTTATACTTCAAGTTCTATGGCTTTGCAATTTTTAACACGAAGTGGTGTCGTCCGTCATGATAATATGTGAGTTTTATATGGTAAAGATTGGCTATGGATTGGGCGATGGACAGTCCCAATCCGGTCGATTCCTTTTGTCCGGCATTACCTTTATAGAAACGTTTGAATATTTGTTGTTTGTCAAGTGCCTGGTTTCCATCGTTGATGATTTCGATTCGGGAAGAATGGATAACGATGTCTACGCGTCCATGGTCCGGGCTATGTATGATGGCATTTTTGATGAGGTTAGTCAATAAAGTATGAGCCAGTGATTCGTTCATACGGATGCGGCAGGTTTCCGTGTCCGACAGGTGATAGTCCAATTCTTTTTCTTCGTACAAGTCAGACAAGAGTCCTATAATATGCCGGGCATGCCGGTTCATGTCTACTTCTGCAACTTCCTCGAATTGCCGGTTTTGGATACGTGAAAGCAGGAGCAGGGATTTATTGAGCTGTATGGCACGGTGCAGGCTGCGGAACATATCGTCGATGGTTTTCAGTTCCTCTTCATCGAGATTCTCATGTTCGGCCAATAACTCCAACTTACCGTTGATGACAGCCAACGGGGTTTGCAGTTCGTGGGAGGCGTTTTCGATGAATTCCTTCTGTTCACGGTATGCTTTTTCTGCTCGTTCGTGCATTTCAAGGGCAGCACGGTTCAGGGTACGGAACTCCCGGATACGGCAATCCGGATTCAAATAAGGTGCCGGGCGTCCGGGTGATACGTTTTCAAGCCATTCCAACAGGCGGTCGAGCGGACGGAACACGGACTTCAGGATAAGGCGTGTGCTGAAGATGATACAACAAAGCAATGCGATGTAGAGTGCGACAAGGTATTTGAATATGGCCGTTATCAGGTCATCCCTTTCCAAAGTAGAAAGCCGAAGTTCCAATTCATAATATTTCAGGTCGGTAGCCATGAAACAGGACTTCATGATACGTACGGGTTCATATTCATCTTCAGTCTCGATATATACCGTACCGTCATAGTACCGGTCGCGATAGTGCTCGACTTCTTCCGTGGCGAGTGGACGGATGCTGTAGCTGTGTATGATTTTATCCTCGGTATCTAAAAGAGTAGAATCCGCCAGAATTTTCCCCACAATAATATCCCGGTAATTCGCCAGGGCATCGTCGGTCTCATCCATTACTTCGTCGATGACGGTGTAATAGAAAAAGGTTCCCCATCCGCCTAATAACAAAAAAAGGAGGAAAGAGAGATTAAAGTGGGTATAACGCAATAACTTCATGGGCGGACTGGAAGATTTACGGCATATCGAATGCCAGTTTATAACCGAAGCCGTAGACGGCTTTTATTTCAGCTTGTGCGCCTGCGGCTTTCATTTTCTTTCGCAGGTTCTTCACTTGGGAGTAAATGAAATCAAGGCTGTCCGCCTGGTCAATGTGGTCGCCCCATACGGATTCTGCCAATGCCATGCGATTGATGAGGCGGTTGGGATTGCTGATGAAATAATACAGCAGGTCGAACTCCTTGCGGTTGAGGTTCAGCTCGTTCCCATCTACGGTTGCTTTACGGGTGTCGGGCACTAAAGTCAGGTTGCCCAGTACGATACTGGTGTCTCCTCCGGCCTTTTTCCTGCGCAACAGGGATTTTACCCGTGCGTTAAGCTCGGCCAGATGGAATGGTTTGGCCAAATAATCGTCGGCCCCGAGATTAAGCCCCTCCACCTTGTCCTCAATGGAGTCTTTGGCCGAGATGATGATGACGCTTTCCTGTTTACGCATCCGTTTGAGATGGGCCAGGACAGAAAGACCGCTTCCGCCGGGCAGCATGATGTCCAATAAGACACAGTCATAATCGTAATCGTTCACTTTTTCCATGGCAGAAGCATAATCTTCCGCACACTCCACGATGAATTTTTCACGTGTGAGGTATTCCCTGACGGTATTCCGCAACTCCTCTTCGTCTTCAATTAGCAGGATCTTCATGGTCGTTCCGTATCGGATGGATTGTTGATAGGTAATACGTCTTTTTTCCGGTAACCTGTGCTGTTGAGGATAGCCACTAAATCACCATTTTCCTGGCAGATTCTTACCTCTATATAAGGAATGCGTGGGTGATGGTGTATCTCTCGTGCTTCGGCGTAAAGCCATCCGGAGGATACAGCTTTCAAGAATGTGATATTGGCGCTTAAGGACAAGGTTACCTGTGCGTAACTGTTGGCTACTGCGGCAAAAGCAAGGTCGGCCAACGTGAAAAGGGCACCTCCCTGACAGACTCCGGCTGCGTTGAGATGCGCCGGAGTGACTTCCATCCGGGCTTTGGCATATCCCGGACGGATGTCGAGTATTTCGACACCGGCCGCCTGGGCGAACCGGTCGTTTTGTAATAATTCAGATAAAGTCATACTATAGTTGGATAAAAATGTCAGGCGAAAGTCTTTCGTATTTCTTCCCAGTGTTCACAAAGCGACATCATGGACGGGAACAACAAATCGGCTCCAGCATCGAGCAGTACTTTGTCGGGCAACGGGCCTGTGTTGACCGCAATGGTGAAGATGCCGGCGGCAACTCCGGCTTGTACACCCAAGGGGGCGTTTTCCACCACAAGGCCTTCCCACGGTTGTATACCGGCTTTTTCCAACCCCATGAGATAAGGTTCAGGGTTGGGTTTGCCGTATTTTACATCAAAGCTGGTCACCATCAGTTCTCGCCGGAAAATGTCTGGGAAATTATGGTTCAGCCGGTCGATAAGGCTGATTTGTCCGGAACCGGTGACGACCATCGGAGTGAAACCGCCGGCTTTTACCTTTTTCAGTAGCTCGTAAGCGCCCGGCATTTGCGGGGCTTCCGGGCAACGGCTGAACACGTCGGACTTGGCTTTGTAGATGGTCTGTTTTTCCTCTTCTGTGGCTTTACGTCCCCAACAGCGTTGTGCCAGCAGGTCGATGGTACCGCCTCCTGTACGCCCTTCGTGCATGTACGCCTCTTCGGGTGTGATATGAAGCCCGAACTGCGTCATGGCGTGGCTCCAGGAATACGCATGGTTGGGCATGGAGTCGAAGAGGACCCCGTCCATATCAAAGAGCACGGCTTTAAGGCTCGTCGCCCCAAAGCCGTGCTTCATTAAATATTTGTCTTTTTCAGTTTCAAACATGGGCTTATTTGTTTAAGCGTGCACGGATGGCTTCACTTTCTTTTTCGTAACCCGGTTTGTCCAACAGGGCGAACATGTTCTTTTTATAGGCTTCCACGCCCGGTTGGTTGAAGGTATTTACGCCCAAGAGGTTACCGCTGATACCACAAGCTTTCTCGAAGAAATAGATGATTTGTCCCAAGTAGTATTCGTTCAGCACGGGGACACTCAGGCGCATGTTGGGCACACCGCCGTCCACGTGAGCCAGTTGCGTACCCAGTTCGGCCATTTTGTTCACTTCGTCCACACGCTTTCCGGCCAGGAAGTTCAGGCCGTCCAGATTTTCGTCGTCCGAAGGGAAGAGCACCTTGTGGTTGGGCTGTTCGATGCTGATGACGGTCTCGAAGATGGTGCGTTCACCGTCCTGAATCCACTGTCCCATGGAATGAAGGTCGGTAGTAAAGTCCACGGCAGCCGGGAAAATGCCTTTTTGGTCCTTGCCTTCCGATTCTCCGTATAATTGTTTCCACCATTCGTTCAGGTAGTGCAACTTAGGTTGGTAGTTTACCAAGATTTCGATTTTCTTGCCTTCTGCATACAAAGCGTTGCGGCAGGCTGCATATACGGCCGAGGGGTTTTCCATGAAAGGTACGTCCGCGGCAGTAGCTTTTTCCATGTCGGCGGCACCGGCCACGAGTTGTGCGATGTCGAAACCAGCCACGGCGATAGGCAACAAGCCTACGGGAGTGAGTACGGAGAAACGTCCGCCCACATTGTCGGGGATGATAAAGCTCTTGTATCCTTCCTTGTCAGCCGTGGTACGGGCGGCACCTTTCTTGGCATCGGTTACGGCCACGATGACTTTGCGGGCCATGTCCTTGCCGCGTTGGTCTTCGCATTGCTTCTTCAGCAGGCGGAAAGCCAAAGCCGTTTCGGTGGTCGTGCCGCTCTTGGAAATATTGATGACACCGAATTTCTTGTCGGCTAAGTAGGCGCACATCTCGGCCAGATAGTCTTCGCCGATATTGTTTCCGGCAAACAGGATGACCGGGTTCTTCTTATCGTTCAGCAACCACTGGAAACTGTTGCTCAAAGCCTCGATGACAGTGCGTGCGCCGAGGTAGCTTCCGCCGATGCCGGCTACTACGACCACTTCGCAATTCTCGCGAAGTACCTGTGCCGTAGCATTCAGTTCGCCAATGAAGTCAGAGGTGATGGATGACGGCAAGTGCAGCCAACCTAAGAAATCGTTACCCGGGCAAGTGCCGTTTTCCAAAGCTTCCTGTGCGGCTTTCACCTTCGGCTCGTAAGCCGCGATGGCATCAGCGTTCAGAAACTGTGATGCTTTTGTGATGTCTAATTGAATATTCTTCATCTTTTTACGCTATTAAAAAACAATAATGAGTTATCGGAATGAATCGGTGAGCAGTTTTATCTCGATGCTCGGCGAGATACGTTCGTAAAGGATGTTATATACGGCATCCAGAATCGGCATGTTGACATGGAGGCATTTGTTGATGTCCTTCATGCATTTGGTGCCGTAATATCCTTCGGCTATCATTTCCATTTCTATTTGCGCGCTTTTCACACTGTAACCCTTGCCTATCATGGAGCCGAACACCCGGTTGCGGCTGAAGTTGGAATATCCCGTGACGAGGAGGTCGCCCAGATAGACCGAATCGATGATATTCCGTTCGATGGGGTGTACTACCGTGAGAAAGCGGTTCATCTCCTGTGCCGCGTTGGACATGATGACAGACTGGAAGTTGTCTCCATACTTCAGGCCGTTGCAGATGCCTGCTGCAATGGCGTAGACGTTTTTCAACACCGAAGCGTATTCGATGCCGATGACGTCGTCGCTGGTTTTGGTCTTGACGTATTCGCTGCTGATCATGTCGGCAAAGTTTTGCGCCTTTTCCAAGTCGGCGCATCCTACGGTCAGATAAGTAAGCCGTCCCAGAGCCACTTCTTCCGCATGGCTCGGCCCTCCCAAAACAGCCAGATTCTCGTCGGGCACGTTATACACCTGATGAAAATATTCCGAACAGACCAAGTTCTCGTCGGGCACGATACCCTTGATGGCTGTGACGACAAACTTGTCGCGCAGGCGAGTCTTGAGTTTTTTCAGGTGGCTTTTTAAATAAGGTGAAGGAGTAACGAATATCAGAGTGTCCGCTTCTTCCACTATTTTATTGATGTCGGCAGAGAAGTGGATACGGTTTACGTCAAAATGCACGCTGGTCAGGTAAGCCGGATTGTGCCCCAGGCGGCGGAATTCCTCGATGCGGTCTTCCCGTCGCATGTACCAATGGATGGAATCGTTTCGCTCCAACATCATCTTGGCGATGGCGGTAGCCCAACTACCGCCCCCCATGATGGCTATGGTTCCACAATTTCCCATATTTTCCGGTTGTTATATTTTAGCAATCCATTCGGCCACGTCGTTGACAGATGGCTTTTCGATGTCGAGTTTGTATTTCTTGATGACCTCTCCCACTTGTTGCTGTAGCTTTTGCGGATTGACGTCCTTCATGTCGCTTACCAGGTTATATCCGGCTTTTTGCAGCACGGGCACGAGTGCCTCGGGCACTCCGATGGCAGCGTATTTGTCGGCACTGTCCTTGGGTACTTTCTTTTCAGGGCGCATTTGCGGGAAGAAGAGAACCTCTTGAATCGTGGTCTGGCCCGTCATGAGCATGACCAGACGGTCGATGCCGATACCGATGCCGCTAGTGGGGGGCATGCCATATTGCAAGGCACGCAGGAAATCCTGATCGATGAACATCGCTTCGTCGTCGCCCTTCTCGCTCAGGCGCATCTGTTCGATGAAACGCTCTTCCTGATCTATCGGGTCGTTCAATTCCGAATAAGCGTTAGCCAATTCCTTACCGTTGACCATCAACTCGAAACGTTCGGTCAACGCCGGATTGCTACGATGTTTCTTGGTGAGCGGCGACATTTCCACCGGATAGTCGGTGATGAAAGTCGGTTGGATGTAAGTACCCTCACAGAACTCGCCGAAAATCTCGTCGATAAGTTTGCCTTTACCCATTGTGTCGTCGATTTCCAGGTTCAGGGTCTTGCATATCTCGCGGATTTCCTCTTCGCTCTTCCCGTTCAGGTCATATCCTGTCTTTTCTTTGATGGCCTCTAAGATGGGCAAACGACGGTAAGGAGCTTTGAAGCTGATGGTCTTTCCGTCCACCACGCTCTCCGTGCCCCCGTTCACGGCGATGCAGATGCGCTCGAGCAACTTTTCGGTAAACGCCATCATCCAGTTGTAATCCTTATATTGTACATAAAGTTCCATGCAAGTGAACTCCGGATTGTGGCTCTTGTCCATACCCTCGTTGCGGAAGTTCTTCCCGATTTCGTACACACCTTCGAAACCGCCTACGATGAGGCGTTTCAGGTAAAGTTCCGTGGCGATACGAAGATACAGGTCGATGTCGAGCGAGTTGTGGTGGGTAATGAACGGGCGCGCACTGGCTCCTCCCGGGATGGATTGCAGGATAGGTGTCTCCACCTCCGTGTAGCCTGCTTCGTCCAGGGCGGCACGCAACGTTTTCAGGATGGCCGAACGCTTCAGGAATGTTTCCTTTACGCCGCTGTTGACAATCAAGTCCACGTAACGTTGGCGGTAGCGCAGTTCCGGGTCGTCGAAAGAGTCATATACCTCGCCGTCTTTCATCTTGACGATGGGGAGTGGCCTAAGGCTCTTGGCCAAAACCGTCAGTTCTTGCGTGTGCACGCTGATTTCTCCTGTTTGAGTCTTGAAAACAAAGCCTTTGATACCGACGAAATCTCCCAAATCAAGTAATTTCTTGAAAACGGTATTGTATAAATCCTTGTTTTCTCCGGGACAAATATCATCGCGGGTGACGTACACCTGAATGCGCCCTTTGGAGTCCTGCAATTCGAGGAAAGAGGCTTTGCCCATGATGCGTCGGCTCATGATACGGCCCGCGATGCACACTTGGCGTTTCTCTTCCGCAGCATCATTGTATTCGGCTTTGATGTCGGTCGAGAAAGCATCTGTCGGGTATTCGTCAGCCGGATAAGGGTCGATGCCCAAGGCACGGAGTTCGTTCAGGTTGTTCCTTCTTACGATTTCTTGTTCACTTAACTCTAAAACATTCATTTTTATTCTGATTTCGATATTTGGGACAAAATTACAAAAGTTTTTTGAGTACCCCAATGATTTACCCGTTTATTAATATGGGGCTTAAGTTTCCGGAAGCATGCTTTATACTTCCTTTTTTAGAAAGTCAGACTTGCATTGTTAAATTTGTGTTAAATATCCGGGGGGGTAATTTTATTAAGTATAAAAACGCTAACTTTCGCAAACAAATAAGTAGAGTGATAACTTTTAAAAAAATGGAACTATGGGAACAAATGTTTGGAAAGGAGTTTTGGCCTTATGTGTAGTTGCCGTTACGATGGCATCATGTGATTTTGTGAATAAAATGAAAGAGAATGCCACCACTACGCCGTCGGACACGATTATCGGAGCCAATGTCGGCGAGTTGGACGGGAAGATAGATGAATTGTTGGAATTGGCCAAGGCAAAAAAGGAAACGGCAGAGTTTGCCGAGATTTATACCTATTTGAATTACAAGCCGGGCAATCCTTCTACGAGTGTGACGATACAAATCGTGACGCCGGAAGATAAGAACAAGATGGCGGAATATAGTTGGTACGACAATAAGGATGTCCGTAACAAACTGGATAAACAGGACATGGTGATTTCGGATCATGACGATAATGTGATTGACACTTATGACGGCTTCAAGGATATGCTTTTCACCTACAATGACGTGTCCAAACTGGTGGAGAACTTGCCGGTGTTCTGTAAAGAGGCTTTGGAGGCGTCCGGATATGGGGAAGAGGGCTATGTGCGAAGCTACCAGATAGAAAAAGGTGATGCTTTTATTACGGTGGGGCATAAGTCTTCCAATATGTTGACCAAATCTTATCATATTGCGGAGGACGGTGAACATATTATAAAGGAATAAAGAGAAAGTTTGATTTTTGGTGTTTTGCTGCCATTTTCCATCCTGTGAGGTGTTGCTACACCGTTTTTTAGGATTGGGATATGGCAGCGTTTTTTGAGGGTGGATTTGCAGATGGACAATCACAAGGCTTTTGATCCTGATATGGGTTCGAGTCTGTCTTCTCGGTTGGTATCAGGCAGTGGCGGGGAAAGAAGCTTCGAAAATATGGATAGGGATGTGTTGGCAGGTGCTGCCGAGCCCGGAAAAGGCTTTTTTCTATCTTTTTTCATTCCTCGTAGGGATTTTTGGGCTATTCCGTTGCTTTTGGGGTGCAACATACTGGTGTTTTTCGTGATGTGTTTGACCGGCGTGGGGGTGTTGGAGCCGGATAATATCAGTTTGTTGCATTGGGGAGCCAATTTTGGCCCGTTGACTTTAACAGGTGATTATTGGCGTGTATGGACTTGCAATTTTGTACATTCCGGCCTTATACATTTGATAATGAATGTATATGCCCTTTTGTTCGTAGGCTTGTTTTTGGAACCTATGTTGGGCTCTCTCAGGGTCGTCATGGTCTATTCTCTTGCTGGGCTTTATTCTTCGGTGGCCGGTTTGTTTTGCCATGCAGACTGGATTAGTGTAGGGGCTTCCGGAGCAATTTTCGGCCTGTATGGTGCTTTGTTTGCCCGTTTGTTGTTTTATAAAGGCCAATCTTCCTGGCGAAAGATTTTGCTCATTGCCATCGGAGGATTTATTTTGTATAATTTGTTGTATGGGATAGGGGATAATAATGTGGATAACGCTGCGCATACAGGAGGGTTGGTCGCAGGATTCTTGTTGGGGGTGGTATATGGAGTGGCAGATAAGGTGCGTGAAAAGGGCAAACGGATGGTTGTGGCTTGTCTGGCAGAGTTCGTCTTGTTGTCTGAGCTTGTCTGTTGGTTTTCCGCCTTGACACACGGAATGCCTCCCGATTACCAAGACGTGCGCGAAGCTTGGCGGAGTGGGCAGTTGGAAGCCTATGTGGAAAACGGAGAAACGGGTATTCATCCTGAAGAGGATGGTATGGGGCAGAATAGGGAGTATACCGTAGTAGAGGGTTGGACCATGACAGATCAGGATGTCTGGATTCCTTTCAGCGATGAAGCGAGTGGTTTCAGTTTCCGTTATCCGTCCAATTGGCATAGAAAGCCGGATGGATGGTCGGATTTCCGCATCGAAAACGGGTTGAACTGGATGACTATAGAGTATTCGGATGCTACGGCTGATACGGATGCCCAAGGGATGAGGGATGCTTTAGAGCTGAGCGTATGTGACGGTGACGGGCATTTGCTTGTGGGGTGTACTTGCGAAACGGTCGTTCTGAACGGGGTTGAATTTGTGAAAGTCAGTAGCCCTCAACGGATTTCCCTCAAGGATGGAAAATGGATTGAGGCGAGGCGTACCACTTACGGATATTATAAGGATAATCCTTTACGGTGCATGACCATCGTGCAGTGGGCCACGAGTGAACCTTTCCGAGAAGAGATGGATGAAATGGCACAAAGTTTTTTCGTACGGGAACCATAAAGGGCATTTGATTTTTCTTTTTTGTGAATGACGGCTGAAGGTTCACCGTAAAGCGTTGTGCCACAGTGTGGAACGCATTTTTTCGGTGACCCCCTTGTGAAGGCTGTTTGAGTGAAGGGTTCACCTTAATCGTTTGATTATTAGATAGAATGAAGGATGTGAACCCTTTTTTAATGAAAACATAATGAAGGGGGTGGGGAAGGAACATCACCTGCAGGACATCCGTAAAAAGTTCTCAGTAGATTGCTCGAACGTTTGCCGCACACCGGAAAGTCATTTGCCTGACATTTTCGGACTGTTTTCGCATTTCGATGGGACCAAGGCGGCATCGCTGAAGTTTATGAGTTAATTAAAGGTGAATTTTTTGAACGGAATGAAAAAATAATTATCTTTGCCGCAGAATTTCCGGGTTCGTGCGAAGCTTGTCCTGACGGAGTAATTTGTCAGGGATGCTGAAAACGGACGGAAGCCTGCGCCGAACCGCTTATGCGGGGGAAGGGTGGGGACGGAGATTCGCGACATATTAAAGGCGTTTACGTGACGTCTTGTTCTTGACTCTAAGGAATCTGGTAAATTTCAATCACTGTCAGGGATGAGGCAACAGTAGATGTCCTCGGGATGTGTATATATGCGCATCCCTTTTCGATACGGGGCACTGTGTCGTAAAGGGAGAAGTTATATCCATATCGGCGTGGGCTCTGGATGTTGCTCGTTCAACAGTGATGGGCATACCAGAGCCTCTTAGGGTGGGACGAGTAACGACGGTCTCACGCTTTTTTTGTGTCGTCACACAGGACTTCCGTGCCAAGGTGTGATGGATACGTTGATTAATGTAGCCAGTATTCCGGAAGAAAGCGGTAGCCGTCTTCCGAGTGAGGGATTGCCTCCCGTCACAGCCGCCGGTTCGCAAAGATGCGGGACCGGGGTGTCCTTGGAGTATGTCCTGCATCCGACGCACGGTCTTCCGCAAGAATGCCGATGGTATGTTTTGAGAGCTACGTATGGACGTGAACGGGAGGCTGAAGACTTGTTGAAGAAACGGGGCGTTTTGGTGTATGTGCCGAAACGGAAGACATTGAAGATGGTGAAAGGAGAGAAGAAGAAAGTAGAGGAATCCCTCTTGCCCAATCTTGTTTTCGTGTTTACGGACGAGTGCACGGCTCGCCGTTTGGTGTCATTCCCATTGAAATCTGAATCCCGTCGAAAGGACAAGATGCCCGTAAGCCTCCATTTCATGTACGACCATACGTCTTTGAATGAAAACGGGCTGAATGACGTGGTGGTTATACCCCACAAGGAAATGGTCAATTTTATTCGTTTCACCATCGGAGGGAGCGAGTCTATCCGTGCCGTCTCGCCGGCTGATTTCCGGATTAAGAAAGACCAACAAGTCGTGATTACCGAAGGGGATTTCAAGGGCGTAGTGGGGCGAGTGGCCCGTATAGACCGTCAGACGTGTGTCATCGTGGATTTGCAGCCGATATGCTTTCTGGCTTCGGCCTATATTCCTAAGGCTTTTTTGAGGGAACTTCCCGTACAGGATAAATCATGTATATAATAAAAGAGGTAGAAATGTTTGGTTTATTCTTCTTTGGCCGTTATCTTTGTGGAAGAATCATTTAAACAGGTTGTGAAGATGAGGTTTCCCATAGGCATACAGAGTTTTGAAAAACTGATAAAGGCCGGTTATCTATATGTGGATAAAACGGAGCTTATCTATAAGATGGTGGATACCGGTAACTATTATTTTCTGAGCCGTCCGCGACGGTTTGGCAAATCATTGTTGGTTTCCACTATCGAGGCCTATTTCAAAGGGAAAAAGGAGTTGTTTAAAGGGTTAGCCATGGAACGGCTAGAGACGGATTGGACGGAATGTCCGGTGTTTCATCTCGACTTGAACACCGGGAAATACGAAAGTGTCCAATCGCTTTTAGATACGTTGAACGAGGCCTTGACGGCATGGGAGCAAGAGTATGGGGCAGTGGAAGCGGAACGCAACGTGGGCTTGCGCTTCAAGGGAGTTGTGCAGCGTGCTTACGAAAAGACAGGTCACAGGGTCGCGATATTGGTGGACGAGTATGACAAGCCGTTGCTTCAGAACATCGGCAACAACGAACTTCAGGAAGAGTTGCGTGGTATTCTCCGTTTGTTTTATTCCGTGCTCAAGACGCAAGACCGCTATATCAAGTTTGGTTTGCTAACCGGAGTGTCAAAGTTCAGTAAACTCAGTGTGTTCAGCGACTTGAACAATCTGGAAGATATTTCGCTCAACCGCAATTGGGCTTCACTTTGCGGTATCACGGAAGAGGAATTGCACAGCGGGTTGAAACCGGCGGTGGAGGAGATGGCGGAAAGTAACGGACTGACTTATGAAGAAACACTGGACCGATTAAAAGAAATGTACGATGGTTATCATTTCGATCGAGATTCCATAGGGGTGTACAATCCGTTCAGCTTGTTGAATGCGTTGAAGAACAAACAATTCAATGACTATTGGTTTGAAACGGGCACTCCCTCTTTCTTGGTGGAGATTCTGAAACGTACGAATTATGAATTGAACCATTTGGCGCACGAGGAACAAACCTCGGATATGTTGAACAGCATAGATTCCGTACATAGGAATCCGGTTCCTCTGCTTTATCAGAGTGGTTATCTGACCATTAAAGGATATGACGAACGTTTCAGAATGTATAAGTTAGGCTTTCCGAACCAGGAAGTGGAAAACGGATTTGTGCGTTACCTGTTGCCATATTACGCCCCGAAAGAAAGGGGTGAATCGGAGTTCTTCATCCAAAAGTTCATCCAAGAGGTAGAGCGCGGCGATGCCGAAGCTTTCATGGAACGTTTGCAGACGATGTTTGCCGATAACAGTTACCAGGTAATGGGCAAGATGGAGCTCTACTTTCAGAACACCATGTATGTCATCTTCAAGATGATGGGCTTTTATACCGAAGTGGAGCGCACTATCCATCGCGGCCGTATCGACATCGTCATCAAAACGTCGGATTACATCTATGTGATGGAAATCAAACTCGACGGCAGTGCCGACGAGGCTTTGCGGCAGATTCATGAGAAAGGTTATGCCGAGCCTTACCGTAAGGATGGCCGGAAAGTGTTCCTCGTAGGTGTGAACTTCTCGTCTGATACCAAAGGGGTGGAAGAGTGGAAGATTGAGGAGTAGAAATAAAAAAATGATAGAAAGGGTAAGCTTATTCTGTTAGGTCTTTTTTGTGTATTTCATAAAGGAATGAAATATGTAAGCAATCAAATTAGGATTTAATTTAGGAATGTATATCTTTTGCGACTGAACAAAAATATCAAAGTTATATACAGGCGTGAAGATTTGGAAATATTATATTCCCAGTACCAGACAGAGGCAATGTCCAACGGATTTCCCTTGGACAATCCTGTTCACGTAACAAAGTACCCTATAACATATTCTACAAATGGTACAAGGATACATGAGGCAAGATAATGGAGGTAAAGGTGGATGGTATTCCTTTCCCAGATTAAGAAAAGCCGCAGAAGAAAAATGCCAGGCAGGCTCAGATTGGGACGTATCCAGTCGCCTCTATGGTACGCATACTTGTGGAGCTACGTATGACCAACAGACTCCATATCTTCCAGAAGAATCTGAGCTATCATCAGGAACAGAAAAAACTGATAGAGAAACAGGATGGTCTATCTTGAGCGTTACTGGCATCAACCGATTCTATTATCTACATGGCTTAACTGACATGCGCTGCAAATGTAGCCATGTGTTGTTTATTATCCAAGTCTACTTTTTTTCTTGGTCAATTCTATATTTGTAATTCTCATATTCAGTAGAATAAAGAGAAGAACAGCATTTTTATGATTTGTACACTAAATTGTGGTACTTAATGAATAACTCTTCTGCAAAAAACATGCGTATAGCCAAGAATACGTTGCTGCTATATATGCGCACTTTGTTCATCATGCTTATCACGTTATATACTAGCAGGGTGGTTCTCAATACACTTGGCGTAGAGGATTATGGAATATATAATGTTGTTGGAGGTGTTGTTACAATGTTTACTGTTATTTCGGGTTCTTTGTCAACATCTATCAGTCGTTTTATAACATATGAAATAGGGCATGGTAATTTTGAAAGACTAAAAAAAATTTTCAGTACTAGCGTGAATATTCAGGCAAGCATATCAGTTGTTGTATTCATCCTTGTAGAACTGTTTGGCTTATGGTTTCTCAACACCAAGATGAACATACCTGTTGAGCGGATAGGGGCAGCTAATTGGGTATTACAATGCTCTCTATTATCTTTCATCATTGGCTTGATAAGTATTCCATACAACGCTTGTATAATAGCTCATGAACGAATGTCTGCCTTCGCATACATTAGCGTCATGGAAGCCGTGCTGAAACTCGTGGTAGTGTATATGCTACTCATCTCCCCATACGATAAATTGGCTACTTATGCGGTTCTTTTGGTTGTAGTGTCATTATTAATAAGACTGATGTATGGTGTTTATTGCCATCAGAATTTTGAAGAAAGTCATTATGTTTTTGTTCATGACAAATCCTTGGTTAAAGAAATGACATCTTTTGCGGGATGGAGTTTCTTCGGCAATGGGGCGTATATGCTCAATACCCAAGGCGTGGATATGTTGATAAATGTCTTTTTCGGGGTGACATTTAATGCAGCGCGTGGCGTGGTAGGACAAGTCCAACATGCAGTGATGCAGTTTGTGAACAACTTTACTGTAGCTATGAACCCACAAATTACAAAATCATACGCTGCTAACGAAATGGGCTATATGTATAAGTTAATGTGCAGAGGAGCCAAGTATTCCTATTTCCTTACGCTTATTTTTATAGTCCCTATTGTTTGCGAAGCTGAATACATTTTGGAGTTATGGCTTAAGACTGTGCCGGAACATGCGCCGACTTTTCTGCGACTGACTTTGTTTGGCGCCTTGGTGACAGGTATGGGAAACACTTTGCTAATTGGGGTGCTTGCCACTGGGAACATAAAAAGCTACCAACTGTGGGTCACAATGGTGGGATGTCTTGTTTTTCCTTTGACGTGGATTGCCTTCAAAGGAGGTTTACCTGCTCACGCCACATATGTCATTTACATCATGGTCTACTATCTTCTCGTGTTTGTCCGGTTGGTAATGGCTAGGAAGATACTAGGAATTCCAATTAAGGACTATTTGAGGGAAGTTGTACTACTTACATTTGCAGTTACACTGATTGCTTTTACTATTCCCATAATGGTTGTACATTTGATGAACACCAGTTTTGTACGTTTGTGCGTCACAATACTTTCCGCACTACTTTCCACCTTTTGGGGAATATACATCGTAGGATTAGGGTCATCGGAAAAGAAGAAAGTGATTTTCAAAGTAAAGAGCATTTTGAAAAAATACATGCATAATTTATGAGTAATATCCTTATTTTAGGTGGAACAGGAGCGATGGGTGAGCACCTTGTTCATCTTCTCGGTCAAGATTCAGATAACCACATTTATGTTACAAGTAGAACGGTGCATAAAAACCAAGCCAACGTATCATACCATGTTGGTAATGCCCACGATGACGTTTTTTTGTTCCCTTTATTAAAGATGCAGCCATGGGATGTGATTGTGGATTTCATGGCATATTCTACTGTTGACTTTTACAATAGAGTCGGAGTCTTGCTTGAATCCACAAAACAATATATGTTTTTAAGCAGTTCAAGAGTCTATGCTTCACAGGAATCTCCTATAAGGGAAGATAGTATGAGACTTCTTGACGTAAGCCATGACAGTATATATTTAAAAACTGATGAATATGCTTTGGCCAAGGCAAGGCAGGAAGACATTCTGAGAAAGTCAGGTAAAAACAACTGGACAATTATACGACCTTATATTACGTACAGTGAAAGTCGTTTGCAGTTAGGTGTTTTAGAAAAGGAAGCATGGTTGTATCGGGCATTGAAGGGGAGAACAATTGTCTTTTCAAGAGATGTTTTGGAAAAACGCACAACATTGACTTATGGATACGATGTCGCCCGGAGTATTGTTGCACTCATCGGTTGTCATGAAGCATATTCACAAGCATTTCATATTACAGTTACTGAGAGCCACACATGGGGTGAAATTCTCAACTTATATTTGGATGTGATTGAACGGTATACTGGCAAAAAGGCCAAGTTGCTTATTCTTGATAAACATCCATATCAACGTGACAACAGACCATTCTATCAATTAATCTATGATCGTTATTTTAACAGGACGTTCGACAATACTAAAATAGGAAAATTCGTAGACGTTGAAACTTTCACTCCGACTATGGATGGGCTTACGAAATGTCTCGAAGTTTTTATCGTAAAACAAAATTTTCGCAATATCAATTGGAAAGAAGAGGCAGGCAGAGATAGGATTACAAAAGAATGTGCGAAGATGGGTGAGTTTTCCAGTGTAAAAATAATGATTAAATATTTCCTTTGTCGCTTCGTGTCATTCCTCAGATAGTAGACAATCTTTTTGCGTGATTATTAGAATATTTTAAATATTTAAAGCGTCTCTAACATGAACAATTTACATTATTCTGATGAGAAAAATATCCTGCTTATGGTGGCTTTGCTCAAAGCCCACAACATAAGACGTGTAATAGCATCTCCAGGAACAACAAACATAACGTTCATCGGGAGTTTGATGCACGACCCTTTCTTTGAAATGTATTCATCTGTTGATGAGCGCTCTGCAGCATACATAGCTTGTGGCATGGCAGAAGAAAGTGGCGAACCGGTGGTTATATCTTGTACAGGAGCGACTGCATCACGAAATTATTTACCAGGGCTTACGGAGGCATATTATAGGAAGTTACCTGTTCTCGCTATCACATCCACAAGGGAAGAATGCAAGATTGGACATTTGATAGACCAACAAATCGACCGGACACAGATTCCCAAAGATGCTTGTGTTTGTAGTGAGCATTTACAAGTTATTAAAGATGATGAGGATATGTGGAATTGCACGATAAAGATAAATCGGGCTATTTTGGCTCTACGCCAACATGGAGGAGGACCAACTCACATTAACTTGCCCACAACATACAGCAAAAATTTTAGTGTTCTCAGCCTCCCAAAGGTAAGAAAGATAAGCAGGTACTATCCCCTTGACAATCTGCCCAAAATAACCCAGAAGAAGGTCGCAGTATTTATTGGAACTCACAAGAAAATGCGAGACGAAGAGATTCTGGCCATAGACAAATTTTGTGAATGTTACAATGCAGTAGTGTTCAGGGATATTTGTAGCGGCTACCATGGAAAATATGGTCTAAACCATGGTATGTTGTCTGGTGACGAGTGTTTATTGATGGACTTGTTAATCCACATAGGAGAAGTCAGTGCTGCGGCATATAGTTGTAAGCCTAAGGAGGTATGGCGGGTAAGTGAGGATGGTGAATTGAGGGACACCTACCGTAAACTGACCAATGTTTTTGAAATGTCGGAGTTTTATTTTTTCACACAATATGTAAAAGGGAAAGAAACGATTCCTACCACATATTATAAGGAGTGTTTTAAGAAATATGATGATATACAGTCCAGAATACAAGACGTACCTTTCAGTAATGGTTGGATAACGAATTATCTTAGAAACAGAATGCCTCACAACTCTATCCTCCACTTGGGCATTGCGAGCACCCTATATTCATGGAATAGTTATAATATTGCTGACAGCATCAATGTCAATTGCAATCAAGGAGGATTTGGGATAGACGGGAATATGTCTTCTTTGCTTGGTGCGGCGCTTGTTCATCCTGAAAAATTGTGTTTTTGTGTATTGGGCGATCTGGCTTTCTTTTATGACATGAACGTGCTAGGTAATCGCCATATAAATAAGAATATTCGTATTTTGCTAATAAATAATGGAAACGGAGTCATATTCAGAAAACCGGGAAATATCGGCAGCATATTTGAAGATGAAACCCCGATATACATATCTGCTAGTGGCCATTTTGGTAATCAGAGCCATACATTAGTTAAATCTTATGCAGAAAGTCTTGGCTTTGAATATATGTCTGCATCAGAAAAAGATGATTTCATTATCAACGTGGGCAAATTCCTCAAAGAAGAAATGTCTGACAAACCGATGTTATTTGAGGTGTTTGTTACGACTGAAAATGAAATCAAGGGTGATAAAAACAAGCCACCAAGAGATGGCTTAAAAAAAATGATACATGATTTCATTGGTCCACAGGCTTACAATGTTATAAAAGGGATTGTAAAGCCAGATAAAAATGGACAAATGTCAATAGACAAGTCTGGTTCAAACAAATAACATTTGCGATGTTAGCTGTACAAACTTTATTGACAGTAACCATTTTGGTTCTCTTCTTTGTGAAATTTAGAATAGGCTTGTGTGTATACATTGCATACATATTTCTTGTTCCTTATTGTAGCATAAATATCGGTGGACTTTCGCTTGGTTGGAATTTGATGAATACGGCTTTGCTTCTTGCGTATTGTATTAATTGCAACAGAAAATTCGGAAAGATACAGTTTTCATATAAGCCTTTCATACCGTTCTTCATCCTCTATGGATTGCTCCTCATGGAAATGCCCTTCCAAGACGGGGTTCCAATGGAATTTGCAATAGACAAATGGAGATTGGATGTATTCAACTTGATATTGCCTATCGTTGTATTCAGCACATCACAATATGACAACAAAATAGGTAAGCATAGCCTTGTTACAATGGTATTAGTCTGTATTGTGGTTATCGTATATGCGTTCATTTTAATACCTCTCCAAGGTCTCAATCCGTATATAATGGAATTGGCAAACATAAACAATGCCGAATTGTTGGAAGCACAGTTCGGTGACCAGTCAAACAGGCTGATGATAAAGATTTCTTCTACATTTACCCACCCGATGACGTTTGGAGCTTTTCTTGGTATGGCAGTTGTGTACATTTATTCTTATATTGGTAACAATAAAAATGTTGTTTTATTGTGCGTCTTGGTTGGTCTGCTTTCATGTATCTTTTTCTGTGGCATCCGCACTCCGATTGCAGCTTTATTTATCACCATTGCAGTCTATTTGCTACAGAAAAAAAACTTCAAGACATTCCTTTATGCTTCAATGATTGGAGTAATAGGTTATTTCATAATAATCCAATTTCCTGCCCTATCCGAAACAATATTGTCAATGACCGACAGTGATGGTTCAGATGTTGGTGGTTCTTCTATTGAAATGCGATTGGAGCAATTAGATGCAGCCTTTAGTGAAGTTCAAGATTGCATGGCGTTCGGAAAAGGTTATGGATATAATTCCTACTATTGGTCAATACATGGCACTCATCCGAGACTTTACTCTTTCGAATCCCTTGTCTTTGTGATATTGTGCAATTATGGATTGGTGGGATTTCTAATTTGGGGTATAATGTTTTATAAAATATTCAGAATCTCGAAACAAATGCGGGAAAAATCTTTAGGCTTATTCATCATGCTTCTGATTACATACTATATATCTTTTACATGCATTACTGGAGAGTATGGCTATATGAAGTATTTCTTGCTTTTCTATTCTTTATTGATCATCAACAGGCAAACGAAATATAAATTTCAAAATAAATTTTAGTAGCAATATGGAAGATGGAAAATACGTTTTAATCTCTGGTTTCAACATCCATGATAATAATAGGGGCACTGCGGCTTTGAGTTATGGAGCAATATCTTTCCTCAAAGAAAAGAATCTTTTGAAGAACAAACAAAAAATAGTTAATTTCCGCATAATAAAAAATTTTTTGAAGCCTCAAAACAGAGGCCGTATTGAGGAAATCATTTCAACTGCTGATGGCGATTGGACACATGTAACTTTCAATGTATTCTTTTTGGAAGTGGCATTGTATATGCGACTAGGGATTCTGCTTCCTTTCACCTCGTTTGGTAAAACCATGCACCAGATTTCTTTGGTGGCTGCAATTAATGGTGGCGACGGTTTTTCAGATATTTATAGTACAACTACATTTCTCAGTAGGCTACATGACACTAACTATGCCATGCGCAAAGGTATTCCTGTAATCATTCTCCCCCAGACATTGGGACCATTCAGTGACAAGGGAAACTTATTGATTGCTAAACGTATTTTGAAGTATGCAAACATGGTTTATGTCAGGGATGACAAGTTTACGGGCGAATTAAAGAAAATGAATGTGAAATATGAGCTAACGAAAGACCTTTCAGCATTCATGAAGCCACAGCCATGGGATATTTCTATACCCAAAAACTCTATCGGCATAAATGTGAGTGGCTTGGCTTACGACAATACCTTCCGTACATTATCTGGTCAGTTTGAACAATATCCGGCTCTTATAGATGAACTGATAAGTCATTTCCAACAGAAGGGGGTTACTGTTTATCTTATTCCTCACTCATACTGCTATGACAGTCCAGATCCATCTAATGATGATATTGTTGCCTGCCGCAAAGCTTATAATAAATTGAAGAATAAACAGAACGTGGTATTTCTCGATGAAGATTTGACCTCTCCGAAAGTGAAATACGTGATTAGTCAAATGAGCTTCTTTATTGGCACACGTATGCATGCCAATTTTGCAGCAATTTATACCGATGTGCCTGTGTTTGGACTTGCATATAGTTTCAAGTTTGATGGGGCGTTTACCGCTAATGGGCTTGACGGGAAAAAGCAGACAGCGAAGATAAATAATCTGCTTAAAAAAGATATTCCTGTAGTAATAGAGAAAATAGAATCTGTGTATCAGCAGTCTGTCATTTCAAAATAGGGAACGAAAATGAACAAGGACTTTAACGTAGGATGCAGGAGGAACTGTGCTGTTACGACAAATCCTTTAAGGCTTTCCTTTTAGGATAGGACATTGGTATATAGGTACATATATACGCTGTAATAGGTTCGCTTTGTGTTGTTGTTATAAATCATTGGTATACAAAGTGATATATGGGTAATAAGTGGCTGAAGAGAAGAATCGGACGGAAGTTGTTTTTTCAGTTTGGTATGACATCCATCGGTTTTGGTATCAAGATATTCCATTGGGAAGTATAGTAATCAACGGCAGGCCATAATAGATGACAACTTTGTGCATCGGCAGGACTGCCGACGATGGTGTGCCAAAATTGGCAACAATGTGACTGTTGCCCCAAACGCTGTCGTAACCCATGACATCCCTGACAATTGCATAGTGGCGGGTATTCCTGCCAAAATAATTAAATACAAATCAATCAACAATGAAAACTAAGGCACGTGTAATTTCATTTTATTTGCCGCAGTACCATCCATTTAAGGAAAACGACGAGTGGTGGGGAAAAGGGTTTACAGAGTGGACGAATGTGGGTAAGGCAAAGCCGCTTTTCAGAGGACATTATCAACCGAGAGTCCCTGCAGATTTGGGATATTATGATCTTAGATGTCCTTGGGTAAGGGAAGCACAAGCTGAAATGGCGCGAAATGCGGGAGTTGAGGGCTTTATGTATTGGCATTATTGGTTTGGTAATGGAAGAACCTTGATGGCCAATATATTCCAAGAAGTACTTGAAAGTGGTAAACCCGATTTTCCCTTTTGTTTAGGTTGGGCAAATCATAGTTGGACGCGCCGTACATGGAACAGTGATGCCCAAATGCATAAAGATTTTGATTTAATGCTTCAAGAATACCCGAATGGAGATTGTGAGATTCATTTCAAAGCTGTCTTGCCTGCTTTTAAGGACAAACGTTATATTACGGTGGATGGGAAACCGTTGTTTGTGGTATATGCTCCATTAGATATCCCAAATTGTAAGAACTTCTTGGAAATCTGGAGGAAGATGGCTAAAGATGCAGGACTGAAGGGTATTCATTTTGTGGGTCTTGTTGGCGGTTGGGAGTCGAATTACCAAAAAGTTCTCGATTTGGGATTTGATGCGTTGACGTTAGGAAATCAGTGGAATGCGCAGACGGCGGTCAATGGCGGATATGTCGGTATGATGTTGAAGCATAAGTTGCGTAAATATTTTCCTCGTATTACTCCATTGGATAAGTATCCCTACGAAAAAATCATAAAGCATTTGTTTTGTGATTGGGATAAAAGGGAAAATGGATATCCCCAAATCATCCCGAATTGGGATCGTTCGCCGCGTGGCGGGCGAAGGGCTGTGATTTACACGGGTTCCACTCCGGAGTTGTTTAAGGCGCATGTGAACGATGCTCTGGATATAGTCAAGAATAAGCAGCCGGAGCATCGGATCATATTTCTGCGTTCTTGGAACGAATGGGCAGAAGGAAACTATATGGAACCGGATTTAAAGTTTGGACATGGTTACTTGGATGCCTTGAGAGACTTAATTGTTGAGTAGTGGAAAAGGTCTCCGGCTGAGCCATTACGGTTCCATTATCATAAACGGAAAAGCCCGGTTGGGCGACTTCTGCGATCTGCACTCTTGTGTCAACATAGGCCAAAATGGGGGGAAGAGAACTCCATCAACACTTCCACGATAGGCGACCGTGTTTGGATAGGTCCTGGGGCTAAGCTGTTCGGAAAAATAACTATTGCCGACGGTTGCCAAATCGGTGCCAATGCCGTTGTCAACAAGAGTTTCGATACTCCGGGTTCGGTGATTGCAGGCTACCCGGCAAAGGTTCTTAAAGTGCTGCCGATACACGTTTCTGCTGACTGATTGCGGGCAAAAGGCGGCATTTCATTTTTATAACGCAACAAAAAGTTCAAATCCATGAAAGATGTATCAAGCGAAAAGCCTCTGAAGATATTGGAGGTGATACCCGCGTTGAACTCCGGCGGGGCGGAGCGGTTTGTCGTTGACCTGTGCAACCAGATGGCAAGGGACGAATGTGAGGTGACGTTGCTGACGATGAAGAACTTTTCCTTACGGAATTTCGGCTTCTATAAGGATGATATTGCGTCTGGCGTGAAAGTCGTCAACCTTGGTCTGGGGAAGTTTGCCCCCACCACCTTTTACTGGCTCTACAGAGCCATACGGCAGCAGAAGTGCGATGTAGTGCATTTCCACTTGACGGCGATGTATTTCGGCGTGCTGGCAGTGCTCTTCGACAGGAAGAAAAAATATATAGTCACATCGCACAATCAGGCCGAGAGTGAGAGGACTAACGAGCGGTTTCGGTATTGGGTGAAAAAGCTATGCCTGAAAATGCGCCTGTTGCGGCAGGTCGCCATATCCGACCAGAACGCCTGGTCTGTCAGAAAGGTATTTGGTATGCCACCGGTCAGGTTGATATACAACGGACGGGAGATGGTCAGCGCGTCTGACAAATTCAATGAGGTAAAGCGTGAGGTCAGCCGATGCAAGCAAGACGATGACACCAAGGTGTTCACAGTGATAGCAAGATGCAATCCCCAGAAGAACATCCCTAGGCTAATAAGATGCTTCAACCGACTGATTGACGATGGGGAGAACGTGGCTCTGCTAGTGATAGGCAACGGCTATGACGCTCCCGAGATGCAATCCGTGATAAGCCAGGCAAAGGGTGGCATCCATTTCTTGGGCCAGCGTCATAACGTGGCGGACTATTTGCTCTGCTCTGACTTCTTCACGCTTTCTTCCGACTATGAGGGCATGCCGATAACGCTGATTGAGGCGTTTGCCTGCGGGTGCATTCCAGTCGGCACGCCCGTAAGCGGATTTAATGATGTCGTTACAGACGGTGCGAACGGTTTTATCGCCAAGGACTTCAGCGATGAGGCATATACCGAAGCCTTGAAGAGAGCCTTGGCGCACGGAAATTCCATATCGAAAGATTCCCTAAGATGGACTTACGCGCAAAACTTTTCCATGGAGACATGCGCACACAAATATGAAATGCTTTTCAGGGAGATGGTGGAGAGGTAAATCACGCGATGCCAACGCACCGGCACCCAATCTTCCTGTAACATACAAAAAACAGACCATATCCAATGAACATAACAGACAAATCGGCCTTGCGCGGATGTACAAGTTGCCAAATGTGTGCAGCCGTGTGCCACAGCAATGCAATAACAATACGGCTCGACGGGGACGGTTTCTATCGTCCATACGTGGATGCCGACAAATGCACGGACTGCGGACTGTGCGCAAAAGTGTGCTACAAGTTTGACGAGGGCATAAAGATGACAAGCCTCGATGATGAGGAAGGAATTGACGTGTATTCGGCACAGCACCTGTCCGGCTCTTTGCTCAAAAAGGTGACTTCGGGAGGTGTGGCTGATGCCTTGGCCAAAGAGCTTACGGAGCAAGGCTATGCGTGCATTGGCGTGGTCTACAACGATGATACCCATCGGGCGGAACACGTGGTGGCACACACTCTGGCAGAGACGGACGCTTTCCGGGGCTCAAAGTACATCCAACCTTACAGCTTCGACGGCTTCAAGTATCTGGTGAAGAATGCACGGACGGAAAAATTTGCCGTATTCGGATTGCCTTGTCATATCTATGCAGCCCACAGGTATTTGTCGCTGTGCAAAAAGCGTGACAAGTGCGTGCTGATAGACCTCTTCTGTCATGGATGTCCGTCAATGCACGTCTGGGTCAAATATGAGCAGAACATAAAGCGTCTGGTCGGCAACAAGAGATTTGATGAGGTTCAGTTTCGCAGCAAGGTCAAGGGCTGGGGGAATTTCCACGTGGCGGTAATGGTGGATGGCGTAAAGGCTTTTGTGAGCAGTCCCGGGCAAGACGAATTTTATTCCCTGTTCTTCTCCGACCACGTGCTCAATGATGCCTGCGCCTCTTGCAAGCTTCGAAGCACGATGGCCTATACAGACATTCGCGTGGGCGACTTCTGGGGGAAGAGATTCTTGAATGACACTAAAGGCGTGTCGGCTGTGGCAATAACATCGGAGAGAGGGCGGCAGTTGTTCGCATCCATCAAGGGGCAGTTTGCGACAGGCAAAAGCTCCATGAGGGAAGTTATCGTGAAGCAAAGCTATGGCAGGGAGTATTCCCCTGACCCGGAATTGCGCAAGGCGATGCTCGGCTGCCTGCGCGACAATAACAGCTCCTTGAAAGATGCTGTCAGCTTGTTTTACAGCAAGCAAGGAGTGGCCATGAAAGCCAAGAGGCTGCTGAAGTGGATAGACTGGTATCTGCCTTTCGACCTTACCCGGCTGCTGAAACGGATAGTTTGAGGCAGACGCTTGCAATAATAACCAACGATATTGTACTTTTAAGAACATTAGAACACATATAAATGATCAAGAAGTTTTTTGTTTTCGGCAACATCGGCAAGATGACAGAGTTGCCGAAGAGCGGTGGGCAGTCATCCGCCCGAAGAGTGATGCAGGGACTGGAAAGAATGGGATATGAGACGGTGCCGATAGTAAGGCGCCGCTGCGTGCTGGAGGGAAAGATTATCCATTTCTTGGAAACGCGGTCGTTTGCCGTCATAGACCTGCTCAAGATATTGCGCCACATCGTGCTGGCAAACCGCAAAACGAGCGCTTTCCTGACCCTCACCTTCGGCGGCAAGCTTGCGCCATACGAGCTTTTGATATCCGTGATTGTCAGGATGCTTGGACTTAAGACGGTGACTTATATGCAAGGCGGGCAATTCATTGACTTCTACAACCGGGGGGCAAAGTTTTACCGTTGGCTCATCAAGAAAAACATGGACTTGCAAAGCCAGGTGTGGTTTGAGGGCATGCCCTCGCTGGAAGTTGTCAGGCGCATAAGCGACACACCTCTCGTCTATTATCCCAGCTATGTGGACCAGGAAAATATCGTAAGCCGCATTCCCGAGAGGCCAAAGGACAGGTTCAACCTTTGCTACTTCGGGAGAGTGACCCCCGAAAAGAATGTCGATGTGATTATCAAAACCTTTCACTTGCTGTGTGAAAAATACGACGACGTGTATCTGACCGTCATCGGCGGGTCGGGTTACAGCAAGGCTTACGTGGAAGAGGTGGACGGGATGATAGAAAACTCGCCGTTCAAGAGCCACATCACCCGCAAAGGGCTGACCCCATTCGACGAGATCAAGGAGATAATGCAGTCGCAGCACCTGTTTGTGTTCCCGACCAAAGAGCGTTGCGAGGGGCATTCCAACTCACTTAACGAGGCCATGGCCCAGGGGCTGGTGCCCATCGTGAGCGACTACCACTTCAACCGCGACATCGTGGGCGATGACCGGCTTGCCGTCAATGGATGGGAGCCGCAAGACTATGCTGACAGGATAGCTCACATCAGGGAGACCTGCGACTTACAGGAAATCGCCGTCAAGATGAGGAACCGGGTAATGGAGAATTACTCCCGTGAAGTGGTCAACAAGCGACTTTTCGAGGAGCTGAAGAAAATATAAGCAGGAATTCTCTATTTGGCAAAGGCGAGATGATCATCATGCTTTGGCAGCACAAAACAATTATCAACAATGAAGATAGGAATTTTTACGATACTTAATGTGAATAATTACGGTGCAGAGCTGCAGTGTTGCGCTTTGTATAGGAAATTGCATAAGATGGGATATGATGCAGAAGTAGTAAATTATTTGTTTGGCATCAACCCCGGACATGAGTTTAAAGGCGAAAGGAGAACCGTGCCCATCTCTCTCAGGCAGGACATCAAGGTCAGGCTACTGCCCGTAGTGCAAAACCTGTTTTGCCTTTTCCATCATAAAAACAAGAAATTACGCGACAGCCGGTTTGACGAGTTCCACTCAAAATACAACCACCTGACCCCAACGCTCTACCCCTCGGTGAAGTCCTTGTACGAGGCTGGTTTTGATTATGACGTGATTTGCATCGGGAGTGACCAGGTGTGGAATTATATGAAGGGCTATTCATTGGAGCCTTTCTTGGCATGCTTCGACAAGAAGCAGACAAGGAAAATCTCTTATGCGTCCAGCATAGGACTGTCTGAAATATCAAGAGAGGCCGAGGCTGTTTTCAAGAAATGGCTGTCTGCGTTTTCCCACATATCGGTGCGTGAGCAGCAGGCATCAACGCTGCTGGGCAACCTGCTGCAGCGGAATGTCGATGTCGTCCTTGACCCGACGCTCATCCTTGACCACGAGGAATGGCTTGAGGTGGCCAGGTTTGACATGTGCCCGAAAGAGAAATATATTTTGGTCTACATCGTCACCATAAAGCCGTGTGACTATGTGCTCCGGCTGGCAAGGCATATAGCAAAACAGCGTAACCTTAAGATCGTTCGCATCTGCCGGGACGCCTATCCGGAACATTCGGGGGATGACGTACAGGAAATATTGACAGCAGGGCCGTCAGACTTTGTCGGCCTGTTCGCCAATGCGGAATTTGTCGTGACCAACTCTTTCCATGGTACTGTGTTCTCTGTAAATTTCTCAAAACCATTCTATTCTGTCATAAAAAGCAAGCACTCGACCAACAGCCGCCTGACGAGCATTCTCCAGAAGCTGGCTTTGGAAAGCCGCATAGTGTCAGTCGGCGATGACTTCCCCGAGATTACCGACATTGATTATACCCTACCCGCGGAACAGTTGAGGAGGGAGAGGTCGCACTCATTGGAGTATCTCCAAAAGGCATTGTCATGTTAGGGAATGGCCATGACTTGCCTCGCCAGGAGAAAACAGGATGGCTGGCTATGCTACATCCTTGTACAGACAGACGATGGTCGAAAAAATCCTGATAGGAAGCGGAAACACGGCTAATGTAAGTAAGCACTTGAAAAAAGGCTATTAATTTTCTCATGCTTTAACTATGTGTGGCACTACTCCCGTTCGGCACTATTTGTTGACACGTTTCAACCTTCCGTTGTGGAACAAGGATAAGCGTGGATTGGCGACCCGGGATGAAGCGTGGTTGGAAGATAGGTTCCGCCTTTTTGAACAATATACTTTGCCCAGTGTTTTGCAGCAAAGTTGTAAGGATTTTACGTGGGTTGTACTTTTCGATGGGGATACTCCGCCGGTTTATCGTGAGCGTGTAAAAGGATGGGCGGAAAGATGTGAAAATTTTAAGTATGTACCTGTGAAATCCGAATATGCCCGGTTCTATCCGCAAGTTTTCGCGCGTTGGATAGAGAATGATTTGCAAGGGTGTGTTCAGCCGACAAAAGTAATTACTTCGTGGTTGGATAACGATGACGTATTGGGTTGCAACTATATGGCTACGGTACGAAATGATGCACAAAAGGTCTGCGGCGAAACTTTTTTCTTTTATAAAAGAGGTTTACAGTATTTCCTAAAACAAAACTATGCGCTGTGGATAAGCTTCCCAAACAATCATTTCGTTTCAAGGGTAGAAGACTTTACGGTTGGATCTCATTTGAAAACGGTGTATGAGTTTGGTACTCATTATTATCTCTCTCGGATGGGAAATGTACGTTCCGTTATGTTGGATACTAAGGATGACGAGCCGTTATGGGGCGAAGTCGTACATGAGCGAAATGTGGATAATGATGTTAAAATGAGTCTTGATTTCCGTTTCGTTCGGGATTCGAAGTTGTTATCCTGTTTTGCGTTGAATCGAACCTTGAATGTGGGACGTTTGTATTGTTGGAGCCGTTTTTTACCGCATGCTATAAAGGTGTTTTTAAAGCATGTGCAATGGAAACTTACAGGACATAAGATGGGACTGTAGGCATAGATTATAATCGATAACATTAATTTTTTTATTTCATGTCTGTTCGTATTTTGAATGCGAACCTCTTGTCCATTACCCGGATTGAACTGCTGCAAAGCTTAAAACGCGGGGTATTGGTCACTCCGAATCTCGATCATTTGGTCAAACTCCAGCATGACCGTGAGTTTTATGACCTTTATCAAAAGGCGGAGTGGGTGGTTTGCGACAGTAAAATCTTGTATTTGTGCTCTCGTTTGCTGAAGAAAGGAATACCGGAAGCCATTCCGGGTAGCAGTTTCTTTACGGCTTTCTATCAATATCATAAGGATAATCCGGATTGCCGGATATTCCTTTTGGGGGCGATGGAAGGTGTGGCGCAAAAGGCCATGGAGCGTATCAATGCCTCGGTGGGGCGCGAAATCGTAGTAGGGGCGATGTCTCCTTCGTATGGTTTTGAAAACAAACCGGAGGAAAACGAATTGATTTACCGTACCATCAATGCTTCCGGTGCCAATGTGGTATTGGTCGGTGTGGGGGCGCCCAAACAGGAAAAATGGATTTTCCGTCATAAAAGCCGCATGCCGGGAGTCGATATTTGGATGGCTTTGGGGGCTACGGTCGACTTTGAGGCCGGCAATGTGAAACGGGCACCGAAATGGATGCAGATGTTGGCGATGGAATGGTTTTACAGATTCCTGATGGAGCCCAAGCGAATGTTCAGGAGATACTTTGTGGATGATGTGAAATTCTTTTTGTATTTCGGCCGGCAACTGCTTGGGATTTATCGTAACCCGTTTAAAGATTGAAATGAAAATGAAAAAGCTTGATGTGGTAAACTTTTTGCGCGGGTATTCCATTTTTACCATAGTAATCATGCATCTTGTAGGGATGTTGGGGATTTCCGGAATATGGGAAAAAGCAGCAGCCTTTGGTGGTGCCGGAGTACACGTCTTTATCCTCTGTTCGGGATTTGGCTTATACCTTTCTTACCTTCGTAAGCCTTTAGGATACATAGCTTTCCTGAAGAAACGTTTTACGAGGATTTATATGCCGATGGCCGTCTTGTGCGTGGCCACGGCTGTCTGGATGGCTTGTATGGGGCGTGAATGGTTCATGCCTCTGTTGGGCAATTTGTTACTTTTCAAAATGTTTGTTCCTGAACTGGAGAGTTCTATGGGAGGGCAGATGTGGTTTGTGTCTACTATCATTCAGTTCTATCTTGCTTGGCCTCTTATTGTTAAGTTATTTAACATTCGGGGGGGGTAAAGCTTGCGCTCATTGTCAGCCTGTTATGGTCTACATCCGTAGGCCTGTTAGGGTATGCAGAGGAGCGGGTTTGGAATAGTTTCTTCCTACAATATTTGTGGGAGTTTTGCTTAGGGATGAAGATGGCAGAAATATATCATGGCAATCCTAAAGCACTGGAAGTGCCCCGGTGGAAATATTTGTTGCCGTTGTGCGTGGCCGGTGTGGGGGTGACTGGCATAATGGGCTTCGCGGGGTGGCCATGGAAACTTTACAATGACATGCCCTCATTGGTGGGTTATATGTCTCTTGCTCTTGTCATCTATAAGGTGGGAATCAAGCCGCTTAACCGGTTGTTGGAGTGGACCAACCGCTTTTCATACGAATGGTATTTGGTACACATGTTCGTTTTTGATATCATATTTTATTGTATCGGGTATAAAACGCCGATTGTCGTGGTATTCATGCTGTGTTTGCTTTTGTCATATAGTACAGCTATTGCGTATAGCAAAATATGGAGCAAGTAGATGCTGGCTATACGGAATTGCGCAGCTACCAGCGGGAGATGAAGCACCGCCTGTATGAAAAATGGTGGGGCGGGATCAGGAGCGTGATGGTACAGATGCCTACAGGGACGGGGAAGACGTACTTGATGGCCGCCGTGGTCCGCGAGAATGCTGCGGACGGGGTGTTGGTCGTGACGCACCGTATAGAATTGGTAGAGCAGATTTCGGAAACCTTGTCTCGTTTCGGAGTACGCCACGGGGTGATTGCCGGTGGACGGAAGGCGTTGTTGGCGGAGAACGTCCGGGTGGCGAGCATACAGACGTTGAGCCGATGTATAGATAGTCTTTCTTTTTGCCCTTCTGTTGTGGTTGTGGACGAGGCTCATCATGCCTTGGCGAAGACTTACCGCATATTGTGGGAAAAGTGGCCGGAGGCTCTTTTCTTGGGACTGACGGCTACGCCTTGCCGGTTGAGCGGCGAACCTTTCACGGACTTGTTCGAGGTATTGCTCCAAACGTGGAGTATGGAACGCTTTATTGACGAGGGGTGGTTGGCTGATTTTGAATATATAAGTGCCGACCCGAACAGTAAGGCGGTACGCCGGGTGGGGCTGTTGTCCAAGCGTGGTGCGGATGGCGATTACCAGTTGAAAGAGATGGCTACGGTGATGGATTGTCCTGAAAGCATCCGTCATCTGTATGACACTTACCGGACGTTTGCTTCAGGAAAGAAAGGCATAGTGTATGCCATAAACCGGGAACATGCGCGTCATATCTTGGAGTATTATCGGGATGGCGGGGTAAGTTGTTGCATGATTGACGCGAAGACTCCGCCGGAGGAACGCCGGAGTTTGGTGGAAGACTATCGGAACGGCCGTTTCACGTTGATGGTCAACGTCGACATATTCTCGGAAGGATGGGACGTGCCGGAGGTAGAGGTCATCCAACTTGCCCGACCCACGCTTTCATTGGCCAAATATTTGCAGCAGGTGGGGCGGGGGATGCGTGTATCCTGCAAGAAAAGCCACGTGATGGTATTGGACCAGGTGGGACTGTATTTGGCTTTCGGTATGCCTATACAAAGATGGGACTGGCAGCGGATGTTTGATGGAAGGGAGGTTGGCCGACCCACAACGGGCAATACTTTTCCTATATATATAGGAGAAGAGGCCATGGAAAAACAGTTGGTGAATCTGGAGATGGTCCGTATCAAACGGAAAGAGGAGAAGCGCGAGGGAATGGAAGTTTTTATGCAGGGCGGAAAATACGGCATAGCGTTGGATGGAAAAGAGGTGTGTGCCCCTCAGTTCGTGCGGGTAGAGCGGATACCTGAACCTTATTTTGCCTTGTGTTTTTACCCATACGATGCCGTCTTCCGGGGGAAGGTGACGGTGGTGGACGGGAAGGGGCGTGATTTGAGGCCGGAACTTTATGGAAAGGTGGAATGCAAAGGGGACTTTTTTAAGGGGTGTGACTTTACGGGAAAGCAGGTTTATTGGGACGGCAAGACCCGGAGGCACTACGAAAGGATGCCGGAACTCGGACGTCTCGGGCGGTTTGAACTGGTCAAGCAGGATGCCGCGTACATGTTCCGCTTCAGGGAACGCGGGCTAGACTTCTCGTTCCGGAAGGAAGATGTGCGGGTCAGTGCCACCGGAAAGGTCTTTATTATTGGCAAGCATCTGATTGTGAATGATAAAAAAGAACAGTTCATATATGAATTTCTTGGATTCAGCAAAGGAATGATTCTGGTAAAGTTGCCCGGGCAAAATGTGTATCGCCTGATATTGGACTCGGGGAACCGTTATTGTGATTTTAAGCCTCCTTATCCGGGAACAGTAACACGGAACCCAGACCGGATGTATATCAGGTTCCATAATTGGTCCGGTTTTTGATTGGAATGAATACAAAAGTAGTATAAGGATAGTTTTAAATTTGAAATACCTACAAGTCGGTATAGGGGAATCCGTTATTTCTCCGTATCTTTGCAGCCGGTTAGCACATAAATAACTAAAACGGATAAATTATGGAACGTAACAACGAAAGCTGGGCCGGCTTCAAAGGCGAATTGTGGAAGAAGGAAATCAACGTGCGTGATTTCATTCAGAACAATTATACTCCTTACACGGGGGATGATTCTTTCCTGAAGCCGTCGTCGGAGAAGACCCGCAAAGTGTGGAACAAATTGACCGAGATGTTCAAGGTGGAGCGTGAGAAGGGTGTGTATGACACCGAAACAAAACTCCCCCAAAGCATCACGACTTACGGGCCGGGTTATATAGATAAGGATAATGAAGTGGTTGTGGGACTGCAGACGGATGCCCCGCTCAAGCGTGGTATTTTTCCGAAAGGCGGTATCCGCATGGTGGAAAACAGCCTGGAAGCTTACGGCTACCATCTCGACCCGATGACGAAAGAGATTTTCACGAAATACCGTAAGACGCACAACGAAGGAGTGTTTTCAGCTTATACCGATGAAATGTTGGCATGTCGCCGTTCGGCCATTATTACAGGTTTGCCGGATGCATACGGCCGTGGACGGATTATCGGTGACTACCGTCGTGTGGCCTTGTATGGTACGGCACGTTTGATTGAGGACAAGAAAAAATTCCAAAAACGCCTTGACATCCAGGAACTGAATGATGAAATCATCCGCAACCGTGAAGAGGTTACGGAGCAGATTCGTGCCTTGCAGGATTTTGAGAAGATGTGTGCCGCATACGGATTCGACGTGACCCGTCCGGCCAAGGATGCCCGCGAAGCCGTGCAGTTTGTATATCTGGCTTATCTGGCTGCGGTGAAGGACCAGGATGGTGCGGCCATGTCCATAGGGCGTACTTCTACGTTCCTCGACATCTATATCGAGAAAGATATCCGCGAGGGGAAACTGACGGAAGAAGAAGCACAGGAGTTGGTAGACCAGATGATTATAAAGTTGCGTATCGTACGGTTCTTGCGTACGCCCGAATATAACGACTTGTTTTCCGGTGACCCTGTATGGGTGACGGAATCCCTCGGCGGCATGGGCGTGGACGGCCGCACGTTGGTGACGAAGACTTGTTTCCGTTACCTGCATACGCTTTACAACCTCGGGCCGGCTCCGGAACCGAACCTTACGGTGCTGTGGGCGGACAAATTGCCGGAGAACTGGAAGAAGTTCTGTGCCAGAGTTTCTATCGACACGTCGGCCATCCAGTATGAGAACGACGACCTGATGCGGGTGGATTACGGTGACGACTATGGCATCGCATGCTGTGTGTCTCCGATGAAAATCGGCAAGCAGATGCAGTTCTTCGGAGCCCGTGCCAATCTGGCCAAGTGCTTGCTGTATGCCATCAACGGCGGGCGCGACGAGCGTAGCGGTGTGCAGGTGGCTCCCAAATTCGAACCGATTACGAGCGAATATCTCGACTATGACGAGGTGATGGAGAAATACGAGCAGATGATGCGTTGGTTGGCCAAGGTGTACGTGAATGCCTTGAAGATTATCCACTATATGCACGACAAGTATGACTATGAGGCATACGAAATGGCTCTGCACGATGGCGACGTACAGCGTATCCGTGCTACCGGTATTGCCGGTTTGTCCATCGTGGCCGACTCTTTGGCTGCCATCCGTGACTGCAAGGTGAAGGTGGTTCGCGACGAGCGCGGCTTGGCTGTGGACTTCGAGCGTGAAGGCGAGTATGTACCTTATGGCAACAATGACGACCGCACGGATGCCATCGCTGTGGAAATCACGGAGAAATTCATGGATTACCTCCGTCAGCACGAGACTTACCGCAATGCGGTTGCCACGCAGTCCATCCTGACGATTACCAGCAATGTGGTGTATGGAAAGAAAACCGGTACGACTCCCGACGGCCGCCAGGGCGGTACTCCGTTTGCACCGGGGGCCAACCCGATGAACGGGCGTGACGTGAAAGGAGCCGTTGCAGCGTTGGCTTCGGTGGCCAAGCTTCCGTTCCATCATGCACACGACGGTATCTCTTACACTTTTGCCATATCTCCGGCTACGTTGGGCAAGGAGCGCGACATTCAGGTAAATAATCTGGTCGGCCTGTTGGATGGTTATTTCACTCCGGACGGCGGCCAACATCTCAATGTCAATGTGTTCGACAAGGAATTGTTGATGGATGCCATGGAACATCCCGAGAAGTATCCGCAGTTGACCATCCGCGTGTCCGGCTATGCCGTGAACTTTGTGAAGCTGACGCGTGAACAACAGTTGGATGTCATTTCGCGTACCATCAACCACTCCTTATAATATAAAAGGAAATGGAAAAACCATTGGTGGGTAAAATACATTCATTGGAGAGTTTCGGGACCGTCGACGGTCCCGGAATTCGTTTTGTGACCTTCCTGCAAGGTTGTCCGCTTCGTTGCCTGTATTGCCATAATCCGGACACCTGGGATGCCGGTCGTCCGGCCCGTTATCAAATGACTCCGGAGGAATTGCTTGCCGAAGTGCTCAAGGTACGCAGTTTCATAGCCCGTGGAGGGGTGACGTTGACTGGGGGCGAACCCTTGTTGCAGGCTGATTTCTGCCGCGAGTTTTTTCGTCTCTGCCGCGAGGAAGGCCTTCATACGGCATTGGATACTTCAGGGGCCGTGTTCAATGAACGCGTATGTGCAGTGTTGGATTATACGAACCTGGTGCTTCTCGACATTAAGGCGCTTCGCCCCGAACTTTGCAGGAAAGTCAGCGGAAGTGACGGACGGAATGCCCGGGCTTTGCTTGATGAATTGGAAAAGAGAGGTACGGAGGTTTGGATTCGCCATGTGGTCGTACCCGGCCTGACGGACGATGACACGCTGTTGGATGAACTGGTAGAGTTTGTACGACATTACAAGGTTGTGCGCAAAATAGAATGGTTGCCTTATCATACGATGGGGGTGTTCAAATACGAGGAACTCGGGTTGGACTACCCGTTAGCCGACGTGCCTCCTCTTGCTCGGGAGAGGGTAGAAGCCATTAAGGCACGCTATAAAGGCATCTTCCCTGACTGATGCCGGTATGCCATATTGTATGAAATCTTTATTTCTTGAGGGCTTCCGTAAGATGTTGTAAATCATATAGGTAATGGCGGGGGATCATTCTGCGCCAAAACGGAAATCAATCACAGCCAAATGAAAAATCGTTTGGCTGTGATTGATTTTTTATTCTGCGCCAAATGATTTCAGGGCTTCTGTATGCTTGCTCCTTGTCGTGCTTTTTTTCTTGTGGGGCAGGCTTGGGGTGTTGTCCTAAAAGGAGGAATTATTCTTCTAATCCATCCGAAATGGACTTTTTGTGTGTTTCGTATTGCTTCTTTTTCTATCTTTGATATTCAAAAGTGTTTTTTATGAGCAGAATATACAATTCCGTCGTGGGTGTACTTTGCGGGGTGGGAATATTGTCTTCTTGCGAAATCATCGAATATCATCCCTACGATACGCGTATAGAAGGAGAGACCGGGCTGACGGAGAAGAACATCCGTTTGATTGAAGACAAGATGCGGGGAAGGCGTGAGTTCCGTTTTGCCATGATCAGCGATACCCAACGCCGGTATGACGAAACGAAAGAAGTCGTGAATATCATCAATAACCGTGGCGACATTGATTTTGTGTTGCATGGCGGCGACATGGCAGACTTCGGGGAGACGAAAGAGTTCTTATGGGCACGTGATTTCTTGAACAAGTTACGGGTACCGTATGTTTGCCTGTTGGGGAATCATGATTGCCTGGGGACGGGTTTTGATGTGTACCAGAAAGTTTTCGGGAGTGACAATTTTGCTTTTACGGTTGGCAATGTGCGTTTTGTTTGTTTGAATACCAACGCGCTCGAATATGATTACAGCCATCCGGTTCCCGATTTCAATTTTATGGAGGACGAATTGAGGAATATGCCGGTGGGCGTAGAGAAAACCATTGTGGCCATGCACGTGCCGCCCGGCGACGGGGAGTTCAACAACAATGTGGGGCGCGCCTTTGAGCATTACATTGCCAGTTTCCCCCATGTGCAGTTTTGTCTGTTCGGCCACATCCACCGTTGGGCAGAAGAGGAGTTTTTTGATGACGGAGTCGTATATTACGGATGTACGACAGTCGGGAAGCGAGGGTATTACGTCATTACCATAAAAGAAGAAGGATATGAAATTGAACGTTGCGATTTTTAGTATATGGTTTTCAGTGGGCATGCCTTCTTTTGTAATGGGGCAGGGCGCGACGGAGAGGGCAGACTCTGTCCCGACACGCTATGAGAAAATGATGGCACGCCGTATGGAGGGGTGGAAACGTTTGATTCCCGACCATTACAAGATACAGTTTGCGGGAAGCATCGGTGCCGCCTCAATCGGTACGGGTTGGACATACGGGAAGAAGCAGCAATGGGAGACAGATGTCATGTTGGGCTTTCTGCCTAAATTTGAAAGTGAACATCATAAGGCCGTTTTCACTCTGAAACAATCGTATCTGCCCTGGCGGTTACGTGTGAAAGGAAGTGCGTGGGTGATTCAGCCCTTGTCATGCAGTTTGTTCTTGTCCTCCGTGTTAAGCGATAAGTTCTGGACGCACGAGCCGGACCGTTATCCTAAAGGATATTACGGTTTCTCAACTCGTATCCGTGCCAATCTGTCCTTGGGCCAACGTATCGTGTATGACATACCGGATGTTTCCAATTGGAGGGTACAAGATATATCCTTGTATTATGAATTAGGGGCGTGTGATACCGATTTCTGTACTTTCTTTGGTGACCGTAGCATCAAGTTTAAAGAAATTTTAAGTCTGGCTGTCGGTATAAAACTGCATATTTAACTTCTCCTGTTTGCAGGCGTACTTAAAAGTCAGTATCTTGCGTCTTGTTAGAATCCCTTTTTTCAGGTATTGTAAGAATGGTGTAAAGTGATGAACTTTGCCATAGAAAAAGATGTTTAATTTAAAAACAAAAGTGAATATGAAAATCAAATCAATCAAAGGGCGTGAGATATTGGACTCCCGTGGTAATCCGACGGTAGAAGTAGAGGTGGAATTGGAATGCGGCGTGGTGGGCCGCGCATCGGTGCCTTCGGGAGCTTCTACGGGCGAACACGAAGCCTTGGAACTACGTGACGGAGATGAAAAACGTTACGGAGGTAAAGGCGTGTTGAAGGCTGTGGAAAATGTGAATAAGGTAATTGCTCCGGCCTTGGTGGGCTATAGTGCTTTGGAACAGCGTGCCATCGACCACAAGATGTTGGCACTCGACGGCACGAAGACAAAGTCGAATTTAGGTGCCAATGCCATTCTCGGGGTATCGTTGGCTGTGGCTAAGGCTGCTGCGGAATATTTGGACATTCCTTTATATCGTTATATTGGCGGCGTGAACACATACGTGATGCCTGTGCCGATGATGAATATCATCAACGGAGGTTCGCATAGCGATGCGCCGATAGCTTTTCAGGAATTCATGATTCGTCCGGTGGGTGCTCCTTCTTTCCGTGAGGGGCTGCGGATGGGGGCCGAAGTGTTCCATGCCTTGAAGAAAGTGCTTCACGGCCGTGGCTTGAGCACGGCTGTAGGAGATGAAGGCGGTTTTGCTCCTTCATTGGACGGCACTGAGGATGCTCTCGAATCCATAATCGCTGCCATTAAGGCTGCCGGTTACGTGCCGGGTAAGGATGTGATGATTGGTATGGACTGCGCTTCCTCCGAATTCTATAAAGATGGAGTGTACGATTATACCATTTTTGAAGGTGGGAAAGGTAAGAAGCGTACTTCAGACGAGCAGATTGCCTACCTGGAAGAATTAATCACGAAGTATCCGATTGATTCCATTGAAGACGGTATGAGCGAGAATGACTGGGACGGTTGGAAGAAGTTGACGGAACGTATCGGCGGACGTTGCCAGTTGGTGGGCGATGACTTGTTTGTGACCAACGTGGACTTCTTGTCCAAGGGGATTGCCATGGGATGTGCCAATTCCATTTTGATCAAGGTGAACCAAATCGGTTCGCTCAGCGAAACTTTGGATGCCATCGAGATGGCTCATCGCCATGGTTATACAACGGTTACTTCCCACCGTTCGGGAGAGACAGAGGATGCTACGATTGCCGATATTGCCGTGGCCACGAACAGCGGCCAAATCAAGACCGGTTCTTTGAGCCGTTCCGACCGTATGGCCAAATATAACCAGTTGCTCCGTATCGAGGAAGAGCTAGGGGATTTGGCTGTGTATGGTTATAAGCGCATCAAGTGAGACTTTACGTATTGTGATTGAATGAAAAAAGAGTTGCTTCGGAAGATATTTTACTGAATGCAACTCTTTTTTTGCAAGAAAAACAGGAAGGCATGGCTTTTCATATCTTTGTTTTTCCTAACTTTGTTTGCACCTTAAAAATTAAAGGCCATGCCACGGATAAAGGAAGGATTCAAGGGAGAACGGATAGTCGTCTTGCCGGGTTTTTTGATAGAAGAGTTGAAGCGCGACCCTTTGGGCCGCGAGCTTTATATCACGGATATCGGTTATTATCCGCATGCAGGTTTTCATTATTGTGAGCGGAAAGAGGAGGATTCCAATGAGTTTGTGCTGATTTATTGTGTAGAGGGGGAGGGATGGTTCGAACTGGACGGTAAGCGTTATGACGTTGGGGCTAACCAGTTTTTCATTTTGCCCAAATATAAGGCACATGCTTATGGCAGTAAAGCCGAGAATCCTTGGACGATTTACTGGATTCATTTCGATGGCGCAAAAGCCGCCTTTTTCAGCGTAGGGTTCAGTAAGCCGCATGATATTTCACCGGCAGAACATTCCCGTATCAAAGAACGTCTGCTGCTGTTTGAAGAAATTTATGCTTCGGTCAGTTCTGGGTATAACAAGAACTACATGCTGTATGCCACGACGAGCCTTTTCCACTTTTTGGGTTCCATGAAGTTTCTTGGAGAATACCGTGAGTGCCGTTTTGCGGGTGTGCAGGAAAAACGAGACGTGGTGCAGCGTGCCATTCATTTCATGCAGGAAAACCTGAATAAGAAAATCCGTCTGACGGATATTGCCCGCGAAGTGAAACTTTCCCCGTCTTACTTCTCCAATGTCTTTGAGGACAAGACCGGTTCTCCCCCTTTGCGTTATTTGGGATACCTCCGTATTCAGGAAGCCTGTCATTATCTGGATTTCACAGATTTGAAAATCAGTCAGATCAGTCCGTTGGTCGGTTATGAGGATTCGCTTTATTTTTCCCGGCAGTTCACGAAATACATGGGCATGTCGCCGTCGGAATATAAATCAAAAAAGAAAGGATAAGGTTTTAAATAATTATATAATTGAGGAACGAGACATGAATACGAAATCTCTATTATCTTTAGCAGCAGGCATTTTCCTGCTTTGCAGTTGCCATACGGAGCCTGCTTCCCGTGAAGGAGAAACGGGGGCGGCAGACAGTGTGGTGGTGAAAAATGAAGTCGTGAATACGATTCTGCAGCGTCGCAGCATCCGGAGATACAAGCCTCAACCGGTGGAGAAGGACAAGTGGGCGCAGATTGTGGAATGTGGGCTGTATGCTCCCAACGGGAAGGGACTTCAATCGTGGGAAGTACGTGTTGTGGACAATCCCCGTTTGTTGGCTTCGATAGATTCGGCTTACAGCCGTTTTATGGGGAAAGGACAGGGGGAAACCACTCTTCGGGCTGCATACGGTGCACCTGTGTTGGTATTTATCGCATACGATACGACTTATGATTTGTCGCAGGTAGATTGCGGGCTGTTGGGTGGAAACATGATGATTGCGGCTCAATCGTTGGGGATTGGTTCATGTTGCTTGGGTGGTATTTGCCGTTTCCTGAATGAACCGGAAGGTCGTGAATTGCTTGATGAATTGGATTTTCCCGAAACGCATAAATTACTTTATGCCATAGCTTTCGGTTATCCGGACGAAGAACCTTCTCCCAAACCTCGTGATATGAATAGGGTCCGGACGGTTGAATGATGCGGTTTTTGTTGATTGGGGATTAAAGAATGAGAAGTATGAGACGTTTCTATATATTGGGGGTAGCCATGGGAATGAGTGCATTTTTGAGCAGCCTTTTCGGTTGCCATGTTTCGGACGGGGATTTCCGTTCGCTTTCCGTAGCGGAATTCAAAGAATGCATTGCCGATACGGCGGTCGTGCGTTTAGATGTACGTACGGACGAAGAATATGCGGAGGGGCATATTGCCGGGGCGATGAACATAGACGTGTTACAACCGGATTTCGAACAGAAGAGCAAGGCCGTTTTACCGAAGAACAAGACCATAGCCTTGTATTGCCGGAGTGGGAAACGCAGCAAGAAAGCTGCACGGATTCTGAGTGAGCTTCATTATAAGGTAGTGGAACTTGACGGTGGATACATGGAATGGAAGCAGGCCGGACTGTGACGGGGCAAGTCTTGAAATGGATGAGTCCGGGGCTGCTCCAGTGGAAAGGAGAAACTATTCTGGGTAAAAAATGACTGTAATTTCGCGATAGGCTTGCATATAATGGCTCTTTTCATTATCTTTGCATCCGATTTCAAGGAAATCACGCGGAAATAGCTCAGTCGATAGAGCACTAGCCTTCCAAGCTGGGGGTCGCGGGTTTGAGTCCCGTTTTCCGCTCCATGTAAGACTTGCTGTTTTTCAGCAGGTCTTTTTTGTTGTATCCGTGAGGTAAAGGGCATTTGTTCGGATAGCCCTGTTATAATGTTTAATGTAACATGGCTGTGCAAAGTCTTGATATGTGCCATAAAATATCGTTAATACTTTATCTTTAATCCATAATATGATTGTTGGAGTTGTGTGAATATAGTATATTTGTGTGGAGTACAAGTAATGAAAGATAAAAGTATGCTCTTTTGATATGGATGATAAATCAAAATGGGATGAAGGGGTTTCATGGCTTTGTGAGATGTGTTTTGAGTTTATGGGACTGATTGGAATAATAAAAACAGTATGATATGATAGAGCAGGTTATAATAAAGAATTATAAGTCGATAAGGGATTTGTCTTTACCCTTAAACCGATTGAATGTGCTCATTGGTTCAAACGGTGTGGGTAAAAGTAATTTTATCTCATTTTTTGAATTGACGAAAGCCATATATGAGCAACGGTTCGGAAGTTATACTTTGTCAAAAGGTGGTATTGACAGCTTGTTGTATCGTGGGAGGAAGGTATCTCCTTCCATCCATGGATTGTTGGATTTCGATAATAATAATGCTTTCTTTTTTGAAATAAAACCCGCGCAATCCAATAAGGGATTTATAGAAAAAACGGGGGATTATTTCAATAATTTCCATACAGAAGGTAAGGATTATACGGAATGGAATAAGACGCTATGGGATTCCGCTGTTGAAGAATCTTCTTTAATCCAAAATCTCAAATGGAGGGCCGGTTATTTAAAGAAATATTTGAGTAGTTTTACGGTATATCATTTTCATGATACCAGTGCAAGTTCTCCTATGCGTGGAGATTGTAATATCAATGATAACGAATATCTTCGTGACAATGGTTCTAATTTGGCGGCATTTCTCTATTCTATGATGCAGAATGATGAAACTAATTTTCGGTTGATAGAAGGGGTGGTAAGTTCCATTGCGCCTTATTTTAAGTGTTTCAAGTTACGTCCGGATGTGAATGATAAGGAAAGAATACGTCTGGAATGGGAAGAAAAGGAGACTGATATGTATCTTAACGGATACAGTTTTTCGGATGGAACTTTACGTTTTATTGCTTTGGCCACTTTACTGTTGCAATCAAAAACCCCCGAGATTATTGTGATTGATGAGCCCGAGCTTGGTTTGCATCCTGCTGCTATAAATAAGTTTGCCGAACTTGTTAAACGTGCATCCAATAAGAGTCAGATTATTTTATCCACACAATCTACAAATTTAGTGAATTGTTTTGATGTGAAAGATATTATAGTTGTGGATAGGGTTGAAAGCCAATCTGTTTTTAGGCATTTGTCAGAAGAGGATTTGGCGACATGGATGGATGAATACGATTTGTCTATTAGTGATTTGTGGGAGAAGAATATGATAGGAGGACAGCTATGAGACGTGTATATATTGTTGTGGAAGGACAAACTGAGCAGGAGTTTGTCAATACTGTTATCTCTCCTTATTTACAGGGATTTGGTGTATTTAGCATTACTCCTGTTTTAATCCGGACCAGTAGGAACGGGAGAGGTGGAATGGTGAATTACCAACATTTATGGAATACCGTAAAATTGCTTCTGAAATCTTCAAGAAAGGATTTTGTTGTGACTACATTTATTGATTTTTTCAGGATACCTAACACCATGCCAAGGTATGAAGAATGTATGGCGAAAGCCAGTAAAATAGAGCGTGTCGAAGCACTGGAAAGCGCTATGAATGAAAATATCGGAGATAGACGTTTCTTTTCTTATATCCAGTTACATGAATTTGAGGCCCTTTTGTTTTCTAATAATAATGGCTTTGCATACTATTTTCCAGAAGAATGTGCTAAAAGAACAGGTAATATTGTTTCCTCGTATGAAAATCCAGAGGATATAAATTCATCTCCAGAGGGAGCACCTTCTAAAAGATTGTTGGCCTTGAAATCCGATTACAATAAAGTGTTGGAGGGAAACTTAATAGCATTGGAGGTGGGGATAATGAGTATGCTTGAAAAATGTCCGAGATTCAATAGGTGGATAACCCAAATCATTGACACCTGTAAAATATAGGTTGAATGAGGTTCGGGGCATATTGTATGAAGGCAGAAAGTCGGTTGTTTATATCTGATGATTTTATAGTATTTGGAAAAAGCCAACACGCATTTTGGGGCGTGTTGGTGATGTAAAGTCTTATTCCGTATCGAACCGGAACACCGTAGTTTGCCGGTATTCCTCCCCGGGGCGCAACAGGCAGGAGGGGAAATCGGGATGCGATGGCGTGTCGGGATAGTATTGCGTTTCGAGGCAGACGGCGGTATCGGGGTAGACGTAATAACCGGCTGTGTAGAGCAGTACGGAGGGCAGGTCGGTTTTTACCGTCAGGCTGCGGCCCGTGGTGGGGTTGGACAATCGGGCGGCCTCCACCATGTCGGGAGACTTTTCTGTTTTCAGTATGTAACAGTGGTTGTAGCCTTTGTTCCATTTCAGTTGCTCGTGGTCGTCATATAAGTCCTGTCCGATGGGCTTGGCTGAAGTAAAATCGAAAGGCGTGCCGTCCACATTTACCCGTTTTCCCGTAGGGATGAACTGTGGGGTGGTGTCCAACATCGTATGTGACGGGATGTGTAATATGTGCCCCGTGATTCGCTCTTTTTTGCCGCCCAAATTGAAGTAGGCATGGTTCGTCAGATTCAGAAAGGTTGCCTTGTCTGTCGTTCCATAGTAACGAATGGACAGTTCGTTATCATCGGTCCAACGGTATTCCACTGTTACGTGAACATTGCCAGGGTAACCTCCCTCTCCGTCAGGAGAAAAGCGCTTGAAGCGTACGCCGTCGTCCAAAACTTCCCAGTCCCACAGCATGCGGTCGAAGCCGGAGAAGCCGCCATGGTTGGTGTTCTGCCCGTCGTTTTTTTCCAGTTCGTAGGTTTGCCCGTCGATGCAGAGTCGTGCGCCTCCGATGCGGTTGGCAAAACGTCCCACGATGGCTCCCATGTAGAATTTGTCCGACAGCAGGTCGGTCGGGCTGACAAGCACGTTCGCCATCTCTCCAATCCTGTCCGGCACGATGGCAGAAAGCCAACGGGCACCCCAGTTGGTCAGTTCAATCACGGATCCGGTTGAGTTCGTCAACCGGAAGCCGTAGACCGGGGTGCCCGTCGGCATATTACAGATTACTTGTGTGTTTATTCGCATAATTCACGATGGATTTGTGCGCCTTGGTGGTTGATGTCCAAAGCGCGTGCCTTGTCCAAGTACTCGATGGCGTGTATCTGGTCTTCCAATCCCAAATAACCCAATCCCATGACGTAGTTGCAGTGGATGGCGTTGCGTTTGTCCAGATTGTCCTCCCAGATGGCCAGGTCGGGCAACGATACGGCAAAGTAGTCTATGCGGCAATGGTCGAACAAGTGTTTCTCACCATGCTTGATGAGCTTGTTGAAGCGTCCGCGTGCCTTGCCTTCCTCGCCCAATGCGCGCCAAGCCAGTCCCTGATAGAAAATCTTGTCCGGTTGCGCATCGTTGTAGAAGAACGCCTGTTGCGGTTCGGCAGAGCCTTGGGTGGCCTTGTGCAACCAAAGCGTGGCATTTTCTTCGTCTCCCAGTCCGCGGTAAGCCAGTCCTTTGTAATACCAGATGTCGTTCTCTTCGGCATTGATGAGTTTGCCCTCACCCAAGTTATACGGGTATTGGTCTGTGGCTAGCAACAAAGCCAAAGCGTCGGCGTAGCGGTGTTCGCGCAGGGCGATTTTGGCCAGTTCCACATGGCAGATGGTGTATTGTCCCGTGATTTTTCCTTCACCGCCTTCCCACGGATGGAATTTGCGGGCGGCAATCAGTGCCTTGGCCTCTTCATAGCGTCCTAATTGGTTGTAGAGCGTGATGCGCTCGATGGACAGGTCGTCGCGGCTTTCCGTTTCGGCCGGATGGGCTTCGAGGAATGCGAGACGTTCCGCTTGCGGACGTCCGAGCCGTTTGTAGAGCTGGTCCAATTCCATCAGGATGCGGGCGTCGCTTTCATCGAGGCGGTAAGCCTTCTCCAGTGTATCCACGGCCTTCTGCGGGTCATTGCGTTTGTTGTAGTAAGCCAGCGAGAGGTTGCGCCATACGGTGGGGAACGTTGGGTCGATGGCGGCCGATGCCTCCCAACATGTGATGGCATTGTCGTATTGCCGTGCGGCATACCAGAAGTTGCCGAGGGCGTAGGCCGCTTTGGCGCAGGCTTCGTGGTTCTCTTTCATCGCATCCTGCAACACCAATACTTCTTCGATGCGGTTGGGGAAGCAGTAAGAATGGTCATCCTGTTCGGCCTTTTTGTAATATTCGAGCGCCTTGACTGTGTCGCCTTTACGTGAGTGGCAGTAGCCCAACGCGTAATGTACCATCGGGTAGACTGAGCTTTGTGTGGCGGCGTAACCCTCCAACAAGTTGATGGCCTCGTCGTAAAGTCCGGCCTGTGCGAAATCGAGTGCGTATTCGATGTAGACGTGGGCTGCGCCGCGCATCAGTCGTTGCATTTCCTTCAGTACGTTGTCGTTGTCCGTGAGAAGATATTGCTCGAAGCGGCATCCCATGTTGAAGCGGTCTATCTTGAGCGATTCCGCTATCAGTCCGAGGGCTTCTTCCTTACGTCCCAAGTGGCGCAGGATGGAAGCTTTCAGTTGGCGTGCCTTGTGGTGGTGCCAGTTGCGCACGAGCGAGCGGTCTATCAGGTCGAGAGCTTTCTCGAAGTTGCCCCTGCGGCAGTCGATGGCAGCCAAGTTGTAATAGGCGGCATCCTGCCAAGCGGCATTCCAAGCCGATTTGAAGAAAGCGTCGTACGCCTCGTCCGTTTTGTCCTGTATCAGACAGCTCCAACCCAGATTGTAATACGGTTCACCGTCGTAAGGGTTCGGATTGCGTTCCGTCAGGGTCTCGACGGATTTACGGAAATAACCTTCAGCCTTGGCGAATTGTCCCTTGCGCATCAGGAGTAACCCCATGGCGTTGTTGCAACGCACGTCGCCCGGTTCGCGGCGCAACGCTTCCTCATAGTAGTCCATCGGGTTGTAAGTCGCGTGGCGGTATTGCTCCAAGTGCAGTCCCGTCAGGAAAAGTTGCTCGATGGACGCGATGTCCTTCGGGTCTTTGGCGGCTTTGGCCGGATCCGGTACGGGCTTGATTTCCGGTTTGTCGGCCTGATAGCTTACCAGGATACGGCCTTCATGGTTGCGGATTTCAACCAGGATGTCTTCGTCTTTCAAGCCCTCGGCTGCAAATTCTGCTTGGAACGGTTCTGCCGGGGAGATGGAGATGACTTTGTCGAAAAGGGTGGCACCGCCCACGTTGTCCTTGACGAATACATGCACGTCCTTGTTCACTCCGGTGGTGTACAGGATGACTTTGCCTTTGCCCTCCTTGACTTCCATGTTCAGCAACGCGTCCTTGGTGGCATTCTTCACGTAGCCCACCTCGGCGTAAGGCATGAAGTACTGTTTCCACGACTTTTCCTCGTAGGGCTGCAACCAAGTGAAGTCCGGTTGGTTGTCGGTGTACATGCCCGTCATCAGTTCGATGTACGGGCCGTCCTCGTCCGTCAGGTTGCGGTCCCATGCGCGTCCGAAGTCGCCGTTTCCCCATGTCCATTGCTTCTTTCCCGGCGACACGTGATGGTCGGCCACGTGGAGCAATCCGCCTTTCACGTCTTCTTCATAGCCTCCTACGAAGTCGAATTTCGATTGGATGGCCATGTATGAGGTCGGCACGGGGATATTCTTGTATTTCGAGATGTCCACACCGGCAGAGTAGTCTTGTTTATAGTACACGCCTGTTGCGATGGGGAACGATGACACGTCACGCTTGCCATGGTCGAACACGGCGTTCACATCGGGCGGGAACACTGAATGGTAGTGGTCGTTGACCACCACGGCCGGGTTTGCCCACCACAGGAACGTCTGGGGGAAAGACGTACGGTTGTAAATCTTCACGTTGATTTCGATGTATGCCTTGCCCGGATAGAGCGTAAAGCCTTGCATGCCTTTGGTGCGGAACATGCGTTCCACTTCGTTGCACCATACTGTCTTGCTGCCGTCGGCATGCTCCTCGATGGAGAAGTCTGTGGGCAGGAACGTGGACGGGCGGTGGTGTTGCGGCCAGTTGAACTCGATACCGCCCGAAATCCACGGGCCGGTCAACCCGACGAGCGCGGGCTTCACCACTTGGTTGTAGTACACGAAGTGGCGTTGCTTTACCTTGTCGTAGGCCATGTGGATACGTCCGCCCAGTTCCGGGAGTATCATCACCTTGATATATTCGTTCTCGATGAAGAGCGCATGGTAAAGCTTGTCTTTCTTTTCATCTGAGATTTTTTCTACTACCGGATAGGGATATACCGAACCGCTGCTGCCTTGGTATACACGTTTTTCCAAGAAAATCGGGTTCTTTTCTTCCTTGCCGATTTCGTAGGTGGGGAGCAGGATGTCCTCTTCCCATGCACGCACCTCGGAGGTGTTCACCGTGCTTTGAATCAAATAGGATGTGATTTTTTCCATGATGTATGAAGTTATTGGATAAGTTCGTGTTCGATTTCTTCCAGGCTCTTGCCTTTCGTCTCAGGCAGGCGGCGCCATACGAAGATGCCTCCTGCGAGGCAGATGATGCCATAGAGCCAGAATGTCCCGGCTGCGCCCAGTCCCGTGTTCAGTACAGGGAACGTGTAAGTCAGTATGAAGCAGGCTGCCCACAAGGCAAATGTGCAAACAGACATGGCCACACCCCGTATGCGGTTGGGGAATATTTCGGAGATGATGACCCACATGGTCGTAGCCAATGTCATGGCATAGCAGGCGATGGCGGCCACCACGATGACAAGCAGCAGTACGCCGCTGATGTGGAACCAGTAGGCTGCGCCCATGAAAGTGTAGATCAACGTCAGGCCGAACGCGCCGAAGAGTGTCAGTGCCTTGCGTCCCCAACGGTCTACCACGCACATGGCCAGAATGGTGAAAATCACGTTGGTTACTCCCGTCACCACGATGTTCATCAACACGTCGGACACGCCGTAACCGGCGGCCATGAAGATTTCCTGGGCATAGTTGAAGATGACGTTGATGCCACACCATTGCTGCAACACGGCCATTACCACTCCGATGAGCAGGATTTTGCGCATCGAGGGATGGAGCAACTGCCGGAATCCGCCCTCCACGGTCTTTTCGCGCGAGGCGGCTTCGATGGCGGCCAGTTCTTCACGGGCATGTGCCTCGCCGCCTATCTTCGTGAAGATTCTGAATGCTTTCTCCTTATATCCCGACGAAGCTAACCAACGCGGGCTTTCGGGCAACACGAAACTGAAGAAGAAGAACAGCGCAGCGGGTACGGTCATGGCCCAGAACATCCACCGCCATCCCGTTTGCCCGTTCCATGACAGACGGATCATTTCGGCTGTGGCATGGTCGGCCACCGGTTCGGCAATCTGCCAGTTGACGATTTGTGCGCTGAGGATACCCAGTACCACCGTCAACTGGTTGATGGACACGAAACGTCCGCGCAAGTGGGCCGGGGCGATTTCCGCTATATACATAGGAGAAAGGCTCGAGGCGATGCCGATGGCGAATCCGCCGATGAGGCGGAACACGTTGAACCATCCGAAGGAATTCGCTGCACCGGTCCCTATGGCTGTACAGATAAACAGCCCTGCGGCCACGATCAGAATCGGTTTACGTCCTAATCGGTCGCTCAACTTTCCTGCGCTCAACGCACCGATGAGGCAGCCTATCAACGCGCTGCTCATGGCCCAACCCTGCATCGTGGGGCTGTTTGCAATCTGGAAATATTGTTCATAAAAAGGTTTCGCGCCACCGATGACGACCCAGTCGTAACCGAAGAGGAATCCGCCCATGGCAGAAATCAGCGCAATCAAAAACAGGTAAAGGTTCGTTTTCGTCTTCATGTGAATGAGTTGATTTAAGTTTGTTTGTTTCCGGATGCAAAGTAACATGCTTTTTACGGTTTGGGAAATGGATAGAATCACTTATGATATGGACGATTTTGCGGTGGGGCGTTTGGGGGTGGACAGGAGGCGGTGCGGAATGCCGGAGGTGTGGTGGCTTATTTTGACAAACAGGGGGCGGTGGATTGTTGAGCGGAGTTCGTGAAATCGTTTGGCGCAGAACGAAAAATCAATCTCATGAGAGTGGAAAATCGTTTGGCGCAGAATAAAAAATCAATCTCCTGATGATTTTTAAAGAATCGGAAGTGGTTGAATGATAGAGTGTTGTTGATGGACTGCCCGTTTTACGACCTGCAGTAAAAAAATATTGACTATGAAGCAAAATTACATGTTTTTGACGAGAATTTCGGACATGGGCAAGTTTTTCTTTTCGTACTTTTGTACACAGAGTTATACTATTTAAATATCATACGGAATATCATGGAAATAAAGATGAATTTGAAGCAGGTCGGAGTGCTCGCTGTTGCGGCCATGTTGTCTTTGGGCGTGCAGGCTCGTGGCGGGAAACGCTTGTCGGAGTATGTAAATCCGTTTATTGGAGCCACGACGAACACGCAAATGGCCAAGGCCGAACATGGGTTGGGAAAGACCTTTCCTGGTGTGGCTACGCCGTGGGGCATGACGCAGGTCAGCCCCAATACCATTACCGGAGGCGACAACGGTTCGGGGTACAGTTATGAACATACGACCATCGAAGGCTTTGCCTTGACCCAGATGAGCGGTGTCGGATGGTATGGCGATTTGGGGAATTATCTGGTGATGCCCACCACAGGACCTTTGCATACGTATCGCGGCGAGGCGGAACGTCCGGAAGAGGGCTACCGTTCGCGTTATGACAAAGAGAGCGAGACGGCACGTGCCGGGTATTACGCTGTCCGTCTGACCGATTATGACATCCGGGCGGAGCTGACGGCCACGCCCCACGGCGGGGTCATGCGTTTCACTTATCCGGAAAACGAATGTTCGCGCATTCAAATCGACTTGGCCCGCCGTGTGGGCGGTACGTCTGTCCGGCAGTACGTGGAGCGTGTGGACGACTACACCATCCGCGGATGGATGCGTTGCACGCCCGACGGAGGCGGTTGGGGCAACGGGGGAGGGAAGGCCGATTATACGGTCTACTTTTACACCCGTTTCAGCAAGCCGTTGGAACGTTACGGCGTATGGTCGGCCGAATTTCCCGAAGGCATGGGGCGCAAGTTGGAAAACGTGACTTCGCCGGAATTTGCCGAGGCGGTGCGTCGGGCGAAGGTGACGGAACGTCCCGACCGCATGGAGGGAGACCACCTGGGATTTTATACGGAGTTCCCCACGCGTGAAGGCGAACAGGTGCTGATGCGCACGGCCATTTCCTTTGTCAGTCTGGAAGGGGCGGAGGCGAACTTCAAAGCCGAATTGAAGGGTGAGGACTTCGAGCGGTATTGTGAAAAGGCGGCTGCGCTGTGGGACGAGGCCTTGTCGAAAATCAAAATCTCCGGGGGGACGGAGGATGAGCGCACGATTTTTTATACTTCGCTGTACCACACGATGATAGACCCGCGTGACTATCGCGACGTGACGGGTGAATACGTAGGAGGAGACCGGAAGGTGCACAAGACCGACGCATTCAAGAAGCGTACGGTGTTCAGCGGTTGGGATGTGTTCCGCAGTCAGTTCCCCCTGCAAAACCTTATCAATCCGGAGGTGGTGAACGACATGATCAACTCGTTTGTCACTCTGGCCGAGGAAAACGGTACGGGCGTGTACGAACGTTGGGAGTTCCTGAACGCTTACAGCGGCTGCATGTTGGGTAATCCGGCCATAGCCGTCATCGTCGATGCCTATATGAAAGGCATACGCGGATACGACGTGGAGAAAGCTTACCGCTTTGCCCGTCAGACAGCCGACCGCATCGGGCACCATCCGGAACTGGGATATTCGCCCGGCGGCAGCGGCATATCGGAAACGTTGGAATACGGATACTTCGATTGGTGTGTGGGCGAATGGGCCGAGGCTCTGGGCAAGACGGAGGATGCCGGCATCTATCACCGGCGTGGGCAGGCATACCGTAAAATCTTCGATAAGGAAAAGGGATGGTTCCGCGTGCGCAACGCCGACGGCTCGTGGGCGGACTGGCCGGAAAAGGGACGCTTGCAGGAGTGGTACGGTTGCATGGAGTGCAATCCCTATCAACAGGGTTGGTTCGTGCCGCACGACGTGCCCGGCATGGTGGAAATCATGGGCGGTCGCGACAAAGTGCTAGCCGATTTGGAATCCTTTTTTGAAAACACGCCGCGCGAATTTTATTGGAATCCCTATTACAACCATGCCAATGAACCCGTGCACCACGTGCCTTTCCTCTTCAACCGCTTAGGGGCACCGTGGCTCACGCAGTACTGGACGCGTGTGATTTGCGCCGACGCTTACAAGAACAATCTGGCCGGTCTATGCGGCAATGAAGATGTGGGGCAGATGTCGGCTTGGTATATACTGGCTTCTGCGGGGTTCCATCCGCTTTGTCCGGGCGAGACGCGTTATGAATTGACTGCTCCTGTGTTCGACCGTGTGGAAATCGTGCTCGACCGCCGTTATGCCAAAGGCCGTAAGTTTGTAGTCACTACGGAGGGGAATGCGCCCGATGCCTGTTACATACAGTCGGCCACGCTGAACGGCAAGCCTTACAACCGTTGTTACATCGATCACGAGGATATCGTCCGTGGCGGTGAGTTGCATTTCGTGTTGGGGCGTACGCCGAACAAGCAGTGGGGTGTGGAATGAGCGGCCGTACGGCAAGTCATATAGGAATGGAGAGAATCGCAAAATTGTCCATGTGATAAGTGATTCTCTCCATTTCGGCTTTTAGTGAAACAGGCTTACTTTGCAGACGAATAATCATTCTTAAATCTATATGGCGATATGGCTCAAAAAATCATGTTATATTTGGCGGTATTCTTCTGTTGGACGTTTGCCCTGAGAGCGGAAGAGTACAAATTGTCTTCGCCCGACAAGAAACTGGAGGTGAAGCTCCGTGTGGAAGGGCGTACGGAATTTGAAGTGTGGTACGACAAGGTGAAGTTGGTGGAACCTTCGGTGGTAGGGATGAACTTGTCCGATGGGCGTAACGTGGGAGGCGACCCCGTGATCTCTGTGAAGAAAGACCGTGTGAACCGCAAGATAGACGTCGTGGCGGGGAAAAACAAGACCCTGAAAGAGGCGTACAATGAAATCGTGTTGTCTTACGGCACTGACTACGACTTGGTCGTGAGAGCCTACAACGAAGGGTGGGCTTACCGTTTCGTGACGCATTGGGACAAGGAAATCATCATCGAGAGCGAAGATGCCGTGTTCAATTTCGCTTTTACCCCTACGGTGTATTTCCCTGAGTGCGACAGCAATACCGCACCCGAGCGTGAACAGTCGGGCAAGGTGCACCAGATTCATCAGGGCTACCGTAACTTCGAGCGGCTTTACAAGGTGTACCGTTCGCCGGGTGAGATTCCGGCCGGACGTTTTTCCGTTTCTCCGGTGCTCTTCGAGTATCCCGGCAAGCCCTACAAGGTGGTGGTGACGGAATCGGACACTTACGATTATCCCGGCTTGTATATGGAAGCCGCCGGGCAGAATGCCATGCGCGGAAAGTGGGCGGGCTATCCCAAGGAAGTGATGGACGGAGACCCGTCGAACCCTTACCGTTGGTATTCCAACCATTTGGTGATTTCACGTGAGGATTACATAGCAAGGACGGGAGGCAACCGCACGTTCCCATGGCGCGTCATGATCGTGTCCGACGATGACAAGACGTTGTTGAACAATGAGTTGGTCTACATGTTGGCCGAACCTTGCAAGATTGAGGATACCTCGTGGATACAACCCGGAAAGAGTGCTTGGGAATGGTGGCATAAAGCCGTGGTGGAAGGCATGGACTTCCCGGTGGGGAACAAACATCTTTCGTTGCAACTTTATAAATACTATGTAGACTGGGCTTCGGAGAACGGTATAGAGTACATGACGCTCGATGCCGGATGGAAAATGGAGTACATCAAGGAATTGTGCGACTATGCCCGGGGGAAGAACGTGAAGATATTGGTTTGGACTTGGGCCAGTTGCCCGCTGGAGAATCCGAACGATTGGATCAAGCAGATGCACGAGTGCGGGGTGGCGGGTGCCAAGATTGATTTCTTCGAACGCAACGACCAGATTGCCATGCGCTGGGGGCGCGAATTTGCCGAACGGTTGGCACAGTACCGGATGGTGGCCATTTTCCACGGTTGTCCCGTACCGGTGGGCTTGAACCGTACTTACCCCAACGTGATGAATTATGAGGCCGTGAGAGGGGCTGAATGCAATTTCTGGGAAAAGACCATCACGCCCGAATACCATACACGTTTCCCCTTCATCCGTTCATTGGCCGGACCGGAAGATTACACGCCGGGCGGCATGCGCAACGTGACGCCCGAAGAGTTCCAACCGCGTGACCGGGACAGCATCCCTCCGATGAATATGGGGACGCGTTCGCATGTCTTGTCCATGTATGTCATATTCGACCATTGGATCGGTTACCTGTGCGACGCGCCTTCAGAATATAACAAATATCCCGACATCTTGGATTACCTGTCGAAAGTTCCTTCGGTGTGGGACAAGACCCTTCCGCTCGATGCCCGTTTGGGCGAGTACATCGTGATGGCCAAACAAACCGGTAAGGATTGGTACGTGGGCGGCATGACGAACTGGACACCGCGTAGCGTGACGGTGGATTTCGGTTTCCTGAAACGCGGGAAGACCTACCGCGCCGTGGTTTTCAAGGATAAACCGGAGTCGGGCGACCATCCGACAACGTATGCCTGCGAGACGATGAATGTGGACCGGAATACGAAACTGACGTTGGATATGGCTCGCGGAGGCGGCTTTGCGATTCGTCTGACGGAAGAATGAAAGTAAGGTTTTATACGAAAGGCCGCAGAAGGATATTTCCTTCTGCGGCCTTTCGCATGGCGGGTGCCGTATCTTCAGGGACCCTCTTGTGTGCTGAGGATTTTCAGGAGTTGCTTTTCGCGTTGGAGTTCTTTGGTATCCTTGTCCGGTGATATCAGCATCATGCTCCGTATGATATCCTCGTTGCAGCAAGTGTAATTATAGTATTCCAACAGTTCTCCGGTCAGTTGTGCTTTGGGGATTACTTCTGTGCGTAAGTCGGCAAACTCTTCCAGTGGGATTTCGTCGCCTTGCCGGACAAAGAGGATGCGCCGGGCGATCGGATTGCGGTTATAGTCGTGTGTCAGATAGATTCCTTTCATGATTTGGGGATACTCGATGATGGGCAGTTGCAGGTAGACCACCTTCAGGGCAAGTTGCAGGCGTTTTTGTTCGTTGAACATCAGATAACCGATTTGAAACGGCGAGAACAACCCCACGCCGATATAGTAGTCACCCGACAGGTTCTGGCAATAGACTTTGGGCATGGTGTCGCCATCTACGATAGAGGATATCATATAAGGCTCCACTTTCAGTCCGTCGGAGTAGGATGAAGAACTGTAAGACTGGTAAAGCCCGGTATAGGTGCCGGCATTGGGCAGGTATTTGATGGCTTCTTTCTCGATGTCGTCCAGGAAAGGTCGTCCGCCGTTTTTGTTGGAAACGAAACGTGGCTCGATGTGGCTCACTTTGTCGTACAATTCGTCGAGGCAACCTTGCAGTTTGCGTTTCGACACGTTGTTGACTTGTTGCAGCCCTTGGTCTAACGCACTTTCCGTACCGCATCCTCCGGAGAGCAGATTGATGTATGTGGGGAGCACGGAAGAATAGAGCGAGGAGAGTACGCTGGACGCGATGCCCGTCTCCTCGGAGATGTCCTTCATCCGTACACCGGCTTCGCGCAGTTTCTTCATTCGTTCGTAGAGTGATACCAATTTGTCCATACGTATGTTCTTTGGGGCAAAGGTACGTTTTCCATGTTACAAACCTGTTGCTTTCGTGCTTCATTACCGTGAGATGAATGTTACATTATAAATACGGGTTTGGACGGGCGTATGATATATGATGAATTAATTTTTTCAGATGGCGGTTTGGGATAGTTTTGCAGCCGAAAACAAAACTATGGTTATGGAACAAATCGTAAAGAACAAAAGATTTTCGGATGCGTTGCTCATCCTGTGGGCGGGCGGTGCAGCCTTGCTTTCCTACTCTTTGGTGTATGCCTTGCGCAAACCTTATACGGCGGCTTCGTTCGAGGGGCTTGATTTCTTCGGCACGGACTACAAGGTGGCGGTGACGACGATTCAGATTTTAGGTTATGTGATAGCCAAGTTCTTTGGCATCAAGTTGATTTCGGAGTTGAAGAAGGAGCGTCGTTTCAAGTTTTTCGTCTGTTCGGCGGTAGCAGCCGAGGCTGCTTTGGTCGGCTTCGGCCTGTTGGCTCCTCCGTTCAATGTGGCGGCCATGTTTTTGAACGGCTTGTCGCTCGGTTGCATGTGGGGCGTGATATTCAGCTTTATCGAGGGACGCAAGGTGACGGACATGTTGGCCAGTCTGTTGGGGGTAAGCATGGTGTTCAGTTCCGGTGTGGCCAAGAGTTTCGGCTTGTTTGCCATGAACGAGATGCACGTGGGACAGTTCTGGATGCCTGCCGTGATTGGGGCTTTTGCTTTGCCTCTTCTCGTTTTTATGGGGTATATGTTGAAGCGTCTGCCACAGCCTACGGAAGAAGATATTGCACTGCGTAACGAACGTGTGACATTGGACGGAAACGGACGTAAACGCTTGTTCCGAGGTTACGCTCCGATTCTTACCTTGTTGTTCGTGGGCAACTTCATGTTGCTAGTGCTGCGCGATATCAAGGAAGATTTTCTGGTCAATATCCTGGATATGAGCAATCAGTCTTCTTGGCTTTTCGCCCAGGTGGATACGATTGTTACGTTGGTCATCCTCGGGATTTTTGCCGCTTTCGTCTTCTTCCGCAGCAATATTCGGGCTTTGATGTGCTTGATGGGACTGGTCATTGCCGGTTGTTTGGTCATGACATACGTGTCGCTGAATTATGAGGCATTGGATTGGCAGCCAGTAGTGTGGTTGTTTGTGCAGAGCCTGTGCCTCTACATTGCCTATCTGACTTTCCAGACGATTTTCTTCGATCGCTTCATCGCTTGTTTCCGTATCAGGGGAAATGTAGGTTTCTTCATCGCCATTATCGACTTCATCGGCTACATGGGTACGGTGACTCTGCTTTCCACCAAGGAGTTTCTGAATTTCGACATGGAGTGGTTTGCGCTTTACAACCACATGGCATGCGCGGTCGGCGCGGTTTGTGCGGTATTGTTCACAGTGGCTGCCGTATTGATTTATAAACGGTATTCCGCTCAAGGGCGTAGAAAAGAACAGACGGAGCGTACGACTTTGTATATGAATCCTCAATATAATGTAATTTGACGATGAAACAGGATTATGATGTGATAATTATCGGTGGCGGTTTGTTGGGATGCGCCACGGCTTACCAGTTGGCCAAACGTAAGGCGGGGAAGGTGTTGTTGTTGGATGCCAACGAGATAGCGTCGCAGGCTTCGTCCCGTGCAGCCTGCCTGTTGACACGGGCGCGTACCAAACCGGCTTTGATGGAAATGGTGCAGGAAACGTATGATTGCATCGATGAAATAGAGCGCCTTTTGGGGGAATCGCTCGAACTGCAGCAGTGCGGCAGTGTGACCATCTCTTCGTCCGACGCATCGCTGAAAGAACTCGAAGCATTGGAAGAAGCGGCCGTACGTTTCGGAATACCGAATGAACGTATCGACCGGAGGCGTTTGAAAGAGCTTCTTCCTTGGATGGAGGTCTCGGCGGTAGAAGAGGCGCTTTACATGCCTACGGATGCGTTTATAGATTGTGCTTTGTTATGTTCCGGTTATGCACGTGCTGCACGAAGTCTCGGGGCGGAATTGCGTCCGAATACGAAAGTAAAAGCCATTGTGGCTGTTGGAGACAAGGCGACAGGAGTGGAGTTGGCGGACGGGGAAAAAGTACTGGCACCGGTTGTCGTGAATGCCGCAGGCTCGTGGGCCAACCTGTTGATGCGTCCTTTAGGGGTAGGGCTTCCTTTTACTCCGGTACGGAGTCATTTTTGGATTACGGGAACAAACCCCGGGCGTTTTCCGGCAAACCATCCTTTTACGGTGATTCCCGATGCCCGCGCTTTCACCCGTTCGGATGTGGGGGCGTTGATTATCGGTTTGCGCGAAAGTGAATGTCAAGCCTTCAATCCCGACACATTGACGGATAAGTTGGAGGATTTCGATTTCAATAAGGCAGCCGAATGGAAAGTGCTCGACGAGTGTGCCCCGTTGCTACAGCGTTATCTTCCGGACATAGAAACGCTGGGTGTCGCGCATTATGTGGCCGGGCCTTCATGTTACGTGCCGGATGCCAAATTCATTATCGGGCAGGTGCGTCCATACGAAGGGTTGTATGCCGTAGCCGGATGCTGTGGAGGAGGCGTGGCTGCCGGTGGAGGTATGGGACGCTTGGCCGCAGAATTGATTTTGCGGGAAGAGCCGTTTGTGGATCCGGCCGGGTTTGCACCGGACCGTTTCGGGGCAGTGGACTCGTTTTCGGTTGAGTTTCAAAAAAGGTGTGCGGATGCCCGTTCCAATAAAAAAGGTGGATAGGGTTCGGATATATGGAAGATAAAAAAGCGAAAGATATGAAGCGGTATATTGTATTCTTAAAGCAAGTGCCTTTGTCTACAAAGGTAGAGATGGATCCTGTAACCCGGACGCTGAAGCGTTCGTCGGCCATGACCCGGACAAATCCTGATGACTTGTATGCCTTGCAGTTGGCAGTAAAATTGAAAAGGCAGACGGGGGCTGAGATAGTGGCGGTAAGCATGGGGCCCGCTTCGGCGGAAGAAGTGCTCCGGGAGGCTTTGCAAAGAGGGGCGGATAAGGCGGTTTTGTTGTCCTCCAAGGCATTTGCCGGAAGCGATACGTGGTGTACGAGCCTGGTACTGGCGGCAGCCGTGCGCAAGTTGGGTGAATACGACTTGTTGCTTTTCGGGAAAATGGCGGTGGATGGTGATACGGCACAAGTGGGGCCTGAGGTAGCCGGACAGTTGGATATTCCCCAAGTGACGCATTTGATGGAGGTTTCGGACATATCGGATACTTGTATGTGTGTGAGGAAGAAGGCCGGTCGTTTACTCCAACGTATGGAGGTGGATTTGCCTTGTGTCGTGACGGTTGGTCGGGAGACGGGGGAACTGGATTGTCCCACACTGGCCGGTTGGCGGTGGGCTCAGCGGCAGGCCATCCTTCATTGGGATGAATGCGACTTGGGACTGGAACCTTCGCAAGTCGGTTTGCAGGCATCTCCTACTCAAGTAGTGTCTACTATGGTGCCTCAACGGAAGAAAGACGTGGAATGGCTTCCCGACGGGGAAAAGTTTTTTGCAGTCGTCCGTGAAAGCATGAGACGCGGAATTAATTTTTAAAAAGCAAGATGAAAATGAATAAAGATAAGGATTTTATACTTCAATTACAGGCCGGGCAATGTGTATCCTGCGGAATATGTGCCGAAAGTTGTGCCTATGGGGCTATCCGTATGGGCGACTTTCCGGAGGTGGATGAAGAGAATTGCCGGTTATGTGGCGGTTGTGTGCGAGCTTGTCCGGTTGGGGCTTGGGTGATGCAGCGTCAAGATGAAAGGCAGGAACAGCCTGTGGATGATTCCAATGGCATTTGGGTGTGGGCGGAAGTCATGGACGGAGCTTTGGCACCGGTAAGCCGGGAACTTTTGGGAAAGGCTGTGGCACTTGCGGCTTGCCGTCCCCAACCGGTTGAGGCTGTACTGATAGGCGGTGAGGTGGCTGCATGGGCAGATGAGTTGATAGCCGCCGGTGCAGACCGCGTGCACGTGGTGGAGTCTCCGCTTCTATCGGATTTTGTGGAGGAAAACTATACGGAGGTGTGGGGCGGCTTGGTGCGCAAACAGCATCCTTTGGTCCTGCTTATCGGGGCTACGCCATGCGGTCGTGGTTTGTCCGCACGATTGGCTGCTGTACTGCATACCGGATTGACGGCAGATTGTACGGAGTTGGAAATGGATACGGACAGCGGACTGTTGCGCCAAATACGCCCGGCTTTCGGAGGAAATCTGATGGCTACGATTGTCAACCCCGTTTGTAGGCCGCAAATGGCTTCCGTACGTCCCGGGGTGATGAAAGCCCGGCAGAGGGATACTTCGAGGAGGAGGGAAATCGTCTATCATGCTTATGAGGCAGGAAGAGCCGACAGCCGTGTTCGCGTGTTGGAGACCGTGGCGGAAGAAGTGGCCGGAACTTCGCTGAACGACAGTTCTATTATAATAGGTATAGGACGAGGCGTGAAAACGCGGAGATGTGCCGATGAAATCCGGGAGTGGGCCGAACGTATCGGTGCGGCGGTAGCCGGGTCTCGTGCGGCAGTGGAAGCCGGGTTGGTGGACGCTTCCGTGCAAGTGGGGCAGACCGGGCATACGATAGCTCCGGATTTGTATATCGCCATCGGTATCAGCGGACAGATACAGCATACGGCGGCCATCACCGGAGCGCGTTGCGTGATAGCCGTCAACCCGGACCGTACGGCTCCAATCTTCAATGTGGCGGATTATGGTTGGGCAATACCTGTGGAAGAGGCACTTCCGCAATTCATGAACATTTTGAACCGGTGCGTATGAGAAAATGGATGGCATGCGTGTGGTTGGGCATGGGAAGTTGCTTTATGACGGTACAGGCGGACGAACCTCTGACCGTGAAGTTCCGTTCGAGGGCATTGCTGGATGCCGCTGTGTCCGGTTATGGCAAGGAAAATGTGCAGGGGTATTATCGCTTGGAAGATTTCCGTGTGGGCTTTAAAGCTACTTACCGGCAATATGAAATGAAAGCCGATATTGGTTTGGGAGGAAACAAAGTAGCTATCAAGGATTTGTTGTTGAACTGTCACTTTAAACATGGTGTCCTTTCGTTAGGAAATGCTTATGAACCTTATTCCATGGATATGCTCATCAGTACGGCAGACATGCGCTTTCATCAGTCGGCCGGATCCGTATTGGCTTTTACGGACGGACGTAAGCTCGGGTTGACCTATCATTCCAGTCTGCCATTTGGATATTGGGCTACGGGATTGTATACGCATAACGACATCAATAAAATCGGTGACGGACAGGTTAACGCTTTGGTGTCCACTTCGCGGGGCGTTTGGCGCAAGCGGTGGAAAGGGAATCTGTTGCATGTGGGCGGTGCTTTTTCTTTCCGTACCAAACCGGTGAATACAGTGGAACCGCCGACAAAAACTGTATCGAATGATGGCGTGACATCCATGTTCCCGTTTCCATTGATGGAAGCCACCGTGGATCGTTTAGGGACAGAACTCAAAGGCGTTTTTGAGATACTTTATACCGCTCCGCATTTCATGGTACAGGGAGAATACTTTCTGAACCGTCTCAATCGTACGGAAAGGGAGGCTTACCGTCCGCAGGGAGGATACGTGCAGGCAGGCTTTCTGGTTCGGGGAAGAGGGTTTGCGTATGACGACCTGTACGGTATTCCCGGCAGGCCGGGCAGTAAACAGGCAATAGAACTCACGGCACGTTTCAATTATACGAACTTGAACGATGGCAGGGCCGGCATCATGGGCGGGCGGGAAAGCGACGTTTCGTTGGGAGCCAATTTCTATTTGAATGAATATTTGGCCGTAAAACTGAACGGAAGTTATGTCCTTGTAGGAGAACATTGCAATGAATTTTACAAGAAAAACCTATTCTTAGGGCAATTACGTGTCCAATATATTTTTTGAGGCAGCCCTCATCTGATTTCTCGGATTCGTAATAGACGGATGTTTTCGCAAGGGAGCATCTGTCTGTTCTTTTATATCGGGGAGTACGATATAAAGGCATTAAAAAAGGATTTCCCGAAGGGAAATCCTTTTTCTTTGGGTGACTAGTGGGATTCGAACCCACGACATTCAGAACCACAATCTGACGCTCTAACCGACTGAACTATAGTCACCATTTTGGTGTGCTTGTGTGGAAAGTATCATGTTCCTTTCCTAAAGCGATGCAAAGGTACGCATTTTATTTGAAACTGCAAATGTTTCGTCGGATTTTTACTAAAACTTTTTTGAGCCACAGCCTTGAAGTCCGCGAAGGCTTATATATAATAAGGTGTACCGTCAAGCAGGCGGTACACCTTATGTCTGTTCAATACCCTATTAACGATAGAATTCCTTTTTGCCCGCCGACAGTGTGTTTTTCATCAGCATGCAGATGGTCATCGGGCCGACTCCGCCGGGTACGGGGGTGATGTAAGCACATTTGGGGGCTACTTCGTCGAATTTCACATCGCCATTGAGGCGGAATCCGCTTTTTTTCGTGGCGTCGGGGACGCGTGTCGTGCCCACGTCGATGACCGTGGCTCCCTCTTTCACCATGTCGGCCGTGACGAAATCGGGTTGGCCGATAGCGGCTATGATAATGTCCGCCTCACGGCATTCTTTCTTCAAGTCGCGGCTCCGGCTGTGGCATACGGTCACCGTGGCGTCGCCATACTGCTTTTGCATCATAAGCTGTGCCATAGGTTTGCCTACGATGTTGCTGCGGCCCAAGATGACACATTTCTTGCCGCTCGTCTCGACATGGTAACGCCGGAGCAGTTCCAGGATGCCTTTCGGGGTGGCTGAGATGTAACAAGGAAGCCCGATAGCCATTCTTCCCACGTTGATGGGATGGAAACCGTCCACGTCCTTGCGGAAGTCGATGGATTCGATGACTTTCTGTTCGGAGATATGGCGGGGGAGGGGCAGTTGCACGATGAATCCGTCCACGTCCTCGTCTTTGTTGAGCTTGTCCACTTCGGCCAGAAGTTCCTCTTCGCTGATAGTATCCTCGAAGCGGAGCAGGGTCGATTTAAAACCGCAGGCTTCGCAAGCCAAAACCTTGTTGCGCACGTAAGTCTCGCTGCCTCCGTCATGTCCCACGAGGATGGCAGCCAAATGCGGGCGTTTCCCTCCGGTTTCTACGATTTGTTTTACCTCTTCGGCAATTTCCGCCTTGATTTGTGCGGCGGTGGCCTTTCCGTCAATCAATGTCATTTTTAACCTCCTTTTATTGCGTGTTCTTATTGATATGTTCTTGGATTGTTTTTTCAATTTGCATGCCTCTCAGGTTCCGGGCCAGAATAGTTCCGTCCGGTGCGAGCAGCATGATGTGGGGGATTCCCGTGATGGCGTATTGGTCCAATGGGCTTGTACCCGCATCAAGGATTTGCGGCCACGAGTAGTTTTCCTCCACCAAGGCTTTTTTCGTTTTTTCCAGTTCGTCTCTGACGGCTATCCCCACGATGGTCAGAGTATTCCCGTTCTTGTATTTTTCCCATAACGGTTTTAGGAACTCTTTTGATTCTTTCCGGCATGGCCCGCACCAACTAGCCCAGAAATCGACCAAAACGAAACGGCCTTTTCCTATGTATTGGGAGAGGCGTGTCGGATTGCCGTCCATCGTGATGCCTTCGATGTCGATGAACGGTTTTCCGGGTGACGTGCTTTCCCATTTGGCAAGTTTCTCGTCCACGGCAGTTCGGGTGAATTTCAGGGAAGCGAGGTAAGGGCTGAGCGACGCACGGAGCATCCGTAAGAGTTCCATTTGTCCTGTATGGTAAAAATGGATGTAGGCATCCCGCCAAACGTATTCGCCCACTCCGTTGGTGCCTTCCTGCCCGATCCATTTTTCGTAGAAGTGGAAATATCTCTTGTAAAAGTCTTGGGTGTACTGTGCTTCGGTCGCATCGGGATGTTGCGCCTTATAGTTTTTTCTCCACGAGTCCGTGGCGGATCTAAGCGAATCCATTTCTTGTAAAAACGAAAGGTACTTTTGCGTGAGCTTGCCGCCACTGGAAGGTTTGTGCGCCTGATAGTCGATGACCACGGAGTCTTCGAGGACGAAATTGGCATAGCTTTTCCTGTCGGATGGTTCCAAACGGACGAAGTATGGCGCGTCGGCCACTCCTTTCATGCGGAAACTTTGGTTGTGTACGGTGGCGGAGTCTATGTCCCTGTTGTTATGGTCATATATGCTCAGATATATCTTCCGTCCTTCCATGGACGGGTCCTCGATACGTCCGGAGACGCTGTAGGCGGTTTGCGCTTGCGCCGCATTTCCCCCACCAGAAAGCAGTAAGAGAAATGCGGCGCAATATTTATTCATCCTTTCACTCATGATTGTGCGGATTGTTTTTTATTTCAGTTTAGGCATTTTAGGCATACCCGGAATCTTGGGCATGTTGGCCATCATCTTGCCCATTTTGCTGCCCGTCACCATTTTCATCATTTTGCGCGTCTGGTCGAACTGCTTGATGAGGCGGTTCACTTCCTGTATGTTGGTGCCCGAACCTTTCGCGATGCGTTGGCGGCGGCTAGTGTTCAGGATTTCCGGATTGGTACGTTCACGCGGAGTCATGCTCTGGATGATGGCTTCGATGCTCTTGAAGGCATTGTCGTCGATTTCCACGTCTTTGAGCGCCTTGCCCACGCCGGGAATCATGCTAGCCAAGTCTTTCAGGTTACCCATCTTCTTGATTTGCTGGATTTGCGACATGAAATCGTTGAAGTCGAACTGGTTCTTGGCGATTTTCTTTTGCAGGCGGCGTGCTTCTTCCTCGTCGTATTGTTCCTGGGCTTTTTCCACGAGCGACACGATGTCGCCCATGCCCAGGATACGGTCGGCCATACGCGAAGGATGGAACTGGTCGATGGCTTCCATTTTCTCTCCCGTGCCGACGAATTTGATGGGCTTGTTCACTACCGTACGGATAGACAAGGCCGCCCCGCCCCGGGTGTCGCCGTCCAATTTGGTGAGCACCACGCCGTCGAAGTCCAGACGGTCGTTGAATTCCTTGGCTGTGTTCACGGCATCCTGTCCGGTCATGGCATCTACCACGAAGAGCGTCTCGTCGGGGTTGATACCGTGCTTGATGGCGGCGATTTCCTGCATCATCTGTTCGTCCACCGCCAGGCGTCCGGCCGTATCGACGATGACCACGTCGTAACCTTTGGCCTTGGCTTCTTTCACAGCGTTCTGTGCAATCTGCACGGCATCCTTGTTGTCCGGTTCGCTATATACGGGGATGCCGATTTGTTCGCCCAACACTTTCAACTGTTCGATGGCCGCCGGACGATAGATGTCGCAAGCCGCCAATAAAGGATTCTTACGTTTCTTGCTTTTCAGCATCAGAGCCAGTTTTCCGGACAAGGTCGTTTTGCCGGCACCGTTCAGACCCGCCATCAGGATGACGGACGGATGGCCTTGCAGGTTTAGTTCAGCCGTTTCGCCTCCCATCAGGGTTGCCAGTTCGTCGTGTACGATTTTTACCATCAACTGGCTTGGCTTCACGGCTGTCAGCACGTTCTGCCCCAATGCCTTTTGCTTTACCGTGTCGGTAAAAGTCTTGGCCACCTTGTAGTTCACGTCGGCATCGAGCAATGCGCGGCGCACGTCTTTCAAGGTTTCAGCCACGTTGATTTCGGTGATTTTGCCTTCACCTTTCAGGATTTTAAAAGACCGTTCTAGTCTTTCACTCAAATTGTCGAACATATATCGTTTGTTTTTTTATGATGATTCTTAAAGCGGCAAAGATACGAAAAAACTTCCGTCAAAAGAGGGATGACAGCGGATAAAATCTGCTCCATAAGCCTTTTCCTTTTGGAGTTTGCGGCAGAAGGCGGGTATGCGCCTGCGTCCTCACTCCGTAGTTGCCGTTGCGGCGCTTTCCAATGCCGCTTCATAGTCCGGTTCCTGTGAAATCTCTTTGACCAGTTGGGTGTGCCGTACGATTCCTTTTTCGTCCACCACGATCACCGCCCGGGCCAACAAGCCTTTCATGGGGCCGTCTGCAATCTGCAAACCGTAGTTTTTGGTAAAATCCTGGCTTCGGAAGGCCGAAAGCGGTATGACGCGGGTAAGTCCTTCGGTGGTGCAGAACCGTGATTGTGCGAAAGGCAAATCCATGGATATGCAGAGCACGACCGTGTTTTCCAGTCCCGATGCCTTTTCGTTGAATTCACGTACGGAAACGGCACAAGTGGGGGTGTCTAAACTGGGGAATACGTTCAGAATGACTTTCTTACCTTTGAAGTCGGAGAGTTTTACGTCTTGCAGGTCAGACTGTGTCAGGTGGAAGTCCGGTGCCTTGCGTCCCGTTTCTACCATTTTTCCTGTCGTATGTAGGGTGTTTCTTTTATAGATGATTGATTCTCCCTTGTTTTTCGTCTGTCCCGTTTGTACGGCCGAGGTTTTGGTGATGCCATTGGGGGATTGGGCAAAAGCAGTCACGGTGGCTCCCAATGCCAACCATAAAAATAGCGTTTTTTTCATATCCGTCATTTTTAAGTAGGTTTAATTCTCATCGAAGCAAGTATGTCGAAAGGCCACAACAAATATAAGTATAAAAAACGGAATAGGAAAGGGGGAGCGAAAATGGTAGAAAAAAGTTTGCTTATATATGTTTATTTTGTTGATATACAAATATTCTGTGTGAATTATAGGAGAGCGTTGGAGGTATTCCGGTAGAATGGAAAATCAAAGGAAGCTTTTTGTGTGGGCGTTAAACGGAGGTGCGTTGTCGTGAAATGGAATCCTTGATCTGTATTTGTTGTATTTGTAACGATTGGGAATAGAATAAAACAAGGGATTTCTTTGTGAATATAAGTTTTAATCGTTAATTTTGCGCCCGATTTTTAGAAATATTCATAGGTATGAAGAAAAAAACTCTTGTGGCTTCCTTTGGCTTGATGGTTTCAAGTTTAACTTTTGCCGGAGGGCTACTTACGAACACGAATCAGAATGTGACGTTCTTGCGCAATCCCGCGCGAGACGGTGCCATTGGCATTGACGGGGTGTATAGTAATCCGGCGGGTGTAGCTTTCTTGCCGGATGGGTTACACCTGTCCTTGAACTTCCAAAGTGCCTACCAAACGCGTGAGGTTACTTCTGTGTTTGGACCTTTTGCATACGGTGCAGGCAATCGTGGAGAATCTTCCAAACTGTTCAAAGGAGATGCCAAAGCTCCGGTTGTTCCTTCTTTGCAGGCGGCTTACAATCGTGGCCGTTGGTCGTATTCTTTCAATTTCGCCATTGGCGGTGGAGGTGGAAAGTGCGCCTTCGAGGACGGTTTAGGCTCTTTTGAGAGTCAGGCAGCGTTGCTGCCTTTATTGGGGAAAGATATGGGCATCAACAGCTATTCCATGGACAGCTACATGCGCGGACGCCAATATTATTATGGGTTTCAAATCGGTGCGGCCTATAAGGTGACGGACAACCTGTCGGCTTTCGTGGGTGGACGTTTGGTGTATGCCACGACGAACTACTACGGTTATGTGAAGAACATATCGGTGAATAATCCGGCCGATGGTGGAATGGTGAGTGCTCCGGTTTTGTTTTCAAGCCAAATGGCTTCTTATTTAGAAAAAGCCGGCCAACTGACGGCGGCTGCCGAACAGGCTGCCGCTGCCGGAAATCAGGATTTGGCGCAACAGTATGCCGAATTGGCCCAAAAGGCCGGTGCGGCTGCCAAACAAATGGGTACTTTGGCGGTAGCTACAGAAGACGTGACGCTTAACTGCGACCAGACGGGGTGGGGCTTTACGCCCATTATCGGCTTGGACTATAAAATAGGCAAGTTCAACTTTGGCGCCAAGTATGAGTTTAAGACGAAAATTCGTTTGGACAACCGTGCGGCCAACAGTGAGTCGGCTGAACGCTTGGCCATGTTGGACAAGTTCCGCGACGGGCGGACTGTGAAGGAAGACATTCCGGCACTGTTGACCCTTGGTGCGCAATACGAAATCCTGCCATCGTTGCGTGTGATGGCAGGTTACCATCATTATTTCGACAAACAGGCTTCGCAGGAAGGCGACTCCCAAAAACTTCTTGAAAGCGGTTCAAGGGAAATCCTGGCCGGGGTGGAATACGACATTTGCGACAGGTTGCAGTTCAGTGCCGGATGGCAGAACACGCATTACGGACTGACGGATGCTTATATGAAGGACATGAGTTTTAATGTCAGCTCCAACTCTATGGGGGTGGGCTTCGGCATACAAGCCACAAAGCATATCAAAGTGAACGTGGCTTATTTCCAAACTTTCTATAAGGACTACAACCGTACGACGAACGACTATAATGGCATTAGCAATACGGTGGCCATGGCGGCCGGACAGCCTGTGGCCGACGCTTTGGTGGCGACAGGGGCGTTGAAGGGTAGTGACTCTTTCACCCGTACCAACAAAGTGTTTGGTCTGGGTATAGACTTTAGTTTTTAAGGTTTGGGCAAGAGCATAATTTAGCGGGATAATAAAGCGAAAGATGGCGTTTCCGGAATATCCGGAGATGCCATCTTCCGTGAATGGGAACGTAGGAACGTTCTGTTTGCGGGTTATTGGTAAATCTCTTCCAGTTTTTTCTGGAGTTCTTCTCCGCGCAGGTCCGTGGCCACGATTTTGCCGTCTGGGCCGAAAAGTATGGTGGCCGGGATGCCTCGTATACCGTATAGTTTGCCTGCCTCGCAGTTCCAAGCTTTTAAGTCGGACATTTGTGGCCAAGTGATGCCCAAATCTTTCGTGCCTTTTTCCCATGCGCCTTTTTGTGCATCGAACGAGATGCCTACGATTTCAAATCCTTTCGGGTGGAATTGTTCGTAGGCTTTCTTTACGTTCGGCATTTCCGCACGGCATGGGCCGCACCAACTGGCCCAAAAATCTACCAAGACATAGTTCCCTTTACCTACGTAGTCGGACAGCTTGTGGGGCGTGCCTTCCATGTCATCCATGGTAAAATCCGTGAACATGCTACCGATGGCTTTACGTTTCAGAGCTGCCATGTATTGGTTTACTTCATTGAGGCATCCGTTGTCTTTGTAGGCGTACGTTTCCAGATAATTTCCTACGTATTGGTCTTCAAGCCGGTCTCCGTAGACAGAGATGAGGAGGGCCGGAATCAAATTGTCTTTGTTTTCCTCCAAGGCTTGCCGGATGCTTTCGGCTTGCCCTTGTACGGCTTCATCAAAAGCTTGTTGCAGCCGGTCGGCGTCAGCGTCCGGCAGGTTGCCATTGTGGCTTTGTGCGATATCCCGTGCTTCTATTTGCAGTTTTTTCATTTGGTTGTCATACGTTCTGGCCTTTTCCTTTATTTCGGAGTATTTACGGTTCAATGGGGATCCGTTGATGTCCGTTGAGCCGGAAGTTTGTACAATGGTGGCCGGCGTATCGTCCAATATCAGTAAAGTTACCGGCTTCTTGGCTTGTTGGTCTATGCTGATGGCTGCAATTTTGGGGAGGTTGGTTTTCCCGTCGAATGAGGCTTTGCCGTCTTGGCAGGTTGCGCTATCCAGGACGGTGCCATCCTCTTTCGAGCACAGGTACACGTTGGTGATGTCAGTCTGGTCTGTGGTGAATGTTACTTTATAATTCGTTTGTGCAAAGGCCATTCCGCAGTATGTGGCCAGAAATAGGCTTAAAATTTGTTTTTTCATTTTTTCCGTAAAAAATTATAAATAATAGGTAAAGGTACGAATTCTTTTTTCTTTTTCCATCTGATAAACTTTTTTTATAGGTTCTTTTTGTTCTCTCCCGTCTTTATCGTATCTTTGTTTCCGCGTTCCGGATAGAATACGCGATGAGTGCTTGGTAACCTCTTAAAAAAACAAGATTATATGAAAGAAAAAACAGTCAGTGTATCCTTCATGCTGATGGGGATACTGTTTTGTGTGTGTCTCATTTCGGCCAATCTTTTGGCCACAAAGCAAATCATGTTCGGTCCGTTTAATATTACGGCCGGGATTTTGGTCTTTCCCATTTCTTATATCGTGAACGACTGCATCGTCGAGGTTTGGGGGTTCAACAAGGCCAAATTCTTGATATGGACTGGGTTCCTGATGAACTTCCTGTTTGTCTTCTTCGGTTATGTGGCCGACCTTATTCCCGGTGCGCCGTATTGGAACAACGAGGAAGGCTTTCACAACCTGTTCGGTCTGGCTCCCCGTGTGGCGGCCGCTTCGTTTCTAGCTTTCCTTTCCGGCTCCTTCCTTAATGCGTACGTCATGAGCGTGATGAAGGTGGCTTCCGGGGGGCATCGCTTTTCGCTGCGCGCCGTCCTGTCCTCTGTGGCGGGAGAAACGGCCGATTCGCTGATTTTTTTCCCGATAGCTTTGGGCGGTCTTGTGCCTTGGGATAATCTGTTGCTCATGATGTTCTGGCAGATTTTGCTGAAGACACTTTATGAGGTCATCATACTTCCCGTCACGATTCGCGTGGTGCGTTGGGTGAAACGTGTGGAAGGCGTGGATGTGTACGACAAGAACATTTCTTATAATATATTAAAGGTGTCTCAATTATGACCATGAATAAGGAAACCGCCTTGGTGGTGTTCAGTGGCGGCCAGGATTCCACCACCTGTTTGTTTTGGGCCAAAAAACATTTCAAGAAAGTCGTGGCCTTGAGTTTTGTGTACGGGCAGAAGCATGTGAAGGAAGTGGAGTTGGCCAAGGCCATAGCTTCACGGGCCGGTGTGGACTGGGACTGTATGGATGTTTCTTTCGTCGGTTCATTGGGGAGGAACTCGTTGACTGATTCCACCATGCAGATGGATGAGGAAAAGCCGGAAGGAAGCTGTCCGAACACGTTTGTTCCCGGGCGAAATTTGTTCTTCATCAGCATTGCTGCCGTGTATGCCCGTGAACGGGGCGTCAACCATATTGTGACCGGTGTGTCGCAGACGGACTTCAGCGGTTATCCCGATTGTCGGGACGCGTTTATTAAAAGTCTGAATGTGACCTTGAACCTGGCCATGGACGAGCAATTCGTTTTGCATACGCCGTTGATGTGGATTGACAAATGTCAGACATGGGCCTTGGCCGATGAATTGGGCGTGCTCGACCTGGTGCGCCACGACACGTTGACCTGCTACAATGGTGTGCAGGGCGACGGTTGCGGCCATTGTCCGGCCTGTAAGTTGCGTAATGAAGGCCTGCATAAATATTTGGCAGAGAAAGAATGTAAGTTGCATGTAGAGGAAAATATAGAACCATGAGTAGCGAAAGAGAAAAAGAAGGATTGCAATCGTTGGGCAAAAAGACGGAGTATCGTCAAGATTATGCTCCTGAGGTATTGGAAGCTTTTGAAAACAAGCATCCCGGCAATGATTATTGGGTACGTTTCAACTGCCCGGAGTTCACGAGTCTGTGCCCCATTACGGGACAGCCTGATTTTGCCGAAATCCGTATCAGTTATATTCCCGACCGCCGTATGGTGGAAAGCAAGAGTCTGAAACTATATTTGTTCAGCTTTCGCAACCATGGCGATTTTCATGAAGATTGCGTGAACAAGATCATGAAGGATCTCATTTGTCTGATGGATCCGAAATACATCGAAGTCACCGGCATCTTTACTCCGCGCGGGGGTATTTCCATCTATCCGTATGCCAACTACGGCCGCAAGGGTACGAAGTTCGAGCAGATGGCAGAGTTCCGCATGATGAATCATGATTTGAAATAAGGGAAAAATGAAGAAACGTTCGGATGAGAGGTTACGCCAATTCCAATCCGAATGTTTCTTTTAGTTTTTGCAACGCCGGATTCCGTTTGCTCATTGCCTGGTATTGTTGGGGTTTGCTAGTGATGCGAGTAACCTCTGTCGGCTCGGCAATACGTACGGTCATGGTGATGTTCCGGTTATGGAGTTGCTTGCGCATGTGGGTTTCTATACGCCGGGCGATTTGTTCCATGTAGAATTTCACCTGTTCGTTGTCCACCAATACTTCAAACGTGGCATCCTTCAATAGCTTGGGTTGGATGACTTTCATGCGTTGTGCGATGGCTGTTTCTTCTTGTGGCAGAAGGTTGATGAACTCATTCCAACAGAAACGTATGTTGTCTCCTGTGACAGGATAATTTTCTTCTTCTTTCAGTGCCTGTGATGCTGCAGGCGTTGTAACTTGATTTGCTGTTGGTTGGGAAGTGTCGGCGGGATTTCCTATTTCTTGTTTAAGCCGGCTGATGGATGGGCCGAAAGAGCCGAGTTTGACTTTGGGAGGCCTGCGTTCCGTGGTTTCGGTGTCCGGAAGCGGAGATTTGCGCGTTTCATACGATTCCGTTCTGTCCTGAACGGCAGAGGCAACCTTTTCCACGGGAGCCTGGGGCTTCTGCGGATTGACCGGAGTGGTAGTCGGTTGTACCGTTCCGGCAGGTTGGGCGAATAGGGGTTTTAATGACTTCTCAGGGCTACGCCCCGAGCCGGCGCTGTCATCTTCCAAGGTCAGTTGCGACAGTTGTATCAAGGTGATTTCCACTAACAACCGTTTGTTTTTGCTAGCCCGGTAGTTCAAGTCGCAGTCGCTGCACAACTTGATGGCACGGTAGAGGAATTTGGGCGTGCACCGTTGCGACTGTTCCTGATAACGTGCCCTGATGCTGTCGCTCACTTCCAACAAGGGGAGTGTCACAGCATCGTGGCTGACCAATAGGTCGCGCAGGTGGGATGCCAATCCTGTAATGAAATGGCTGCCTTCAAAACCTTTCTCTAAAATCTCGTTGAAGACCAACATGCACTGCGCTGCCTCGTTTTTCAGGAAATGGTCCGTCAGGCGGAAGTAGTATTCATAGTCCAATACGTTCAGGTTTTCTATTACCTTTTTATACGTCAGGTTTCCTCCCGTGAAGCTTACCGTCTGGTCGAAGATAGAAAGTGCGTCACGCATGCCGCCGTCTGCCTTTTGGGCAATGATGTTCAGTGCCTCCGGCTCGTATGCATATCCCTCTTTGTCTGCCACGAACTTCAGGTGGTTGACAATGGCCTGCACGCTCATGCGGTTGAAGTCGTACACTTGGCAACGGCTCAATATGGTGGGCAGGATTTTATGCTTTTCCGTAGTGGCCAGGATAAAGATAACATACGAAGGAGGCTCTTCCAACGTCTTGAGAAAAGCATTGAATGCGGCCGTGGACAGCATGTGCACCTCGTCGATGATGAACACCTTATAGCGTCCCACCTGCGGCGGGATACGCACTTTTTCTATTAAGGCACGTATTTCCTCCACCGAGTTGTTTGAGGCCGCGTCCAGTTCGTGGATGTTGAGTGAACGCTGTTCGTTGAAAGCCTTGCATGATTCGCATTCATCGCAAGCCTCCCCGTTGCCGGACGGGTGCAGGCAGTTGATGGTTTTGGCAAAGATGCGGGCACAAGTCGTTTTTCCCACTCCGCGTGGTCCGCAGAACAGGTAAGCATGTGCCAGTTTACCGGCTGCAATGGCGTTTTTCAGAGTCGTGGTGAGCGCCTCCTGTCCCACCACGGCATCGAATGCCGAGGGGCGGTATTTTCGTGCCGATACGATGTATTCTCCCATGATGGATTGATGAATTAGTTATTCGCAAAGCAAATTTAGCAAAAAAAACGGGCGTAACCTCCGTTTTCGTTGATTTTGTCGTATCTTTGCCCCTATAAACAAGTCAAGTTATGGGTAAGCTTCATACTTTTTGGAATATCTTTCGCCGGCACAAATATGGTTTTGTCATCGGGCTTTTCGTCTTGTTGATGGGAGTGGTAGACGAAAACAGTTTGTGGAGCCGCTATCGCCATAAGGCTGAGTTGGCTGAATTGCGCTCTGAAATCCGGAAGTACACGGAGATGTACGAGCATGACACGCGTTATTTGGAGGAAATGAACACCGACCCTGACGTGTTAATCGAGATTGCACGTGAGCGGTATTACATGAAAACGGACGACGAAGATATTTTTGTCATACAAGAAAAGACTACGAATGAAGAAGCTGAATAAGATTCAAAACATAGTATTCATAGCCGGGGCTGTGCTGTTGTTGATTGGTGCGGCTACTTTTTTTACCGGGTGGCTTTATGCTTTTTATTTTTACGCAGTAGGGGCTTGCGCTTTTGCGGCCATGCAGTTGTGTGCCGGGTACGAAGGGGATAATCTCGTTATCCGCCGGTTGTGGGGGCAACAAGTCATCGGTGCGCTTTTGCTGGTTTGTACAGCCTTTTTTATGGCTATGCGTATTTTTGATTTCGGTTTTGCCCGCAGACAGGAATGGGTGGTATGCCTGGCAGTCGCTTGCGTGTTGGAATTGTATACCGCTTTTCGTATTCCGGCCGAATTGGAGAAGGAAGAGCCACGAAACAACAACAATAAATTTTAAAACGGGAAAGACAAGCTTAAATAGTGATAAAACGCTTTATCCTCTGGTGACAAGCCCTTATCTTTGTACCCCTATAAGTCCGGAATAATATAAGAAGAATGAAAAATTTTTTATGGATATTGGTGAGCCTTATGGTGTTGTCTTCTTGCCACCAGACAGAATACATGGTGGAAGGAAACTCTACGATACAGACCATGGATGGGAAAAAGCTGTATTTGAAAGCCTATAAGGATAATGATTTGGTGGACATTGACTCTAGCGACGTGGTGCATGGGAAGTTTAATTTTATCGGTGCATTGGATTCTGTCATGATGGTCAGCCTTTTTATAGATGATGAATGCCTGATGCCGTTTGTCCTTGGACCGGAAGAACTGTCCATACACATCAGTACGGCACGCCAATACGTGACAGGAAGTGCCCTGAACGATACCTTATATAGTTTTATACGTCGCAAGACGCGGTTGGACAATCAGATTGCAGAATTGCCGCATAAGGAAAGCCAAATGATTATGGATGGGGTGGATGAGGATGTCATTATGGTGCGTTTGAATGACGAGGCCAACCGTTTGGCATTGCAGAACGACCGTTTGATTACCAATTTCATTACGTCCAATTTCGATAATGTCTTAGGAGCAGGCGTTTTTATGATTCTGACAAGCAGTTATCCTTATCCGGTGATGACTCCTCAAATAGAAGAGATCATGGCCAAAGCTACTCCTTATTTTAAGAACGATGTGTATGTGAAGAACTATATCAAGGCTGCGAAAGAGAATATGGAGCAAATGGGGTATGGTTATGACGATGTCTTGCCGGAAGACTCTTTGGCTGTGTTACCGGATTTTTCGGGTACTGATTCTTTAAAATAAATCTTTTGTCCGGATAGGATTATGGCTCGCCTGTTAGGGCGAGCCGTATGTGTTTGAAAAAAGGATTTACTGGTCTTCATTCTTAATAAAGCCTTGCCGTTCGGGCGGAAGGCCTGCCATGACGGCTTGGTATGCTTCCTCCATCGTTTCTTTGATATTTTCCGGTCCCTTTCCCTTGGGTAGGATGGGGTGGTGGATGGTGAGAGCCAGTTTGTTGCGCTTAACGAAACCGAAACCTTTCGTACGTGGAAGAATGTCGAATGATCCGTCGATGGTTACGGGAACCACGGGAAGTTGCAGTTCGTCCGCCAATTGGAATGCTCCTTTCTTGAACACTCCCATGTGTCCGGTGAACGAGCGGGCGCCTTCGGGAAATACGACCAAAGAGGTTCCTTCTTTTAGGATTTCACGGGCTTTGGCGTAAGTCTCCTGGATTTTCTTCGGTCCCGACTTGTCTACGAAGATGTGACGTGCGCTCTCGCATGCTTTTCCGACCAAGAAGATTTTCCTCAATGATTTTTTCATCATCCATTTGAAATTGCGGCCCAAGAAGCCGTAAATCAAAAAGATGTCGAATGCCCCCTGATGGTTGGCCACAAACACGTATGAGGTTTTCTTGTCCACGTTTTCATGGCCGCGTACGATAACCGGGATGAAGAGCACGCGGCAGATGATGATAGACCAGATTTTCCCGGGATAATATCCCCAGAAATGAGCGTTGCCTATCCACGAACCGATGATGGTGACGATGGCCGTCAGCATGGTGCAGACCAACAGGACGGGCAGCGCGATACAGAGTTGGTAGATTCGATAGAGTAACATCTTGTTTTCTTTGACAGTTTATTTGTACAAAGTTAAGGAATACCTATTTATTGTGCAAGGTTATGACGTTAATTTCGGGCCATGCACCGAACCGGAAAGGAATGAGTGCCCCGCCGATGCCCAGGCTGACGTATAATCCACGTTCGCCTTCGCGGTACATGTATTTCCACTCGGGATAAAAATATTCGGAGGGGGACCACCCGAAGAGCATGAACTGCATGCCGTGGGTATGCCCCGACAGTGTGAGTTGGATGTCGGTTTGCGGCAATACCTTGCGTCGCCAGTGGGTGGGGTCATGGCTGAGCAACACTTTAAAGATACGGGTCGAATCATTGTTCGCCCCATATCCGGGAAGTCCGTCCAACGCTTTTTTCAGGTCGCCGCGTTCGGGAAAAGGCGGTTTCCCGTCGTTCTCTACGCCGACGAGCACGATGCTGTCCCGGCCTTGATGTATGATGCGGTGTTCGTTCAGCAGCAGGTCCCAGTTCATGGCACGTTGCCTTTCCTTCAACTTTTCCCGTTGGGCGGCTTGCTCTTCGGGAGAAAGGTAGCGGGCGTATGTCAGGTAGTCGTGGTTGCCTAAGATGGAATACACCCCGTCCGGTGCGTGCAGGCGGGAAAGTATCTCGTCGAACCTGTCTAATTCGTTTGCTTCCGTGCTGACCAAATCACCGGTAAACACGATCATGTCGGGGCATTGTTCCATGATGCGTTCCACGACTTTCTCCACCATTTCCGGCCGGTTCCTGAAACTTGTGAGGTGAAGGTCGCTGAACTGCACGATGCGATAGCCGTCGAAGGCAGGCGGAAGGTCGGCCGAGGAGAAGTCCGTGTGGCGGACTTGCAAAAGGGTAGGTCCGAAACTCAACCCCGCTCCCATGATGCAGAACAAAAGGAGAGACGCGGCGGAACTTACCATCGTGCATGCCTTTTGGGCACGGGGGAAAAACAGGCAGATGCTTTTTCCTGTCAAATCCACGATAAGGAACAGCATCTTGGGCAGCGCGATGAGCATGTAGAGACTGAAGAAGATGACCATTTGGGTCATGTTCTCCGGCGTATGGTTTTCCGTCCAAGTCAGTATGAGGGCGGCAATCAGCAACAATGCGTTGGGCAGGAAAAAGAGAAAATAGGCCCAAAGAGGGTGCCTGCGTCCGCGCATGAACTTGAAGTACAGGTAGACATCGGACAATATCAACGTCAGCAATAAGACGGGAAGTATTCGTAATACCATATTTTTGTTTTGACGGTTAAAAGTTAGCGGCTAAGAATTTACGCATCGTTTCCACGGGCAGGCCGCGTCGCCGGGCATAATCTTCCAACTGGTCTTCCCCGATTTTCCCTACGGCGAAGTAGCGTGTGGAGGGATGGGACAGCATGAGACCGCTTACCGAGGCATGCGGCACCATGGCACCGTTTTCGGTCAGCCGGATACCGATTTCCGGAAAACCCAACCATTCCGACAGCACGAAGTTGACCGACTGGTCCGGCAGGGAAGGATAGCCTACGGCCGGCCGGATGCCGGCAAACTTCTCCACCAATAGGTCTTCGATGGACAACTGTTCGTCTTTTGCATATCCCCAGTAGGTTGTACGCACTTCTTGGTGCATTTTTTCCGTAGAGGCTTCGGCCAAGCGGTCTGCCAATGTCTGTGCCAACAAGTGTTTGAAGTCATCGGCGTATGCACCGGTTTCGTAGAGATGTTCCATGTCCGCATCTACAGTAGCCGCGAAAACTCCCACGGTATCGGGTATGTTTTGCGATAGCGGACGTACGAAATCCGAAAGGCAAAGATAAGGTTCGTCCGGTTTCATGGTGTGTTGTTGGCGCAGCAAGGCGAGGCGAAGCGTACGCCCCTCCTGTTCCGGGTCGGTAAGAAGCAGGTCGTCGCCGTCCGAACAGGCCGGATATAGCCCGAAACGTACGTGGGTGTGGAAATCTCCGTCCCACTGTGCCAACATGCGGTTGGCATCCTTGAATAGCTGCATGGCCTCGGCCGCCCGCGTCCTTTCCTCTTCCGGAAATTCAGCCAACCAACCGGCGCGACAGGCGTCGCAGCCGTGTATGCGGCTGATGGCGGCGAAGCGCGGCGGGAATCCCCAGGCGTGGAAAAAGTATATCCAGTTGATGTAGGGAGCCACCTCGTGTATGTGATAAGTCAATGTATGGGTCATCGGTCGAAAGTAAGTTGCCGGCCGCAGACGTCTGTGTTTATATGGCCGTGATTATATACTAAATGCCCGTTACAGTAGGTCTGTTCTACCGACCAGTTGAACGTTTCTCCTTCTAACGGGCTCCAACCGCAGCGGCTCAGGATGTCCTCTCTCCGTAAGGTCCACGGGCAGGACGGACGGAGCAGTACGAGGTCTGCTTGTGCACCTTCGCGGAGGAAACCGCGGCCTTTGATTTGGAATAGCCGGGCCGGGGCATGGCACATCAGGTCCACGACACGTTCGACGGGCAGCACGCCTTCGTCGGAGAGGCGGAGCATCGTGACGAGCGAGAACTGCACCATGGGCATGCCGGAGGCCGCTTTCATGCAACCGCCTTCTTTTTCAGCAGGCAGGTGGGGAGCGTGGTCCGTGCCTATCACGTCGATACGTCCGTCGGTCAATGCCTGTCGCAAAGCCGCCCGGTCGGCACCGCTTTTGATAGCCGGATTGCATTTGATGCGTGTCCCGAGGCGGGCATAGTCGGCATCCGTGTAAAACAGATGGGCGATGCAGGCTTCGGCAGTGACAGTTTTCATGCGTCCCGTGGTTTCGTCAAACAACGGTCCACGGCTGAAAAGGGAGAGTTCGCGTGCGGTGCTGACATGGGCCACGTGGAGTCGCGCACCGGTTTCCCGTGCCAGTTTGACGGCCAGTTCCGTAGAACGGAAACAAGCTTCTTCGTTGCGGATGGCAGGGTGGTATTTCACGTCCGGGTCGTCTCCATACCGTTCCCGGAACGATTTCAGGTTGGCCGATATGATGGACGAGTCTTCGCAATGGGTCATGATGAGCAGGGGGGAGCGGCTGAATATGGCGCGTAGCGCGTCTTCGCGGTCGACGAGCATATTGCCCGTGCTGCTTCCCATGAACAGTTTGACGCCACATACCTTGTGCGGATCCAGTTGTTCCAACATGCCGGTGTTCGTATGGGTGGCCCCGAAGAAGAAAGAATAGTTGACGAGGCTCTTTTCCGCTGCCAACCGGAACTTGTCGTTCAAGGCTTCGAGGGTGGTGGTCTGCGGCACGACGTTCGGCATGTCCATGTACGACGTCACGCCTCCGGCGGCGGCCGCCCGGCTTTCGGTGGCGATGTCGGCCTTGTGGGTCAGTCCCGGTTCGCGGAAATGCACATGGTCATCTATCACGCCCGGTATCAGGTACAGCCCTTCGGCGTCTATCACACGGTCGGTCGGCGGAAGGGTGTGTATGGTATCGTCGGACGGGACGATACTCAGAATCTTGTCGTCTTCCAGTGTGACCGTACCTACGAAGCGTTTTCCTTCGTTGACGATGGTGGCATTTTGTATTCTGGTTCTCATAATGGTTTTCTTTATAGGGTCTTTTTCAGCTCCTGTTTTTATAATATTTTATTTTCGGAGAAGATGATAGGCGTGTTCGGTTATTTCTTTTTCGCTTTTCCGGTCAGCCGTTTCTCTTCTGATTTAAGCCTTCGTTCCACTTTTTTCACATCTTCACCGGGTGGAAGTTGTTCAGGAACAATACCTCGTTGCAGGAGCATGTCTCGTACGGCGGCATTGTTGTCTACGTGTTCTTTCCCGATTTCTTGTTGTCCGTACAAGTCCTTTTGTTGTACGTTGACAGAGGTCATTTCTGCTGCGAAGTCTTTGGCTTTAATACTGATTGTAGGCAAAAAGTCGGCCAATGGACGGCTTTCTGGTGCTCCTAATTTCCTTTTGAGCAATGCTGTGTCGATACGAAACAAGGCCTTGTCTCCTTTTGAACGGATAAGAGCAAAGCCTTTGCTGTCCACGCCACGTTCATAAAGTATACCGGACAGGCGTTTTTCTGTTTCTGCAAGTTTGGTGCGCGCTTGTATCCGTTCGTAGTCGAGGATACGTTGTTGTACCAGTTCGGCTCGTCTCGTCTGCACGGCGAAATAATTTTGGGCAAATGCTACTTGCGGTTTTCTCGGGTCACCGTTCTGGGCGACGAGGTAACAGGCATAGCGGGTGAGCATATAATCGGAAACTTCGCGTTCCGAACCGGAACCGAGGGAAACCATTTTGCCGACTTCAGCAAAATGGTATGAAACCTCTTGTTCTGCATGTTCACATGCCGCTTTGGCTTTGTTTACTATGTTTTCAAAATTGCGCCATTGGGCGTATCCAAGTAATTTGGCAAGTTCCCTTGCGCTCCAACATTCGACACCTTCATATTCGTTGGCTATCGATTCGAATTGCCGGAAAAGTTCTATGATTTCTTCTGTCTTCATGTGCCTTCATCGATGTTTTTGTATCCGCATCTCCTGCAAATTTAATAAATACTTCTTATTGGTGGTATCTTGTCGGGCGGAATCTTGTCCGGTATATGGATTTTTGTTTCCTTTGCAAATCAAAATCAAAGGAATATGGAAAACAAGACTTTATTTTCTGAAATACTGGAACGGCAGTCGGACCTGTTGGAACGTATCCGCCATGCCGCGCATGAGGCGCATGCGGCCGTCAACCAATTTTATGGCAGGGATTTGCCTTATTCTTACCATTTGGACGGTGTGGCAGAACTGGTGGCCCGTTATGGAGGCGAGGTGTGCACGCGGGCGGAAGACGTGCCGGCCGTGATGTTCGGGGCGTGGTTCCACGACAGTATAGAGGATGCCCGTCTGACGTACAACGACGTGCGAAAACGCGCCCGGTTTTTGGGGCTGGACGAGGCGCAGGCGTTCACGGCGGCGGAGATTGTGTACGCGTTGACGAATGAAAAAGGGCGTACGCGTGCCGAGCGTGCAGGAGTGAAATATTATGAGGGTATCCGTGCCACACCTTACGCCCCCATGGTCAAGTTGGCCGACCGCATAGCCAACGTACGTTTCTCCTTGCGGCAGGCTTCGGATTACAATCATCGCATGGCCAGAGTTTACCGTGAGGAGTGGCCTCACTTCCTGGCATCCCTGTGGTCTGCGACGGATGACCCGCGCATGGGGCTTCCGCAGGAGATGGTGCTCCAACTTTGCGAGCTTTTGGGGGTGGACGGAAAAGGGATGTTTGAAGACTGAAAACGGTATTCGGGCATGTGGAAAAAACATTCGGCTGAGAACCGGAAATCGTTTGGCGCAGATTGAAAAATCAATCTCAGCCGAATGATTTTTCAATCTGCGCCAAATAAAAATGGTTTTGCAAATGTTTGATTTTAAGATGGTTTTGGATAGCGCCTGAACCAACCATCGAGCCGTAGGCGGATGACCCCGAACACGGCTTCGCTGAAAATGCCGCCGCTCATCTTGCTCGTGCCCAACTCGCGGTTGACGAAGATGACCGGCACTTCCTTTATCTTGAAACCGCACTGCTTGGCGGTGAACTTCATTTCTATCTGGAAGGCATATCCTTTGAAGCGGACCTTGTCTAGTTCGATGGTTTCCAATACACGGCGGCGGTAACATTTAAAGCCGGCCGTGGTGTCGTTTATCTTCAGCCCCGTGATGATGCGCACGTATTTAGAGGCGTAGTAGGACATCAGGATGCGCCCCATGGGCCAGTTCACCACGTTCACCCCGTTCACGTAGCGCGACCCGATGGCCACGTCGTATCCCTCTTGGGCGCAAGCGGCGTACAGTCGCGGAAGGTCGTTCGGGTTGTGGCTGAAGTCGGCGTCCATCTCGAAGACATAGTCGTATTTCTGCGCCACAGCCCATTTGAATCCCGCAATGTAAGCTGTGCCGAGACCTAATTTCCCCGTACGTTCGATGAGATGCAGGCGGTCTTTGAACTCGTTCGCCATGAGGCGTTTCACGATGGTCGCCGTGCCGTCGGGTGAGCCGTCGTCTATGATCAGCATGTCGAACGGTTGTTCCAGTCCGAATACGGCCCGGATGATGTTTTCTATGTTTTCCTTTTCGTTGTACGTAGGAATGATAACTACACTGTCTGAACGCATATTTCTGTCAGCTTTAAAAGTGAATGACTTCGTTTGTATTCGTGAAACAAATATAGACATAAATCACGAATACAGGTAACAGAGTGGAAATATTTCTTCCGGCGGAGGTGTTTTTTTAGTGATTCTTTGTAATTTTGCACCGGATTGAATCATGGAGATACAAGGTTTACAGGCCCTCTATGCAGGGCATAAGTCGGTAAAGGCTTTGGCCAAGGCTTTGCAGGACGGTTCTGTGCGGACGATTTTCGCGGAAGGACTGTGTGCGTCGGCCGCTCCTTTGCTGTTCAGCAGTGTGGCCGCAGCTTGTCCGCAGGTGGTGGCTTGTCCGTATGTTTTCGTGTTGGATGATGCGGAAGAGGCCGGGTATTTTTATCACGACCTGACGCAGATTCTAGGTGAGCAAGAAGTGTTCTATTTTCCTTCTTCGTTCCGCCGGGCGGTGAAGTTCGGGCAGCGGGATGCGGCTAACGAGATACTCCGCACGGAGGTCATCAGCCGTTTGTCGGCAGGACATTGCCCGCTTTTCGTGGTCACTTATCCCGAGGCGGTGATGGAAAAAGTCGTGTCGCGGCAGAAACTGGATGAGCAGACGCTGAGGCTGCACGTTAGCGAGCGGGTGGACATTACGTTCGTGGAGGAGACTTTGCGTGCGTTCGGTTTCCGGCGTGTGGATTATGTCTATGAACCGGGGCAGTTCGCCGTGCGGGGCAGTATCCTTGATGTGTTTTCGTTCTCCTCGGAATGGCCTTACCGGGTGGACTTTTTCGGCGATGAAGTGGACAGTATCCGTACGTTTGAAGTGCAGACGCAACTTTCGCGTGATAAACAGGAAGAAATCGTCATCGTGCCCGAACTGGCCGGTTATACGCAGGGCAAGGTGCCGTTCACGGACTTCCTGCCCCCGGAGACCGTCTTGGTGATGAAAGATTTGTTCTTCTTGCGTGACGTGGCCGACCGGGTATATGCCGACGGTTTTTCGACGCAGGCCCTGATGGACGAGCAGGCCCGGACGGAGATGGAAGAGGCAGAACAGCACGAGAAGCTCCGTGCCGACCTGATGCTTATCGACGGGTCGGCCTTGATGAAGGGAATGCTCGATTTCCGCAGGGTAGAGATTGGGAACAAGCCGTCCGCCACACCGCAGGCCACCGTGCGTTTCCACCTGACGGCACAACCTATTTTCCATAAGAATTTTGAATTGGTGACCCGTACTTTCCATGAGTATCTGGAAAAGGGATACACCTTATATATATTGGCCGATTCGGCCAAACAGACCGACCGATTGGCTTCCATTTTCACGGAACAGGCTTCGGGTATCGACTTTACTCCCGTGAACCGTACTTTGCATGCCGGGTTTGCCGACGACGACCTCAAGACGTGCTTTTTCACCGACCATCAGATTTTCGACCGTTTCCATAAGTATAACCTCCGCAGCGATAAGGCGCGGAGCGGCAAAGTGGCTCTTTCGTTGAAAGAACTTCAGGAGTTTAACATCGGCGATTATGTGGTTCACGTAGATCACGGGGTCGGGAAGTTCGGTGGTTTGGTACGCATTCCCAATGGCGGCACCATGCAGGAAGTCATCAAGATAATCTATCAGAACGACGATGTGGTGTTCGTCTCCATTCACTCCCTGCACAAGGTGAGCAAATACCGTGGCAAGGAGGGCGAGCCTCCCCGGTTGAACAAGTTGGGCACGGGGGCATGGGAACGCCTGAAAGAGCGGACGAAGACCAAAATCAAGGATATCGCACGCGATCTCATCAAGTTGTATTCCCTCCGCCGTCAGGAGAAAGGTTTCGCCTTCAGTCCCGACAGTTTCATGCAGCACGAGTTGGAGGCCAGTTTCCTTTATGAGGATACGCCCGACCAGTTGAAGGCCACGCAGGCCGTGAAGGCCGACATGGAGCGCGACCGTCCGATGGACCGCCTGGTATGTGGGGATGTGGGATTCGGCAAGACCGAGGTGGCCATTCGTGCTGCCTTCAAGGCTTGTGCGGACAATAAGCAGGTGGCGGTGTTGGTGCCTACCACAGTGTTAGCCTACCAGCATTTCCAGACTTTCTCTTCGCGTCTGAAAGGAATGCCCGTCCGGGTGGATTACCTGAGCCGTGCCCGTAGCGCGGCCAAAACCAAAGACATTTTGAAGGATTTGGCCGACGGAAAAATCAATATCATTGTGGGGACGCACAAACTGATAGGCAAGTCGGTGAAGTTTAAGGACCTCGGCTTGTTGATTATCGACGAAGAGCAGAAGTTCGGGGTGGCTACCAAGGAAAAGCTGCGCCAGATGAAGGTCAATGTGGACACGCTGACGCTTACCGCCACGCCGATTCCGCGTACGTTGCAGTTCTCCCTGATGGGGGCACGCGATTTGTCGGTCATACAGACTCCGCCGCCCAACCGTTATCCCGTGCAGACCGAGGTGCACACGTTCAGTGCGGAGCTGATAGCCGAGGCGGTCAACTTCGAGATGAGCCGCAACGGGCAGGTGTTCATCGTGAACAACCGTATTTCAAGCCTTTACGATTTGGAGGCTCTGTTGCACAAGCATGTGCCGGATGCCCGCGTTTGCGTGGGGCACGGGCAGATGCCGCCGGAAGAACTGGAGAACATCATCTTCGGTTTCGTACATTATGATTACGACGTGTTGGTGTCCACCACCATCATCGAGAGCGGTATAGACATCCCCAATGCCAATACGATTATCATCAACGGGGCGCAGAACTTCGGTCTGAGCGACTTGCATCAGATGCGAGGCCGGGTAGGGCGCAGCAACAAGAAAGCTTTCTGTTACCTTTTGGCGCCTCCTTTGGCTGCCTTGACACCGGAAGCGCGCCGCCGCCTGCAGGCCATCGAGAATTTCAGCGACCTCGGTTCGGGTATCCACATCGCCATGCAGGACTTGGATATCCGTGGGGCGGGTAACCTGTTGGGAGCCGAGCAGAGCGGTTTCATCGCCGATTTGGGGTATGAGACCTATCAGAAAATCTTGTCCGAGGCCGTGAAGGAACTGAAGAATGATGAGTTCGGCGACCTCTATGCCGAGGAAATCAGGAAGGGGAACGACTTGGGCGGTGAGAACTTTGTGGACGAGTGCGCGTTGGAGAGCGATTTGCAGATGTCTTTTTCCGATGATTATGTGCCCAGCAGCAGCGAACGCATGCTCCTCTACCGCGAATTGGACGGTCTGGAGCGCGACGAAGACGTGGAGGCATTCCGCTTGCGTATGAAAGACCGTTTCGGAGAGATTCCGGAGGAGGGTGAGGAATTGATTCGCGTGGTGGCGCTCCGCCGCCTCGGCAAGTGTCTCGGTGCGGAAAAGATATTCCTCAAGGCCGGGCGCATGGTGCTTTATTTCGTGCAGAACGAGAAGAGCGCCTATTTCGAGAGCAAGGCTTTCGGGCAGTGCATCGCGTATGCTGCCATGAATGCCCACCGTAGCAACCTGCGTGAGGCGAACGGCCGCCGTTCGATGGTGATTCAGGAGGTGCGTTCGGTGAAAGAGGCTGTCCAGATACTCCGGCAGATTTCGGAGTTACAGGCGGTGTGAGCACATGCTTGAAAGTATGGAGGGAAAAGATACTCATTTTGCTCAATCGTTGAGTAAGAAACGGAGAACAATGCTCAATGATTGAGCATTTCGAGGCAAGCTATCTCGGAAGCCGAACTACCGCTTTTCTTTTACCTGTTTGTACTTTTGCCGGAATCTTCGTAACTTTGGGGCTTTATAAGAACAAAAGTAGTCAGACGACAAAAAAGACAAACATATAAATAGTGGAATAGCGATTCCATTCAGCTTTTAAGAAAACGAGCTTTTAGCTTACATTCTCACTGTCTGAAAACCGCCAAAATTTGAAGATCAGAGGATAAGCTACGAGAGGTTCGCGTCCTAACGGGCGTGAACCGTCTGTGCTTATATGCGATCTTCAGGTTACTTGGCGGTACCTCAGGCAGGCAATAAGCACTGGATGGTTTACGCTTTTGTTTTTATGGTACACATTGGTCAACTCATTGAACAGGAACTGCGCCGCCAGCGACGTTCCGTGTCATGGTTCGCAAAGGAACTCTATTGCGACCGTACCAATGTGTACAAACTATTCCGTAAGGAGAGCATAGACACGTTGTTGCTCTATCGTATTTCTTGTATTTTGTCCCATGATTTCTTTAAGTACTATACCGACGATTTTGTTTCCGATAACAAACCGTAGCGGTTTTGTCTACGCTTTGTGGCCGTTACGTCCACAAATTCTATATGTCTTAACGCATTTTCCTCCTTAACTTTGCATCAGTTTAATTTCATATTAATAATTAAAAAGAAGTGTTATGAAGAAGGCTTTAAAATTTTTGAGTTGGATGTTTATTCTGTTGTTCACGGTTTCCGTTTCGAGTTGTAAGGATGATGATGACGATGCGCCTGCAGATGCAGCAACTGCGATAGCTGGAACCTATTCTGGTACGATGACAAGAACTAATGGGTATACAGGAGCAGTTGATAAGGAGGGACGTGGTTTTATTACAGTAACAAGAGTGTCGGCATCAGAAGTGAATATAGAGATAAAAAGCGATGAAACGAATGTGGATATAGAGGCTTTAGTCAGTGTGGTCGGTAGCGGTGATACTTATATCTTAACGAAAGAGGGTTGGGATTTTAACGGGAATGTTAATTTGGGTGTTCTTACTGTGAATTTTGGTTCTAATAGTTATGACTTTAAGTTTGTGGGTGAACGAAAGTAAATTTGTTAAAATAGCCATATCGATATTTTTATTATGTTTATCGTTTGATGTATATGCTGTTCCAGCTTTCCCTCGGCTTATATGTTTTCGGCTCGATAATGGGTTGGGAGCTTACATTGTTTTAAAAGGCGACGAATACAACAAATGGGCTTTGACCACAGACAATTATACCTTACTACCTTCAGGAAATGAATGGTATTTTGCTAAGGCGGACAGCATGGGGAATGCTGTCCGTTCTGGTTATAAATTGTGTGCCGATGCCGAACGCCCGGAAAGTTTGCGTCGTTTTTTGGCACAACAGCCGAAAGGGTTGCGTCCTATGGCGGACGAAGCCCGAAAGAAGAAGCTATCGTACAGAAATAGGGCTGTTGAAAAACGAGGACGGCATGCGGCAGTCGTTGGAGAACGTCGTGCCTTGGTAATCCTGATGTCGTTCGCTGATGTAAGCTTCACTAAGACCGAGGCCGATTTTGATGCCCTCTTCAACGAGCCGGGTTATGCCGTGGACGGGGCGCAGGGAAGCGTCTATGATTATTTCCGCGAAGTCTCCTACGGACTACTTTCGTTTCATTGCGATGTATTAGGACCTTACAGGGCCGCGTATCCTATGGCTTATTATGGCTCGAACGGTTATGGCGGTTCGGACGCGAATCCGTATGCTTTGTTTCTCGAAGCCATGGAACATGCCGTGCGGGAAATCGACTTGCAGGATTATGATGCCGACGGAGACGGTTATGTGGACAACGTGCATATCGTGTTTGCCGGATATGGTGAAGAAGCCGGGGCTTCTCCCTCCGCCATCTGGTCGCATGAGGCCATGTTCCCGGAAATCACCCTGCAAGGCATGAAGATAGACCGTTATTCCTGTACGCCGGAGCTACGGGGAAACCGTGGAGGAGGTATATCACGTATCGGACCTTGCTGCCACGAAATGGGGCATGCTTTGGGGGCGTTGGACTATTACGATACCGATTATACTACGGGCGGTAGTTTCGAGGGCACGGGCGTATGGGATGTCATGGCGCAAGGCAGTTGGAATAACGATGGTATCACCCCGGCACATTTCAACCCTTACGTGAAAGCATACGACTTCGGTTGGGTGGACGTGACTATGTTGACGCATACAGGGGATTATTCGCTCCGGCCTTCCAGGGAGAAAGACGGCGTGTTCCGGGTAGATACAGGTTCCGAGGGGGATTTTTATTTGTTGGAGAGCCGTGTTCGTGACGGGTTCGATACGGCATTGCCCGGTGAAGGGCTGATGGTGTACCACGTGCATCCCTGGGTAGAGGAAGGGGCGTATGGCAATACGATAAATGCCTCGGCACCGCAAATGATGTATCCGGTGTGTGCTTCTTCGTCCGTGTCCGTTCCTTCATCTTCTTCTTATTCATACGGTGAGATTAATTCGGCAGGTTGCCCTTTCCCAGGTGCGTCTGGTAAGACGGAGTTCGGCGGGCAGACCGTTCCGGCGGCGTTTGCATGGGACGGGAGCGATGTAGGCTTTGAACTGTCCGATATAAACCGCACTGCGGACGGACAGGTCTCTTTCCGTTTTACAGCGGATGGTACGGTTCCGTCTTCGGTATGGAAGACGGAATGGAACGAAAGTTTTGAGAATCCCTCTTCCGCTTCATCATGGTTAGCGTCAGGCCAATGGGGGTATACAACGGAATGGGAACGTATGATGGCTGACAGTTCCGGAGGAATAGGGGAAATCGCTTCGTGGGACTATATAGCCGATGCGGCAGACGGTTCATATTATATGGGGATGGTGCAGCGGTTTATGTTGGGAAACTCGGAAGGGATAATGATGTCTCCACCCGTGACGGACAATCCCGACGGTAATGCCAAATTGCGGTTCTTTTACCAGAACAAGGTACGAAGCGGAGGACGGGTCGTTTTGGAAGTGTATTGTAAAAAGGAAACCTCGAAGGAATGGATTCCTTTGCTGGTTTTGGATGCTATAACCAACACGTGGACGAAACAGGAAGTGGATTTGCCCGTGAGCGCGGAACGCCTCCAAGTCATATTCTTGGCCAAAACGGAAGGAGCTTGTGGGGCGTTTGTAGATGATGTATCTATATTGAAGCCGAGAAAGGGCGACGCGCTTGAAGTTGCAAGCAAACCGGTCGGTTGCCAAATCGGCGTGAGGGAGGGATGTTTGTGGGTGGCTTTGTCCGTTCCGTCTGTCTTGTCCGTCTATGCTTGGGATGGCCGCCGGATACTGTCCGGTCATTACGAAGCAGGGGAGCAGACGTTCCGTTTGCCGTCCGGCATCTATGTGGTGCGAATCGGGGAGCACGTTCGGAAAGTTTGGATTCCCAGATATGATTAGTTGGCCGTAGCACCGGTTTCTTCTTGCAGGCAGGAGAAGGAGAACGGCGGTGTAAGGATGAGGCGGCGTACCTCCGCATTGTCCATACGTGGGATGTCGCGGATGGTCTTACCCAAACAGGCCGCTTGGATGACACGGCAGAAAAGTCCGTGACTTACTACCAATACACGTTTATCTTTGTAACGGGACACTATATTGAGCAGGAATGTTTCAGCCCGGCGAAACATGGATTCTACGGGTTCGGCCCGATGGTCTATCTTTGTACGTGCCTTCAGGATATCCATACCCGTGAACGGTCCCCAATCCCGTTCGCGAAGGAGAGGTGTGGATTCAAGAAGCAGGCCGTGCGGTTCGTTCAGTATCATAGCGGTGTCCATACAGCGTTTCAAGTCGCTGCACAATAAGGCATCGAAACGGATATTTTTCAATTTATCCCGTAGGGCTTGTGCTTGTGCAATTCCTTCGCACGACAAATGTCCTGGCATGTGTCCTTGCAGGATTTGGGCCGCATTTTCTTCTGTTTGTCCGTGTCTCACCAGATAAAGTTCTGTCATAAAAGATAAGATTGTCGCGTAATAAGGGGTAAAGTAAGTAAAATAAATCCGTTTAATCGGCTTTTTGACCGATTTTTCAGGGTTTCTTTCGTTTTTTCAATGATAATATCGTATCTTAGCCGTGTATAAACATTAAATATTTGCACTCATGAAAATAGTGAACAGTTATATTTTTCGTGCCGTATGCGCTTTGCTTATCGGCCTTTTGTTAGTATCCAATCCGGAGCGGATGACTGGATTGTTGGTTCAGGTAATCGGTGGGTTGTTTCTTATTTCCGGTTTGGTGTCACTCATCAATTATTTCATCATCCGTTATTCGGATAAGGTGCCGGTCAAACCTGTGTTTCCTTTGGTGGGATTGGGCAGCCTGTTGTTCGGCGTCTTTCTTGGTTTTTTCCCTGGGTTATTCATTACATATTTGATGTATATTTTCGGTATCCTGATGGTGGTGGCCGGGATCAACCAATTGTGGAATATGTTCCGTTTACGCCGTTTGATACCTTTCCGTTGGTATGTCTTGTTTTTCATTTTGTTGATTACGGGTCTGGGAGTGTTCGTGCTTTTCAATCCGTTGGAGTCCGCTTCCGTCCCGTTCATTCTTTTGGGGATAAGTTTCATGCTTTACGGTGTGTCGGAATTGGTAAACGGTGTGCGTTGGCGTAAGTACAGCCGGATGCAACAGCAGAAGGCATCGGAAACCATAGAATTGATAGAATAAGTTCCGTGAAGATAAAAAGAAAGAAAGGGTTGTCGGATTCCGATAGCCCTTTCTTCTTTTTGTGATTGGCATTCTGTGCCTATTCCTTTTTCTTCAGCTCCGCATCGAACTGCCGGATGGCGGCCATACCCTCGTTGCAGGCGCAGGGACCGCTGATACAACCTCCGGGGCAAGCCATGACTTCGATCATGCGTGTGGGGCATTTGCCTGTTTTGGCGTACGCTTTCAATGCGGCAATATTTTTCTTGTTCAGGTCGGCTATCAGTGTGCCTTGCAGTTCCGGGTCACCTACCATGTTTTTTACGGCCGTGAACACACCGCCGGTCTTGGCAAAGCCGTGCGCGTCGTGTCCTGCGTGTTCTTCGGGCGTAAAGTCCTCGCATGCCGCCATGTCTATTTCCATACCTTCAATGACGGCATCCAGTTCGCGGAATGTCCAAACGAAGTCCACGTTGGGATTCTCTCGTCCTTCTGCCTTTTTGGAAGCGCAGGGGGCGATGAACACCGTCAGGGCTTCCGGGTGTTTCTTACGCGCATACTCCGCCACGTAGTACATGGGAGAGCCCGTGGAAGACACGTAAGGCTTGATTTCAGGGATGTGTTTCTGGGCCAACTGTACGTAAGCCGAACAGCAACTGGTGGTCATGAACGCAGCCCCGCTTTCTAATTTCTCTTTGAATTCTTCTGCTTCCCGACGGATGGTTTCTTCGGCGCCGTATGCCACTTCGAGTACGTCGCAGAAACCGATGGCTTTCAATGCACCGAATACTTTCTCTACAGGTTGTTTGAATTGGGCCAGTACGGAGGGGGCCACCATGGCCACTACTTGCCGTCCTTCCTTGATGCGGTTCAGCACGTCGAATACGGCACATTGGTCGAATATGGCACCGAATGGACATGCATTCAAGCATTTGCCGCAATAAATACATTTTTCGGGGTCGATATGTTCCACGCCGTATTCGTCTTTGGAGATGGCTTTCACGGGGCAAGCCTCTTCGCACGGTACGGGAATGTACACGATGGCGTGGTAGGGGCATACCTGATGGCAGCGCCCGCAACTGATACATTTTTCGTGGTCGATGTAGGCTTTTCCTTCGCTGTCGTAGTGAATGGCATCTTTCGGACAGTTGTTGTAGCAAGGCCGCGCGGCACAGCCGCGGCACAGGTTCGTCACCTCGTAGTTGATTTTCACACACGAAGAGCACGCCTCGTCCATTACGCTGAGGATGCTTTTCTTCGGGTCGGGACTTTTCCGTTCCATCATGCGGGCGGCATAGGTGGACAGCCGTTCGGTTTCGTCGGTTTCATCCGTCATGTCAAAGCCCATCATGGCCATGGTCTTGTATTTGGTCACCGCACGTTCCTTATATACGCAACAGCGGCCCAACGGTTTTTGCTTGCGCGGATGCAATTCTACGGGCAACCGGTCAATCTTCTCTAATAACTCGTTTTCTTTCCACATTTTCACCAAACGCGCCAATAATTGGTAGCGGATGAACATGATGTTGTTGTTGTATGCCATCGTTTAGGATTATTTAGTTTTGATTATTGGACAAATCTACGAAAAAAAAGGCAATCTTTTGTATCTTTGTGTTAATTTTATGGCAGAATGTTTCAATAATATTTCAGAAAGCAGTTTTTCAGCTCTGTTGGATGTACTCTTGGTTGGAAAAAGTCCCGGCAGGGAAGGTTGGAGATTGCTGCTTGCCGGTTTGGACGACGGGCAGGATGCGTCTCTTCGTGCCTTTGCGGCAGAGGCGGCCCGGAAGCGTTTCGGGAACGGGGTGTTCATCCGCGGACTCGTTGAAATCTCTTCGTGGTGCCGTAACAACTGTTATTATTGCGGGCTACGCCGTTCCAACCGTTTCGCCTCGCGCTACCGTTTGTCTCAGGAGCAAATACTCGATTGTTGCCGGGAGGGGGCACAGCTCGGCTTCGGGACATTTGTCTTGCAGGGCGGAGAAGACACGGAACAAGATGATGATTGGATAGAAGATTTGGTAGGCAAGCTCCGTATGGAGTTTCCTAGGCATGCCATCACGTTGTCTGTGGGCGAGCGTGACGGGGAGGTGTACCGCCGGTGGCGTGATGCAGGGGCTGGTCGTTACCTGCTTCGCCATGAAACACGGAATGAGGCGCATTATGCCCGTTTGCATCCGCGTGAGATGGACGGTGCCCGGCGTCGGGAATGCTTGCGGACGCTGAAAGCTTTGGGGTATCAGACAGGAGCCGGCATGATGGTGGGAACGCCCGGTCAGACATGGGATTGCTTGTTGGATGACATCGCTTTTTTGGAAGAATTGGAACCGGAGATGATAGGCATGGGACCTTTCGTTCCGGCTGCCCATACGCCTTTTGCCCGTCATCCGGCCGGGTCGGTGTCTTTGACGCTCCGGCTGATTGCCTTGATGAGGCTGCGCTTTCCGGACGCATTGATTCCGGCTACTACAGCTTTGGCTACGTTGGACGCGCACGGGCGTGAAGCCGGTATCTTGGCAGGGGCAAACGTGGTGATGCCTAACTTGTCCCCTTTGGCCGTGAGGGGGCGATACAGTATTTACGACCATAAAGCGTCCGGCGGGAGCGAGGCAGCCGAAGGGTTGCACCGTCTGGAGCAGGATTTGAAAAAAATAGGCTACCGCATCTCATACGGTCGCGGAGACAGTCCGGGACATGAGGTAGGAAAGTAGCATTAGAACGATTAGATATGAAGATAATGTATGATGTGAAATCGGAACGCGCCGAAGAGTTTATCTCCGACGCGGAGATACGTGAGACAATGGCATACGCCGAGGTGCATAAGGATGACCGTCCGCTCATCGTGTCCATCTTGGAGAAAGCACGCCTTTGCAAAGGGCTTACCCATCGCGAGGCGGCCGTGCTGTTGGCTTCCGGGCAGCAGGACCTGACGGAAGAGATGTTTGCCTTGGCACGCGACATCAAGCAGCGTTTTTATGGCAACCGCATCGTGATGTTCGCTCCGTTGTACCTTTCCAATTACTGTGTGAACGGTTGCGTGTATTGCCCGTACCATGCCAAGAACAAGATGATACGCCGCCGGAAATTGACGCAGGAAGAAATCCGCAGGGAAGTCATTGCCTTGCAGGACATGGGACACAAGCGGTTGGCTTTGGAGACTGGAGAGGACCCGCGTAACAACCCTATCGAATATGTGTTGGAGAGCATCCGTACGATTTACGGCATCAAGCATAAGAACGGAGCCATCCGGCGCGTGAATGTGAACATTGCTGCCACGACGGTGGAGAACTACCGTCGCTTGAAGGACGCGGGCATCGGTACGTATATTCTTTTTCAGGAGACGTATAACCGGACGAATTATGAGGCACTCCATCCTACGGGGCCGAAGAGCGACTATGCCTATCACACCGAGGCCATGGACCGTGCCATGTTGGGAGGCATTGATGACGTGGGTATCGGCGTGTTGTTCGGGTTGGAGACTTACCGTTACGACTTCATCGGCCTGCTGATGCACGCCGAGCATCTGGAAGCCCGTTTCGGGGTCGGGCCGCACACCATCAGCGTGCCGCGCCTGTGCCCGGCCGATGACATAGACACGGCGGATTTCAAGAACTGTGTGCCGGACGAGGTTTTCCATAAGATTGTGGCGGTGCTCCGTATAGCCGTGCCTTATACAGGAATGATTGTGTCCACGCGTGAGACGCCTGCCAGCCGTGAGAAGGTTTTGGAATTGGGCGTGTCGCAATTGAGCGGTGGTTCCCGTACCAGTGTGGGAGGGTATGTGCACGAAGAAGAGGCGGAGGAGAATTCCGCCCAGTTCGACGTGTCCGACCGCCGTTCGTTGGACGAAGTGGTGGGTTGGCTGCTCGATTTGGGTTATCTGCCCAGTTTCTGTACGGCCTGCTACCGTGAGGGCCGCACTGGCGACCGTTTCATGTCGTTGGTGAAGAAAGGGCAGATAGCCAACTGTTGCCTGCCTAATGCTTTGCTGACCCTGAAAGAGTATTTGAATGATTATGCGTCGCCTGCCACCCGTGCGAAAGGAGAGGCCATGATTGCCCGTTTGTTGGAAACCGTTCCCGGCGAACGGGTACGGGAGAATGCCCGTCGCTATTTGAAAGCCATAGAGGAGGGCGGGCGTGATTTCCGTTTTTAAGATATAGACAAGATAGGCTATGATGAAAGAAGAAACTCCACGCGCCAACCGTTTCCATATCGGATTGTTCGGCCGGCGCAACAGCGGCAAGTCTTCGTTGGTGAATATGCTGACGGGGCAGGAGGTTGCCGTAGTGTCCGATGTGCCGGGCACGACGACGGATGTGATATTGAAGAATATCGAACTGCCGGGTATCGGGGCTTCCGTTTTGGTTGACACGGCCGGTTATGACGACGAAGGGGAATTGGGCGGACTGCGTGTAAAACAGACCGTCAATGCTGCCCGTAGGGTAGATTTGGCTTTGATTGTCGTGTCGGGTTTGCCGGACGGGGCAGAGAAGGAAAAGGCTTGGGGGGAACGTTTCCAAGCAGACGACATTCCCGTTTTGTATATATATAATAAGGTGGACGAAGATGGTGGAAGCCATGCCGGTGCTTGGCGCACGGCATTGGGGCCAACGGATGTGGTGTCGGTTTCGGCGCGTACGGGAGAAGGTCGTGACTGTTTGCTGTCTGCGATGGCCGAGGTGTATCGCCGTACGGATGAGGTGGAGGATTTGACTGGAAACTTGGTGGGCGAAGGCGATACCGTGGTGTTGGTCATGCCGCAAGACATTCAGGCACCTAAGGGACGGTTAATCCTGCCACAGGTACAGACCTTGCGCAATCTGTTGGACAAACGTTGTACGGCTTTGTGTTGTACGGCAGACCGTTTGCCGATCACGTTGTCCGTCTTGTCGTCGCCCCCGTCCCTGATTATCACGGACTCGCAAGTATTTCCGGCGGTGGAGGCCCTTTGCCCACCGCAAACGCGGCTGACTTCTTTTTCCGTTTTGTTTGCCCGTTACAAGGGGGACATCCGGCAATTCCTGCAGGGGGCGGAGGTGTTGTGCGCTTTGCGTCCGGATGCCCGAGTACTGATAGCGGAGGCTTGCACCCACGTGCCGCAACATGAAGATATAGGACGCGTGAAGCTTCCTCGTTTGTTGCGTCGTAAGTTCGGCGAGGCTTTGCACATCGACATCGTGTCCGGTAACGACTTCCCGGAGGATTTGTCCGCTTACGATTTGGTCATCCATTGTGGGGCGTGCATGTTTACGCGCCGCCATGTGCTGAACCGTTTGAGGCGGGCGCGTGCCTGCGGTGTGCCTGTGACCAATTATGGAATAGCCATAGCAGCTTTGGCCGGTATCTTGGACAAGGTGGCGGTACCAGAGTAGGAGGATGGGGATTTCTTTCCCAAGGTTTTTCTAGGAAACATCCTTCATCTTTCAGGTTATGAGGAAATGTGTTGTCATACAATGCTTTACAGGATGAAGGATGTTTCAGGCATCTTTCAGTCTTCTTTCATGGCTGAAACCGATAAAAAGATCTGCGCCAAATGATTTTTCAATCTAAGCCAAACGATTTTTCGTTCTGCGCCAAACGGTTCGTCAATCTGAGCCGGTTGAAATGAAGCTTGGCTGAAAGATGCCTGAAACATCCTTCAGGTCGTAATTTGTTAATTATCAATCGTTTATCGTGCAACCTGAAAGATGAAGGATGTTTTTCGGAAAACTCCTGTATGGGACGTGGCGGGTGTTTTTTATTTCCGTCGGAGACATGGCCCGTCCCGTTATTTTTCTGTGGAGGGAGCCGCATTTTTTACTTTTTTTATACTATCTTTGTCCCACGTTTCGGCCATGCCGGAAGGAAAAACATTCAGACGGGATATAAAGAGGAAAAAAATATGCAACAACTCAAGGAACGCATTTTGCGCGATGGAAAATGTTTCGAGGGAGGAATACTGAAAGTGGACAATTTCATCAACCATCAGATGGATCCCATACTGATGAAGTCCATGGCCGTGGAGTTCGTGCGCCGTTTCGCTTCGCGTGACATCAACAAGATATTGACGATAGAGGCCAGCGGCATTGCACCTGCCATTATGGTGGGCTATCTCTTGGAGCTCCCGGTGGTCTTTGCCAAGAAGAAGAAACCGAGCACGATGGAAAATATGTTGGCGACGAAAGTCTTTTCGTTTACCAAAAACAATACGTATGATGTATGCGTGTGTAAGGATTATCTGCAGCCGGGCGACAAGGTGCTTTTCATAGATGATTTTCTGGCCAATGGCAATGCGGCCAAAGGGGTGATGGATTTGGTGCGTCAGTCCGGTGCCGAATTGGCCGGAATGGGATTCCTCATAGAAAAAGCTTTCCAACATGGGGGCGATTATTTGCGTGCGCAGGGCATTCACGTGGAGTCGTTGGCGGTGATTGAAAGTTTGGACGGATGTCGCATCACGTTGAAGGATTAAGGCACGTGCCTCTTGCCCTCTTGGCTGTATAAACCGTTGTGCCCGGATTTCCTACAGGGGAGTCCGGGCACAACGGTTTATATTAAGGGTGTTTCACTTTTCGCTTTCGGGTCGGTAAGGTTTCAAGGGGTCTTTTACGGCCAACTTACGGCGGTCCGAAGCAAATTGGGTGGCATAAAGTGTGAAGAGGATAACCGACACGGCCACACCAATCAGGTCGAACGCGCTCCATTGCTGTCCACCAATGGCGTAATGGGTGTCACGCCACGGGGCGTAGATATACAGCGTGTTCACGGCTATCAGGATAAGGCGTACTTCTGTCGGCCCTAATTTGCCGTAAGTGAGCCGGAACTCGTCGATGATGATGGTACTGATGTAGGTGTAGATGGAGAGGCACAAATAACCGCCCATGATGAGCAATGCCACGTCCATCCGCATGACGGGCGAGAGGCCCAGTCCGAGGCAAAAGAGGCAGGTGGCTAACGCATCCAACGTATGGTCGATGAAGAAACCGTATATGGGGCGTTGGGTATGGCGCACCCGTGCCAACGTGCCGTCTAGGCTGTCACCGTACCAGTTCACCACAAGCCCGAGTGAGCCGAGCCACAGGTAATGCAGGTTGATGTGTGCTAGCATGCCGCCTACAGCGAAGAGCACGGCTCCCATTACGCCTACGAACGTGAGGAAGTCCGATGTGACCCAACGTGGTTGCCGTCCGGCTAACCACACTAAAGCTTTCTTCTCCACCCGGCTCAGGATGGAGGTCTGTATCCTTTCTGATTTTTCGTGTCCCATTTTGTTTTTCCCTATATGTCAGGTGAAACGAAACGCCCGACCTTACCATTCCGCAAGGGGAGATAGTGAAGTCGGGAGTATTGGCGGAAAGACAGGGATTCGAACCCTGGGAACAGTTGCCCGTTCACCGCATTTCGAGTGCGGCCCGATCGACCACTCCGGCATCTTTCCTGATTCGGGAGGCAAAGTTACTACTTTTTTTCTTATTCGCATGCCGAATGGGTAAAAAAGTGTATGGTAGAAAAACATTTTGTCGTAATCCGGTCAGTAGATGGTTGGTGTGGGATTTTCGTCTCAGGAAAAACGGGTCGTGAGATAGAGTGGTTGTAAATGTGTGGTTGTATATTTCTAAGCGCGGAATGCTTGTCTTGACATTTCAATGTAACACATTTCGCTTTTTTGTCGTTTGGGGCGAAATAATCCCTTTTTCCTGTGGTGATTTCCCTTCTTTTGCCTATATTTGCCATGTCCTTTACAGGCGAAAGTTAATTTATTGTATAACATGTTTTATCTAAGCGTATGAAAAAGTTTACGAATGTTAAATTGGGGGGGGTAATCGGTTGGATGCTTCTTCTATGTATGTTCTCGGTCGGTAGTGCATGGGGGCAAAGTAATATTGAGATTTGGAGTGAGGATTGGAGCGGAGGAAGTGCCAATGACATGCCGGACAAGGTAAATTCTTCGTGTTCGGCTTCTAATTCTGGAACCAAACTTTTTAATGAGAAATTAGCGACCGGGACAGCGCCGGAGTTGCTTCTTAAGAGTAAAGATGCTTTGGTAATTGCCATTTCTGATTTAAAAGGGTGTTCTGGGGATTTGAACTTTCAGTTCAAATCCAATAACACCAACAATACTGTGTCATCTTCTACTGCAGGAGTTACGGTAGGGGCTTTGTCTACATCAAATAAAGTTCGGAGTTGTAAGATAACGGTTCCTCAAGGCACTAATTCATTAGTTATAATTATTAGTAACACAACGTCAAAAAACACCCGTTTGGATGATATTGTCCTTTCTGGTATAGGTGTGGTGACTCAAACTGCATTTCCTGTCTTATCTCCGAAATCGGGAACCTCTTTTGCAGACAATCTCATGGTTACGGCTTCTTGTGCCACAGACGGTGCAACCATTTATTACACTGCGGACGAAAGCGATCCGACCACGGCTTCCGAAGTTTTTCCCGTTTCCGGTCTTGAAATCACCCAAACAACAACCCTTAAGGCTATTGCCGTGAAAGACGGGTTGGACAACAGTGAAGTAGTCACTGCGACTTATACTAAATTAGAACCATATACTTCTTTGAAGGCATTGAAAGAAAGCGGTATAGCTACGGCGGAAGGTGTAACTTGTTTTGTAGAGTTGAAAGATGCTGTGGTGACGTATGCTGACTCCCGGAAGGCTTATATTCAAGATGTTACAGGAGGGTTGTATATTTATGGAAATAATGATTTGAAGGCCGGGACGAAACTGAACGGTGTGGTATCAGCCCAATTGGCATTATACAATGGCCTGTATGAATTGAAGGTGGAAGGAGGGGAGTTTGACAATGTGGAGGTGACCGAAGGCGTTGAGATTCCGGTACAGGTGGTGACTGTGGCTGAATTGAACCAAAACTTTGCCCGGTATGAATCCATGCGTGTAAAGGTGGTTGATGCGACGGTAACATCAGGCTTTAACAATAAGAAAGGGGAAATCGAGCAAAACGGTGAAAAGATAGCACTTAGGGCGGCTGATGAAAGCATTACGGCAGATGTGCAGGCCACGGTTGACGTAACAGGGTATCCGGGTTTGCTTCACTCTGATAAACAACTGAATGTAATCTTGCAAGAAGATATTGCCGTAAAGACGGCAGGCAAGACGCAGGCGACCTTGGCTTTTGAACAAGGTGCTTATTCTGTGAACTTGGGTGAATCCTTAATCATCAAGGCTACTACGAATTCTACATCCCCGATTATTTATTCTTCTGAGGATGAAGAAATAGCCAAAGTGGACAGCGAGGGCAAGGTTCAGGCGGGAAACAAGGCCGGGACGGTAATGATTACAGCCTCTGTTGCCGAAAATGATGAATTTACCGGTGCGACTGCAACTTGTACCGTGAATGTGGTAGACCCTTCTGCCTTGCCGGAAGCGAAGGCTTTAGTGGCAGAAGACAAAGAGGGTATATTACACGCTATGAAAAATGAATTAGGGAATACACGTCTGAATGCAATGGAGGTATATGCTCTTAATGGTAAAATTATAGATGAAGGCAAAGCTGATATTAAATGGTACGTTAATATAGATAATGGAACAATCCAAAATACCAATGGTATGTATGTCGTATTTGAAGACGCGAATGACTCTGATATTAAATTGTCTTCAAAAAAAGGAAATAGTTGGTATTATAAATCAGAAGATGGAAGTTGGAATACAAAAGAGACTAATGGACGCTTCCTTGGGTATAATGAGCAAATAACGGCATTTAGAACTTATTCATCAAGTACTTATCCAAAAGCTGTTGCGATGCCCATCGTTGATGGCTATGTCCGCAATGTTGCTTCCGGCGATTACGGTACGATTTGCCTTCCCTATACCGTGGCCGCAGAAGACATGGTTGGTGCCGATTTCTTCAGTGTGGCCGGTAAGGTGATGAAAGAAGGGCAGCCCCAGTCCATCGTATTGGAACAAGTGACAACCCTTGAAGCCGGAGTGCCTTATATCTTCAGTGCGACTTCCGACAAGCTTATAATTGCGTACAGTGGAAAGGCTGTGGATGTGGCCGGAGGGGCAAACGGTTTGATGGGGTCCTTTGAGGGGCAAGACGTGTCTGAAGGCATGTACCTCCTTACAAACAATACCGTGAAGAAAGTCGGTAGTGCAGGAGGTCATATCGGTGCAAACCGTGCCTATTTCAATATGGACGAAATGCCGGAATACATCGGGACGGTAGGCGTGAACCAACGTGTGATTTCGTTGGATGGTGTGACCGCCATAGACGGTGTGGAGGCAGGCAACCCCAAGATGGTGGATGTCTATACGCTCAGCGGGATCAAGGTGAAAAGCCAAGTTCCGTTCGCGGAAGCTACGCAAGGTTTGGCCAAGGGTATTTATGTGGTGAATGCAAAAAAAGTAGTAGTAGAATAATTTAAAAGTGTAATATGATGAAGAAGAAATATATAGCACCGGTTTGTGAAGTTTGTGCGATGGAAGTGAAATTTAGTATATTGGGTGGAAGTCCAATCAACGTGGACAACGATCCGAGTGACATCTACTTGGAAGGCGACGTGAACCGTAACAACGGATGGGAGTTGTGGTAGCATGAGAGGAAATCTCCGACATGTTTGACGGCATGCCGTAACGAGGCCGCTTCGGATGAAAACCCGGAGCGGCTTTTTCCTAGTATAGTGAAAAGGGTTATCTTTGCAAAAACAAAAGTGGTTTGCGGTATGAAAGACGATACGCTCAGGAAATTGAAGATATTGGCAGAGTCGGCCAAATATGATGTGTCCTGCTCTTCGAGCGGCACGGTGAGGCGTAACGCGAAAGGCGGAGTGGGGAATACCGTGGGAGGCATCGGTATTTGCCATAGTTTTGCCGAGGACGGGCGTTGCATCTCCTTGCTGAAAGTCATGCTGACGAACTATTGTATTTACGATTGTGCTTATTGTATCAACCGCCGCACGAATGATATTCCCCGTGCCACACTCTCCGTATCGGAATTGGTAGACCTGACGATGGGGTTCTACAAAAGGAATTATATCGAGGGATTGTTCCTGAGTTCCGGTGTGGTGAGGAATCCCGACTATACGATGGAACGTTTGGTGCGTGTAGTGAAAGACTTGCGTACGGTGCACCGCTTTAATGGGTATATCCATTTGAAAACTATTCCGGGGGCCAGTCGTGAGTTGGTGGACGAGGCGGGTTTGTATGCAGATCGTATGAGTGTGAACATTGAGATTCCCCATGAAGCTTCGCTTAAATTGTTGGCACCGGAGAAAGATCATGAGAGTGTCTACCGCCCTATGGGATATATACAGCAGGGTGCACTGGAAAGTGCGGAGGAACGTAAGAAGCACCGGCATGCCCCGCGTTTCGTCCCGGCAGGACAAAGCACGCAAATGATTGTGGGGGCAACAGGGGAGTCCGACCGGGATATTTTGCACCTTTCGTCCGCATTATACGGTCGGCCTACCATGCGTCGCGTGTATTATTCCGGTTATGTGGCAGTGAATACGTACGACCCTCGGCTTCCGGCCTTGAAACAGCCACCGTTGGTCAGGGAAAACCGTTTGTATCAGGCAGACTGGTTGATGAGGTTCTATCAGTTCAAAGTGGAAGAGATTGTGGATGAAACGCATCCTGATTTGGATTTGGAGGTGGATCCGAAGTTGGCTTGGGCTCTTCGGCATCCCGAACAATTTCCCGTGGATGTGAACCGTGCGGAGTATGAACGGATTCTACGGGTGCCCGGTATTGGGGTAAAGTCGGCCCGTCTGATTGTCTGTTCGCGACGTTTCGGACGTTTGACGAGTTTTGATTTGAAGAAAATGGGATGCGTGATGAAGCGTGCCCAGTATTTCATAACCTGTGGGGAGTTGGAAGCCAAGGGAGTGAATGAGCTTTATCCCGAACGAGTCCGTTCTTTATTGGTGCAGTCGAAAAGCCGGAAGAAACAGAACGACGGGCAGTTGACGTTGCTGTTTAAGGAGGAACCTGCATGAGGAGTATGACAGAGGATAGTGTATTCGTGTACGACCGTACGTGGGACGGTTTGCTGACAGCGGTGTTCGATGCATTCTACCGTCACCAGTTTCCTGTGGCGATTATCGGAGAAAAGGATACGCCTCCTCTTTTTGCGGTCGTACATCGGGTGATAACGGACGAGGAAAAAGCCGGAAGAGTGTTTCGGGCATTGCAACGGAAACTTTCATCCGCTGCATTGGCTTGCCTGACGACCAGTCTTTTTTCCGAACTGCCGGATTTGGACTTACCTTTGTTTCGGTATGTATGCAAAGCCGTGAAGGCCGGGCAAAGCATTGAAACGAATTTTGCAGATCCGGATGTGCTTTTTGTGACGAATACCTATCGTAAGGTACGTTGTGAACGTCTTCGCATGATGCAATTCGTGCGCTTCCAGAAAACTGCCGATGGGACTTATTTTGCCATGATAGAGCCGGACTATGACGTGTTGCCTTTAATCGTTCCGCATTTTAGTGACCGTTTTTCGGAAGAATGTTGGCTGATTTACGACCGGTGTCGCCGGTATGGCTACTATCATGCCGGGCATAAGTCCGTACGTGTTACTTTTGAAGATGGAGCGGAGGTTTTCCGGTTGCCGGACGGACGCTTGAGCGAAGCGATGCGGGACGAGGATGAAATGTGGTATCAGGAGATGTGGCGGACATATTTCAAGGCCATTTGTATTAAGGAACGTTTGAATCCCCGTAAGCACCGGAAAGACATGCCGGTACGTTACTGGAAGTACCTGACCGAAAAGCAAATTGGGGAATAAGAAAAATAAGAGGAGAACGCGGGCACGTTCTCCTCTTTTAAAATGAGAAAAATCAGTGTGGTTAGGCGGTGATTTTTCTCATGGCGTTTAATGCTTGGATCGCTTTCTCTCCTGCTTTTTTGTCGCAAGTGGAAGGAGTTGTTTTTGCATCTTTGGTTTGAGTCGTATCCTTCTCCTCAATCATGGCTACTAAAGCTGCCGGTTTGGCCGGTTGAGCTTTCGTGCTGTCTGTCGTAACAGTGTCGTTCTGTGCCACTAATGCAGCCGGAGCGGATTTTGTGGAGTCGGTGGTTACCGTATCATTCATAGCTACGTACGCCAACATGGCGGTTAATTTGGCTTTGGTGCTGTCTGTGGTTACAGTATCGTTGGAAATGAGGGCAGCCAATGATTTGGAACAATCTTTTGCAGGACAGTTCTTTGTAGTATCTGTCTTAACTGTGTCGTTTGCTACGATGTTACCCTGTGCAAAAACGCTTCCCATACTCATAGCCATCAAGGCTGTTGCAAATAACTTTTTCATAATGCTTTCTGTTTTATTTAATTGTTTGACTGTTTTATCTTGTCATCTGCCAAACTAATGGACAAGAGGTATGCCAGAAAAAGAAAGATGATTGTAAGGGATTGATTATAAATGATTTCTTTCCGCTTAAGATAGCATGAGGCTCAAAAGCATACGTGTGGAATGTGGGGATGAGTGGGGAAGAATTCCACACTATTATTGTGGAATGTCGTAGAGCTTGATTTTGTTGTAAAGGGTTTTGCGGTCTATGCCTAAAAGGCGTGCGGCACGCGCTTTGTTGTGGTGTGCCGTTTGCAGGGCCTGCAGGATACGTTCTTTCTCGGTATTTTTATCGTGTAAGGCGAAAGGAGTTGCTGCAGGGAGTTCTTCTTCGCCACAGTTTATGACATTGAACTCTCCCAAATCGGTCTTATGGATCAGGCGGTCTTGTGCCAGCAAAGTGGCGCGTTTCACCCGGTTTTTCAATTCGCGTAAATTACCGGGCCATGCGTAATTGAGCAACGCTTCCGAAGCCGGGGCGTCGAAACCTACGATATGCCTTTCCAGTTCCTTGTTGGCTTGGTCCAGAAAGAAATTGGCAAATAAAAGGATGTCTTCACCCCGGTCTTTCAGGGAAGGCATGTGCAGGGTGAATTCGTTCAGGCGGTGGTAGAGGTCTTCACGGAATTCTCCACGGGAGATGGCCTGTTGCAAGTTTTCGTTGGTGGCACAGACAAGCCGGACATCCACTTCTATTTCCTGATTGGAACCCACCGGACGTATTTTGCGTTCCTGGATGGCCCGCAAGAGCTGTACTTGCACGTCGTAGCTCAGGTTGCCCACTTCGTCGAGAAACAGCGTGCCGCCGTTGGCTTCTACGAAAGCTCCGGTTTTGTCGGTTACGGCACCCGTAAACGAACCTTTCACGTGGCCGAAAAATTCGGAAGCCGCCAGTTCTTTGAGCATGGCTCCGCAGTCGATGGCTACAAAGGGTTTATCAGCCCTCTTGCTTAATTGGTGTATGCGGTGGGCCACATATTCTTTTCCGGTACCGCTGGCACCGTTGATGAGTACCGAAAGCGGTGTCGGAGCTACTAAAGCCACGTAATTGTAAAGTTGGCGTGCCGCCTCGCTTTTCCCTTCCAGGAATGCCGGGCGGGATTCGGTACCTGCTTGAACCTCTTCGGGAGCCGTATCTTTTTTGGGGCGGGTTGCAGAAGACGCGGACAAGGCATCCTTTATCTTGTCCAGAAGCATGGCCGGTTGCACTGGTTTGGCAATGTAGTCGCATGCCCCTTGTTTCATGGCGTTTACGGCATTCTGGACATCGGCATAGCTGGTCATGACGATAAAAGGAACGGCAAGGCCGTGTTTTTGCATCCAGTCAAGCAGGGAAAGGCCGTCGCCTTCCGGTAACCTCAGGTCCGACAGGATGAGGTCATACGACTGATGTTCCAATAACTTGTGCGCTTTGGATAAGTCTCCGGCTGTACTGGTTTGGAATCCTTGTTTGCCCAACCACGTTTTAAGCATGGTGGCAAACGTCAAGTCGTCTTCTACTATGAGAATGGCTGCCATGTGGTCTTTATCGGATTAAGTTGACGCAAAGATAATGCCTTTTGCAGTACGAAAGTATATGCGGGGCGGCTTTTTAAATGTTTTAATATTCATGCTGATGTGCAGGTCCACTGCCATTCTTTTCTTTCAGGGCACGGACGATGAGGTGGAAAGACTCGATGACTTCTTGTGCCGGGACGTTGTCCGTGTCGTCCCATACCTGTTCATCCCGTTGTTGTTCCAAAGTCCGTAATGCTTTGATGCAGGGAGCGCCCACAAGGGTGAAGGTAGGAAGCAATTTATGGGCTATCCTGCATATTTCGGCCTTATCCTTTTGTTCGTAAGCCTTTTTGAACGCTTTGGCATGCAGGAGGGTTTCTTGTAGGAAGGTATTCAGGATTTCCTGTGCGGCGTTCCGGTCGTCTCCGGCGAATTCAGTCAACGGTTCAAGGTCGATGGCGGGCGACGTTTGGGATGGCGCAACTTCGGGTTTCCCTGGTGCTTCTTTTACTTCTGGACAGGCTTCTCCGAGTGCCTTCCGGATGGCTTGAGCCAGGTCTTTTTGGTTAAATGGCTTGTAAAGGCAGGTGGCGAACCCGTGTTCCCTGAAAAACGCTTCTTGCATGTCGTTACGTGCCGTGATGGCCACCACAGGGAGTTGTGCGTGGGCGGGAGGATTCAGTGCTCGTACTTTCTTCAATAATTCGAAGCCGTTCATGGACGGCATTTGTATGTCTGTGAACAACAAATCGAAACGGCATTGTCCAACCCGGTGGAATACTTCTTCCGGCGTTCGGCAGGAAACAATCTCCCAATCCGCTTTTTCCGGTTGGATTTGCTGCAACATCGCTTGGGTCAGCTGCATTTGGATACGGTCGTCGTCAATCAGCAATATATGGAGAGGACGCTCTACGGATTCAAGGGTGGCAGGGGCTTCTGCGACAGGAACCTGTTTTTTGTGGGTGAGTTGCAAGGGGAGTGTGACAAAGAAGGAACTGCCTTTTCCGAGAGTACTTTCCAAATGGATTTCTCCTTGAAGGAGTTGTACAAGTTTCAGCGTGATGGATAGTCCCAAACCAACCCCTTCTTCCCCTTGTGCACTGCTCAGGCGGGTAAATTCCTTGAAAATCATTTGTTGTTCTTCCGCAGTCATTCCGCATCCTGTATCGCGTACGGTGATGCAAAGCAGGCGGCCGTGCATTTTGGCGCGAAGGAGGATATGCCCCTGCCGTGTGAATTTCAGGGCATTGCTTAACAGGTTGTCCGTAATCTGCCGGATGCGGAAAGCATCGCCGGTATAGGTCCGTCGGGTTTCGGGAGAGGTCTCGAATTGCAGTGCCAATCCTTTTTTTTTCGCCATGGGCAAGAAGCTTTGGGCTATGGTGCGTAAGAGTTCGTCCGGACTGAAGCTGACTGGGTGCAAATCCATTTTATGGGCTTCCAGCTTGTGATAGTCCAACAAAGAACCGACGAGGCTGAGCAGATGTTCGGACGAGCTGCGGATATTGTCCAAATAGTTTTTGGGGCGGTTTTCCCGGACGTAGGGAACCAGGAGTTCCGTGTACCCCATGATGGAACCTACCGGTGCCTTGATGTCATGTGTCACGGTCAGCATCAATTTCTCGCGGGAAACCAAGAGGTCTTCGGCTCTTTTCTTGGATTTTTCCAACTCGTGGCGGTAATGGTTGCTTTTGGTGATGTCACGCCATACGATGACGAAAAAGACAATGGCTAAAAGGATGGCAGCCGTGGCGATGAGTCCGGTCGTGAGGGCTGCCTGTTTCCGCACCATATAGGCTTTCCGGCTTTCTTCTTCCAACCGTTGCTGTTCTTCCTTCTCGATGCTTTCCAGGAGTTGCGTGACGCGGTTGTTAAGTTCGAGGCTCGTGTACCAAAGCCGTTCCGCTTGCGCGTTGATGCGTTGCCGCCGTCGGCTGTTATATTGTTTCATGCTGCTTTCTATGCTGTCCAGGATATGTGCAAGGGTGTCTCTTGCGTTGAATTCTTGATGGATGGTGTCCGTTTCCAAGATTTGCACGGTTTGTTTCACGGCGGTAGTGTCCGCTTCTGGTTTATGGAAAGCGGAAGCCAACCGTTGGAAGAAATTCTTTTTCGGTTCTTTCACCGTGTAGGATTTGTCTTTCTGTATGATTTGCCGGGTAATATGCGGCTTTTGGATGACGGTGTCCTGGCTTTTGACAAGTAGGCTGATTTGGTGTTGGTAAATCTGCGGGGCGGAGTTGTTCTCCAAAGTCAATACCAACCGTTTCATGTTTTCCTGTTTGCCGGTCAGCAAGGAAGACAGTGTGTCTAGCCGGGCCTTTTGCAGGGAATCGGTGAATAAAGTGTCCAATGCAGATATGGTCTGTTGTACGTTTGACATGGATTGCACGTATTTGCGGTATGCCTCCCAACGGCCGAAATGGACGGCCTGGCCGATGTTTTCCGTTTCATAAAGTTGGCTGACGAGTTGGTGGGTCACTTTCCGGCGTTCTGCCAACGTCTGTTCATTGCCGGACATCCGGGCCAGTGAGGAGGTTTGGTGGTAAATATAGTAGATGGAACCTAACAGGAGACAAATCAATAAAAAGTATCCGCAGGCGATTTTGAAGGATGTATTTTGTTTCATAAGAGTAAGGCTGTGGCTGTTCATTCCTTTTGCAAAACTAAGAAAAACTTCCGAAAAGAGGGAAGAAGGGGGGCTCAAAAGTCTTTTTGCCGCAAAAATCGTATTTTATTACGGGAATGTATGGTGCCCGGCAGGATGATGGCCCTTATCTTTGACATCATTTTGTATATGCAACTTAACCTTTTAGAACCGATGAATGTATTAAAAGTAAGGTCTCTGGCCTTGGCGATGTTTTGCGCGTGCCTGTCCGTTCCTGTGGCCGGGCAGCTCAGACAGCAAAGTTTTTTGAGTGAGAAATGGGATTTCCGTCTGGATAGGGATGGGGCGGAAGACGTATGGGAGCAAGTGGACGTGCCTCACACGTGGAATGCGAAAGACGGCACGTCACCCGATTATTACAGGGGCGACGGCACGTACCGTTACACCTTGTCCATTTCGCCCGCGATGATGAAAAAACGAATATTTTTGCGTTTCGAGGCGGCGAGCCAGAAGGCAGAAGTGAAAGTCAACGGACGGGAGGTAGGAGAACATGTGGGAGGTTTCAATGCCTTTTGTTTTGAAATCACACCCTACGTGCATGCCGGCGAGAACCTGTTGGAGGTTGCCGTGTCCAACCGTAAGGAGTTGAACATCGCCCCGTTGGAGGGGGACTTCACCGTCTTTGGCGGCATCTACCGGCCTGTCTCGCTCCTCCTATTGCCCAAGACTTGCATCACGCCTTTGGATTATGCTTCTTCCGGGGTATATGTCAGTCAACAGGTCAACGAGCGACGTGCGGACTTGTCGGTAGTCACTAAAGTGGACAACGGACTGAAACGGGTGAAAGAATTGTCCGTGAAGGCGGACGTGTTCGATGCCGCCGGTAAACTGGTGGCGACGGCCACCACCTCCCAAGCCACAGAAGGACAGGCACGGCTCGATTTTACGAACCGGTTGACGGTGGACAACCCCATGTTGTGGGACGGGCGTAAATCACCTTACCTGTACCGTGTCTTCGTGGAGCTGAAACGGGGCAAGGAAGTGTTGGACACCCTGTCGCAGTATGTCGGCCTGAGATCTTTCCGTGTGGACGCTGAAAAAGGTTTCATCCTGAACGGGAAGCCTTATAAGATAAAAGGAGTGAACCGCCATCAGGATCGTCCGGACAAGGGTTGGGCCATCTCTTCGGCCGACCACCGGGAGGACATGTCACTCATTAAAGAGATTGGTGCCAATGGTATCCGGCTAGCACATTATCCGCATTCGGACGAGTTTTACACTTTGTGTGACCGCGAGGGCATGTTGGTCTGGGCCGAGATTCCTTTGGTCGGCAAAGCCTTGGACACCCCGGAATTCACGGAGAACATGAAAACGGAATTGACGGAACTCGTCCGACAGAATTTCAACCACCCTTCCATTTTCTGTTGGAGCTTGTCGAACGAACTGTCCAAGGGCGATGTGAAAGGATTGATTTCGGAACTCAATGACGTGGCGCACCGCGAAGACCCGGGACGGCTGACCGTATTGGCCTCCAATGTGGAGGGGCGGCCGGAAAACACCGTGCCCGACCTTTTGGCGTTCAACACTTATCCCGGTTGGTATTGGGCGGAACCGTCGGAAATGAAACCCACTTTGGAGCGTTGGAACCGTAAGGGCGGTGGAAAGGGCATTGCCGTGAGCGAGTACGGGGCAGGAGCCAACGTGTGGCACCATTGGCAGACGGGAAAGAAGACACCGAAGGCCGATGGGGTGTTCCATCCCGAAGAATGGCAGGCCACGGTGCACGAACAGACTTACGATGCCATCAAGCGCTGCGGTTTCGCGTGGGGTTCTTTCGTCTGGAACATGTTCGATTTTGCCAGTGCGTCGCGCAACGAGGGTGATATGCCGGGGATGAATGACAAAGGTTTGGTCTCTTACGACCGTAAGATACGGAAGGATGCTTTCTACTTTTATCAGTCGGAATGGTCGGAAGAGCCGGTGGTACATATCACCAGCCGGAGGGACGTGGCCCGTCGGGATTCTTTGACAGATGTCAAAGTATATACGAATTGCGAAACCGTCCGCCTGAAAGTGAACGGGAAGGATTGCGGCAGTCCGGAGCGCGACGGAAGCGTTTGCATCTGGAGGAAGGTAGGTTTGAAGCACGGGGAGAACCAAGTGGAGGCTTTCGGGCATCGGGGTGGACAGGAGTTCTCAGACCGTTGCAAATGGGTGCTTTTTTGAATGGGATGAGGCTTCCGGTTGGTAAATGTTGTTTACGGCAGAAAGCCTGAAACCGTTGTGCTGAGATTTGAAAATCGTTCTCAGCACAACGGAAAATCGTTCTGCGCCAAATGATTTTTTATTTGGCGCAGAACGATTCTTCTGATATAAGTAATTGAAAATCAGTATTAATGTGGAAAATATTATATCTTCCTTGTTTTTTACATTTTATTCCATTAGAACCGTAAGGTTGTGAGTCAGTGCAGCAGGTCCTTGAAAGCATGGCCGAAAATCACGTAGCTTGTGTTGTCGGCGATGGTGCCTTCGTTCTGCCCCCAGAGGAATGGCCAATCGTCGTAATTCTCGAAATGGTCGGGTTGCCGGAACAGTACGCCGGGAGCCATGTTGCCTGGGATGAAGGAGAAATCTGCCCGGTTGTTGCCATAGAAGACGGCTTTGGGGCGAGTGGCTCCGACGGTGGCCACGAAAGAATAATTGTGGTAAGGGTGGCAACCGTAAAGCCAGTTGGCCACTTTGAAAGCATAGCTGTTGTCGATGATGTCGGGGAAGTATTTGTTGGCGAAGCAGGCCGAGATACCGAAATCGACAATTCCCCTGTTTCCGGCCCAGTTCCCCCGGCCGATGGGCACTCCGTAAGGATTCTCCTGGTCTTGGCTGTCGAGGTATTCTTTGTATTTCTTAACATAAGGTCGGAGCTTTTCTTTGTAAGACGCGTCCATGTAGGGGATGGCTTCCAAGGCCGTCATGATGTTGCGGTTGGAGTTGTGTTCCAGTGCCATCCAGATTCCTTGCGTGAAGTTATCCAAGTATTGTTTTTCGCCGGTAGAGGCGTATAATTGCAGGTTTATGGCCATGTCGCCGCCGACATTCTGCCTTTTGTCCTTTTGTGATCCTTCCGACATGAGTTCCGTGGCTTCTTTCAATAGTCTTTTGGATTGCTTCAAGGTTCTTTCCGACAAGTCGTCATTGTATCCTTTCAGGGCGCGGCTTGCGGCAGCAAACATGGTGGCCGCCCTGAAGTCCATGCGTGGGTTGCGGCTTGTGAAGGCCCACATGTCGTCCGGTGTGCCACTCGAATTCCCGTCAGCCGATTTTTCGTAGGGAGCCAGGCGGGGGTCGTAGTGCAATCCGTCGGTGATGCTTGCGGCATCTCCTAAATGGTGGTAGTTGTCCAACACGGAGTTGGAGAGTGTCTGCGACATGTGTCCGATGTTCTCGGCCTGTGCCAAGAGGTTCAACACCCCGTGCTCGATGTACTGGATGATGTCTGGTATGCTGTCCGGACGATGGAGGTCCACGTAGCGTTGCTGTTCGCTGACGAACGTTTCGTCACGCAACGGCTTGAAAAGTTCCCATGTCCTGACCAGGTTCTGGACGACGTTGATGTTGGCACCCGTTTCGATGTCAAAGTCACCGGCATCGAAGTACCCCCCTACGTTCAGTCCCGGAATCAGTTCTAATGCCTTATAGCGAGTGTCGGTGGTAGCTCCCTGCCAGTGCATGTCGAAATGGTCGGTGTGGGGCGGTGCCTGCAGGTATCCTTCTTTGAAAGGCTCGCCGTGCCAGACCCGGTAACCTTCGTTGACGGTCATGTGGTTCATGTGTATGGGAATCCATACATCGGTGGTAGCGTCCGTGATGTGGTCGTACACGTTTGGGCTTATGGTGAAGTTGTTGGTCTTTTCGTTGCCGTATTGGATGTAATAGATTCCCGGTTCCTGCACTTCGGAGAAGTCGAACTTGATGTAATTGTATTTGTAATAAGGCCCCCATACGGCAGTTTTCCCTTTGAATACTTCGGCTTCCGTCCCGTCTGCTTTCACTTGCCAGATGGATGCCTGGGGGATGACTTTGTCGTTCTTGTCCAATTCGATGACGGCCTCCTTGGGCTGTGAAGGCAAGTAGCCCACTTGGGAGAAACCGATGTTGGGCTTTCTTATCCATCCTTCGACGGCGTTCGGTTCCACTGTCCATGTCAGCACCTTTCCCGTCTTGCCGGCTGGCAGGATGCTACGGACCACGAACCAACCGTTCTGTGCCAACATGCGCCCGTCGTAGAGGTACAGGCAAGAGTCTGATGTGATTTTCACCATGCGTTCGGGGGTATCGGGTGCGAGTATCATGGTGTGGCCGGAAGATAGGGGCAAGGGTTCCACGAATTGGCCAGTCCCACGGTCGTCGTATGTCTTGTATCCCTTGAACTGCTTTACTTTCTCGGCATTGGGGCGGCAGACAGTGTTGCTCACTGCGTAGCGTGGGAAACGGTCGGGATGCCCGTCCATGAGATAAGCCTTGCCCCAATATTGAGACGGGAGGAACTCAAGGTTTAAGCCGGCATCGCCCTCCAGTTCGTGGGGTAGGGGTTTGTCCAGGTAGACGGATATCTCAACTGCTTTTCCTTTTCCCGTGACCACGACACGCGAATCGAAGTCGTAATCCTCGTAGCGCAGGCCTACTTCAATCAAATTGTCCTCTGCGTTTACTTTCCGTGATGTGGTAGTGGGCACCAAATCCCATTGTTCAGGAGTGTTGGAGAGCCTTATGGCACCGCCTTGTGCAGTGCGTACGCCGTGGTGGATGAGTTCGATGCCGGAGTTCTTTTCGTCGTTGAAGCCTCCGGTGAATTGGTTGCTGTAAACGAGGACATTGACACCTTGGGTCTCGAAGTACTCAAGTTCATTCAGCCTCAAATTCGGGCCACTCACGTGGCTGCAAGCCGTAATCCATAGCACATGGAATGCCAATAATGCTTTTCTCATTTTGTTTTTAGGTATTAAGGTGGATTTGTGTTTCTTTATAAAATAGCGGAAACATGCCACGCTATTTGGGATAAAGATAGTATTTAGAACAATCAATGCCTTGTTCTTATGAGAAGATTTATGCTTTTTTTATTCTTTCTGAAGGGAATTTCCGTTTGGAAAGGAGGATGCAAAAAAGTTCCACCCCGGAATGCTTGCTGCATTCCGGGGTGGAACATATTCATATCCGTTCGCTATAAGTGCGTGCAGGAGAGGGTTATTCCAACACCACCAGGTCCTTGCCTTCCATGACTGATTCGCCTGGCGTGACACAGATTTCCGAGACCCGTCCGGCACGGTCGGACGTGATGTTGTTTTCCATCTTCATGGCATCCAGGATAACCACCGTGTCGCCGCGCTTGATTTCGTCGCCCGGTTTCACCTTCACGTCTACTATCACACCCGGAAGCGGGGCTTTCACGCCGTACTTCTTGGGTTTGTCAATTACGGCGGGCACTCCGGCGGGTTTCACTACTACGGGATGATGTGCCGGCTTTTCCGGTTCCGGCATCTTCACCGTGTAGCTTTCGCCGTTCACCGTAACGGTGGCCACATAGTTCTCGATTCCTTCCACGGCCACTTCATAATCGTTGCCGTTGATGTTATATTTGTATGTCTTCATTTGCTATTGTTTGCTTTAAAATTTGTGCTCAGGCAACTGGCGTTGCGTACGAAGTTTGGAGTTCCACTCAGTATCTGCATTTCCCAAAGTCAGGATACCGCTTTCCGGCACATGCATCGTGTAGCCCTGGTATTCGTGCAAGGCCAGTGTGATGGCCGCGTACACTTCATTCTGTTTCTGTTCCATGACAATTTCGTTTTGAAAGGGATTACAGAGGAATATTGCCATGCTTCTTGGCCGGATTGGTCAAGCTCTTGGTTTTCAACTGGGCCAAGGCGCGGATGACACGGAAGCGTGTATTGCGCGGTTCGATGACATCGTCGATATAACCGTATTTGGCAGCCTGGTACGGGTTGGTGAAGAGCTTGTTGTATTCGGCTTCTTTTTCGGCCAGGAAAGCTTTCGGGTCCTCAGCTTCCTTCGCGCCTTTGGCATAAAGCACGGCTACGGCACCTTCTGCTCCCATCACGGCAATCTCGGCCGACGGCCAAGCGTAGTTCAAGTCGCCGCGCAACTGTTTGCAGCTCATGACGATGTGCGAACCGCCGTAGCTCTTGCGCAAGGTTACCGTCACTTTGGGTACGGTGGCTTCGCCGTAAGCATACAGCAGCTTGGCACCATGCAGGATGACGGCATTGTACTCTTGTCCCGTCCCCGGCAAGAAGCCCGGCACGTCTACCAACGTGACCAAAGGTATGTTGAAGGCATCGCAGAAACGTACGAAACGTGCGCCCTTGCGGCTAGCATTGCAGTCGAGCACGCCTGCATAGCAGTTCGGTTGGTTGGCCACGATACCCACGCTTTGGCCGTTGAAGCGGGCAAAGCCTACGATGATGTTGCGGGCATAGTCTTTTTGAACCTCGAAAAACTCGCCATTGTCCACGATAGCCCCGATAACTTCGTACATGTCGTATGCTTTGTTCGGGTTGTCCGGAATGATTTCGTTCAGCGCGTCTTCCATACGGTCGATAGGGTCTGTGCATTCCATGCGCGGAGCTTCCTCCATGTTGTTCTGCGGGATGTAGCTCAACAGCGTGCGGATGGTGGCCAAGCCCTCTTCTTCCGTCTGGGCTGTGAAATGCGTCACTCCGGACTTGGTGGAGTGCACGCTTGCGCCGCCCAAGTCTTCTTGCGACACGTCTTCGCCCGTCACAGTCTTCACCACTTTCGGACCGGTAAGGAACATGTAAGAAGTGCCCTCCATCATCAGCGTGAAGTCCGTCAGGGCGGGAGAATAGACCGCACCGCCGGCACAGGGGCCGAAGATACCCGAAATCTGAGGTATCACGCCCGAAGCCATGATGTTACGTTGGAATATCTCGGCAAATCCGCCCAAAGCGTTGATGCCTTCCTGGATACGTGCGCCGCCGGAATCGTTCAGGCCGATGCAGGGTGCGCCCATTTTCATGGCCTGGTCCATGACCTTGCAGATTTTTTCAGCCATCGTTTCCGACAGCGAACCGCCGTTGACGGTGAAGTCCTGTGCGAAAACATAAACCAGGCGGCCGTCTATCGTGCCGCTACCGGTCACCACACCGTCGCCCAAGTACTGTTTCTTTTCCATGCCGAAGTTCGTACAGCGGTGCAGTTTGAACATATCCATTTCCTCGAAGCTGCCCGGGTCGAGCAGCATGTCGATGCGTTCGCGAGCCGTGTACTTGCCTTTGGCATGCTGTTTTTCGATGGCTTTCTCGCCGCCTCCCATGCGTGCTTTGGCGCGCAATTCTACTAATTCCTTGATTTTTTCTGTTTGGACACTCATAATCTGTTTTATTTTCTGTTTCAAAAAGAAGGCTTTGAATTTCCCTATCCCTAAAAAAACAAGCCACCAACGGAAGACTTTCATAGAAAGCGGTTCCGCTGGTGGTATCAGGTTCAAGGACGAGCCTTTATATGAAGTTCAATGATTGGATTGAATTTCACTTGGAGTTGTGTTAATGTTCACAAAGTTCGGTCAATACGCCGCATGTCGTTTTCGGATGCAGAAATGCGATTTGCAGTTTTTCCGCTCCGAGACGCGGTGCCTTGTCAATCAGACGGATGCCTTTTTCCTCACATTCAGCCAAGGCGTTGGCCACACCGTCTTCCACACAGAAAGCCACATGATGCACGCCGCGTCCGCCTTTTTCCAGGAACTTGGCGATGGCGCTGTCCGGGCTTGTAGGTTCGAGGAGTTCGATTTTTACTTCGCCCACTTTCAGGAAGGCTGTCTTTACCTTTTGGTCGGCTACCTCTTCCACAGCGTAGCACTTCAGTCCCAATACGTTTTCATAATAAGGCAGTGCGGCTTCGATGCTTTCCACTGCGATACCCAAATGTTCGATATGTGATATCTTCATGACATATAAATTTTAGTTGTTTGCACGTTATTGTGCGTTTACTGACTTGCAAAAGTACGCATTTTGCGGTGAAACAGGAAATAAATTCATGTTTTTTTGGCAGTAGCCGTTCCGGTGGTTACAATTCAATCAGTATGCGTGCGTTGATTTGCCGTCCGGTCAGGTAGTTGGGCACGGCGTATTGTTGGTTGGTCACGTCCGTCACCCAATAGTATGAGCTTACGTTGCTGATGTCGAACAGGTTGAAGCAGTCCACGCCTAACCATACGTTGCGCAGATAGCGGATGAATTTCTTTTGGTTGCGCCCGTCTTCGTTGTCCAACAACCGGTAGCTCATTCCGATGTCCACGCGTTTGTAGGCCGGGGCGCGGAATACCATGCGTTCCAATCCCGTGTGGGGAGGACCGAAAGGAAGTCCGTCGGCAATGCTGGCTTTCAGTGTCATCTTCCATCGCGTCGTACCGGGGAAGAAGTCGCTGAAAAAGAAGTTCAGGTTGTAACGTTGGTCGGTGGCTTGCGGGAAACTCTTACCGTCTACTTTCTGCTGGGCTTTCATCAGGCTGAAGCTGATCCAGGAGTCCGTACCCTCTACAAACTCCCCGAAGATTTTGAAGTCGATGCCTGTGGTGTATCCCGAGGCGATGTTACCTCCGTAGTATACGATTTTCACGTTGTCTACATTGTAGGGAATCAGGTTGCTCAAGGCTTTGTAATAGACTTCCGTGGTGAATTTGAACGGACGGTTCATGAGCTTGAATTTGTAGTCGCCACCCAATACGACTTGGAACGAACGCTGTGACTTGATGTTCCGGTTCAGGTGTACTTTGGTGGAGACTCCGGTTGTCACGGTGTCTCGTAGCTCCTTGTAGAAAGGAGCCTGATAATACAGTCCCGTGGCAATGCGGAATGTGAAATCTTCGTTGAAAGAAGGGATGATGCCGAGCGAAACACGCGGACTGAACAGCCATTCCTTGTTCCAGCTCCAATAGCTTAACCGTGCCCCGTAATTGAGGGAAAAGATGCCGTGGCTGTTGGTGAACCGCCAAGTGTCCTGTCCGAAAAGTTCGAGGCGGTCGCTGCTGATGCGGTTGGAAGACTTCAGGTTATAAATCAGGTCCAGACGGTTGCCCGTGTGGGGGATGGAATATCCGGCAGAGTCGCGCATTTCCCATTCGCGTGAGTTCTCTTCGATGATTTCGTGCTTCCATGTGAGTCCGGCCTGTATGTCGTGCCCTTTCGGTTTGTGAGAGAACAGGAGTTTCAGGCTCTTCATGTTGGCATCCAAGTAGTTGCGGGCATGCTCCATGTAGGTGCCTACGCCTAATTGTTCGGTCGTGTTGGTCTCGTCGAGCCAGTATTGCCCTTGGATGTCGTATGTTTCCCTTTCCTTGGTGGCGAATGCCGAAGCCAAAAGGGAAAGCTTTGTGCGGTCGGTAAAGCTATGCGACAGGCTCAGTGTGCCGAATAGTGTACGGAAGAGGTCTTCTTCCTTTCCGTCAAAATATACGCGAAACGACTTGACATCCTGCATTGTGCCGAAATTGGTCTGTCGGTTCGTCGGCAGGAAGTCATATTGGTTTTGGGAGATGTTCCCGATGAAGTCCAGGCTCCATTTCCGGTTGGGCGACCAACTGATATAGGTCTGGTAGTCGAGGAAACGCGGGTTGTATTCTCCTTTGGTTTCCAACGACCCCAACATATATTGGTTAGTCTTGTAACGCACGCCGTGTGTCATACTGAAGTTCTTTTTGGCGTAACCTACATAGAGGCCGGCCCCTAAAAGGCTGGCCGAAACTGAAGTCTCGAATTTCTTGGGCTTCTTATAGGTGATGTCCAAAACAGACGACATCTTATCCCCGTATTTGGCATCGAAACCTCCGGCCGAGAAGTTGATGTTTTCCACCATGTCACTGTTGATGACGCTCAGTCCTTCCTGTTGTCCGGAACTGATAAGTAAGGGGCGGTATACTTCCACTCCATTGATATATACACTGTTTTCATCGAAACTCCCGCCTCTTACGTTGTATTGCGAACTCAACTCATTGTGTGTGCTGACTCCCGCTTGTGTGGCCACCAGTTCCTCTACGGCATTTCCGGTGGTGGAGGGCAGCCGTTTCAGGTTTTCGGCATTCAAGTGTTGGGTGGAATTCATTTGTCGCCGTACTTCCTTTACCGTTACTTCACCCATGTCGATACTTTGGGTTTGCATGGTGATGTTGAGCCGTAAACTACCTTTGGGACGGACCAGTGTCTTTTTCTTGGTTACGTAACCTATCATGCTGAACGACACGGTCACGGTGTCGGCAGTAGAGAATTCCAGTTGGTAACGTCCTTGCAGGTCTGTGGTAGTACCTGCCGCCTGGCCGGCCACTTTTACTACGGCAAAAAGTACCGGGTTTTGTTCATCGTCGATGACCCTTCCCGACAGTTTTACTTTGTCTTGGGCGGCCACTTGCAAGGCCATAAGGGTCAGCAGGAAAAGGCAGGATATGGATTTGAAAAGTCTTGTCTTCACTTCGTTGTCTGTCTACTTACACTTTTTAAATAACGCAAAAATACGCTTTTTTGTATAAAGAACCGTCGATTTATTTGGTGAAACTGTCGATTCCGTCTGGATTTCTTTTCTCCGTAATAGGGAAATCATGTATCTTTGCGCAGTGACATGATAATAAATATAGGATAAGGAAATGGAAAAGTTTAGCGAGCTGATTCGCATCCGTCGTAGCATGCGGAAGTTTACGGAAGAAGAGTTGACCCAAGACGAGGTGGTGGCATTGTTGCGTGCGGCGTTGATATCCCCTTCTTCCAAGGGAGTGCGTCCTTGGGAGTTCGTGGTTGTGGACAATAAGGATTTGTTGCAGCAACTGGCGCATTGCAAGGAGCACGGAGCCGAGTTGATAGAAGGTGCTCCCTTGGCGGTGGTCATCTTGGCCGATCCGACGCAGAGCGACGTGTGGGTGGAAGACGCTTCGGTGGCTACGACCATGATGCTGTTGCAGGCTGAAGATTTGGGTCTGGGTGCTTGTTGGGTACAGATCCGGAACCGTACAATGGCGGATGGAAAACCTGCGGAGGAGATGGTGCGGGCCATTTTGCATGTCCCGGAGCATTTAAGGGTGCTTTCCATCGTGGCTGTGGGCCATAAGGGAATGGAACGCAAACCGTTTAATGAAGACCGGTTGCAGTGGGAAAAAGTGCATATCAATACCTTTGACGCGCCGGAAGAATGAAAATTGTCTGGATTGGTGCCGGAAATTTGGCTACGCGGTTGGGACTGGCTCTGCACGGTGCAGGCCATGAAACGTTGCAGGTCTTCAGCCGTACGATGGCTTCCGCTGAAGCTTTGGCCGTACGTTTGGGATGTCCGGCGACGGATGACCTTGATGCCGTGGTGCCGGGTGCGGATGTGTATATCTTCTCCGTGAAAGATGGAGTGTTAGAGGGCTTGGTGTCCCGTATCGCTCCCCGGATAGGAGATGCCTTGTGCCTGCATACGGCCGGGAGCATGCCGATGGATGTTTTCCGTGGACATGTCCGGCGTTATGGCGTGTTATATCCCATGCAGACGTTTTCTAAAGATTGCCCGGTGGATTTCAAGGAGATTCCGGTTTTTGTGGAAGCATCCGCCCCCGACTCGCTTGCACAGACGGAACAGTTGGCGCGTTCTGTTTCGGACAGGGTGGAGGAGATGAGTACGGAAAGACGCCGCTGTCTCCATTTGGCGGCAGTATTTGCTTGCAATTTTGTGAATCATTGTTACGCTTTGGCTGCGGACTTGTTGGGTCGGGACGACATGCCGTTCGATGTAATGTGGCCTTTGATAGACGAGACGGCGCGGAAGGTACATCGTCTTCCGCCCGTGGAGGCGCAAACGGGGCCGGCCGTGCGCTATGACCGGAATGTGATAGAACGTCAATGTTCCATGCTCGATGGAGAGCCTGAATGGAAAGCAATCTATGAAATGATGAGCCGGAGCATCCATGCTCTGGCCTTGAGGAATGAAGCGGAAAGGAAGGAAATAAATGATTAATTACGAATTAAAAAAGATAAAGGCGTTGGTTTTCGACGTGGACGGCGTGCTGAGTGCCGAGACCATCACCTTGCATCCCGGAGGGGAGCCGATGCGTTCGGTCAATATCAAAGACGGGTATGCCTTGCAGTTGGCTGTCAAGTCGGGCTTGCATGTGGCCATTATCACCGGCGGGCGTACCGAATCGGTGCGTAAACGGTATGAGGGACTGGGCATTCCGGACGTGCATTTGGGATGTGCCGTGAAGATAAAGACGTACGAAGCCTTTTTGGAACGTTATGGATTGCGGGACGAGGAAGTGCTTTACATGGGTGATGATATCCCCGATTATGAAGTCATGCAGCGTTGCGGCTGTCCTTGTGCGCCGGCCGACGCAGCTCCGGAAATCAAGGCTTTGGCGGTTTATATCTCCCATTTGAAAGGAGGATATGGATGCGGGCGCGACGTGATAGAACAGGTATTGAAGGCGCAAGGATTATGGCTGAAGGATGAAAAGGCTTTTGGTTGGTAGTAAAACAATGGAGAATATGTTGGAGAACTTGAAGAAATACCGTCTGGTCTTGGCCAGCAATTCCCCGCGCCGTAAAGAGCTTTTGGCGGGGTTGGATGTGGATTATGAAGTGAGAGTGTTGCCAGGCATCGACGAGTCTTATCCGGACGGGTTGTCGGGGGAAGAAATCCCGCAGTACATTTCCCGCAAGAAAGCGGAAGCGTATGAAGCTATTATGCAGCCGGACGAGTTGATTATCACGGCTGACACGATAGTCTGGACGGACGGGAAGGTTTTGGGCAAGCCGAAAGACGAGGCCGAAGCCAAGGACATGTTGCGCCGCCTGTCTGGACGTACGCACCAAGTGATAACCGGAGTGACACTGGTGACTGCCGGTAAGAAAAAGACTTTTGCGACGGTCAGTGAAGTGACTTTCGACGAGTTGTCGGATGAAGAAATAGCGTATTATGTGGCGCACTACCGTCCGATGGATAAAGCCGGGGCATACGGCATTCAGGAGTGGATAGGCTATGTGGGAGTATCTTCCCTCAGCGGTTCTTATTTTAATGTCATGGGGCTGCCGGTGCAGCGTTTATATAAGGAATTAAAAACATTATAAAGATAAAGAGACGAATGGAAATGAAATCTTTGATGCGTCTGGCATGCTTGGGTGCGGTGGCCATGGCCTTTGTTGCTTGTGAAGAAGACAAGCATATTTGTACTTTGCCGTCATTTGCCGGTTTCCGTATTGAGCCTACGGTTTGGAATGCAGGGGACTCGGTCACGATTACTGCAGTACAGCAAAGTTTGGGAGATTTGTTGTATAAGGCTGAATACCATTGGAGTGTGGAATGTACGGATACGACTTTCACTAAAGATTATAATGTGGTGTATGACGCAGATAAATCCGACCCATACATCGGTATCCGGCTTCCGGACGATTTTCGCAGCAGGATGGCCAAAATAAATTTCAGCGTCCAGTATAGTTATTCAGCTACGGCTCCACAATCGGCACCGAGTGGCTCCAATAGCGGACAATCAGGCATTTACGGTAGTATTACGACTACGGCTGCCAGTCAACTTTATGGTACGGGGCGTGGCTCATACACTCTTTCTTGGTGACAGCCCGGTGGAGAGGATTTGATTTTAGATAGCGATGGAAAGGATTTTATTCGTTTGCCTCGGAAATATCTGCCGGTCTCCGGCTGCCGAAGAAGTCATGCGGAAGTTGGTGAGTGATGCCGGTTTGGAGCATGAGTTCTTCTTGGATTCCGCCGGTTTGATAGACTATCATGAAGGGGAACCCGCCGATGCCCGTATGCGGGCACACGCTGCGCGCCGAGGGTATCATATCACCCATCTCTCGCGCCCGGTGCGGTATGATGATTTCTTTGATTTCGATTGGATTGTAGGAATGGACGACCGTAACATCAGTAAGTTGAAGTCTTTGGCACCCGGATTGGAAGAAGAAAGGAAAGTCGTGCGCATGACGGACTATTGTCGGCTGAAAGTAGTAGACCATGTGCCCGACCCTTACTATGGAGGCGACAGCGGATTCGAGAATGTGCTCGACATACTGGAAGATGCCTGTGCCGGTTTGTTGGATACGTTGCGTGGTGCCCGTTAGCGGGTATGCAACGTGTCCCACATCCGTTTGTAATCTTCGGCCAGTCCTCCTTCTCCTGTTTCTTTGTATAGGGAAGGTAGGTCATGGCCGGTTTTTTTCATAACCTCTACCACTTTGTCGAACGATACTTGGTGTGCCCCGTCAGTCAGCATGGCATACGAATTGGCATCCATGGCACGGGCGGCAGCGTAAGCATTGCGTTCGATGCAGGGGATTTGCACCAAACCGCAAACGGGGTCGCAGGTCAGTCCCAAATGGTGTTCCAATCCCATTTCGGCTGCATATTCGATTTGTGCCGGTGTGCCTCCGAACAACAGGGCTGCGGCCGCAGCCGCCATGGCACAAGCTACGCCCACTTCGCCCTGACATCCTACTTCGGCACCCGATATGGAAGCATTGTTTTTTACGATGTTGCCAAACAGGCCGGCCGTGGCCAAAGCCTTGAGGATACGTTGGTCGCTGATGTGCCGAGATACGGAGAGGTGGTATAACACAGACGGCAGCACTCCGCACGAGCCGCAGGTGGGGGCTGTGACTATTTTTCCGCCTCCGGCATTCTCTTCGCTCACGGCAAGGGCGTATGCGAAAAGCAGTCCGCGGGTACGCATGGAATGTTGGTAGCCGTCGGCACGGACATAATAAGACGTAGCCTTCCTTCTCAATCCCAATGGGCCGGGCAACACGCCTTCGTGTTCCAGTCCGTTCCGTACGGCCTGTTGCATGGTGTTCCACACTTCTTCCAGATAATCCCAGATGTCTTTTCCCTCGCATTCCTCCACGTATTCCCAATAACTTTTTCCGCTGTGCATGCACCAGGCCAGGATTTCTGTGGCAGAGTTCATCGGGTATATTTCTTCAAACGTCAGGTTTTGTTTTCCCTCTTCACCCAGTGCTCCTCCACCGATGCTGAACACGGTCCAATCTTCCGTGATGTGCCCTTCTGGGTCGAATCCTTGGAACTTCATACCGTTCGGATGGTAGGGAAGGAAAGTTTTCGGCTTCCAGGTGATAGTAGTCCGTGGTTCGTCCAATACGTCGAGAATCGCTTTGTCCGTCATGTGTCCTTTTCCCGTAGCGGCCAGACTGCCGTAAAGGGTTACTTCGAAACGTATGGCCTTCGAGTTACGTTCCAAAAAGAGGGTGGCGGCTTTGCGCGGAGCCATGGTATGACTGCTCGACGGTCCGTAGCCGATACGGTATAGTTCTTTCAGAGTTATCATTGTAAGCGTTGTTTTTGTCTGCAAAGGTAGGGGAAAATCCCATATTATTTATTACTTTTGCCTGTATTTTAAAATGAAATGGATATGTTGACAGCTACGCGTAGGGAATGGAACGAATTATATGTGTTTTTCAACTTGTTGGCTCAGGGGGAGGTAGTCTTGGGTAACGAGGAGGGGCTACCTTCCGGCCGTGTGTTGCCTATTTTTCGGGTGACGCGGCAGGAGCATGACGGAGAGCGTCGTTATACGATGGAAGAGACCGACATCCATGTAGAAGGGGAACAGATGGACGAACGTTTTCCGCGTGAAGACTTCGGCACAGTGGCATCCATGATTCTCGATGCGCTGAAACGGGATCGGAACGAAGAGGTGGAGGCACCCGAAGGGGTAGAAGGTTTCCTCGACGCACTGAAGATTTATGATATGGAAGCCCGGACAGACGACCGTACCGATTTCTACATTACTTTTCATGATGACAGTTTCCCGCCCGTGGGATTCCGCATCTATTCCCGTCTTTGCGCCATGATGCCCTTGTTGGACGGTGGGCGGACGGCCAATCTGAAATTCGAGCAGGGAGGCATTCGTTTTTCCCAACCGGCGGTCAACAAAATCAATTATACGGAAGACCCGGACAATCCGAACGAGGTGGCGCGCCGTATGCTTTACATCGAGAGCATGGGCGGTGTGTTGAAATATAATGACGTGGCCGATAAAGTGTTCCGCAGTAACCTTTGCTTGATAGACCTCAACTTCTCCCGTGTGTTGGCCGAGATGGTGCGTTTGATGCATTTGGACAACATAAGCCGGGTGGACGAACTGACGGCACTTATAGAAGACCGGAACCCGCTGAAAATAAAGGAGGAATTGATCCGCAAGCACGGGTATTATCGTCATAAGATGAAAGAGTTCCTTTTGGCCGTGGCTTTGGGCTTGCGTCCGGCCAAGCAGTATGACGGTACGGATTCGGCTGTGGCGGGATTCGTGATGGTGGATGCGGAGGGACGTATGGTGGCCTATCGTAAGACGGAGCGTCAGGTCTTTGCCGATTTCCTGTTCACGCATACCCGTTTGGAGAAAGGGCATCCGGAAAAGGACAAGTACGGTTATTTGGAGCGTGAAAACCGTGCCTACTATTTGAAGTTGAACCTAAAGATAGGTTTTGTGAAGAAATGAAGATCAATCATGTGGCTATGTATGTGAGGGATTTGGAGGCGGTAAAGGATTTCTTTGTGCGTTTTTTCGATGCCGTTTCTAATGAAATGTACCATAATCCCCGGACAGGCTTGAAGAGTTATTTCCTTTCTTTCGAGGATGGAGCCAGGTTAGAAATCATGTCTCGTCCGGATATGACGGAGGGGACAAAAGAACTTTGCCAGATTGGATATATCCATTTGGCATTCAGTGTAGGGAGTAAGGCACAAGTGGATAGGTTGACTTCCTCTCTGCAGGTTCAAGGATATGCCGTGTTAAGTGGGCCGCGTTTTACAGGCGATGGTTTTTATGAGAGTTGCGTGTTAGGACCGGAAGGTAATCAGATAGAGATTACGGAGTGATGCGATGTTCTCCGGATACCTTTTTAAAGGTCAGAATTCCCAATGAGTTCGAGAATCTGTATACCCTTTCCTTGGTTTTTGCAAAAACTCTGGGGTGGGAGTTGCGCCTAACTTCCATGCCTTCCATTGGGCTTTGTTCCTTTTTTAGTTCTTGAAATCGTTTTTGAAGTGAGTGACATTCTCTAATTTTTGGGGAATGCCGGACAAATCGTACTGGTCAATCTTCCGTCCTCCGATATGCAGTTGCTTTATCGTCAGTTCTTCGATGTCAGAGAAGATGGCAGAAGGTTCCGTTATGGGTTTTGCGAAATAAAGATTCTGCAACACCACTTTACGTATTGATGTGTGGTTGTCTTTAGAGGCCGGGATTAAAGCCCATGCCTTTGAAGCCGTCCAGAAAGAGCAGTTCTTGATTACCAGTTCGCCTTTCGCCGGCAAATCGGTTTTGTCGTAGAATTGGATTCTGATGTTTCCGCCCGCTTTTCTTCCTGCGATGGAATGGAAATTATCAAAGTAATAACCTTTTATGTTTTTTTCGCTTGAATTGTTCTGAGGTTTGCCAACCAGGACGTTTCCTCCGATACGTATGCAATGGGCTGTGCGTGTCCATCCGATGGCATTGTGGACACGGATATTTTCCGATCCGCCGTCGCGGCTCCATTTCATCCGGTCTTTGTTGTAAACACCTGCTGCAGCAAACGTGTGGCGTATTTCTGCCGGATTCTCGTTTGTGTTCACGAGATTGACGGAAGGGGTTTCCCGATAGGTACGTATTGGGAATTCGTTCGAGGGGTTATAATGGCCGGTTGCGAATGTATCGTCATTTCCCAACGTAATGGAACCGTTGACCGTGATGTTCTTTCCGCTTGACAGGTTGAGTCCGTCTATCCACCCGTGGTTATAAGGCGACAATCCTTTGATGTTGTTCAGCTCGATGTCCGTGGCATCATGTGTTTCCCAATTCCATTGTTGGCTGTCACGTATATATGTATCATTAAATGTGATATGGTTTGATTTCTTTATGACTGCACCTCCTTGGTGGGGAGTGTTCCGTGCATCTTTCCTGTCCATGGCGAAAGTAAAGCAGCCTTGCCCGTCGTGCATGCCACGGCCGGAAATGGTCACATAAGAGGAATTGGCGATGTAAATGGCAGGCTCATTAGATTCCCGGCATTCTTTCAAACGGTTGATCATAAGCGCATTTTCATCAGTGTAAACGAAAAGGGGTTTTCCTCCGTTTTTACGGTCGCCGTTCCAGTTGATGATGCGCAGTCCTGACCATAGGTAAGTTCCGGCCGGAATGTATAGCGTGTTGAGTTCCGGTGTGTTCTTGATTACTTCCAATGCCGCTTGCAGGGCATCCGAAACGTCATTCCGGCTTCTTTTTCTCATATTCGGAAACGCGACAATCCGGTCTGTATAGGGGACGAACACCCCCTTTTCGTAATTCCACGTGAACATTCTCCCGTCATTCAGGCTAGCGTCCGTGATGCTTCCCGCAGGCCGGCATACTTGTCCGGATGTCTCCGTAATAGGGTTTTCCTTTAAATAGTTCTCTGCGAACTTCTTAAAATCAAGAACGTTGGGAGCTGTCGGCAAAGGGTGTTCGGTCAAGTCTTCCAAAGGATCGTTTATCAACGTAAGTTGCGGATTGGAAGTAGAAGCGTCCTGTGGGTCATTACCGTTGATGATGACTATGGCGTAGGGTAGTTCTTTGGCCATTTCGAATGTGACACTCCTTTTGTCAGGGCTGATTTTCAGCTTTTCTTGCGGGTAGAAGCGTACGGGGTGGATGGTTACGCTGTTGATTTCATTGTCTCCTTTCACATTGACTTCGATTTCGGGAGTCTGGCTGTTTGAGGCGAAACGGGCGACATCCATGTTGTGTCCTTGATTGCCAAAACCAGTATTGTCATAGCGGATTGCAGCAACTTTGATATCTGCCACTTTTACATTAAAGCGTGCAGATACTACATCGTTTCTTACATGCGAAGGATAAGCTTCCCCGCCAGGGCCTGTTTCTGGAATGAGAAACGGTGCGTATGGGTGAACCGTTATGTTTTTGGGCTTTGCACAGATGGTTTGCCCTGTGAGTATGAATACAAACATCATCCACATGATGCTTACCGTTTTCTTTCTAATCATGACTTTCTTCATATTTTTAAATATCTGTTATTCACTGACTCTTTCATGTTTCCGCTGCAAAGGTATGGACTTATTTTGGAAGTGTATGGGACATTTTTTTCCAAATGATGGGACAAATCAACGTGAGTATGTATTATCTGTTTCCGATTTCCACACAACGGGTTTTCCGTCGGTTGTAATGCCTTCGGCCTCCACGGCTATCACCGTCTTTTTACTATTATTATATAGTCGGATGACGGCTTCTCCCTTATTGTTGAATTTCACCTTGGGTGTCCAGTAAAGCGTGCGTCGGTAGTCTTTGGTATCGAGCATCGGCTTCTTGCTGTAATCGGGACTGTAGAACTCCGTACAGACGGAGTATCCTTTTGTGGCATACCGTCTGTCCCGGTAGGTGGGACGTACCCCGTCGTTGGGCAGAAGCCGGTAGTCTATGACCACCTCCGGTTGGTTGGCCTGGCTGTATTTCCAGCTTCCTTGTTCTCGTGGGACGTAATCGGTATAGATGTACAGCTTGTCCAGATGGCGGAGGCGGTGGTACTTTTTCATTTGTGCGTTGGACATGGACATGCCCGCTTCGGACTCCCTCTTTTGTTCAGGCATAAAATCTAATATCTTTCCATCGTATTGTTCTTGCAGATAGAAATGCCTGTCCATGCCCATGTCTCCGAAAAATGCCGTGGCCACTTGCCTCGAGAATGTCCTCCAGTCGTGCATGCCGCAGTTCAGCCCGTAGTCGGCTGCAAGGTTGAAGGCTTCGTAAGCATCCACGACCAAGGCCGGCTTGCTGTGGTCTAATCTTCTCAATCCTCCCCGTTTGCTCCTTACGGTGACAGTATTCAGTTTCCGTTCGGTGAAGCTTTCCCGGCTTGCGGAATCCTGCAAGGTAAATTTTTCCTCGAAAGCAGCATCCTGATAGTAACTGTATGGTTTGGGAAACACAGGAAAGAATGGGTCGAGTTTGACGTAGAACTCCGGGTAGGCTTGTTCGTCCATGAATCCTTTCCTTTTTATTCTTCTTTTATATTTCTCGCTTTTTGTACTGTCCGAAGCGCTTAGGAATAAGACGTAGTTGTCGTTGACGACAGCCGAAGGCATGTAGAACTTTCCGTTTTGTGTGGTTTGGGATACATCCACGATGTCGCGGTCTTGTATGAACGAGGCGGACACGTTCACCTCCTTTTTCATCTTTTTAATGAGCGGGCCATAGAGGTCTTGTAGGGTCAGGACTTTGGCGAGGGCGGGGTCTATCCCCCCTTTTTTACTATAGTCTTGTGCCGTGGTATAAATTGCTGCCGTGTTAGCTATGGCGGGTATGTACACAGGTTCACCGTAGTTCGTTTCCTCCAAGAGCGAATTGGTTTGGTGCACGCTTCCGCTGAGTGTCTGAATCTTCTCCGGCAGGAACTCGAACTGCGTTTTTTCCGCTCCGGCCATCATTTTCCAGTCATGCCTTCTCCATCCCTGTACCATCATGAGCAGGTCGAGTGCTTGCCGATGCAGGCTGTCGTCTGCCTCGAAATACCATCCGGGGTTTTCCACGAACCCTTTAATCTCGCTAGCCAACAGCATTTCGGTGAGCATCGTGCCGTTGTCGTAAGTCGTTTCGTCCGTGGCATAGTCTCGTACGGTGAGGGAAACGTCTGCGTCATGGTGCCGGAGTAACTTCATCCTCAGTTCGATAGGTTCGAACGGGGCATATTCCTGTTTTATGCCTTCTACGTTGATGAGCGGTTGGTCATAGTCGTGATGATTCACGAAAAAGAGGCGGTCGGCATAAATCCGTCCTTCTGCGTTAAAGAGCGTGATTTGGTTCACACCCGTGGGGAGCGAAGCCCAATATATGTCTATGGTGTCCTTTCCCGTGGCGTTGGGCGGGAGTTTCCTGACGGCCTTGCTTACGCCATTGCATTGTATCTGTATCCCCAATTCCTCCTTGTTTTCGGTGGCTCCTTGTATAATCATCCTCAGTACGCTGTCTTTCCTTTCCACATGCAAGGCGTATCCTTCCTTTTCCACTTTCGGTAACTTCACTTCATAGTCGTAACCTTGGTAATGCAGTCTGGCTTTGTATTCTTCGTTCGGTTTCATGTCTGTTAGGGTGAACACGCCCCGCCCTCGGTTCAATGTCCGTGTCCGGGTGATTTCCTTTCCACGGGAATCCATGATGGAGAGTTCGGCTTCCAAATGCTTTCCTTCCTCGTCGTTGATTTCAAAGGCTACCCTCCCGTTTGTCCCTGCAATCAGGTGTCCTCCTTCGGGATAGAACCGCAGGTCTATTTCGGGCTTTCCCTTTCGTGCCTTGTAGTACCTTCTCATGGGGCGCACAGTCATGTCCTTGGTATAATGTCCGTCTTCCTTGGGCTTGTCGAACACGGGGAACACGCGGGAATACAGTTTGTCATAGTCCCGGAAGAAGTCCTTGGCCATCTGTTCGTTGTAGAACATGTCCTCGGTGTATTTTGAATGCGGGTGCTCGTATCGTCCGAAGTTGAGCATCCACCGGGTGTATGCCCTCAGCTCATAGTATCCTGCATAGAGCGAGTCTGTCAGGGTAAATGCCCCGTGTGCTGTTCCGTCCTCCATCTTCAGCTGTTGCCGTTCCACGAGGTATCCGTCCGGCGTGAGGAGTTCCACGTACATGATTTTGCTCAGGTCGGTGAGCCACCCCTTGTCGCTCCGTGTGACGTATGCTTTATACCAGACGGTATCTCCCACGAAGTAACAGGTGTTGTCGATATGGAGGTGCACTTTTTCCTGCGGTAGGCCGGTTCCGAAGCGTTCCACGCGGGCGGCGAGGGTGCTAATTGTATTTAATGTTTGTGTATATCCTATATTACATAAGAGTGAGATTGGCAAAATTAATAAAGATCTGATATGCATTTTGTGTATTAGTTTAATGAAAGCGAGAATATCCCATAGTGGGATAACTCGCTTGGTGATGAACATTTGTGAAATAGGCTTTAAAATAACCACGGTGGTATGATCGTAGTGAATGTTTTTTTGTCTGTACAAATCTCCTGATTAAATCTGCAATCAGCAGACAATGTAAATGTTACGGTATGATATCCATTATATTCCATGCCTGATACATTCACTTGTTCATTGAAGAGTGGTGGGTTAAATGGGGCATCTTTGAATGAACTTTTATAAGTGTAAATCGGCTTTACCCAACTCGTGTCACTCTCTATGGTGAGAGAAACATAATAAGAAGCATCAACTTGTTCTGCACCTGATACACCAGGGTAGAACTGAAAGAACGTAACGAAATAGTAAATTTCATTATATGTTGGCCCACTTCTTGCCAAACTCTTCTTCACGGCCTTTTTGCTCCATTCCATTTGTTCTTCGATTTCCTCGTCTTGCGAGCAACTCCAGAGAACCATTGCGCCAAGCACGGCTACCATGCAGGTCGCTTTTATAAATACGTTTCTTTTCATTTTCTTGAATTTTAGAATTTATAATTCTTTTTGTTCGTTGTGCAGTCGGTCTCGTCCCGGGGCCGGGTCTGCTTGTTGTCGTTGGATTATTGCATGGGTTCAAGTGTTAAAGTTAATAATATTGTTCATTATCTCCATATTTGTCTCTCGTTTTCATACGTGAATATTCGTTCTTCCGTACCTTTATCATGGTTGTGTAGCCAAAATAAAGCATGGAGTGGGGCATTGGAAAAGGCCAATTCCGATTCGAAATTACCTTTTTGTTTTCCCAATGAAAACCAACCGTTATGATTCCAATAGAATAGTTCATAAGTTTCTCCCTCACGGATAAAGTTGTCATCATTGCGAGGGAGGAATATTATACGAGAGAGGTTAATCGGGTGGGAGTATTCCCATCCATACCAAATGTTTTCTGCGTTTTCTGCTTCATAATAAGTAAGGACATCCCCGTCTGCCAAGGTTTTCATGTCATGTTCCGGTAATGAGAGACTGTTGCCCATGAAATGGATAGGATGCAGCGTATCCCCTTTTTCATCGAAAGTATATAATTCAGCCATGTTTCCTCTTGAACCATTAGGAGGTAAATAGCGAAAATATTTATATTTGCCTTTTTCTTGTGGCCTGATGTCTTGAAAACAGTTGTCGTTCAAACGGGGAATGATATATAGTGTAACCGAATCACTGAAATCTTTCCGGTTAGCTACTTGGAACTTTCCTCCGGCTATGTCTCGGAGAAAGTTGTTGGCTTTTATATCCCTGTATTTTCTTTTAACTTTTATCGTGTTGGTTTTCGCGGTATCCGGCTTTAATATTTCTTTTTCCCCTTGTGCGTTTATAAGAAAAGCATCTCCGGCCGGGATGATTTTGTCTTCCATGTAATATACTGGCAGGTAAACAATATCCCGTCCCATGTCGGTAAATAATGCTTTCCCTCTTGAAATCTTAGCCCAATGCACGATTTTCCACGTTTGGTTGTCGAATACGGCCAAATAAGCGTAACCACTGCTTGGGTTCGTTTCCATAGGGTACAGGTCGACTTCTACGTCTGAAGTTTCGATGTACTGATTTGTCACATCAATAAGATAAGGGGTATTGAATATACGAGGTAGAGATTCTTTGCCTTTATTTTGCATGAACAGGGAATTGGTCTGTATCTCGAAAGTTTCCCTGAAAACTTTTGGGAGGCGGTCTTCTTTGCGTTTCATGAAATGGCATCCTACGGGTTGTCCCATTTCAAAAGGAATAGCTGTTTCATTATTAATAAAAAACACGCACCATTCATGCCCCATGGCGCGATTTCCCCATTGCGGAGTGAAATCGACAGTGGCAGGAATACCTTGTGCGCGGAATGAGGCAACGTTCAGATGGGCGTATTCCCGGCATATAGCCGCTTTGATATGTTTGAGCTGTCCGAGAGGAAAGTCTGGCAATTCCCTGTTTGCATAATAAATCCAAGGTTGCGTCCCGAGGAATGTGGCGTGGGCTATTCCATAGACGAAATTAGTATTGAAAGTGTTCCGCTCATAATCTTCTTCCTCTTCTTGGGGCAAAGGGTATTTCCCCCTCCACAAGCTCAACCCTTCATGCCCTATCCGGTAAGGCAGGACATAACGCAGGAACATGTCGAAACTGTATTGCCGGTTCCAGTTCCGGTTCCACACGGCAAAAGCGCTGTCTATATGCGCTATCAGGAAATCGGCTTTGATATGTTCAATGTCGAAGAGGGGGACGGACATGCAACTGTCCAAACCCGTCCCTACTTGTGCTAGGATGGAATCGTACTGGCGGTTCCAATAGGCCCGGTCGCCTTTCCCGTGGCGGAATATGCTGTCCATGGCATGGTAGTATTCTTCCACGGCTTCGCCGCCGAAACCATAATGGGCATCCATGTTCTCAATCAAGAAACGGGCGGCCTGAAGTTTTAGTGGGGCGTTCTGGTAATGTCGCAGGACGGCTTCCAGTTCCTTACGGTTGTTTCCGGCCTGTGACAGGGAACGGTCAAGTCCGGATTCTTTGCAGGAGCTTGCAATCCCTGTAGTCATACATAGAAGAATGAAAAAATGCAATAGCTTCTTCATCATTTTTTGTGAAATTCATGTTCCTTTGGGCAAAGAAAGGAAATATTTAGAAGAATGAATGGGATGATTCGTAACCAATCATGGGTCATTTTGAAACATCAGTTTGTTTTTGGGCTTGATTTCCTTCTTTATCCTTTCAACGTCGTATGAGGAGATTTTTACTTTTTTTTGTTGTATGAATTGTGCAATGGAGTCGGCACGGATGGTGTCCCCGATGTTCCGGTAGGCATAATATAAGCCTTCCAACGGAGCAAACCTTACGGGGCACATGTAAGCCGCTTGTCGGTAGTGGCAGACGGCTTCCTCATCCTTTCGGAGTTCCCGGCAAATGTCTCCGGTTAGTAGTTCCAAATTGTACTTGCTCCATTGTTTCCGGCAGACTTGTGCTGTATGCCATGCTTTCTCCGTTTGTCCGGCTTGAAATAGTTCAGCCGTATAATTATATAGGAATTCCGGATTATGAGAGAAATGTGGGTACAGGCGTGCGTACCGGGGCATCATTTCTCGTCCCTTCCCTTTGAGGGCTTCTCGGGCGACATGTCCCCATTCTTTTTCTTGCGGAAGTGCATGGGCGAGGTATGTTCCTATGCCTATTCCGATGGAAGCAAGACAAAAGGTGGCCAAAGCCCTCAGGCTTTTTCGACGGGAAAAAGCTTTGAAATAGGTCTTTCCGGCTATGCTTACGCACCATCCTACGGCAATCCAGGCCAAAGGATATTTGAACGGGTAGGAAAACAAGGCGAACAACAATAGGGGAATGAGCGTGTAAGAGCCTATTTGTGAGGATATGTCTTTTCTTTTTCGTAGGACATGCCATAACCCTGCCCATGAAAGGAGTAAAACCAAGGGGGCACCGATGCCATGTTCCACCCATAGGTAGGCGAATTCATTCAATGGGTGTCCCGTCTCGTCGGCCAGCATCGTTGCCGGGCTTTCGGGATGCTGTTTGAAGAACTCCGCTTGCTGATTCATGTATTCTCGGTCGAAGCCTCCTGTGCCATATCCGCTCCAAGGTCTTTTACAGATAAGCTCCCATGTCTGTTCCAGTATGAACATTCGTCCGGAGGTGGATTCCGGTTTGAAAAACAAGATGGAGAAGCCTGTGAGGGCAATGGCCGGGATGATGGTTTTCCATGTCGGGCGTATGGAAATCTTGCCATAATCTTTTAGAGCCATAAGGATATATGCCACGAGGCACAGTATGCCGGTGCGCGAGTGGGTGAGCACGACGGTTGTCCCTGCGAGTAAGGCGACTGTTATGTATATGTTTCTTTTGCCATTATCTTTTAGGAAGCGTAAAGCCATACCTGAGATGAAGGGCAGGAGGGCGCATAAGAAAAATGCCAGTCCGGCGGGGTTGTCAAACGTTCCGGCTATTCCAATCCGCCATGTCGTCGGGTATTTGAATAGGAACATGAGGGCATAAAGGCATTCCAGTGTGACAATCATGGTAGCGGTTTCGCACCATACGGAGAAATGGGAGAAGTCGCTTGTCTTTTTCCGGTTATGTCCAAGTATGGCGGTGCATACGGCAAGCAATCCTGTCAAGAAGAGGGTGCATAGCCATTTTGGAGTGTTCCACCGGTCGTAGAACATGTTCATGGAGGGGAACGCACAAGCAAAAATTAACCCTCCATATAGCAGGGTATAAATGTTCTTTATCATTGTACATTTCAAGGGTTTGGTTTTCATGCGTCAAAGTTAGAACTTTATCAGGGGAAAGTATAGGCCATTTTTTACCGAAATCAGGGACATTTTGGTATGAAACGTTGTTTTCAGTTTGTAAATAGGGGGGGATATGGAGGAGAGGGTGATTTTGTAATATGAATAAATGGATTTTGTTATATCGAACTCACGTTTTATAAGAGCCAATAGGAGGATTCGCAATCAAGGACCATTATTGCCGGGATTTTTTATCTCGGAAAAGATAAAAAGTCGATAAAATACAAATCTTTGACTAGTTAATCCAATTTTGTTTTGGATAAAAAAGAATAATTTTGTATCAGGTAAACAAAAGAGTGTTTTCCGTAAGATTATTTGTGATAATATTAACTTAAATTTCTGTGTAATGAAAAACAGATTACTTGCTTTGATGGCACTTTGTGGTGCGACATCGTCCACCTTACCTTTATGGGCTGCATGGGAAGCCCCCAAGTTGCAATTCGTAAAGCCGAACTTGGTTGCTGATGGAACGGGGGGCGGAGTGTATTATATCTATCATGTAGCCACGAAAAAGTTCATGGGAAACTACAACACGCGCTTGATTGTGGCCGATTATGGGCAGGAAGTGACGCTGAGTTATGGAGAGGATTATGAATTGAGCCGCCGTCCTGAATCTGATGCGGAATATTTTACGGGCAAGGGATGGCGTCTTAGCATGATGAATGCGCCGACCAACGGAGGATACCATGAGTTTTTTATCAATACAGGTGGTGCCGAGATTTATGTGGATCATAACAAGACGGGTCATATCCTGTGGAAAATCGTGAAGGAAGGCGACGTATACCGTATCAAGGTGATAGACGAAGACAAAATTTACGGTGTGGAAGCCAACGGAGGGTTGTATGCCAATTCCTATATGGCGGTAAGCGAAGGCGAGACGGAGGTGGACCCGTTGATAGACAAGAGTATGGCCGGGTTTGAGAATGCCGGGGATGAATGGAAGTTCGTGACGGTGGATGTCTATGAGGCATTTCAGGCCAAGAAGAAATTGTTGGAGCAGCTGAACAGGGCTGACGAAATCGGTTTTACAGACTATGGGGTATATGCCGATGTCTATAAAAATCCCGCAGCCACGGCAGAAGAGGTCGAATCCGCTGCCAATAAGTTGAAACAAGCCATTACGGATTGGCAGAGTTCAAATGCTACACCGGAGAAGCCTGTTGACTTCACGGGCGTGATTGTCAACAACGCGTTTACGGATGGCATGGACGGATGGACTACATTAGGTGAACCTTATATTCAATCCGGGTATAATTTTGAGACGGTTGAGCACCAATACAAGGTGGATTGTTTCATGGAAAAATGGACATGGGGAAACTTGGGAGATACGGGAGTGTCGCAAGTTTTGGAAAACATGCCTACTGGGAGATACCGTTTGACAGCCAATACAATTGGTTATCAGCAGTCGGATCGGTCGATAGTTCCTGAGGGGGTATACCTTTATGCAGAAAGTGGAGGAACCGAATCGCGTACGGAAGCCCATACTTTGGAATTCGGTGGATTAAAAAATGGGGTTTTGGTAGAGGAAGAACCGCAGCCCCGTAATACGGTGTTGGAGTTCTTTGCCATGGACGGAACCATAAAGGTGGGATTCAAGGCCGTCAATACGAATTGTAACTGGGTGGTAGTCGATAATTTCAAGTTGGAATATTTGGGAATGGTTGCAGGTGGCATGGCCGAGGAATTGAAGAAGGTCATTGCGCAGGCCGAGGCTTTGAAAAATGATTATGACCTCCAGTTCAAGAAATATTCTGCGGTCGGCGAAATCCGATATAACCAGTTGGTTGAGACAGCCAAGCAGGCGGTATCCAACCCGGATATGGATGACAAGGCGTTGGGATTGGTGTTTACTTCGTTGCAGGCGGGCATGGATACATTGAAAGCCGACGTGAGTGCTTATGAAGAGTTGAATGTCAAGCGTCAGGAACTTCTTACTGCATGGGATGAATCTCCCTATGCTGAAGTGGATTTCCCTGAGTATGAAAAATATGTATATGGCCTGGACGATGCCTATGAACAGCGTACGTTCGACCCGGCAGAAGTGGACAGCATACAGCTCCGTGCCGACAAAATATGGATGTCGTGTGTGCGTGAGGCTTTGAAAAACGGGGAAACAGATGATGTGACCGGTCTGATAGTGAATCCGGATTTCGATAAGGGTGGCGAAGGATGGAGCAAAACGGGTGATGGTAGCTACAACCAAAACCATTCTTTGGCTGAGGTCTGGAATGGCAGGGAATGGGAAGCCTATCAGGAAATCAGCGATTTGCCCCAAGGAACATACCGTATTATGATGCAGGGGTACTACAGCCCGAGCACGAGCAATAACAATGGGTGGCATGAAGGTTGGGGGCTAGAAGGTGACGAGACGAACAACATTCTGGCTTATCTTTTCGGTAACGATGCTTCCGAGCCGCTTCTCCACATCACAGCATGTCCGCAGGATGAGAATGTGGAAGGAAATTGCGAGGAAGTGACTTGGACCGATGATGCTTCTTTGGTTGGTAAATGGTTGTGTTTCGGGACGACGGCCGCGCAGGCTGTTTTCGAGGCCAACCGAGACAACTACCTTAACGTAGTGGACTGTTACGTGGGCGAGGACGGGAAGCTCCGCATGGGCGTGAAAATGTCGGGTGTGGCTTGGAACGACGCTTGGGCGGTTTATGACAGTTTCCGGATAAAATATCTGGGTGCCGACAACATGGACGGTGCGCAAACGGCTTTAGATGCTTTGATCCGTGAAGCCAACGAGATGTTGGCTTCCGATGCTCTGACCACGCAGGAGGCCAAGGACGGTTTGGGCAAGGCCATAGAAGCAGCTTCTGGCGTGGGAGAGTTGACTCCGGAGATTTATAAGGAACAGACGGAAGCGTTGAATGCCGCCATCAAATTGGGGCAGGAGTCCATGGATGCCGCTGTGGCATTGGAGGATAAAGCCATCGTGCATTCGGATAGATTGAGCGGTACGGGCGAAGCCAGCTACGAAGCGTACGTGGGAACAGAGGGACATGGTGAGTTGGAAACTTTGGTCGGTGAAATCCTCGACAACAAAATTGCCGATGTGGGCATCTTTGCTACTTTGGATGAAATCAGCGGTTATTCCGTGGGTTTGGACAAGGCCTATTCCAAAATGCTGAGTGCGTATGTCGATTTCACCGCAGCGAGCAAGGATGAACCTGTGGATGCCACGGGCTTGATAGTCAACCCGAGTTTCCAGACCAAGAAAGAGAATGAACAGGGTGAAATTGTAGACATCCAGTCGGGGGAAGGATGGACGATTGAGTCGGAGTACGACATGACTGGTGTCAAGGATGCCATGCTCTGTGAAATCTATAGTGACAGCAGCAAGGTGTACCAACCGTTGTACAATGCTCCTGCGGGTTATTACCGCGTCGTCTTGAGCGGTTTCTACCGTGCGGGCGGTTATATCGAGGCCGGTGTGGCCCACCGTGACGGCACGGAGGCTCGGAATGCCGAGTTGTTCATAGAGTCCGGCAAGGGCAAGTGGTCGGAGAAGCTGCCCTCCATCTTCGAGAACGTCAGCGAGTGGAAATATGAGACCAGTGATGTGGCATTGCCGGATTCTCTGTTCCCTGAATCCGACAAGTTGTACCATTTCATCGTAGATCAACCGGGCGGTGCGAAGTTGGCCTTTGAGGACGGTGCCTATGAGTGTGACACGTACTTCTACGTGGGTGAAGGCGAAGTGCCGGTATTGGGTGTCCGCAAGACGGGCATGCTGACGAACGACTGGTCTTGCTTCGACAACTTCCGTCTCTATTACTTGGGAGATGGCGATGCCAACAAGCCGGACGGTTTCGTAGATAGCATTGACGGCGTGGCGGCCGACGGGACGGCCAAGGTAGTAAGTTCCGCTTGGTACACCATCAACGGTGTACGTGTGGCCGAGCCAAAGCAGCGTGGCATTTACATCCGTCAGGACATGATGAACGACGGTACGAAGAAAACAGTGAAGGTCTTAATCAGGTAGTGTTGTTTAAGGTGTGGCTGTCCCCGTGTCGGAAAAATGAGGCACGGGGCAGTCTTATATGTGAAACTGTTTCATTATTTATTTTAGTCTTTAAAATTTCCTATATATGATGGAAAACAAATTCAAATCTTGGATATCCCTATGTGCCCTATTGCTGTCGGTCGCACAGATACCCCTTTTTTCCGGTTGCAATGATGACCTTGCCGCCGACAGCTACTACACATTCACGGGAGAAATGATGAGCGACTTTTTAGAAAACCATGAAGATTTCAGCCAATTCAAACGTATAGTGGAGAGGGCAGGAAGAATGGACTTGCTAGCAAGCCGGGGAGCGAGGACGCTGTTCCCGCCCGTGAACTCCGGCGTGGAAGATTTCCTGAAAGAAAGGGGATACGCCTCCGTCGAAGACATTCCGGCATCTTTTTGCGACACGCTCGTCAAAGCCTGCCTGGTGGAACGGACATTGTACACATACAACCTGTCCGAAACACATCAGGAAAGCAACCAACTTGACCTGCCCGTAATCATCGTGACCGACGGAGACACGGTCGATGCCAACGGAATGACACTCAGCGTCATCAACCGGCGTGCCGCCATCATCAACGAATTGAAGAACGACTCCGTGGAAAACGGCGTGGTGCATCCCGTGGACAAGGTGATTGTGCCCAACACCAGTCTCGGAGCCAGCCTGTTGGACGATAACCACCAGGACTTCACCATTTTCTATGAAGCCCTCAAACGGACGGCCTTGCTCGATTCGCTCTCCCGTTACCGTGACGACGATTACGAAGTGTGGAAAAACAATTATGCCCCGTTCACGCAAAGCATGCGTATCGGGAACGAGGACTACGTGGGCAAACGCCCCGACCATCGTTATAGCGGGTTTACCCTTTTTATCGTACCGGACAAGGTTCTTTACGAAAAATACTCCGACCGTTTCAACGAAAGCATGACCATGGACCAAAAGATTGATGCACTGTACGACTTGGCCGTAGAAAAGTACGATGACAACATTTCAGCCGGCATCTTCGGGTTGGACAAGACTGACCCTGCCACCGGCAAGACTTATAAGGAGTTGTATTGGAACAAATCCTCCCTGAAAAGCCGGCATAACCCGTTGAACATGTTCCTGTCCTACCACATCCTCGACCGCCTGTTCACCAGTACGGCCAAGCTCATCAACTGTTGGCAAATCAACACGGCCTATGCCGACCCGACGGAATGGGTGGGAACGATGCTCGACTTCTCTACCATCAAACTGGAAAAAGTGTATAGCACAATTGACCCGGCGGTGGAACATGAACGGGACTTCTATATCAACCATAGCCAGGCCTGTGCCTATAACAATTACGAACGCATCCGCGGCGCCCATCTGACAACTCCTGAAAATGCGGACAACTTTTCATTGAACGTGGCCTATTATTACGTGGACGACGTGTTGGCCTACGACCAGACCATGCGTAACAAGGTGATGAACACACGCATGCGCATTGACGTACTGACCTTGTGGCCGGAACTGACCACCAACAACATCCGCCTTTGCGGAAACCCCACTCAGGGTTACAACGCCGGGGACAACAGCGAAGAGGGAACCGAAGCCGGAGGGCACAACTGGTACCTCCCGCCGGGTTACCTGAAGGACGTGAAGTTCAGTGAAAACACCATATTCTTCTTGGAGCGTCCCATCGTACAATGGTCCAATATGGGCGGGGACGTGGTAGGCATATTGGGAACAAGCTACGACATCACGTTCCGCCTGCCGAACGTTCCGCCCGGAACATACGAACTGCGGTTGGGGTACACTGCTTTGGAATCCCGTGGCATCGGCCAGGTCTACATAGACGGTATTCCGCAAGGACTTCCGTTGGACATGCGCGTATTCGGGAACGACGGAAGTATAGGCGGGCTTTACAACGGATGGTCTGGTTGGCGCAACAAAGATGAGAATACAAGCGGAATCTATACTACGGAAGAACTGGAAGAAAACGCCCGTATCATGAAGAACAACGGTTATTACAGTGCCCCCAAAGGTTTGTTTTGGGGAAATGACGGTACGGACGCGCCGAGATACAGTCCTAATACGTGTACCAGTTATTATAACTGTGTGAACTTGTTGCGCAGTAAAATCTGCAATGTGGAAGTAAAACCCAATACCCATCACACCGTACGTTTACGTTCTGTATTGACCAGTGGCGAAACTTCTGACTTTACGCTTGACTATTTGGAATTGGTTCCGATAGACATTTGCGGTGCCGGAGGGCTTGGGGAAGACCTCTATTGACGGGGCGGAAATCTTACGGAACTGTTTACCGCCCTTCGCGATGTTACACACGGTTGGAGGTTTCTTTAAACAGATGGTGTTGGAATCTGATATCTTTCCAACACCATCTGTTTTTAATATACCTTCTCTTATGTTTTTTGTTTGATGTAACGTTTGATGAAATTGTCTTGTTCCTTTTTGTAGCTATAAGGGTCGTTTCCCCTGTCAAAAAGGACGGATATGAAGCGTATTGTGTGACAGACGATTTTTTTCTTCCGGTTGATTCTGAGGATTTCTTCTGAATAAATATACAAAAACAAGGCAGATTCCTGCATAAACACTGCATAACGGCAAACGGATTACAGCACAATGAAAAATCAGTCTCAAGAGATTGATTTTTTTATACGGGCATGTCTTTTCCGTTTTGTCCGCATGTCACGGGAACAGAGGCTCTTTTCCGGTACTGGAACCGGCTTTGAGAGGGCTGAAGGCCGGCTTGGGACGAGGACGGGAGATTTATTTGGAAAGTTTTTATGGTCATGTCGGATGTGGCAGAATGTAAGCCGGAACGGTTTTTCTTGACCTTGAAAGCGAGGAACATACGGAGAAAATGGATGGGCTGGTGCCGGAAAGGAAGGAATAAGCCTCTCTTCCTGACTTTTGGGCTTGGCGGAAATTCGTATGGCTGCGTTATTTTCCGTCCCGACCGGATTCGGGGCGGAATATCCGAATCTCGTGGCTGTGGAAAATACAAAAAGTCAATATGAACTTTGCTCTGTCATTCTGTCAGTCTGTGTGAAATTTGTAACTTTGCACGAATTTATAAGAGAGAAGACGCATGAATAACCTGTATGAAGGGCGGTTGGGTACGGACCGCATGCTGCCGTTGGTGTTCCGTATGGCCCTCCCGGCTGTGGCCGCCCAAATCGTGAACTTGTTGTATAGCATCGTGGACCGCATTTATATCGGCCATATTCCCGGTATCGGGACGGATGCGTTGGCCGGTATCGGCGTGACCAGTTCCGTGATAATCCTGATTTCGGCCTTTTCTTCCATTGTCGGAGCCGGAGGTGCTCCGTTGGCGGCCATTGCCTTGGGGCAGGGCGACCGCGTGCGTGCCGGTAAAATCCTGGGGAACGGACTGGTATTGTTGCTGCTGTTCACGGTGCTGACTTCTGCCACGGCCTACCTTTTCATGGAACCCATGTTGATGGCCATCGGGGCTTCGGAACATACGATAGGGTATGCGACGGATTATCTCTCGGTGTATCTGTTGGGTACATTGTTCGTCGAGGTCTCGGTGGGGCTGAACACTTTCATCAACACCCAGGGGCGGCCCGGCATTGCCATGTGCTCGGTCATTATCGGTGCGTTGCTGAACATCGGTCTTGACCCGCTGTTTATTTTTGTGTTCGGCATGGGTGTGAAAGGGGCAGCTTTGGCTACTATTATCTCGCAGGCATGCAGTGCCTTGTGGGTGGTGCGTTTCCTGACTTCGCGGAAAGCCACTTTGAGGTTGGAACGCAGGTATATGCGTCCCGACCGTAAGGTGGTCTTGTCCACGCTTGCCTTGGGCGTTTCGCCGTTCATCATGGCCAGTACGGAGAGCCTTGTGGGCTTCGTGCTGAATAGCAGCCTGAAGACCTATGGAGACATCTATATCAGCGCGTTGGCCATCATGCAGAGTGCGATGCTGGCCGTCAGCGTGCCGCTGACAGGTTTCTCGCAAGGCTTCATCCCCATTGTGAGTTACAATTACGGGCATGGGAACGGCCAACGCGTGAAGGACTGTTTCCGGATTGTGCTCCAAGTCATGTTTACGTTCAATTTGTTGTTGGTGCTCTTCATGATACTTTTTCCCGGGTTGGTGGCTTCCGCTTTCACGTCCGACGGGAAGCTTGTTGCAGCCGTGGAACAGACGCTGCCCGTGTTTTTGGCCGGAATGACCATTTTCGGGCTGCAACGGGCTTGCCAGAACATGTTCGTGGCACTCGGGCAGGCCAAGGTGTCCGTGTTCATCGCCTTGCTCCGTAAGGTCATCCTCCTAGTGCCTTTGGCTTTGCTTTTGCCACGCGGCATGGGCATGATGGGGGTGTTCGCGGCCGAGGGCATATCCGATGCCACTGCCGCCGTGTGCTGCACGCTGATATTTGCATGGCAGTTCCCGAGGATCCTGCGGAAGATGCCCCGTCGTCTTGCTTAGGGCTTGAAATGTGCTTTAAAATCCTATTATTTGTATGTTTTTGTCCTATAATGATTAAAGGATATGCCTTAACTTTGCGTTGTGGTTAGAAAAACAAACAAATATGGATTTTAAGGAAATAAATCAAGGTAAAAGGAGTAAATTCCGTTATTCCGTTTCCTGCAAGGGAGTCTTTGTGGCCTGCATGGCTTTGATGTGCCATTTTCCGGTAATGGCAGAGGGTGGAGGCTATGCAGTCCAACGCAACGGTGTGCATTTCCAGACTCCGGAAGGGCGCATGAGGGTGGAATTTGTCCGTCCGGACATCGTGCGGGTCCGCTACACGTGCGAGCCTGCCTTTTTGGGCAACGGTACCATCGTGTGTATGGGGCGCGAGGATGAAAAAGTTCCTTTCCGGCTGCAACGCGAGAACGGCAGGCTTTCTTTGCGCTCGGACAGCCTTGAAGTATGGGTAGACCTTGGCTCGTATGCCTTGACGTATAAGGATAGGCGTACCGGACGTACTTTGTTGTCGGAAAATCCGCAACGGCCGCGCGAGGCCGAACAGACTTATAGGGAAAATGTAGTGTACGACCCGCAGAGCAAGCGTATCGTGAAGACGGCAGACGGGGAAAAGGAAGTGATGGACGTGCTCCGGCGCGATACGGTGGGGAGGAGTTGGAAATTCCGCAACCATTTCCAGTGGGCGCAAGGGGAAGCACTCTATGGTTTGGGATGCCACATGGAAGATTACTTGGATCTGCGTGGGAAAACGATGTACCTGTGCCAGCACAATCTGAAGGAGATGGTGCCGGTCTTGAATTCCACGGCCGGTTACGGCCTGCTTTTCGATGCGGGATGCGGAATGGTGTACAAGGACGCTCCTGAAGGAAGCTTCGTGGAATTGGAGGCGGCCAATGAGGTGGATTATTATTTCATGAAAGGGTGCACGATGGACAAGGTCGTGGCGCAATACCGTTATCTGACCGGGAAGTCTCCCATGTTCCCCCGTTACATGTTCGGGTATATCCAATCCAAGGAAAGGTACCGGAGTTCGGAGGAACTGGTGGATGTAGCGGAGGAATACCGCAGGCGTCAGGTGCCAATGGATGTCATCGTGCAGGATTGGAACTATTGGCCTCAGGGATGGGGGTACATGAAGATGGACCGCCGTTTTTATCCTGACCCGCGCCATTTGGCCGATTCGTTGCATGCCTTGGATGCCAAGCTTATGGTTTCCATCTGGCCTAATCCGACGAATTGCCCGCAGACGAAGGATTTCGCGGAGCGGGGCTTCATGTTGGGGCATTCCGTGTACGACGCTTTCAACCCTCTGGCCCGGGCGCGTTATTGGGATTATGCCAATGAGGAGTTTTTCGGAATCGGTTTCGATGCATGGTGGTGCGACTGTACGGAACCTTTGGATGCCGACTGGAGAGCGATGCCGGAAGGATACGGGTGGGACAGCCATGAGGAGCGTTGGAAAGGCAATTTGGCCTTGTTGGATGCCGTGTTGGGTGCGGAACGCAGTTGCCTTTTTTCTTTGTACCATTCCAAAGGGTTGTACGAAAACCAACGTGCCACGACGGATCGTAAACGTGTGGTGAACCTGACCCGTTCCAGTTATGCGGGCCAGCAGCGTTATGCCACCATTACATGGAACGGCGACACCCATGCTTCGTGGAAGTCGTTCGCCCAACAGATACCACAGGGACTGAATTTCATGGCCACGGGCTGTCCTTATTGGACGGTGGACATCGGTTCGTTCTTCACGCGAGGTGGACGCGAATGGTTCCGTGCCGGGGATTTCGACCGGGGCGTGGACGATATGGGTTATCGGGAATATTATGTACGCATGCTGCAATACGGGGCGTTCCTGCCTTTGTTCCGCAGCCACGGTACGGACACTCCACGCGAGATTTGGCGGTTCGGCGAGCCGGGCGAACCCTTTTATGACAGCATCCTGCGCATGATTCGTTTGCGTTACCGCCTGATACCTTATATATATTCTTTGGCCGGAAAGGTCACGCAGGAGGATTATACCATGAGCCGGTTGTTGGCTTTTGATTTTGCGGAAGATGCCCGTGTGCACGACATCAAGGATGAGTTCATGTTCGGTCCGGCTTTTCTGGTTTGTCCCGTGACCCGTCCGATGTATTACGACAAAGGTTCCGTGACGTTGCAGGATGTGGCGAAATCGCGTACCGTTTACTTGCCCGAGGGGGCGGACTGGATGGATTTCTGGACCGGTAAGAAGTATGAAGGAGGGCGTGAAGTCACGGCCGATGCCCCCATCGACAAGATTCCGTTATTCGTGCGCCAAGGTTCCATCGTGCCGATGGGGCCGGTGGTACAGCATACGGGTGAATTGCCGGGGAAAGAACTCACCATCGTGGTTTATCCGGGACGGGATGCCCGTTTTGTGTTGTATGAAGATGAAGGAGACAATTACGATTATGAACAAGGCTGTTTCTCGACCATTGAATTGCAGTGGAATGACAAGCGTCGTGTGTTGACGTTCGGGGAGCGCCGAGGCGGCTTCGAAGGCATGGAAAAGACACGCCGTTTCAGGGTCGTGGTGGCCGACGGTACGGAAGCCCTCGGTGAACGGACGGACGGAAAACTTGTGCGCTACGAAGGGAAAGAGTTGAAATGCCGGTTGTGAAAGGAAATAAAGTATAACGAGGTTCAGGTATCATGAAAAAACGTATTTTGTCTGTCCTTATCGGCTTCGGGCTGTGCCAGTCCGGAGTGTGGGGAAACGGGAAAGTAGAATCTCCTTCCGTGGTGGAATTGCGTCCTTTTTCCGGTAAAGATGTGGAACTGGAAGCTTCTTGGATCAAGCAGCGGGAAGACTTGGATGTGGCTTACCTTCAGTCTGTCGAGGCCGACAGGCTGTTGCATAATTTCCGGGTCACGGCCGGGCTTCCGTCTTTGGCAAAACCATTGGAGGGATGGGAATCCCCCGGTGTCGGGCTGAGGGGGCATTTCACGGGGCATTACCTGTCGGCATTGTCGGTATTGGCCGAGAGATATGGGGACGGGTGGGCTTCCCAACGGTTGGAGTATATGGTGGATGAGCTGTACAAATGCCAACAAGCGCATGGGAACGGTTATTTGAGTGCCTTTCCGGAAAAAGACTTCGAGACATTGGAAACACGCTTTACGGGGGTATGGGCACCGTATTACACGCTCCATAAGATTTTGCAGGGCTTGTTGGACGCTTACACGAAGACAGGCAACCGGAAGGCTTACGGTATGGTGGAGGCTTTGGCCGGTTATGTGGAAGGCAGGATGTCGAAGCTTTCTCCGGAACGTATCGAGAGGATGATGTACACCGTGGAGGCGAACCCGCAAAATGAGGCAGGAGCCATGAATGAGGTGCTCTATGAACTGTACGGCATTTCGGGCAATCCCAAACATTTGGCCTTGGCTGCTTGTTTCGACCCGGCCTGGTTCCTTGAGCCGTTGGTGCGGAACGAGGACATCCTGGCAGGCTTGCATGCCAATACGCATATCGTGTTGGTCAATGGTTTTGCCCGCCGTTACGAGGTGACTGGCGAAGAAAAATACAAGAAGGCGGCCATGCAGTTTTGGGACATCCTCCAACGAGGGCATGCGTACGTGAACGGGACGAGCAGCGGTCCGCGTCCCGTAGTGACCACCCGGACCTCGCTGACAGCGGAACATTGGGGGGAACCCGGACATTTGTGTAACACCTTGACGCGTGAGATAGCCGAAAGCTGTGTGACGCACAATACTCAGAAGTTGAGTGCTTACTTGTTCGGATGGACAGGCGACCCGTGCTATGCGGATGCCTATATGAATACGTTTTACAACGGGGCGCTTCCCGTGCAAAGCAGGTCTACCGGAGCGTATGTCTACCATTTGCCTTTGGGCTCGCCGCGCAATAAGAAATATTTGAAGGAGAATGATTTCTTCTGTTGCAGTGGGTCTTGCATAGAGGCTTTTGCGGAATTGAACAGCGGAATTTATTACCACGACGGTTCGGATGTGTACGTGAACCTTTATGTGCCGTCCAAATTGCATTGGGCATCCAAAAAGGTGGCTTTGGAACAGACAGGGGGATTTCCCCTGCAGCCGGTGGCGGATTTTACCGTTTCGGTGCGTCGTCCGGCGGGGGTCGCCCTGAACTTGTTCATACCTGCTTGGGCCGAAGGGACAGAGGTGTATGTAAACGGTGAGAAACAGGGCGTGCCGGTACGGCCTTCTTCTTTCCTGAAGCTTTCCAGACGTTGGGAGGATGGAGACCGGGTGCGTGTGGACTTCCGTTACGCTTTCCGCCTGCAGTCCATGCCGGACAAGGAGAACATGTTTGCCGTGTTCTACGGCCCGATGCTGTTGGCTTTTGAAACCCGCAGCGAAGTGATATTGAAGGGAAGCAAGGACGAGGTGCTTCAAGGGCTTTCGGTCGTGGAAGGTGAACTCAATCGGTTTGTCTTGCGTAACGGAGTAAATGAGTTCCGGCTCCGTCCCTTGTTCGACGTGGACCAAGAGTCTTACGGTGTATATGCCACGATACGGAATTATTGAAAATTGTACGGTGGCGATGGTTGCGAGTATATTAAAATGTGAAATCATAAAAATAGAAGAGAATGAAGACTGGAGTTTTGAAATGGGGATGGTGTTTAGGCCTTGTTGCGGGACTTTGTTCCTGTGCGATAGAGGACATGCAGGAAGTGCGTTCCCCGGACAAGCATGTGTTGGTGGAGTTGACCGGACTCGACAAGGAGCATTATGGCGATGCGGCCCTATCGGTGTTTTATGACGGGACGCGTGCGTTGCCGTTGGTGGATTTGGGGATAGAGACCAACTTGCAAAAGTATGCAGGGAACCTGAAATTCAAAAGCGTGACGGAAGCCAAGCCGGTAGAGGACGATTACCTGATGCCGACAGGAAAACGCAGCCATTGTGTGAACCATGGGACTGAAAAGGTCTATTCTTTCGAGAACGAAGAGGGTAACATCTTGGATGTGACCGTCCGGGCCTACAATGACGGCGTGGCTTTCAAGTATGGGGTAAAGTCCGTATCGCCGGAAGAGTATGTGGTGGACGAATATACGGCATACGATGTGCCTAAGGGCGCGAAACGTTGGATGCAACAATACACTTTGGGGTATGAAGGTTTTTATCCTTTGTCCACGGATGGCCGGGGCGAGAATGGTTCGGCTGACAAATGGGGGTATCCCGGTTTGGTGCAATTAAGGGACACCGTGTTCATGTTGGTGACGGAAGCCAATATCAGGCGCGGCCATTGCGGTTCTTTCTTGTGCAATGCCGACAGTGCCGACCGTTATCGCGTGCGTTTGTTTAGTGAAAAGCAGGCCATGGACAAGGAATGGGAATCACCTTGGAGGGTGTTGGTCATAGGAAAGTTGTCGGATGTGGTGGAGTCAACATTGGTGACCGATGTGTCCGACCCGTCCAAAGTGGAGGATACGTCGTGGATAAAACCCGGTTTGGCTTCGTGGATTTATTGGGCGGAGAACCATGGAACGCAGGATTTCCAAAAACTGAAAGCCTATTTCGACCTTGCTGCCGACATGAAGTGGCCTTATAGCCTGATTGATTGGGAATGGGATCAAATGTCGAACGGTGGCGATTTGCAGGCTGCCGTGAAGTATGCGCAGGAACGCGGTGTAAAGCCTTTGTTGTGGTACAATTCCAGTACACAGTGGTTGGGACCCACACCCTTGTATCGTCTGAACAAGCCTGAAGACCGTCAAAAGGAATTCGGATGGTTGAACGAATTGGGCGTGTATGGCATCAAGGTGGATTTCTTTGCCGGCGACAGCGTGTCTTCCATGGATTATTATATCGATTTGTTGGAGGATGCGGCCAAGCATAAACTGATGGTGAATTTCCATGGGGCTGCCATACCGAGGGGATGGCAGCGGACTTATCCTCACATGATGTCGGTGGAAGCGGTTTATGGTGCGGAATGGTACAACAATAACGGGACATTGACCGGACGGGCTGCAGCCCATAATGCCACGTTGCCCTTTACGCGCAATGTGATAGGTCCGATGGATTACACGCCCGGTACTTTCTCTGATTCCCAAAACCTGCACATCACGACCTATGCCCACGAGCTGGCACTTCCTGTCCTTTTCGAGTCGGCTTTGCAGCACATGCCCGACCGTCCGGAAGTATATCGTGGCTTGCCGGAAGCGGTGAGGAGTTTGCTATCCGGTTTGCCTGCGGCATGGGACGATACGAAGTTATTGGCCGGTTATCCCGGAGAATATGTGGTGATGGCACGTCGTAAAGGGAATATATGGTATGTAGCCGGAATTAACGGTACGGAAGAAGGCCGGAAGATAGGAGTGCCGTTGGGGCGGCTTGACCTTGGGAAAGGCCGGAACGTGTCTTGCTTTAAGGACAATGCCGACGGCAAGGGCTTTGTGGTGGAAGAGAACGTGCCCGTTCCGGAAGAAGACAAAGCCTTGACGGTAGATTGCCTGCCGCGTGGAGGTTTTGTGGCCGTTATCAAGTAGAGATTATTAAATAGGTGAAAAAAGATATGGTAAATAAAATGTGGGGCAGGGCTTGCATGCTGTTATGTGCCTGCACGTGGGGGAGTTATGCCGAAGGGGACAATTTGCTTCGTTTATGCAGTCCCGGCAAGAATATTGAAGTCTGTGTGGATACGGACGGAGGCCAGTTGGTTTACTCAGTGAAGAAAGGTAAGGTTGAGGTCTTGGAGGCATCGCGCTTGGGGCTTGTCGTGGACGGGAAGGACCTTGGGCAGAATGTGTCGTTGGCGGCAGAACCCGAAGTGGAGAAATTCAAGACGGAATACCCTCTGTTCGGACATCATGCCATGGCGTCGGACAAAGCGGTGGAAGCCATGTTGCCGTTGTCGGCCGATGGGGTGCGTTACGGCCTTGTGGTCCGGGTGTATGACGACGGTGTGGCCGTACGTTACGTCTTGCCTGAAAATGCCCGGCGCATAGAGCGGGAACATACAGCTTGGAATGTGCCCCGGAACGTGAAGAAAGTGGCGTGGGCGGGTTATGACATAGGTTATGAGAAGGAAGCTTATGTCACCCGGATGGATGAGATGCCGGAAAACGAATACGTATGCGGCCCGCTTACGGTTGAATTGCCAGAAGGGTATATGACATTTACGGAGGCAGATTGCGAAGACTTTCCCGACATGGCCTTTTCACGTTCGGGGAATGGTTTCAAGTCATGCTTTCCCTCCTCGGAAAAAGGATGGGACATCAAGCGCCTGCCGGATGAGTCGGAAAAGGTCTTGGCCGGGAAATATAAAGGAAAGGACGTTTCTCCTTGGAGATGTGCCATCATTGCATCCGATTTGACCGGCTTGGTGAATTCCGACTTGTTGACGAACTTGTGCCCGTCGCCGGAAGAGGGGCGTGACTTTTCGTGGGTAAAGCCCGGACGGTGCCTGTGGCAATGGTGGAGCGTGGGTGCCCCGCGTTATGAGGACCAAAAGGCTTGGTTCGATGCGGCTGCAGAACTTTCTTGGGAATATTACCTGATAGATGACGGGTGGAGAAATTGGCATAAGGACGGCAAGGACCAATGGGAATTGCTTAAGGAGGTGATTGACTACGGACGGAGTGTCGGTGTGAAGTCGTTGGTTTGGGTCAATTCCAACGAGATGCGCGATGCAAAGTCGCGGAGGGCTTATCTGGAACGGGTGAAGGCCATCGGGGCCTCCGGTATCAAGATTGATTTTATCCCGACGGCTACGGCGGAAATCATGCAATGGTATATGGGAGGCATGCAGGATTGTGCGGAACTGGGACTGTTGTTGAATTTCCACGGCAGCGTGAAGCCCACAGGGCTTTCGAGGACTTATCCCAATGACATCACGCGTGAGGCGGTGAGAGGAAATGAATACCAAATCCGGCGTTACAGGCGTGTGCTCCCGCAGGCGCATTACGTGGCTTTGCCCTTTACGCGTCTGATGGCAGGGCCGGCTGATGTCACGCCGGTGACGTTGAATCCGGAAGAGTTGGCCACAGGCGGATACTCTTGGGCGCACGAGTTTGCCCAAGCCATAGTGTTCCTGTCGCCGGTTACTCATTTTTCCGACCATTATTCGTATTATCTGGAAAGTCCTTTCGTGGATTTGCTCAAGGCTGCGCCCACGGTGTGGGACGAGACCCTTGTACTTCCCTGTACGGAAATGGGGGAGGTCGTGGCTTATGCCCGCCGGAAAGGGAAAGAGTGGTGGATAGGCGTGATGAACGGGGACAAGGAACGGGAGATTGAGATACCGTTGGATTTCCTGAAAAAGAAGAAACAAGCGGTTTTCCTGCATGACGGGAAAGAACTTGCTTCCGTGGTACGGGAAGAACGTGAGGTGTCGAAGAAAGAGGTGCTGAAAGTGAAGTTGCGGGCTGGCGGAGGATTCGTCGGACGGTGTTATTGAAATGCCCGCTTTTTGGGGAGGAACCGGAAGGAGGGCATGGCCGGTAACCGGCATGTTTTTCCCTTAAAGGTAGGGTGACATGATAAAAAAGGGCTTAATTTCTCTGAATTGGAGATTTTAAGCCCCTTTTTTGTTTCGATTTGTCCCATCCTGTTTGTTGTGGTTGGGCTATATTTGCAACCGGAAATCAATAATGGAAACGGAATGAAAATAAGACATTGGCTTTTGATGGCCTTTATGGTGATGACGGGAAGTGCCGCATGCTATGCCTCGTCTTCTTTGGTGACTTACGCTGTACCGGAGGGAGCGGAGTTGAATGATGATTTTACGGTTCAAGCGCGTCAAGGAGATGGGGAATGGAGGAACGTACCTTCTTATTTGGTTTGCGTGGATGAAGTGAGGGGGACGCAGCATTGTGTGGAAAAGGCTTCGATGGCGACTTTCGACTTCTCGGGAAAGGTGGAGGTGAAAGTCACTTATAACAAAGGAGCGGTGGACAGTGCAAGGATTCGTCCTTTGTCATACGGTATACCTTTTCAGTTAAAAGGAAAGGAGCTGACGTTCACTTTGGACAGGCCGTGCAACTTGTCGGTGGAAGTGAACGGCGATATTTTTCATAACCTGCACCTGTTCGCCAATCCGGTGGAGGTGGATGTCCCAAGAAAAAAAGACCGTAATGTGGTCTACTTCGGCCCGGGTTACCATACGCCCAAGAATGGTGTGGTGAAGGTGGAATCCGGACAGACCGTTTACTTGGCCGGTGGTGCCGTACTGAACGGGCGTGTGCTCATTGAGGGCGTACAAGATGTGAAATTGATAGGACGTGGTATTATAGATTATAAGGTAAAAGGAGGCATCCGTATAGCAAACTCCCGTAATGTACTGGTGGAAGGCATTGCCACTACCCAGTGCGCTACGGGAGGCTCGGATGCAGTGACCATCCGCAATGTGAAGGCTATCAGCTATTACGGGTGGGGAGACGGGATGAATGTCTTTGCCAGTAATAATGTGTTGTTCGACGGGGTGTTCTGCCGAAATTCGGACGATTGCACGACGGTGTACGGCACACGTTTGGGGTTCAAGGGGGGCTGCAAGCATGTCACGATGCAAAACTCCACGCTTTGGGCAGATGTGGCCCATCCCATATTCATAGGCATCCATGGTGACACGAAGAATCCGGAAGTGCTTGAGGATTTGAATTACGTCAATATCGACATTTTGGACCATCGGGAGAAGCAGTTGAATTACCAGGGGTGCATGTCCATCAATGCCGGAGACAACAATCTGGTCCGCGATGTCCGTTTTGAAAATATCCGCGTGGAGAATTTCCGTGAAGGCTCATTGGTCAATTTGCGTATTTTCTATAATAAGAAGTATTGTACGGCACCGGGACGGGGTATTGAAAATATCACGTTTAAAGATGTCTCTTATGATGGAAACCGGGCTGAGTTGTCTATTATCGAGGGATATGACGAAGAGAGGAAAATCAGGAACGTGCGTTTCGAGAACCTGCGCATCAACGGACAGCTGATTACGGACGACATGCCCGGTAAACCGGCTTGGTATAACACCGGTGACATGGCGGGTATATATGTGGGGCCGCACGTGGAGGATGTGACGTTTGTGTCCACAGAGGGCGCAATGACGAATAATGTAAGGTAGAGATGCCGTATGGTGTTTTTAAATTCGCTATATTTGTCGGCTATATTTTGAAATGAAAAATTGTAAAACCATGAAAAGTTGGAAGAATGTTATAGGCAGGTTATGGCTGTTCTTGGGATTCCTATTGCTGTCGTGCCCTGTGCTTGCGGCAGCTTTCGTGCACCCCGGTGTGTTGCATACGGAAGAACGGATGCAACAAATCCGTGGTTTGGTGAAAGGGAAAAGCGACGACGCTTATGCCTCCTATCTGTTGTTGGAAAAACATCCGTGTGCACAGTCGGATTATAAAATGGAAGGCCCGTTCGATACCATAGCGCGTGACGGTAAATTCGGTTATACCAAATCGAGAATGGAGCGTGACTTCAGTGCGGCCTATTTGAATGCGCTGATGTGGCGTATCACGGGCGATGAGTCACATGCCCGTAAGGCGGCGGAAGTATTGACGGCCTATGCACGCACCCTGAAACGCATACCCGATACGAACGACGCTCCTTTGCTAGCCGGTTTGGAAGGTTTTAAAATCATTTATGCACTTGAAGCGTTGAAGCATACGTGGCGTAAGATGCCTGCGGAGGATTATGAAGGTGCTTTGCGGATGTTCACGAAAGTGTTCCTCCCCGTATTGGAAACGTTTTATGAGCGTAACCCTTATACGAACGGGAATTGGGGGGCTATCGTGACCAAGACTTATATGGCGGCATCCATCCATCTGGATGACCGGAAAATGTATGAGAAGGCACGGGCTTTCTACCTTGACGGGTACGACAACGGCACATTGGCCCATTATATCGACGGGGAAACCGGCCAACTGCAGGAGAGCGGGCGCGACCAAAGCCATTGCATGCTGGGACTCGGGGCAATGGCCACGGTATGTGAACTGGCTTGGCAACAGGGGGATGATTTATATTCCGCTAAGGATAACCGTCTGTTGAAAGGATATGAATATGTGGCGCGTTACAACTTGGGTTACGATGTTCCTTTCGTGAGATGGACGGACATTACCGGGAAGTACTGCGATTGGGAGGAAGTGTCGCCGAAGGCACGCGGACGCTACATGTACGTGTTCGACATAGCCTACAACCATTATGTGAACCGGATGGGGCTTCCTATGCCTTTCACGGGACAGGTGCTCGGACAAATCAGGCCGGAAGGGTATGACCGTGACCAACCGGGTTTCGGGACGCTTTTGTTTAATGAGAAGGCAGATCATCGTAAGTTTGTGCATCCCGGCGGTTTGCATACCTTGGCCGATTTGGAGCGTATGAAGGTGATGGTGGGCGAAGGGCAGCATCCTTGGGCAGAAGGTTGGGCGGAGTTACAGAAGGATCCTTGGGCGCAATCGACGTTTGCGGCCCGCCCGATGGCCAACATGGGCGACAGCCGCCAGAAGGCTTCAATAGAAGCCCATGCGGCTTATCTGAACGCCATCCGTTGGTACATTTCCGGTGATGAGGCGTATGCCCGTTGTGCCATCAATATTTGTAATGCCTGGGCGAATACCGTGAACCAAGTGCCGAAGGCGCGGCAAGACCAAGGGCTTTTGGGCATCCCCATCGGGGAGTTTGCCATGGCTGCGGAAGTGTTGCGTGTGTGCCCGTTATGGGAAAGAACCGACTTTGAACGTTTCAAGGAGATGATGGTGGAATATTTGTATCCCGTGAGCCGGGATTTCCTCCGGACCCATGGCGGCGGCCGTGTGGACTATTGTTGGACAAACTGGGATGCTTGCAACATGGTCGCTTTGGCTGCCATCGGAGTGCTGTGCGACCGTCCGGACATTTACCGGGAAGGGGTTGAATATTTCAAGCACGGCTTGGGGAACGGAAGCATCCGAAATGCCGTGCCTTATCTGCACCGGATGGAAGATGGAACGGTGCTCGGGCAATGGCAGGAAAGCGGGCGAGACCAAGAGCATGCCCAACTGGGAGTAGGTTTCTTGGCTACGTTCTGCCAGATTGCCTGGAACCAAGGAGATGACTTGTTTGCCTACGACAGCAACCGCCTGTTGGCCGGGGCCGAATACGTGGCACGTCACAACCAGATGCGCGGTGTCCCTTTCACTTATTATAATAACAGCCAAGGGCTGAACAACCGTTGGCCTTCCGTAAACGGGTTGGGCCAATTGGAGGACCGTCCGGTTTGGGAGATGATATACAACCATTATGAAGTGTTGAAAGGCGTACCGGCACCTTATTCCAAGAGGATGGCCGAGCTTTTGCGTCCGGAACACGGTAGCAAAGACCATTTCGGATATGGGTCGTTGACCTTTTCATTACGTCCTTCCAACTATCCTATCTTGCCTGTACCGGCAGTGCCCACGGGATTGCGGGCAGAAGCCTCCATCGGGCAAATCCGTCTGGATTGGGAACCCTCTGCGGAGTATTTCGCCAACGGTTATGTGATACAGCGTTCGGAAGCAGGCCGGGATGACTTCAGGGATGTCGGGGTATACAAGGAGAAAGTGACCAATTGGTTTATTGATTCCCGTATCGAAGAAGGCAAGACGTATGAATATCGGGTGGCGGCGGTCAACAAGGCCGGAACGAGCCGTTTTTCGGAGAGTGTGAGGGTGAAAGCCGTATCCGTGACAGGATGCCCGTCCGGATGGACTTATGCAGAGGTAGGCCATGTGGAGGAAGGCAGGGCAGACTATGCCGGCGTGCAGGGAGGTACCTATCGCCTGTCTTGCCGTTCGGCAGCCGTGGACGCGCTATCGGACAATGCTCCATACCTGTACCGGAAAGTGGCAGGAGACTTTGCCGTGTCGTGCCGTATCAACAGGATGGACGGGAATACGGAAGAATGCGGCTTGATGTTAAGGGCAGCCTTAAAGGGGGATGCCACGGCCGTGACGATGACGCTTGGCCATTGGGGGCGGAGGTTTGCCCGTATGGGATACCGCAAGGAGAGCGGTGGTGAAAGGCGTTTTGCCATAGGCAATACTTATACTTGGATACCTGCCTGGTTCAAGTTGGCACGGGTGGGGAATGTCTTTTATGCGTATGAGTCTACAGATGGGGTGAACTGGTTTTATGTGCATTCCGAGGAGGTGGAAATGCCCCGGGAAATTTATGTCGGGGTGGCAGGTAGCTTTGGCGGCGGCAAGGCCGCAGGCAGCGTGGTTTTTGATGGTTTGTCGATAGAATGAAAGCTGTGGGGTATAAGGAACAAGGGCACGTGTTTTTTTGATACGTGCTCTTTTTTTCTGTTTTTTTGATAGGGTTTACTTTCTTTTTGAAGTATATTTGCATATATTAATACCAACGAAAAATAACGTCACATAAAGAACGTGGAACGATTATGAAGAACATGTCAAGAATGTTTTGGGCATTTGTGTCTTGTATCTGTCTTGCACTTCCGTGCAGGGCGGTAGAACAGTATAAGTTTCGTTTGATAGATGTGCCGGACGGTTTGTCCGACAATCAGATTCGTGGCCTGAGCATGGTCCCGGACGGGCGTGTCGGGATAAGGACGGCCTCGATATTGAACATTTACGATGGGGCATCGTTTGAGTATTTTCCATACGACAAAGACCGGAAGTACGTGTGGACATATTCCCGTCCGCCGAAAGAGTATTATGACGGGCAGGATCGTGTGTGGATGAAGGAACTGCGTTATTTGCTGCTTCTGGACTTGAAGGCGAACACTTTCAATTATGATATTCAAGGGGAGTTGGCAAGCATGGGAATCGACAAGAGGTTGAAGAACCTTTTCATTGACGATGCTAAAAATTATTGGTTCCTGACAGAGGACAATACGTTCTTTTTTTATGATGTCCGGAAACAAGAGAAAAAAGTGATAGACCGTGGTGACAGCGAGTTCACGCGCCGCTACGGCGTTCCGTTGGAATTGGCCCAATATAAGAATTTCTGTTGGATCGTGTATGATAGCGGCCTGATCCGTTGTTGGGATTATACTTCTTCCGAGTTCCTTTTTCAGGATTCACGCTTCGAGGGGATTATCAATGGATATACAGACCGGCTTTATTTGCATCCCGATTCGGCGGGGAACTTGTGGCTGATGTACAACAATGGCATTTGTTTTTATAACCGTACACTCCGGGAGTGGAAGGATGTGGCCTGCATATCCGGCATATCCAACTTCTTTACTTGCATGGACATGGATCGTGACGGGAATGTTTGGGCCGGGACTTCGCGGAGTGGCCTGCGGCGTATTGACGGGAAGACATTTTCTGTGTCCGAGATGCCGGACATGGCCTTGACGAACGGCGGAAGGCTCCATAATGACATTTATGCCGTGATGGCAGATCCGCGCGGCGGGCTTTGGGTCGGCACGTTATTTCAGGGGCTGTGCTATCATCACCCCGGCATGCAGAAATTCCAGTTGGCACAGACATGCCCCGGAAGTTCTTACATCACCAACGAATCCGTGCGCTGCTTCCTTGAGGAGGAAGATGGCACAATCTTGGTGGGGAGTGGCAAAGGCCTGTTTCGTTTCCATCCGGAAACCCATGAGGTGGAACAGGTTTTTAAAGATGAAATCAATGAATTGGTCTTGTCGCTCTCCCGCGACCGTCAGGGAAATGTGTGGGTGGGAACTTTTTTAAAAGGTTTTTACCAAATTTGCGGGGGGGGGGGATGTAAGCATTTTTTAAGAAGCCAAGGCGATTCCGAGCAGGACGTGGCGCAGAATGTGTCGCGGGCATTGTATGAAGACTCCCATGGAAATTATTGGGTCAGCGTGAATGGCGGCGTGGGGCTGTTGGACCCGGAGGACGGAACCATTGAGTTTATGCTGCATGAACGGCATCCGGAGTTGAAGAACTTTAAGTTGATTCTTTCTCTTTGTCCCACAGGGAAAGATTGTTTTGCCGCGTTGGGGGACAACGGCTTGTTTTATTACGACGCAGGAAAAGACGAAGTTCGGATTCCCGATACACGTAAAGATAAATACTATAAATCCGGCATAAAATATTTTGGCTTGCTGACCGACGCACGCGGTTTGCAATGGTTTGCCACGGAGGACGGCATCCGGATTTGGGATAAAAAGACGGAACGTCTTTATTTGCTCACGATGTCCGAAGGGTTGCCGAACAATACGGTTTCTTCCATTTTAGAGGACTGTGACGGGGTAGTGTGGGCTTCGACCCTGAATGGTATATGTAAGATTATTCCCCGTGAAGAGGGAAAAGGCGGGTATCGTTTTTCCGTAGTGGCATTCGGTGTGCCGGACGGGTTGCAAAGCGGGATGTTTTATGACCATGCCGCACTGAAAGCGAAAAACGGGATGCTTTATTTCGGAGGGGCACACGGGTTTAATTATTTCAATCCCGGGCACATGGTGTGTGAAGAAGCTGCCAACCGCCCCATCCTGACAGGGCTTAGTATTTTCAATACACCCGTCCGGGTGGGAGAAGAATATGAGGGACATGTCGTTTTGTCTGCCCCCATGACCCGTACGGACAAGATAGAACTTCGTTATGATGAGAATTTCATATCCATAGCATTTTCCGGGTTGAATTACGCCAACCCGTCCCACACTTATTATAAATACAGGTTGAAAAATTATGAAGAGGGATGGACGGAGACCCGTGCCGCCAGCCTTGGACGTGCCGTGTATACCGGCTTGCGTCCCGGGACGTATGAGTTTGAAGTGTATGCGGCCAATGGCGACAAGGTGTGGAGCAAGGAACCTGCCCGGCTGTCCATTGTCGTGCATCCTCCTTTTTGGGAAACCTATTATGCCATGGCGGTGTATGTCCTTGTAGCTATTGGTATGGTCTATTGGCTTTCACGGATGTACGTGCGCCGGGAAAAGGAAAAGATGATGGAGGAGCGCAGGGAAAACGCCAGGAAGCAGCAGGAGCATCTGGAAGAGATGAAGCTGCGCTTTTTTACGAATGTAAGTCATGAATTCCGTACGCCCCTCACGCTGATCCTGACACCTCTCGGGACACTTATCAAACAGCAGGGCGACGTGGACTTGAAACAGAGGCTGACCGTGATTTACCGTAATGCGGAAAAACTGCTCCAGTTGGTGAACCAGTTGTTGGATTTCCGGAAATTGGAGATGCGTGGGGAGAGATTGTCGGTCAGCATGGGGGATATGGTCGTGTTCGTCCGGGATGCGGTCGAGGCTTTCCGCGGACTTGTGAAAGAAAAAGGTATCACGTTGACTTTTGAAAGCAAGGTGGAGCATTTTTATATGAACTATGACCATGATAAGGTCTATAAGGTGGTGAACAATCTGCTTTCCAATGCGGTGAAGTTTACCCCCTCGGGCGGTTGCATAGGCGTAGGCGTGGAAAGTTCGGTCCGCAACGGGCGTGAATATGTAGCCGTGTCCGTTCGGGATACGGGGTGTGGCATGGAAGAAGGGGACAAGGAGCGTATATTTACTCGTTTCTACCAAGTGGAGGACGGCCACAAGACCCAACCGGGCAGCGGGATAGGTTTGCATCTGGTCAAGGGCTATGTGGATTTGCACGGTGGAGAGATTACGGTGGACAGCCGGTCTGGTGAGGGCAGCACTTTTACGGTTCTTTTGCCGGCAGACTTGTTGCACGACGAAAAAGCCACCGTGCCGCACGGGGAGGACAAGGAGACGGTGGAAGCTTCCGTCCTGTCGGCCGGAGAAGAAGACGAAGAGCCGTCCGGTGGGAAGAAAAAGCTGTTGGTCGTGGAAGACAATGCGGATTTCAGGGCTTATTTGGTTCATGAACTCAGTGCGGATTTCGACGTGGTAGAAGCTGGGGACGGCGTGGAAGGGGAGGAAATGGTACGTGAGGAATGGCCCGACCTTGTCATTTCGGACCTGATGATGCCTCGGTGCGACGGCATAGCCTTTTGCCAACGGATGAAGAATGACATTCATACTTCCCATATCCCTTTCATCTTGTTGACGGCCAAGATGTCGGATGACGCACGTATAGAAAGTTACAAGGCCGGTGCCGATTCGTATATCTCGAAACCTTTCAATTTCGAGCTGTTGCAGGTCCGTGTCCGTAAACTCATCGAGCAACGGGAGGCGAGGAAGGAAACGTTCAGGAAAAACATTGAAATCACTCCGAGCGAGATAACCACCACGTCTTTGGATGAAGAATTCGTGAAGAAGGCTTTGGCTTTCGTGGAGAAAAACATGGGCAATGCGGAGTATTCTTTGGAGGATTTGAGCAAAGACCTCGGTTTGAGCAAGACACACCTGAACCGAAAGCTGACGGTCATCTTGAACATGAAACCGCTTCAGTTCATCCGTTCCGTCCGTTTGAAACGTGCCGCCCAGTTGTTGGCGGGCAGCCAATATAACGTGGCGGAGATTGCGGATAAGGTAGGGTTTAACACCATCAAATACTTCAACCGTTATTTCAAGGAAGAGTTCGGCATGACACCTACGCAGTACCGTGAAGCGAACAAGAGGGAAAACAAAAGTCCTAAAGCCTAAAAATGTCTTGTTTTATTGTCGTGTGAAACCCTTAGTGCATGGAGTGGATTTTCGGTCTCAGCCAAACGGATTTTTAATCTCAGGAGAATGAAAAATCAATCTCAGCCAAATGATTTTTCATTCTCCTGAGATTGATTCAAGGGTTTTATGCTATCTTTTTCGCCATCTTATGTATGTGGTTATGAGTGTCTTATGTGCGGTGTTAGAAATTGTCCAATCATTTGTTATTTTTTGTCCCATATTGTATGGAATGAATCATATAATTTTGGAACGTTGTATTTTTAAAATGAATGCTATGAACAAAAAGAGCGTATTGTCGTTTCTGTTTGCCTGTATGTCTTTGTCCGGAATGGGGCAGGGGTTCATACATCCCGGCATATTGCACACGCAGGCGGATTTCGACAGGGTGAAGGAAAAGTTGGCCACCGGGCAGGAACCTTGGACGGCGGCCTACAACAAGTTGATGACCAGCAAGCATGTGGATTTGAATTGGAAGCCCAATCCCACAGTCAAGATTATCCGTGGAGGATGGAATGTCTGGGAACCGGAAGGTGACAATTATGGAGCCGCCATGAATGATGCAGCTACAGCCTACCAGTGTGCACTGGTTTGGAAGATTACCGGAGATGAGCGTTATGCGGAAAAGTCTGTTGAAGTCATGAACGCATGGGCCAGGACCTGCCAGAAAGTGTCCGGTAATTCCAACGGAAGCCTTGCCTCCGGGCTTTATGGATATGAATTTGCCAATGCAGGAGAATTGATGCGGGACTACGAAGGGTGGAACCGTGAGGATTTCAAACGTTACCAACAGTGGATGCTGAGGGTGTTCAGTGACCAAAGTTTCGGTTTCCTGCAGGAGCGTCATGGTTGTGCAGACGATCATTACTGGTCGAATTGGGGGTTGTGCAACGTGTTGTGCGAAATCAGTGTGGGCATTTTGTGCGACGACATTTATGTGTACAATGCCGGTATGGAGTATTACAAGTACATGGAGGACCACCGCTATGCCGAGACGCTTCGCAATCTGGTATGGAAGCTCCATCCGGACGAGCGTGGACCCTTCGGTTATTTCGGACAAATGCAGGAATCCAACCGAGACCAAGGACATGCTTCCATGGCTGTGGTTTTGGCAGCGGATGTGTGTGGGGCGGGTTTGAACCAGGGAGACGACCTTTATGCCTATATGGACGACCGCATTGCGGCCGGTTTTGAGTATGTGGCGGCTTACAATACTTTTGAGGAAAACCTGCCCAATTCTCCATACACCAATTCGGACGGCACTTTCCCCGAGATGGGGTCTGGCGGGCAAGGCACCAACCGCTGCGGTTGGCCGCGCATCGTGAACTACTACGAAAACATCCGTGGCGTGGACATGCCCTATTCGCATAAGATCATGATGGTCCACGGTGACGGCATAGATGCTGGAGGAGGGTTCTATGGCGGCAACAGCGGCGGATACGACCATTTGGGTTTCACCACGCTGATGTGTTCCTTGGATCCGTTGGAAGACAAGACCCTTGTGCCAACCGTCCTGAAAGGGAGCATCGGGTATGACGGTGAGGCGTTGGACCGTACTTTGTTGAATGCCGTCCCGAGAGGGGCGAAAGTGACGCTGAAGGTGGCTTTGCCGGATGGTGAGACTGATACCGGAAAGTGGTCGTGGGACGATGATGCTTCTTGCACTTCGGCCGAGCGTGAGGTGGAAGCGGATACCTCTTTCGTGTACCGCGTGCGTTATACGAATGCGGCAGGAGTGGTAAGCACGCAGATGTTCTCCATACAGGTGGCTGGTGAGGCATACGTGCGTGACTGTACGCCTTATTGCAAATATGCTTACCGGGAAAGCCAGGACACTTTGATTTACGTGAAGAAGAACGAGAGCGTGATTTTAGGCATGGATTACGGTGGATGGCATGTTAAGTCATGGCGTTGGGAAAAGAGCACGAACGGGGAGAGGTGGTCGAAGCTGAACAACGCGACAACCAACCGTTTTGAATTGGCCAGTGTGGCTTCCAGTGCCTATTACCGTGTGACGATGGAACACAAGTCGGGAGTGCTCAAGTCTCAGGTGTTCCGCGTGGAGGTTTCCGAAATAGATCCTTTCATTATTTATAATGGCGAAGAATATCCCGGTACTTCCATGGTGTTGCCGCGCGGGGCTTCTTTCAGCCTTTATGCCAAGCCTACGTCCATATTGAGCCAGTCGGTGAATTCGACGCGCATTTATAAATGGGCTGTGGGCAACGATACCATCCAGGCCGACACGCTGACTTACCATTTGGATGATTTGGGCGGGCAGGTGGCCGATTTGAACGATACCCTGCATGTATCGGCCATGGACACCAGTTTCAATGTTACCTTGGTGTTCCAACGTTTTTCATCTACAGGGAAAGAGGCTCGCACGGTGTACCATTTCGATGTGCCGGTATATGAGACCAATGTTTTGTCTCCTTCTGATAAGGACAGCTACTATATCCAAGAGGCTATGGGCGGTCGTTACCTGCGGAATACGGACGGTCAGTTCATGACTTATTCAGAAGATACCGATGAAGAGTATCTGTGGCGCATCCGCCGCCTTCCCTCTACATACGGTTCGCGTTACATGTTCATCAGCCGTACCAACAGCGGGCAGCATTTGTCGGAGGACGGGCGTCTGAGTTCGGCGAGCGATTATTCCCGTCATTCTTTCAATTTGTGGCATAAATGCGGGTCGGACGACTTGTATGCCATAGAGCGTTCCTCGTCCGCGTCCGGCGGTTTGTGGGAGATTGCTCCGGAGTCATCGGTCATATCGGTGAACCAAGGGCTTTGCACTTCATTCCCGTTCCGTCTGGTGAAGAAGGAAGACGGTTCATCTGTAGAGGATGCCGTTTTGGAGAATGAGGAGGGCATCCCGTTGTTGGAAGTTGTCGGTCGTGGTGAAGGCAGTCTGGAAGTCTCCGTGGACGAAGAGGGCTTGTTGGATGTATATACACTTGAGGGTAGCCTGTTGAGCAGTGTCCGTTGTGTGCCGGGTACAAACCGTGTGGATATGCCGTCGCGGAAAGGCATGATGATTTTGCGCTATGTGACGGCTTCAGGGCGTTGCAAGAGCCTGAAGGTGATGTAGGGCTATGGGATGGAATGAGTATGGGACGATAGGATAAAGGTGGTTTTTTACATTTTGTATGTATTGAAAATCAGTGGTTTCTGTGCCATGTTATAAAATGTCTAATCATTTGTTATTTTTTGTCCCATACCTTAATTTAAATAGTGCCTACCTTTGAAAACGGTTGGATAAAGAAACGCTTTTGCAGTCAATGGGTTCGGCTGTGATATGCGATAAGAATAATGAACCTTAAAACTTATGAGCATGAAAAGAAGAACGACGAAAATTTTTTCTGTCCGGTTGGGCAAACGCTTGCCAGTGGCTTTGATGACCATGGCATTGACGGCTGCCAACATGGCCTTTGCCCAAGAAGAGAATCCTTGGGTGGGTGAGGCTCTGCCTGCGGAAGGCGGTGAGTTTTACCTTTATAACAAGAGTGGTGACGGTTTCCTTTTGGGTGCCAATACCTGGGGGACGCAAGGTTCCTTGGGACAGCCGGGATTATTGTGCACGGTAGTCGTGTCGAACGGGAAATACAAGATTGTGACCCGTTGCAACGGTGACAACAGGGGCTTGGGTAGCGATGGGTATATCGACAATGGCAATCCGGCTGAATATACCTTCACCGATCCCACGCCGGATGACGGCCTTAATGAGTATGTGATGAACTTGGATGCCAACAAATGGTTTTATTATGGAGGGGAAGGCACAGTGCTGACTTTGGACGGTAACGGAAGTGCCACTGACGCGCAATGGTTGTTCGTTTCGAAAGCGCAGCGTGAGCAAAAGCTTGACCAAGCGACCAAAGACCATGGAGTGGATGCCACGTTCTATATCATGGGAGCCAGTTTTGTCCGCACGGAACCTCATAATTGGAAAGAAGTGCATAATGGGGGAACGGTCAGTTTGAGTTCTCCGGGTGGAGCTTCTGGAAATCATTTTTATTGTGCGGAGGCGTCCAATAATGACAATTTCGATATTTACCAGGAACTTACTGGCATCCGTAACGGGCGTTACCGTTTGACCTGCCAAGGTTTTTATCGAGGTGACGGTTCGGCCCGGAACGCCATGTTGTATGCCGGCTTGGTTGAATCCCCTCTTCTTTTGGCCGAGAGTGAGGAAGATGTTCCCGCAGATGCCAACAAGGCTGCGATTGCCTTTGGCGACGGGCGTTATGCCGGTAATACGGTGGAAGTGATTGTGCAGGACGGTACTTTGCGTCTCGGTGTGAAGAAAAATGCGTATATCAAGAATGATTGGGCCGTTTTCGACAATTTCCGTTTGACATATTTGGGAGAGGCAACGGCAGAAGAAGCCTTTACTGAGTTGATGGGTTCATTCCAGAATCTGATTAATGACTTTAATGACCTTGGAGCTGAAGCTATAAAATCAGAGCTTCAGGCCGTATATGACAAGTATGCCGGAACCACAGGCGATGTCACGGAAGCGTTGCAAGTGGTGTCGGAGACTGTGAAATCGGCTAATGCCGCACGTGCTTTGACCATGGCTTTGAATAATGCCGTGAAGGGGGCTGAGGCATATTGGGCAAAAGTCGAGAACGGGGAGGTCACATTGAACAATGCTTTGAAGACTTCTTTGCAGCAACAGATTGCGGAAGCTAAGAAACAACTTGCGGAGACCAATATGGCTGATATGGTCGTCGGGGCAGAAGAAAGTGCCACGAAATTGAATGCAATGGTGGTTTCGGCCCGGAATTGGGCCGGATTGTCATACGCTTTAGGAAAGGCAAAGGCTTTAGCCGACCGGTTGGGCGGATTGGAGAACACGGATGAGTATAAGAAAGTGTTGGCTGATTTGGATGCCGTGGAATTGACATTTGACGATGCCATCTTGGATGTGGCTGCCTTGAATGCGAAAATCCAAGAGAAACTGACGCCGGAATTCTTGGCTACTGTCACGGAAAAGAACAAATTGGATATGACAAGCTTTATTACCAATCCGAATATCTTTAATAATACCGGTGTACAGAACCAGATGCCTGGTGGGTGGATTCTCGGTCGGAACGATGCCCGTGACAACAGTATTTGGTGTACGGTGACTGACGGTGATGGCGAATTGCATGCCGGTAACTGGTCTGGTAATAAAGGCAACGACGTGACAGGAGTGCATTATTATCAGAAAATAGGAATCGGGGATGGTGCGGTCAAATTGCCGGACGGTTTGTATCAGTTGGCGGCTGCCACTTATTCAGACGGTGATCCGAATAAGATTGTACTGTATGCGACATCTGACAGTGTAAATATCGACACGGTGTATTTTAACCGCGACAGGATGCTTTATGATGAGGCTCTTTCTAAGACAGATGTGACCAGTACGGTAGAAGATGTCGTGGTGGTGGATGGCCAGTTGTATATCGGTGTAAGGGGAGCAGATCCGGAGAATAACCATCAAGGAGGTAATGGTAAGAATTGGTATGCCGATAACTTCCGTCTTTATTTTGCCGGTTCTGATGTTCTTGGTGCTTACCGTGGACGTTTACAAGACCGTTTGGATAAGGCTGTCGTATTGCATGATTCTTTGGCTGTTTATGGCATTGATGACAGTGAGTCTTACGGTTTTGCCTTGGATCCGGAAGAGGGTTATTATATATTCTTGACGGAAGGGACTTTGGATGACGTTTCTTATGCCATAGACGACTTGGACAAGATGAACGCAGATGCTGAGAAATTGATTGCGAATTATTTGCTTTTGACTCCGTTGGTGCAGAATGGAAATAATTTCAATAACCAATTGAATGAAGGTGTTTTGTTTGCCCAACCTACAGCAAAGAAAACATTTAGTGCGGCTTTGGAGATGGCTGCGGAAGTGGCTGAGGATATGTCTTGGGACAATTATTTGTCGGACGCAGTGGTTGAACAGGCGGAGGCTCTAAAGGCGGCCACTGCGGAGTTGATGAATTCCGTGGCACTTTGTTACCCGATGGGTACTGCCAAAGTTCTGGCTGACCAGATAGGGGGCTTGGCACAAACAGAGGCTTACCTTAACGTAATGACTTATCTTGCTTCGGATGAGTTGGATCCTTTGGATGTGGATTTGGCGGTACAAGCCTTGCAAGGGGAGTGTGTCAATGCCATGACTCCTGAAGTGTTGTCCCGGGCAACAGCTGATGAACCGTTTGATATGACGACATTTGTTGTCAATCCCAATATCTATCAGGATGCCACGGATGATGAAGGCAATCCGACGGATGTGAGAATCAATGGATGGACATTGGAGACGAATGCCGACCGCGCACCGCGTACAGGAGCCACTTCTGGTGATACTTGGATGTACACGACCAGTCACTCTAGCAATGACGCTCATAATATTTCTTCGGCTACGGATTATCGTCAGGTTATCGGTACGCAACCCGAAGTATCTGCCGAGGGTAAGTATGGATTACCTACCGGTGCCTATCGTGTGGAAGCTGCTACGTTCTTGAACCATGAATGGGACAAGATGAGGCTTTACGCACAGACGAACAGTGTGGAGGTAAGTACTGTGACCGGAAGTGCCGGACAAGACAGTCTTGTATATGCCTATACTGAAATTGAATATGCCGACAGTGCCTTTAACGGAAAGCAGGATGTATGGGATGCAGCACAGGCTACTTTGGGAACGACCACGGTGGTTCCTGAAATCTATGTGGAGAATGGGGCCGTAACTATCGGAATACGTGGTAATGGACGAGTTGGAGGAAATGATTCTTGGTTCCTGGCCGACAATTTCCGTCTCTATTATATAGGTACGGAAAGAGGAAGCAATATCGGTGTCACCATGATGGATTGCAACGCTAATTCGTCGGAACTTGTAGATGTATACGATATTACCGGCAAGCTTGTGCGCAAGCAAGTGAAACGTGCCGATGCGGTGAATGGCTTGAAGAAAGGCATCTATATTGCAGGCGGCAAGAAATATGTAGTGGCAGGCAATTAATCTAAAACAAAACGGGACGGGACACCGCCGTGTGCCGTCCCGTTTCTCCCATTTAAGGTGAAAGGAAAACAAAATTTAAAATAAAGGTTTTATGCTAATAAAGGTATTACGTGCAAGGACGTATAAGGTGTTGCTTTCCACTGCTATTGGGGTGGGTGTACTTTGCATGATGCCCTCCTGTTCGGATGATTATGAATGGGCACAGGAGAAACCCTCGTGGTTGGGGCAAAGCATTTATGACGAGTTGGCACGTCGAGGTAATTTCAGTATTTACTTGAAGATGGTGGATGACTTGGGGCGCACCGAATTCTTAAGCAAGACCGGTAGCGTGACGGTCTTCGTGCCCGACGATGATACTTATCGCGCTTATTTCAAGGCGCACGGTGTGGACGAGAACCATATTTCTATTCCGATGAAGAGGTTTTTGGTGAACACTTCCATGTTGGAGAATGCCTACGTGCTTGATTTGTTGACCAACCAACCGTCAGGAGACAATATATTGAAAGGGCAGGTGATGCGCCGTACCAATACGCAATGGTCGGTGTATGATTCCATTCCGGCTGTGTCCGTGGCAGAACTGCCTGAGGCTTCAGTGAGTGCGGATTACTGGGGCGGATTGCGTGGAAGGCATCAGCCCGTGTATAACCTGATTGAAGAAGGGACTGTGCCGATGGTGCATTTTATTTGGCGCCAAATGATGTCCAAGGGCATCACTAAAAAAGATTTTTCTTACCTTTTTAATGGAACGGAGTTCCAGGAAGAGGATGTATATATAAATAATGTGAAGGTACGCGAGGGGAATGTGACGTGCCAGAACGGATATATCCATATTATGGATGGTGTGCCGGAACCTTTGCCCAACATGGCCGGTTATTTGCGTACGAACGGGGCTACCTCTTTGTTCAGCAAATTGATGGACCGTTATTCAGCTCCTTTCGTATCAGCTTCCCTTTCCAATTCTTACAAGGATTTGCACGACCGTTATGCTGACCAGAATCTTTATCCGGCGTTGGCCGGAGGTGACTCCATATATGGACGACGTTATTTTTTCTCTTCGGCCGATGGGAATTCACTGACTTCGTACAACGGTGTGGAAGTGGACGGCGTGCTGAAATTTGATCCTTCGCGTAACGATTATGCAGAAGGGAATATCTATACCGCAGGTGGGGAGTATACGGATAATGTCAACTTGGACATGGGTGCTGTCTTCGCTCCTACGGATGAGGCGTTGAATTCGTATTGGAACAGTGAAAACGGCTCTTTCTTGCGTGAACGTTATCCGAGTGACGAGCCTTTCGAAAACGTTCCCAATGATGTGTTGGCAGAGTTCTTGAACAACCATATGCAGTATTCGTTCTTGTCTTCTTTGCCCAGCAAATTCAATTTGGTATTGGATGATGCCAAAGATCCTGTCGGACTTGACGAGGCTGATATTATAAAAGGAAGCACGGCTGTGTGTAACAATGGTGCCGTGTACGTGATGAAAAAAGCCTATGCTCCGGCATCGTTCCGTTCCGTATTGGCTCCGACGTTGGTCAATGAGAATATGAAAATCATGAATTGGGCTATTAGAAGTTTGGAGTTCAGGCCTTACTTGTTATCTATGGTGAGCCATTATGATTTCATGATATTGACGGATGAGGCCCTTTCCCGTTACATTGACCCCGTGTCGTATAGCGGAACGGACCCGCGGTGGTTCAAGTTTTATTATAATGCGGAGAAGAACCAGGTGGAAGCGTATTCTTACCGCTATGATAAGAAATTGGGCGGATGGGCCGGCTGCACGGAGGATGACATGCGCATATTGGGCAGCACGTTGCAGGAGGATAGTGAGGGCAATTCATATTATCAAATCAATCCTGTGGTCGAGAACCGTCTGACCGATTTGCTGAACTTCTGTATCGTTCCCCGGGATGTGAACGGGGGCAATTATGTGGGTAATGGTTCTGTATATTACCAGACGAAGGATGACGGACCCATGAAGGTTGAAAAAGTGGGCGGGCAAGTGACCGTGACCGACCAGTATTCCGGAGAAAAAGTAACAACGCAGGATTTCGTAACGATGGACAATGGGGTGTATTACGTGCTTGACCAAATGGTACAGCCTACATTCCATAGTTTGATGCAGGAGTTGGTGGAACATCCGGAGTATTCTGAATTTTACGAATTGCTTTTGGGAAATGAGGAATGGACGACCAACGAGTCTAACCTGTATTCTTTGATTTCTACAAAATCTTTGAATATGAACGATGACAATGCGGCCATACAGACTTTCAGTTCTTATCATTATACGGTATATGTGCCGGATAATGCGGCTATGGAAAAAGCTTACAGCCTCGGGTTGCCGCGTTGGAAGGACATCAACAATCTGGCCAACGTGTATGCCGGGACGGATGTCGATGTGGATTCTTTGAAACAGGCTTACACCCAACGGGTGATGAACTTCTTGAAGTACCATTTCCAAGACAATGCGGTTTATATCGGTGGGGATGCCCGTAATATGTCTTTCGAGACTGCGGCAACCCATTCGGACGGTGCAGACAAGGGGTTGAGCTATACCTTGCGGGTGAATTCTGATGCCACAGGTATTACGGTGGCAGACAATTCGGAGAAGACGGGTGTAGTTCGTATAACGACTGAAAATCCAGAATTCTATAACCGGATGACACGTGAGTACACATTCTCGGAAAAGACGGAAAATGGTAATATCAACGCTTCTTCATACGTGGTGGTTCATCGTGTGAATGAACCTTTGATATACGATGACGAATGTTTCTGCCTGAAAGATAATGAACGTGTTCCGGAGGATTAACAATACCATGAATCATAAAAAAAGAGGTTATGAACAAGATAAAATATTTGATAGTATTCCTATTCTGCTTATGTCCGCTGTGGGCCGTCGGGCAGAACCAAGTGGCAAGCGGTACCGTGTCGGACGATTTGGGTCCTCTGATGGGAGTGTATGTGGGAGAGATAGATGCGGCCAACCGTATTGTATCGGCCGCAGTGACCGATATGAACGGGCATTTCACCCTAAAAGTACAAAACCCTAAGAATAAGTTGCGTTTTACTTATATGGGGTACAAGACGGTTTTGCAGGAAATAGGAAAGCGGGTGGTTTTCGATATCATGATGGAGGAAAACAGTAAGGTGATGAAAGAGGTCGTGGTGGAAGCCCGTCCGAAGATAGCCACCGGAGGATTGGAAATACCGGAACGTGAACAGTCTTTTGCCCAACAGACTATTAAGATGACGGAATTCGAAGGTTTGTCCTTCACTTCTGCCGACGAGGCTTTGCAAGGACGCATTGCCGGTTTGGACATTATCGCTTCATCCGGAAACCTGGGTTCGGGTACGACGATGCGTTTACGCGGTGTGTCAACCATTATGGGAAATGCGGAACCGTTGATTGTCGTGGATGACAACATCTTTGAGACCAATGCCAATGATGACATTGATTATACGAGTATGACGGATGAAAAGTTTGCCGAATTATTGTCTATCAACCCGGAAGACATAGAGAGCATTACGGTGCTGAAAGATGCGGCGGCTACTGCTATTTGGGGATCGCAAGGTGCTAACGGGGTCATCAATATCGTAACCAAGCGTGGAAGGCGTGGCAAGCCCCAGTTTACTTATTCTTTGAGGTTGAAGGGGACTTATCAGCCGGAGGGTTACAAATTATTGAACGGAGATGAGTATACCATGATGATGAAAGAGGAACTTTTCAATGTGAACCAAAATCCCGAAAGTCAGCCGGAACTGAATTATGACCCGACGTTTTCTGAATACGAACAATTCAATAACAATACCGACTGGAGGGATGCCGTGAAGCAGTTCGGGTTGTTCCAAACGCATTATGTTTCTTTGTCGGGAGGCGGGGAAAAAGCGAATTATCGTATTTCTGCCGGTTATGACCATCAGATAGGTTCTATCATCGCTCAGAAACTGGATCGTTTTACAACCCGTATGGCATTGGATTATTTTGTGAACGACCGCATCAAGATTTCGAGTGACTTTGCACTGACTTATACGGACAACCACATGAATAGTGATGATTTGTTGGGGATAGCTTATACGAAGATGCCCAATCTGGCTATTTATGACGAGGATGCGTACGGTAATTCTTTGGGTACGTATTACATGCAACCGAGGTTTGTGGAACGGTACCAAGGGGACAAGGATGAACTTTCGTCACAACGCGGTAAAGTGAATCCGGTGGCTTCGGCATATTTGGCAAAGAAGGAGGAACGTAGTTATAACATCCAACCCCAATTCGATTTCCAATACCGTTTGTTGGGACTTGACGAGACTTCGCACCAATTGACTTATAAGGGGACTGTGGTATTGAGCATTTACAATAAATACAATGATTCTTACTATCCTTGGGAGTTGAGGAATGTGGATTTCAAGGAGAATGAGAAAGGGATAAATTCCGCTTCTTCGGCTTTTGAAAAGAGTTTCGGTTTTAACACACGTCATCAGTTGACATATATCCCTTATATCATGAACCAAGACCACTCGGTACGCTTGTTCTTTAAAGGGGAAATGGTTTCCGGTACGTCCAGTTCCCAGTTCTTGAGTTCATACTTGTTGCCAAGCGGAACCATCACTTCCGGGACAGCCGGTGGCTTTTTGAACGAGACGAAAACGGGGGCAGGTCATTGGCGGAAGGCCAATTGGGTGCTTCAGGGGCATTATGCCTACCAGTCCAAGTATTCGTTGGATTTGGCCTTGCGCGGAGAAGGAAACACCCGTTTTGGCCAAAAGTACCGTTGGGGGTATTTTTATTCAGCTTCCGGCCGTTGGAACATTTCGGATGAAAAATGGATGGAACCTACCAAAAAATGGTTGAGCATGTTTGCGGTTCGTTTCGGATGGGGCGTGACGGGTACGCAACCTCCTAAGGAAGATACTCATTTCAGTGTGTATGGTGTAGACGGAGGGTATATTAATTCCATTGGGATGCGGCCGAACAATGTCCGCTTGACGGATTTGCGTTGGGAAAAACAGTCTGCGTGGAACTTAGGGTGGAATATCGGATTGTTTGATGATTTGGTTACGGCGGATATCAATTTGTATTCCCATAAGAAAACAGACTTGATGACCGAACATGCTTCTATTCCCACAACGACCGGTTTTTCGGAGTTGATTGTGGAGAATGGTGGAGACATGTTGAATAAAGGTTATGAAATCAATTTGAACCTGAACCGTGTAAAATTGGCGGGAGATTTGGCAGCTACTTTCAATCTTACGTTCGCTAATAACCGGAATACCATTACGGCCATGACACCTACGCGTCTGAATGCCATTAATGGAACAGGGGTCAAGTTACCTAAAAACGGGGAGTATATGTCCCGTGTGCAGATAGACAACCCGTTTGGTGCGATTTACGGCTTGCGTTACAAAGGCGTGTATGCTTACAGTTACGACCAGTTCGACAAGGCACAGGCATCCGGCGCGACTTGTCCGGTGGCGCGGGATGAGGCCGGAAGCGTCATTTATGGTGCCAATGGAGAACCGATGCCCATGTATTATGATTATAATGGTACGAAATATGCTTTTACCGGTGGTGATGCTATTTATGAAGATGTGAACCATGACGGAAGCATTGATCAATATGATGTGGTCTATTTAGGTAGCTCATTGCCCAAATTGACTGGTGGTTTTGGGTTTAGGTTGTTCTATAAAGGATGGAGTTTGAATGCGCAGTTCAACTACCGTTATGGTAACAAGATTGCAAATGTGGCACGAATGAGGGCGGAAAACATGCATGGTGCCGACAATCAGAGTACGGCGGTGAACTATCGTTGGCGTAAGGAAGGTGACGGTGCAAATGGGGGACATGTGTTGCCTCGGGCTTTGTATGGCCAAGGATATAACTGGATGGGTAGCGACCGTTTTGTGGAAGACGGCTCATTCTTGCGCCTGAACTATTTGCAATTTTCTTATGGGTTTGACTCCAAGCTTATCAAGCGCATCGGGCTTTCCCGCCTGAACCTCTACGTGAGCGGAGAGAACCTGTTCTGCCTGACCAAATACTCAGGCGTGGATCCCGAAGTGAATTATGGTGATATGGGAGTGACTAAAGACGAGGCGATTACTCCTCGTGCAAAGTCTTTCACATTCGGGTTGACAGCAACGTTCTAATGACATGAATAAACAGAAGGAAATATGAAAAAGATATTGAAAACCGGGACATTGGCCATGGCCGTTTCTCTCGCCGCTTTTACGACTTCCTGTGGCGACTTCTTGGATATCACGCCCCTGAATGCTGTGGTGGTGGAAAACTATTGGGAGAAGAAAAGCGAGGTGGAGAGTGTGATAACTTCTTGCTATTTTCACATGCAGGACAAGGGCTTCTCACAACGTGTGATAGCCTGGGGGGAGTTACGGGGCGACAATTTGACTGAAACTTCCACAATGGCCGCAAAAGAAAAGGAGCTTTATGATTTTTATACGAATAATATCGTTCCGGACAACAGTTGGACTTCGTGGGCGGATTTCTATAATGTAATCAATTTATGCAATACCATCTTGCATTATGCACCTGGGGCCCAAGCCAAGGATGGAAATTATTCAGTAGACGAATTACGTACGCATGAAGCCGAAGCCAAGTCGATTCGCGCCTTGTGTTATTTCTATTTAATCCGCACCTTTAAAAAAGTGCCGTTGGTGCTTCAGGCGACTATCGGCGATGATGTGGATTTCAAAGTACGTGCATCCTCCGAGCAGGATGTGTTGGAACAGATTATTGCAGATTTGGAATGGTCAGAAGATTATATATGGAATAAAAAGTTTTTTGATGATGAACGCGAAAGGAAAGGACGTTTCAATAAGTTATCCGTGAAAGCCCTTTTGGCAGATATTTACTTGTGGAAAGGGGATTATGCCAAGTGCGCGCAATATTGCAAGGAAATCATGGATGAGAAAATGGCAGAGTACAATGTCATCAAAGCAGCAGAATTGGAGGGAATTTTTATATCTTCTTCTACGGAAGGCTCTCTGGCCTTGTACAATGGCTATCCGCTTTTGGATGAATCTTATTCATCGCATTATCCTTATACCATGTTGTATGAGCGGGGTAATTCATTTGAAAGTATTTTTGAGCTTCAATACGATTATGATAACCGTAAGGATGGCAATGAAGGTATTTCTTATTTCTACGGAAATCATAAAGACCTTTCAGGCAGGGTCAATGCAGCGGCTTATTTGACCAATCAGACGGCTGATGCCTTGTTTGCAGACGCATCTGATTTACGGTTGGAAGAGAATACCGGATATAAGGGCGAACCCTCGAACAGTTATCCTGTCTATAAGTTTCGTTTCTTGTATTTTGGAAATGATGAAAGAGTGCTTCGCTCCACGGCAGAGAATTGGATTATTTACCGTTTGACGGATGTGATGTTGATGCGTGCTGAGGCTTTGGCTTATATGGGAGGGGATGAAAACAAGCAGGAAGCTTTTGAGATTGTGAAATCTGTGAACATGCGGTCGTGCAAAGGGCGTAGCTTGTTGGTGTATGATGCCGATAAGATCAAGAACATCGTTTTGGATGAACGGCAGCGTGAATTGATGTTCGAGGGGAAGCGTTGGTATGACTTGATGCGGATGGTACGTCACTCCGACAATCCGGTGAATGCGATGTCCACCTTGCGTAGTACGTATTTGCAACGTAAATATGGAACGGGAGGACGTGATGCCGTGGCTCGGATGGGGTCATTGGACAATTTGTATCTGCCTTTTTATCAGAAAGAGTTAGATGTGAATCCGTTGTTGGTACCGGACCAGAATCAGGCTTACATCATTTATTAATCAAGAGTAAATAGAAGTAATATGAAACGTAACATATATAATAAGGTAATAGGATGTGTGGTTTTGGCAACCATGCTGTCCGGCTGTTATGACGACGGTGTGGAAGGTGACAGCTATTATGTGTTCCAAGGTCAGACGGTTGGTGATTATTTGGATGCGGACGGGAAATATGGTGAGTTTTCCACTATTTTGGAACGTGCCGGCATGAAAGGTTTGATGTATGCTTATGGGGATTACACTTGCTTTGCACCGACCAACGAGGCCATAGACCGTTATGTGGATAGTAATTATCCGGGCTGCACGTTGGAGACCCTGCCGGATTCTGCAGTGGTGGCCTTGGCCAAAAGCCATTTGATAGGCGTTCGCTACTTGACCTCTGATTTTTCAACAGGTTATCTTCAGAAGCCTAATATGTACGACCGTAAGGTGCAAGTGACCATTGAGAAGGAGTTCGATGCTGCAATAAACGATAGTATGACGGTATTTGTCCTGAATGATTATTCACGGATTATCCAAGCTAACGATACGGTGAGTAATGGGGTCGTCCATACCATAGACCGTGTGTTGGAGCAGTCCAGTTATGTATTGCCTGATTACATGCAGTCCAAATGTGAGACATTAGGCTTTACCCTGTTTATGGAGGCATTGAAACAGACTCATTTGACGGATTCCATTTTAAGGGAAAAAGATGAAAGTCCGGAGATGTTGTCCCGGTTGGCCCAATATGCTTCGAACTCAGAGTACACCACGGAGGGGAATAAAGTTCCTCCGGCCCGCAAGTTCGGTTATACGGTATTGGTGGAGAAGGATAATTTATATAAAACTGTATATGATCCGCAAAATATGGGTAAGCCTGTCTATACGGGAGATCTTCAGGCGGATTTGGTATCCTTGTTCAATTATGCAAAGGACATATACGACAAGGTATATCCGGACGACAAGGGGGTATATGATGATGACTATACGCATCCCAAGAATCCTTTAAACCGTTTTATTGCTTATCACATCTTGGACCGTAATGCAAGCTATGGGGATTTGGTATGTTCCACTCCGGATTGGTCTGTGCAGGAAGGTGGGGATTTTGTGGAGTACTACGAAACCATGGCCGGTAATTTGTTGCGTGCGCAAAAAGTTTCTCTTTTGGGAGACGGGATATATTTGAATCGCTGTGACGATGTGAATAGGGCTGACAACAGGATGGATGGTGTGGAAGTCCTTCCTTCCGGAGGTTCTTCAACTGTAAATGGCAATTTCCAATTTCTGGGCAGCATCCTTTCTTATAATGAAAATGTCGTGAAAATGCTTCGTAGTGAACGAATCCGTATTGATACGGGCGTCTTGTTTCCTGAATTGGTGAACAATGATGTCCGTCTGGATCCGGACGGAGATATGTTGTGGTGGCATTTCCCGGAAGGGTATTTCGATGATGTGCGTTATGACAGCCAATGCGATTGCAAATATAACCGTTGGCCTCAGGCTCAGGGAACCGGAATGGGGTCGCACTATGATTTGGCTGCATTCCGTACGGATAATATGAATTTTGCGGGGGAATATGATGTGATGTTACGTTTGCCTGCCGTACCGGCCGGCCAATATGAGATCAGGTTGGGGTACGTGGCCAATGGCTTTATGGGAATTGCGCAAATCTATTTTGGACAAAATACCGAATATATGCAACCCACCGGAATTCCTTTGAATTTGGGATGGGGAGGCGGAATGCCAAAAGTGGGAATGATAGCAGATAATGATTTATTTGACGATATCCATAACGACGTGTCGTATAACCTCGAAGGAAAGACAACCATTACTGAGAATGACAAGGCTATGCGTAATTTGGGGTATATGAAGGGGCCTGCCTGCGTGTATAGGGTAGACAATGACAGGGTTTCATTACGTGCGAAGTTGGTTAACGATTGGTGGTATATACGTAATATCGTTACCACCCAGACTTTGGAAGAAAAACCTTCTTATTTGCGCTTGCGTAAAGTAGACGAAAGAACCGGGCGCATGTTGAATATCGATTTTATCGAAATTGTGCCGAAAAGTGTGTATAATGGTGCCATACCAGAAGATAGAAATTAAATTAAAAGCAGAAGATTATGAAAGGTTCTAAAAGATATGCCAAGGCAACTATTTGTTGCATGGCGGTATTGGCTTCCGGATTGGTCTTGTCTTGTTCGGACGATTGGGATGCACATTATGATGGTGTACCCCGTCCTACAAGGACTTTGTGGCAGGAAATTATTGCCCGTCCGGAGTTGTCGGATTTTGCAAAATTGCTTAAAGGATACGGTTATGACAAGTTCTTGGATTCGGGCCAACGCTATACGGTTTGGGCACCATCCGGCAGCATAGACACGACATTGGTGACCGGTGAGGACATGACTCCGGACGAAGTGATGGAGCAAGTGGTTAAAAACCATATCGCCCGTGGGGTTATTGCGGCATCCTCCGTTGTGAACGATACCATAAAGGTGTTGAACGGGAAGCCCATGCCTTTTGTGTCAGAAGGAGGCGTGCCTCATTTCAATGGCTCGCCGGCCAAATCTTTTAATATTGAATGCAGTAATGGAGATTTGCATATATTAGATTGCCAGGCGGTTTACAATAACAATGTTTGGTCTTATTTGAGACAGGATGCTGATTTTTCTAATATTACCGATTATTTGTATAGCTTTAATAAATTGGAGTTTGTGCCTGAATTGAGTACACCGGGCGGTGTGGTGAATGGGGAACAGGTGTATACGGATTCCGTGTTTGTCTTGACAAATGAATTGTGGGGGCAGATTGGCTACTTGAATGACGAGCAGCGGGATTATACGATGTTGGTTCCCGTGAATGATTGTTGGGACCGGTTGGTGGATAAGTTTAAGGGCTTTTATCATTATTCGGAAGACGAAGAACCGGAATTGGCAGACAAGTATGCGTGTCGCAGCATATTGGATGCTTTGGTATTTGAAACCCGTAGTCAGTCTTCGACATCCGATTATTGGGAAAGTACATCCGGAAAATTGTTCTATCGTCCACAAGATGCCGGGGGCTTGTTTGAAGGGACCGAAGCCATAGGTTGTAGCAATGGACAAATATTGAAAGCGGCCGATGTGAATTTAAGCCCTTATCAGGTCTTAAACAGTGACATTGTTGTTGAAGCCGAAAATATCGGTGAGTATCTGCTTACGGCTAATTATTACGATGAAAATAAGGATCGTCCGGTGTTTGTTGCCGCTGCAAATACCGGTGTGTCATCAAGCTACTACATGAAGTTTACTTCTACGAACATGTTGCGGGGTGCCACCGTCACTTATGCAATCCCGAACGTGCTGTCTTGCGCTTATGACATAGGGATTGTATTTGTTCCGATGAATCTGACGCGTAACGGTTGGTCTTCTTCCATTGATACGAAAAAAGGACGTGTTGATGTAGAATTGAATGATAAATACACGAAGGAAAAGTTGGAAGTGGAAGGGATTGAAATACCAGGCGACAAGGTTGATACGATATGGGTGGCACGAGGGCATCAGTTTGCTTATTGTGATTATTTCCCCGATCGTGCTTCTATGGAAGATGCCAAAATCTCTTTGAAAATCGTCAGCACGCCTAAACGTAGTGAGTCGGATTATACACGTGATTTATATATTGATTGCATATTGTTGAAACCCTCAATTGATGGAGATTTAAGTGATGAAGAATAAGAATCTATATAGTATATGTTTTTGTATGGCCTTGGCAGGCAGCCTGCAAACGACCTATGGACAGGTGGATGCGGAAGGGGTGGCAGATTCCACGTTATCGGCCGCAGGAGGAGAAACTGATTCGCTTCAGATTGTAGTGCAGAGGGAAATGAATAAGATACCCACGGTGGTTTATAAGGGGGCATTGGTCGATGCAGCCACGGGCGGGCCGGTACAGGGCGGCATCATACAAGTGGCCGGAGACGACCGGTTCAGTTCCATTTCCGACGAACAGGGTGCCTTTGAAATAAAAGTGCCGTTGTATGCCAATCAATTGTTGGTGCGTACTCCTACTTATGCTTTGGCCAGGGTACATTTGGCCGGAAAAGGAAAAGAATTGGTAGTGAGGATGTATTCGGAACATTTTTCCAATGGTTATGCCAATGAAGTGAGGGTGACGAATAAGAGCAGTGTCGGGGATTTTTCTGCAAATTCGTCTTTGACCGTTGAAGATGAAATGGCAAAAAAACTTGGTGCTGATTTGCGTGTGTTGCTTCGTTCGGGTAATCCCGCCCAAGGGGCGAACATGTTTATTGGAGGATATAATTCGTTGAATGGAGGCGGGCAACCTCTGTTTGTGGTGGACGGTGTGATTCTTGATACTCAAAACGGACGTTCGTTAATGCATGAAGGTTATGTCAATAACGTGCTTTCGGCTATCAGTGTCAATGACATTGAGAAAGTGACAGTGTTGAAAAACGCCACTGCATTATATGGGGCGAAAGGTGCCAATGGGGTTGTGGTGATAGAGACAAAACGTGCAAAGAGTATGGCTACACGGATTGATGTAGACATCTATGGGGCGGTTGAATTGTTGCCGAAATTGCCTTCGATGATGAATGCCGGGCAATATCGTTTGTATGCAACGGATGTAATGGGGAACGTGACCGAAACTCCGGATTTCTTGGACGATTTTACAACGGACAAGCAAAAGTATGCCATGTACCATAACGATACGGACTGGAAAGATTATGTTTATCATGAGGCTTTCACGCAGAATTACGGTGTAAACGTGCAAGGTGGTGACGATGTGGCTAATTACAATCTTTCCATAGGCTATGCAAATGCGCAAAGCACATTGAAGTATAATGATTTCGCAAGGTTGAACATGCGTTTCAATACAGATGTGAAGTTTATGAAGAATCTGGATTGCAGTTTGGATGTAGCTTATTCCAATACGACCCGGAATTTACGGGATGACGGAATGGGCAGTGGGCAGGCATTGTCTCCGGGAATGTTGGGCCTGATTAAATCCCCCGTATTGGCTGCATACAATCCTGACCAATATGGCCGGTTTACGGCATCCATGGCAGACTACGATTGTTTTAACTTGTCCAATCCCTTGTCCATATTGGAGAATGGCGACGCGAGTAATAAAAACCGGTTGGAGTATACTTTGTTTTCATTGAGTGCCATGCCGAAATGGAAAATCAATCGAAACCTGACACTGTCTGAAAAGGTAAGTTACGTGTTGAACAATGTCACGGAACGTTCGTTTATTCCGGATGAGGGGGTACCGACTTTTACAGAGGGCGGTGACGATATGACAGCCAACAGGTCAAGGGCTTATTCCAGTAAGCAATTGTCCGTGGCGAGCGATACCAGGATTGATTGGTCATACCGTTATGGCGGACATGTGATTCATCTTTTTGGCGGTTTCCGTTATTTAAGCGATTCATTTAATTCGGATGCTATTCGTGCAGACAACAGTGCGGGAGATAAGTTGCCGAACATCACCAATGAAATGAAGAACCGTAAGGTGGACGGCATTATTGAGGAATGGAAATCCACGGCTGTGTATGTGAATGCGGATTGGAATTATGCAGATAAGTATTTTTTGCAGGGAACGTTGACGGCGGAGACATCTACGCGTTTCGGCAGGAATGCCGCAGGGGGAGTGAAACTGGGCGATTATGTCTGGGGGATATTCCCGTCCTTGCAGGCGGCTTGGGTGGTTTCCGCCGAACCTTTCTTCCAGAACGTGAAGGGTATTGACTATTTGAAACTGAATGTCGGCATCGACCAGTCGGGCAATGACAATATTGATTGCTTTGCCTCCCGCTCTTACTTTGCTCCAAGTGCATTCTTGAATCATACGTCGGGTTTGTCCTTGGCCAATATCGGCAATGATAAACTGAAATGGGAGACGGTCACGCGGATTTCAGTTGGTTTGGACATGTCCGTTTGGAATGACCGCTTGTCGCTTGGATTCAATTATTATAAGTCTTATGTGAACAACATGTTAGCTTACAAGACATTGGGAGGGGTGAGCGGATTGCGCAATTATTGGAGTAATGAGGGTAAGATGGAAAACCAGGGTTTTGATGTTGCGGCTGTGGCCAAAGTCATGGCATTAAAGGATTTCTCATGGGAAATTTCTGCAAGTGTCGGCCATTACAAGAATGAGGTGACTGCATTGCCGGATAACGATAAGACGGTGTATACTTCTGTTTATGGCGGTGAGGTCATGACTAAGGTAGGAAACCCGATCGGTTTGTTCTATGGTTACAAGACTCAGGGTGTGTTTGCCACCTCGGAAGAAGCTGCTGAAACGGATTTACGTAATGGAAGCAAAAATGGAAGTGCTTTCCGTGCCGGTGATGTACATTTCTCCGATTTGGTAGCTGACGGGGTGATTGATAATAAAGACAAAGATGTAATCGGCGACCCTAATCCGGATATTTTCGGTAATTTCGGGACTAGCCTGCATTACAAAAATTGGACATTGGATGCTTTCTTCAGTTATTCTTTGGGGAATGACATTTACAATTACCAACGTGCCGTATTGGAAAGCGGAAGTTCTTATAATAACCAAACCACGGCTTTATTGAACCGTTGGACTTCAGAGGGGCAGCAGACATCGATTCCCCGTGTGGAATACGGGGACCGGATGAGAAACGCACGTTTTTCCGACCGTTGGATTGAGGATGGCTCTTATTTGAAGCTCAAGACTTTGAGTTTGAGCTATCGCTTTCCCTTCAACTTGACGTTCCTGCAAGGGATTACAGTTTGGGGAGCTGCCAACAATCTGTTTACGTGTACGAAATATTTAGGTAGTGATCCGGAACTCTCCATTTCAGGCAATCCGATTTACCAGGGGATTGACCGTGGTTTGTTAGGACACGGGCGCAGTTTCGTTTTAGGGGTTAAAATTAATCTTTAACAAGGATATGAAGATGTTAAAAAACATATTAAAGTCGACCGCAATTTGGATGGCGGCTACGGTGTCTTTCACAGCTTGCGAGGTGGATACCACTACGGTGATGTTTGAAGAAGACCATGATTTTTCTCAACCGGGCGATACCGTGTTCTCTGTGTTGGGTATATTGGACAAGGTTCAAGACGTGGTCGAAAAAGGAGTGCTTTTAGGTGAATTGAGGGGAGATTTGGTAAAGCCTGTTCCTTTAGCCGGTGCAAGTAATGCTTGGGTGGATTTGGCTCGTTTTGAGAATTTGGAGGATGCGACTTTCAACCGCTACCGGGATTACTATGCCATTGTGAATAATTGCAATTTCTATTTGGAGCGTGCGGATGCCGAGATGGAGCGTCGCGGGCAGAAAGTGTTCCTGAAGGAATATGCAGCCGTGAGTGCCTACCGGGCGTGGGCTTACTTGCAATTGGCTTTGCTTTATGGCGAAATCCCGTTCTATACTCAGCCTCTGCTGTCTTATTCTGAAATAGAGCAAGTGATGAACGACCCTTCCAGACGGAAGGGACTGGGTGAGATTTGTTCTTATTTCATTGATGATTTGCTTCCTTACGTTGATGTGCCGTTTCCCAATTACGGGAACTTCACTTATGACCAGAATAGCTCGGTAAACAGTAGCGATTTTTTTCTTCCAATCCGTTTGCTGAGAGGCGACCTTTATTTATGGCGTGGTTCATTGGATGGCAATAAATCCGATTTTGCCAAGGCGGCTCAGGAATATCGTGATTATTTATTGTCCGAAGAACGATTTGTAAATCCTGAAATAAAGGTAGCTTATCGGACTGTGGATTTGGACGGCGCCCAAATTGTGGACCGTTGGAATTCCGTTTTTGTGGGAGGCAATACTATGGAACGTATCAGCCTCGTTCCATTTGCAGGCAACTCCCAATATGGTAAATTAGGAAGTTTGCAGCAATCGTTCAGGTATTTCATGGGTTCTGACGCGCTTCAGAAATTGGTGGATGAATCTTATTATTGCTACGTGATGTATACAGAAGAATCAGAATCGGATGAAAGTGAGTATATGTCTCGCTTTACGGGGCTGGCAAAGGATACTTTGTATTACGGGACAAAGGAAAATCCCCAGTATTATTCATATATCACGGTGCCGGGCACACCGCAATATTTCATGGGCGATTTGCGTTTCAACCGGGATTATCAGGAAGGATACGGGTTGAGCATCAATAAGTATTCTTCACTATGGCCGCATGTGACCACTTACCGTACGGGGGCGGTTTACCTCCGTCTGGCAGAGGCTATCAACCGTGCGGGTTATCCGTTGACGGCTTTCCATGTGCTGAAGTACGGTTTGAGCCGTGGCAATCTGATACAATACGATGCCAACGGGGAATACCGCCGTTTGATGCAGTCCGGTTATACGTTTTACGACATGTATGACAACAAGGATAATATGGGGTTGCATGCACGCGGTTGCGGGAATGCGGAGATGGACACGTTGCATTATGCGTTGCCGGCCATGGCTTCGCGTGAGGACAGCATAAGGAAAGTAGAGGATATGATTTGCGACGAGATGGCTTTGGAGACGGCCTACGAAGGCAACCGTTTTTACGACTTGATGCGTTTTGCGTTCCGTCGTGGAGAAGATTTCCTGGCTTCCCGTGTGGCTCGCCGTACGAGTCCGGACAATCCCGACCAGGCGCTTTATAATAAATTGAGAGACCGCAATAACTGGTATTTGCCGATGGTGGAGAATTGAGAATGACATACTAAGGAATGGCAGGCATGGAATTGCGCTTATATCGTGGTTTCCATGCCTGTTTTTTTTGAGGAAAGTGTGAAATGGGAAAAAATGACATACGTTTTGTCGAAATTTGCCCTATCCTGTTTTGCCGATGTGGCTTAATTTTGCAAGAAGAAAAACTTGAAAGGAACAAATATCATGGAAATATTCACGGAAAGTCAGTTTTCTGCATGTTATATGCAGTATAGGGAGAAGGTGAACGGGTATATCTTCTCTCGGGTTCGTGACAGGGAAGAGGCGGAAGATTTGACCCAGGATGTCTTTGAACATATATGGAGATGCCGGGAAGGAGTGCGCATGGTAACCCTCCAGAATTTAGTCTTTAGGGTCATGCGGAATACCGTGATAGATTATCTGCGCCGCCGTTATATGAAAAAAAGCCGGATGGACATATACAGCTACGGTGAGGTACAGTGTGGTCGCAATACGGTCGAAGAAGACTATTGTTATAAAGAACTCCGCTTTGTGCATAAGAAGATGGTGAAACGGTTGACCGAAAGACGCCGTCAAGTGTATCTTTTGTATTTTTACAAGGGAATGTCGTATGCTTCCATCGCTGACCGGCTTGGTGTGGCCGAATGCACCGTGGGTGCGCATCTGTTGAGGGCACATAGGATGGTACGTATGGGGGTGGATAGGGCGTACCGGAATAAGGCAGGGTGAATGGAATCGGATATCCCGTTTTTGACAGTATGCACGGCTTTTCCGCTTTCCTGTATGCAAATGGAAAGGGAAAAGGCTTTCCTTTCGATGGCCTGAGGGCGGGAAAAGTACAGAAACAGGTATTGAAATGACTTTTCAAGAATACTTTTTTTAAGGTTTCAGGGCGTTTTTTTATGTTTATTTACTAAAGACGTGAATCGTTTGGAGCAGAATGGAAAATCGTTCGGCTGAGAAAACATTTTTTTTCTCCGCATGACGGTCGGAAGTCATGCGCTTGTCTGCGGGACAAGCACCTTGAAACCTTGGCATAACTTGCTTCGGGAACCGTTATTTTTTCTATTTGGAAAGGAAAAGCCTGCGGGTCCGGAGTGTCTTTTTGTAAGGCGAAACGCTTTACGGGGTTACGCCATTCTCTTGGGGCTGCGCAGGACGCAGCCAACGGTTTTCATAATGATAACATAATATGTGTCCGGCTTCCATCTTGTCTTTTCCCGACGGTACGGGAATCGCGTATTTACGGCGGACATCCGAGTGGGGGACGGATAAACGGGCCACGCACTATCGGATTTGACTTTTTGACATTTTGTAATGGGGGATTTTACAGACGCAGGATTTGCCCTTTGCTTAAAAAATCCAGAAACTCCCGGTAGGCCGTGCATTTCCGGAGCAGCGTTTCGTTTCCGGTCATGAAGAATTGCTTGCGTGCCCGGGTGAGGGCCACGTTGAGCTTGCGGTCTAATTCCCGGCCGTCTGTCATGACGGGTTCGGACAAGATAGGGAGTTGGTACGGGCGGCTGACAGTGGTGCTGAATATGATGATGTCGCGTTGGCTGCCTTGGTAACGTTCCACCGTGTCGATGGTGATGTCGGCCGTGTCGGGAATGTGCCGTTCGGCCAAGGCTTTGCGTATCATGGCGATTTGTGCGCGGAAGGGGACGATGATTCCGATTTGCTTGCAGGGACTGAAGGGGATGCCCGAGCGGCTGTGCAGTTGGCAAAGGGTGTGTACTAAGTGTGCCACGGTCTCGGCTTCCCGCTTGTTGCTTTTTATATAATATTCTGCTTCGTCGGCTTGTACGGAAATGAATGCCATGCGTGTACCGGCTACGAAAGCGGTCCATCGGTCATCGTCCGGCCGGATGCCGAAAGCCAACGGTTCCTGTTGATGGGGGAGGGGAACGGCATCCAGTCCGCCGTTATAATAATTACGGTTGACAAATTCGCAGATGGACGGATGCATGCGTCCTTGGCGGTGAAGCATTTCCACGATGCCTTCCGTGCCTTGCAGGCTGTTTAGCCGATGCAGGCGTTCAAACAGGGAGTTACGGCAGTCGGTCAGCCCGATGGCTTGCAGGCTATCCTCGGTCACCCGTGACATTTCCCGGGGTTGGCTCACCACGGCGGGCAGTTGCTTGTGGTCGCCGATGAGGATGAACTTCCCGATGGCCAGACGGTTCAGGTTATAGTCTCCCCGGTTCACCGGAGTGGTGGCGCATAACAGGGGGAGCAGTTGGGGTTCGAGCACCTGTGAGGCTTCGTCGATGATGGCCACGTCGATGACCTTTAGGCTGAACAGTTCCGTCTGGCTGCATAGGCTGCTGATGGTGCTGGCAAACACCCTGACGGGCGCCAACTTCTCGTAGATTTCTTTTCGGGAGGTGGCATCCCCGATGACGTGCTTCATGAGCCGTGGCCGGAAGTCCGGGGCGCAGTTCAGTTCCTGCCCGATGCGGATATATTCCGGAGCAGGGTTGATGGCAGACAGCGTATGGCAGATTTCATCCACAGCCCGGTTGGTATAAGCCATGAGCAGGAGGGTCTTTTGCGGATGGTCCGACAAGAACTCTTCCACCATGGATTTCAGGGCCACCGACGTTTTTCCTGTCCCCGGCGGCCCGACAAGCAGGAAGTAATCCCGGGCCTGTTTGGCTTTCAGGACGATACGGTCTATTTCTTCATTCAGGTAATGCCGGTGGAGCCTTACGGACGGGTCGGTGGCCGGTGGCCGTATGCCCAACAGCAGCTCTTTCCGTTCCCGTGGGGCGGTGAGCAGGCTGAACAGTCCCGAATAGGCTTGGTTGAATGTGGCATCCATGTAGCCCGGTTCTACGGCATAAAGGCTGTCGGGGCGGAATACTCCGGCATTCCGCTGTTTGTAAGATAGTTTCAGCAACATGCGTTCAGGATGGATTTCCTCTATGGTGCAACGGAAGAACTGTTTGTTCGTCACGTTGTCCCCTTCGTGGTTCCGTTCGTAGAGCATCACCATGTCACCCTGCCGGAAGTTCGGGAGGAAGTCTTCGCCATATTCCGGAAGTTGCAAGTCCAACCGCACGACGGCACCTTCCTCGTCGGGGACGGGATGCAGTTTCAGTCCGGTCAGGATGTTCCCGTTCTGTTGTTTGGTCTGCGTGTCGCAGCACCATGTTTCGGCGAACCCGCCCGGCGAGTCCGCCCGGTCGTCCCCGACTTTGGCGCGGAATTGTTCGCGGGCGGTAAACGTCAGGAAGCGATGGAAATAATCGGCTTCCACTCCCCTCATGCCATGAAGCGGTGCCAGTATTTCCATCATGCGGGGGCGCAGGTAGCGGCTGTAGAGCCGGTCGGCACGTCCGTCCACGTTGAGCCGTTCTTCCGTCAGCTCCTCTATCAACGTGCGGGATTCCCCCCTTCTCAGGCGATGCTCTATGTGCAGGATGGCATTCCGCAGGGCCATGGCGCGGCGGATATGGCTGCGCGGCACGTCTACGGCATAAAGCCCGGGGTAGCGTGAATAGAAGAGGTAAGACTGTACCTGCTCACGCCTGCGGTCCAGGTTATAATACAGGATTTCTTTGTACAGGGCCATTTGCAGGCTGTGTTCTTCCTTCGGGCTGCGGTAGGGATATTCGTCCGCTTTTCCGCTTTTCAGTTCCACTAATTTGTCGGCGTTCCGGGTGAGCAGGTCCATACGCCCTTGCAACCCGAGGGCTTCGCAAAGGAAAGAAGGCTCCAGTTCCACTTCCGTTTGCCGGATGTTGATGCCTGCGGCGCTGAAACTGTTGCGTACGGTTTGCCGGATGTGGTGGAATTGCATTTCGCACCGGTTGAAGAAATCGCGGTCGATGTCCGGCAAGGTGGACCAGGCAAGAGGGGAGAACCGGAAAGAATTTTGCATGGAACGCAGGTAGAGTTCCGCTTCCGTCGTCCCGTCTGCGTTTTGGATAAATCGCTCATTCACGCAGTCGTCCAGAAACTGGTTGGCCGCATTTCCCAACTGTATGGCCGCAGAGCGTGCCGGAGGGGCGAATTTGTTCAACAAGTGGGTGTATGCCGAATACCCGTATGGCTTGATGCAGGCGCACAAGGCTGTAATGTCAATCAGGAAATCCGGGTCGAGAACCAACACCTCGGGTTTTAGGACGTAAGGATATGCGCTTTCCGCCTTTATGGCCTTGACCGATAAGAGATTGAGCTGTGCCCCTTCGTACAGTTGTCCGTTCAAGTCGGCGAACGTGCGGTCGGTTTCGTCGGCATATTCCACTTTCAACAGTTGTTCCGTGGGATGCGTGTGGTCTTTTCCATAAATGAAATGCTCGTCCCACCGGTGCACCGTTATCCGGATACGTTTGGCCTGCAGTACTTTTTCGGCAGGTGCGGGAGCGGGTCGCCAATGGCGGGGCAGGCGTTTTTGCACGTCCTCCGGGACATGGGTTTGGTAAAAAGCTGCCAATCCTTCGCAGACCGCTTTTAAGTCGTAGGCTTCATCCTCTCCGTTGGGCAGGAAAAGCCCTTTTTGTATTCGTCCTGCCCGTGCACGGAATACTTCCAACGGGTGGGACGGATGGCCGGTTTGTTTGCAGAGCCAGTGCAGGCGTGCGGCCGTGTGGGTGAAATCCACCGGACTGTGGCGGGTCCGGTCTTTCAGCGCACGGAGCAACAGCGTGTCGAGGGCATGGTAACGTGCGGTATGGTCCATGTCCGGCTGCATGATGTTTCTGATTTCATCGAATATGTCCTGAATCTCTTCCGTCATGGGTTATGGCGTATTCTGTTTGGACTTGGCTTCCAGTTCTTCGGCACTCAGTACTTTGCTTTTGAACCCTCCGCGAGAATTCTTGCGCGACGGGGCGGGAGCTGCACCAGTCGTGCCGCCATGGACGGCAGCACGGTAGCGTTGCCAACGTTCACGGATGGAAGTCACGTAGCCGTAGGTCTCTTCTCCGCGCAGGTAACCGTAACGCACTACGGGGTCGTTGTAATATTGCGGTTGGCTCAGGCGGAGGATGAAAGGAGCCACATCGTTCCACAGGTGCGGGTTTTTGCCGTGCTTGCGTGCCAAGGCCATGGCGTCGCGGACGTGTCCCGTGCCTCCATTATAGGCCGCCAGGATAAAGTTTATACGTTCCGCCCTGCCGGGTATATCGCTGAATTTACGTTCGAGTTCACGGAGGTACCGGGCTGCCGCACTGATGTTCTTTTCGGGTTGGTGCATTTGGTCGGCGGGCAAGCCGAGATGTACGGCTGTCTCAGGCATGATCTGCATCAGTCCGCGTGCTCCGGCCCACGATACGGCTTCCGGGTCGAAACCGGACTCTTGGTAACATTGTGCGGCCATGAGCCGCCAGTCCCACCCGATGGCTTGGCTATGACGGATAAAATGGGTGTCGTACGGCGAGATAATGCCCTTGGCGCGATTCTGGAAGGGGGCACGGACACGGCGTTTTACACTTCCGCCGGGAGACAGGCGCAACTGTTCCCTTTTTTGCAAGAAAGACCGCGTCTCGGGTTTATACCATCCGTCCAAGGCTTCGGCCAGGAAGGGTGCATCCTTTCGTACGACCCATCCGGTTTTGGCTGCGGCCGTGCTGTCTGACAGGCACGACCGGACACCGGAGAATTGCAGTTCCATGTCTGTCATGTGGTTCTCCGGAATTTCCAACGCGATGAGGTCTGCCTCTCCTTTTTTCAGACGTTGGAAAAGTTCCGCCGTATCGCGTACGGCTTCCATACGGAGCTTGGCACCGATGGACACGGCAAAGTGTTCGGCCAATTCAAATTGCAGCCCGAATCCTTTTCCCTTATATTCATAATAGGTGTCGGGGCCGGATAGCGTGACGGCTATCAGCTCACCGGCTTCCTGTATCTGGTCTAAGTCATAAGCTGTTTCCTCACCTTCCTCTTCCGTAATACCCAAAGGGGATATTTTTTTCTCTTCTTTTTCTCCGCAGGATACGGCATTGAAGGACAGCAATAGGGAGGTTATGAGGCTGATTGACAGATAGGGTTTCCATAAGTCCGGTCTCCTTCTTTGTAACCGGGAACGGGTTTCCGTTCTGTTTCCGTTTGCACGGACTCTCATAAGGCTTGTCCGCTTTGTTCCAAACGGAGGCTGAGATGGTGAAGGATGTAGGTACGCATGATTTCGATAGCTTTTTCGTTTTCTCCTCCCTGGGGAATGATAAGGTCGGCATAGCGTTTGGTCGGTTCGATAAACTCCAGATGCATGGGTTTGAGTACGGCCCGATAGCGGTCCACCACCATTTGTACAGTTCTTCCCCGCTCCACGATGTCGCGTTCGATGACACGGATGAGGCGTTCGTCCGAATCTGCATCCACGAAAATCTTCAAGTCCATCAGGTCGCGGAGTTCTTTGTTGGACAAGGCGAGTATGCCCTCAATGAGAATTACCTTTTGCGGTTCCACGTGTATGGTCTCTTTGAGCCGGTTGCACTCCAAATAAGAATAAGTGGGTTGCTCAATGGCTTGTCCTGCCTTCAAGGTCTTGATATGCTGTATCAACAACTTCCAATCGAAAGCACAAGGGTGGTCGAAGTTGATTTTACGTCGCTCTTCCATCGGTATTCCTGTATTGTCGTTGTAATAGGAATCTTGTGGTATGAGGGCTACTTCGTGGGCGGGCAGGCTCTCTATGATTTTGCGTACGACTGTTGTTTTTCCGGAGCCCGTGCCTCCGGCTATTCCGATAATATACATGGGTATTCTGTTTTTGTATTAATATACATCCTCGTTCTCGGTGACTTCTTCCGATGTGAGCGGTTTGCGGTCCATAACCTTCCACACGTATGCGATGTAGGCCACGACAATGGGAAGGAGGAGAGACACGTAGGCCATGGTCTTTAGGGTGAATAGGCTGGAGCAGCTGTTTGCCAAGGTCAAAGAGCTTTGTAAATCCGCAGTGGAGGGATAGTAGGCTGTATGGTTATAACCGACACACAGGAGTAAGGATAATACGGTCAGTATGGTTCCTGTGCTTGTAAACCAAAAACCGTTGTGACAGGTGTGGCAGAAGATACCACGAATGAGGCCGAAAAGCACACCTGTCACACCTGAAAGGAACAAGACAAGCAATATCGGCATGTCTGTCAAATTGTGGAAATACTTGTATGGCTCCATGAAAATGATGCCGGTTTCCGGATGGACGGCAAAACCGTCTTTCAATAGCGTGTGGACCACGAAAGCCAGGAAAAAAAGCAAGAATGGGACGCTGTCTCCCAATAACTGGCGGCGGCAACGTGGAATCAGCCCTGTGTCGCGAATGCTGCGGATGAAATAAAGGCAACCCAAAATACGAGCCAGAAAACAGACAGCCAGTCCCAACATGAGATTCCAAGGATTTGCCAAGGCATCCAAGCCGTGCCATTCATTACCCCAATGACTGATGACGGGATTTGTAGTTTCCGTCAGATTGGATTTGCAGACAAGGAAATCAGACCCGTCAAAGAATGTAGCTACGGCCACTCCAAGCAGAACCGGACCCATGACTCCGTTGAATACCAAAAAAGATTGGTAAGTACGTTTGCCTAACAGATTTCCTAATTTCGATTGGAATTCATAAGAAATGGCTTGTAGTACGAAACTGAAAAGTATGAGCATCCACAGCCAATATGCCCCGCCGAAGCTTGTGCTGTAAAACAGAGGGAAAGAGGCAAAAAAAGCTCCTCCGAAAGTGACGAGCGTGGTAAATGTAAACTCCCATTTGCTGCCTGTCGCGTTCACCAATAAGGCGCGTTCCGTTTCATTCTTTCCCAAGCGGAATAACAATGAGTTGCCCCCTTGTACGAACAACAAGAAGACCAATAGCGCCCCTAACAGGGATATGATGAACCACCAATAATGCTGTAGAAAAATATAGGTAGATTCCATAGTTTTGATATTTGACAGTGACTAATCTTTTTATCGGTTACGCCCGGGATTCAGGCCCTTTTTGGATGGCTTTTACCATGATGCCTATCTCGGCAATGAATAAAATAGTGAAAATGGCCAGAAAGATGAAGAATGTCGTTTGTACCGCTCCTGCGGACAGGTTGGATATGGCGGCATTGACCGGTAACAAATCCTGGATGGCCCAAGGTTGTCGCCCGACCTCTGCTACGACCCAGCCGGCCTGGCTGGCTACGAAGGCGCAAGGAATGCTCCATAGGGCGATTCGGTGCAGCCATCTTTGTCCGTATAGCATGTTTTTCCATGACAGGAAAATAACCAAGGCGAAAAAAGCAAGGAAATACATCCCGAAACCTACCATAATCCGGAATGTCCAGAACGAAAGTCCTACATTCGGCACAAGGTCGTCAGGGTTTTGAATATAACCGTAACCGAAGTATGGCATGTTTTCTTCCAATGTGCGGCGGGACGCGTCCATCTTATCTTGTTCGCCGTCCTTTTGAGCCTGCCGGAAATCCGATAAGGCCGCGATTGCCATTTTGCCTTTCGCTATCTTTTCTGTGGCGGACAGCGCTTTAGAGCCGTCCCTTGCCGTATATCCTCCAACTAAGATATTGTGGATTCCCGGTACGTAACCGTCGGGATTCCGTGTGGCCAGAAAAGACAGCATCGTCGGGATTTTCCATTCGCCGACCACTGTTAACGGCTGTCTTGTCCCACCTTCGTAAAGCGCTTCCATGGCAGCCAGTTTCATCGGTTGGTATTGTGCGACCTGATAGGCGGATTTATCTCCGCTATATAGTGTCAACAGTGAGGCGGCCATACCTGTACATGCTGCAATTTTCATACTGGCCAAGGCGAATTCCTTCTCACGCCGTTTCAATAGGAACCAGGCACTAACTCCAATGACGAACACGGCTCCTACAATCCAACTGCTGAGTACCGTATGCAAGAATTTCATTACGGCTACAGGCGAAAAGGCTACGGCGAGGAAATCGACCATTTCATTGCGTACCGTTTCGGGGTTGAATACCATTCCTACGGGATATTGCATCCATGAATTGGCCACCAGAATCCACCAAGCAGACAAGGTGGCTCCCAGGCCGGTGAGCCATGTCGAAGCCAAATGGAACTTCTTGCCGACTTTGTCCCATCCGAAAAACATTACGGCCACGAAAGTGGCCTCCATAAAGAAGGCCACGATACCTTCAATAGCAAGCGGTGCTCCGAAGATATCACCTACGAACCAAGAATAGTTGCTCCAGTTCGTACCGAATTGGAATTCGAGAATCAGTCCGGTAGCTACTCCGATGGCAAAATTGATTCCGAACAGTTTCATCCAGAAACGGGCTGTCCTTTTCCAGAAATCATGACCGGAAATGACGTATCGTGTCTCCATAACTCCCATGATGACGGCCAGTCCCAACGTGAGCGGAACAAACAGCCAGTGGTACATTGCCGTCAGGGCGAATTGTGCCCTTGACCAGTCTATCATTGTCTCCATATTGTCTAACATAAGCCTTGTTTTTATTTCAAATTAAGGATGGATAGCTCTTTCTATCAGTTCGTTGCCTACATAGTCTTCCTTTTCTTCGGTCGATTTGCCTTTGAGGAAAGGCGGGAAGAAAAAAAGTTTCAGGATAAAGAACATGATGAAAAGTTTGATGAGAATCACGGCCCACAACGTACGTCCCAGCGTCATGCTGCGGAAACCGTCGCGGTAAAATCTCCAAATACCGATGATTCCTTGTCTGATCATAATGGATGCATAAGTGTGATAAGGCAAAGGTAAGCAAAAAACAGTTGGAAGCGGGTGCCATGAACGGATTTTTTGCTAACTTTGGATGAAAATAATATAAAAGACGTTGTATTATTATGGTGAAACATATCGTATTATTTCAGTTGGCTTCTGAGATGGAAGCCGGGCGTAAGAAAAATGTGATGGACGCTTTTAAGAAAGGGATAGAGGCACTGCCTGCCAAAATCCCGTTTATCCGGAAGATTGAAGTCGGGTTGAATGCCAATCCGGAAGAACAGTTCGACATCGCGCTCTATAGTGAGTTCGACACGATGGACGACGTAAGGGCTTATGCGGTCCATCCGGCTCATTTGGCCGTAGCGGCTTTGCTGAAGGATTGCAAACAGAGCCGTTCGTGCGTGGATTATGTGTGTGAGATGGAATAGTAAGTAAGTTTTTTATGAATTTTCTTGCGAATTTGTTGCTTATTTGCGGATAATAGTTTAACTTTGCCATAAACAAAAGAGAAAATGAAGAATATTGCAACACGCCACCATCATCATCCTAACGGTTAGAAATCGGTAGGCTGTCCCGCGTGTGCCAATGGAAGGATAGAAATGAAGGCTTGCCGATATGAACGGTGAGCCTTTTTTGATAGTTTAAGAATACATTATTGAAAAAACAGATATGCTTAGAATTGCAGTACAGTCGAAAGGACGTCTTTACGAAGACACCATGGCGCTCCTGGCGGAGGCCGACATCAAAGTGAGTTCATCCAAGCGCACCTTGTTGGTGCAGTCTTCCAATTTCCCCGTCGAGGTGCTTTACCTGCGCGACGACGATATTCCGCAGTCCGTGGCGGGAGGAGTGGCCGACTTGGGTATCGTGGGTGAAAATGAATTTGTGGAAAGAGAGGAGGATGCCGTGGTGGTACGCCGTCTGGGCTTCAGCAAGTGCCGCCTTTCGTTGGCCATCCCCAAGGCTGTGGATTATTCCGGCCTTTCTTGGTTCGAAGGCAAGAAGATAGCCACTTCCTATCCCAATATCCTGAAAAAATTCATGAAGGAAAACGGGGTGGAGGCTGACATCCATGTCATTACCGGTTCTGTGGAAATCGCGCCTGGTATCGGGTTGGCCGACGGTATTTTCGATATCGTAAGCTCCGGTTCCACCTTGGTTAGCAATAACTTGCAGGAGGTGGCCGTCGTCATGAAGAGCGAGGCGTTGCTCATCGCCAACCGGAATATGGACGATGCCAAGAAGGCGATTTTGGACGAATTGCTGTTCCGCATTGAGGCGGTAAAGAGTGCGGAAGACAAGAAATACGTCCTGATGAACGTGCCGTCGGACAAGGTGAAAGATGTCGTGTCCGTATTGCCCGGAGCCAAAAGCCCCACGGTGATGCCTTTGGCGCAGGAAGGGTGGAGCAGCGTGCACACCGTCATCGACGAGTCCCGCTTTTGGGAGATTATTTCCAAGCTGAAGGAACTGGGAGCACAGGGCATTCTGGTTGTTCCCGTAGAGAAGATGATTCTTTGAGCCGGACAGGTCGGCATTTTCATATCAAAAAGAGGAGGACAGCAAATGAATGTGATAAGATATCCGCAAAAAGAAGAATGGGACGAACTGTTGAAACGTCCCGTAATGAATGTGGACACGTTGCGTGAAACCGTATGCCGGGTGTTGGACGACGTGAAGACGGGTGGCGACCGCGCCGTCATGGCCTACGAAAAGCAGTTCGACCATGTGGAACTGGAGCGTCTGGCCGTCACGGAAGAAGAAATGGACGAGGCCGAACGCTTGGTGTCGCCCGAACTGAAAGATGCTTTGCGCCTGGCGCACGAAAATATAGGGAAGTTCCACGCTTCCCAACGCTTTGAAACGACGAAAGTGGAAGTCCGTCCCGGGGTGACCTGTTGGCAGAAAACCGTTCCCATAGAACGGGTGGGGCTTTACATTCCCGGAGGGACGGCACCGCTTTTCTCCACGGTTCTGATGCTGGCCACACCGGCCAAGATTGCCGGATGCCGTGAAATCGTGCTTTGCACGCCGCCGGGACGTGACGGCAAGGTGCATCCCGCCATCCTTTGCGCAGCCCGTGTGGCCGGAGTGAACCGCATTTTCAAGGCAGGCGGCGTGCAGGCCATCGGTGCCATGGCCTACGGTACGGAAAGCGTGCCCAAGGTGTATAAGATATTCGGCCCCGGCAACCAGTATGTCATGGCGGCCAAACAACAGGTGTCGCTTCACGACGTAGCCATCGACATGCCCGCCGGACCTTCGGAGGTGGAGGTATTGGCCGATGCCGGTTCCAATCCGGTGTTCGTGGCGGCCGACTTGCTTTCGCAGGCCGAGCACGGCGTGGACAGCCAAGTCTTGTTGGTGACGACCGACGAAGCCTTGGTCGGCAAGGTACAGGACGAAGTGGAACGCCAGTTGGCTGCCCTTCCGCGCAAGGAAATCGCGGAGCAGGCATTGGCCCACAGCAAACTCGTCGTGGTGCGCGACATGGACGAGGCACTGGAACTGACCAACCGCTACGCACCCGAACATCTGATTATCGAAACGGCCGATTACATGCAGGCCGCCGAACGGGTGGTCAATGCAGGCAGCGTGTTCCTCGGTTCTTATACGCCGGAGAGTGCGGGGGATTATGCTTCGGGCACAAACCATACGTTGCCTACCAACGGTTATGCCACGGCTTATAGCGGTGTCAACTTGGACAGCTACCACCGTAAGATTACGTTTCAGGAACTTACGCCGCAGGGGGTCCGTGCCATCGGTTCGGCCGTGGAACTCATGGCGGCAGGCGAGCATCTCGATGCACACCGCAATGCCATGACCGTAAGATTGGAATCCATTAAAACCGAAATGAAATGAGCATGAAACCTTTGCAAAAACTGGTGCGCCCGAACATCTGGGCGCTGAAGCCGTACAGCTCGGCCCGTGACGAATACAAGGGTGCGGCGGCTTCCGTCTTTCTCGATGCGAACGAGAATCCTTACAATGCCCCGTACAACCGCTATCCCGACCCTTTGCAACTGGAGGTGAAAGAGATGTTGGCTCCCGTCAAAGGCGTGAAGCCCGGACAAATCTTCCTCGGCAACGGCAGTGACGAAGCCATCGACTTGGCATTCCGGATTTTCTGCGAACCGAAGACGGACAACGTGGTGGCGATAGCTCCTACTTACGGTATGTATAAAGTGTGTGCGGACATCAACGACGTGGCCTATCGCCCCGTATTGTTGGACGACGGTTTCCGGTTGGATGCCGGCAAATTGCTGGCTGCTGCGGACGAACATACGAAACTGATATTCCTTTGTTCGCCGAACAATCCTTCGGGAAACGACTTGGAACGGGAGGAAATCGTCAAGGTGCTTGAGCGTTTTCCGGGGATGGTGGTCATCGACGAAGCCTACGCCGACTTTTCCGGACAGAAACCGTTCCGCGAAGAACTGGAGACATACCCGAACCTCATCGTGCTCAACACGTTTTCCAAGGCATGGGGGAGCGCGGCCATCCGCTTGGGCATGGCCTTTGCCTCCGAAGAGGTCATCTCTTTATTTAATAAGGTGAAGTACCCTTACAACGTGAACCAACTGACCCAACGTCAGGCCGTGGAGATATTGAAGAAGCGTTTCGATGTGGACAAGTGGGTGAAGACGTTGCTGCGCGAACGCGGGCAGGTCATGGCGGCCTTTGCCGAACTGGATATCTGCGAGAAGATTTATCCGACGAATGCCAATTTCTTTCTGGCGAAAGTCAAAGGAGCCGATGCGATATACGCCTATTTGGTGAAGAACGGCATTATCGTGCGCAACCGTTCGAGGGTGGAACTTTGCGGCGACTGCCTGCGCGTGACCATCGGTACGCCGCAGGAGGACAACAGTCTGTTGGGCGCGTTGCGTTCTTACAAACCGGAGACGATAAAATGAACATCATGAAAAAAGCCTTGTTTATAGACCGCGACGGCACTTTGATAAAAGAGCCGGCGGACGAGCAGATAGACGCGTTTGAGAAATTGGAGTTCGTGCCGGGTGTGATGCGCAATCTGGCATTTATCCGCCAGAAACTGGATTACGAGTTTGTCATGGTGTCCAACCAAGACGGGTTGGGCACGGATGCCTTCCTCGAAGATACCTTTTGGCCGGTGCACAATCTGATGATGCGTACCTTGGAGGGAGAGGGCGTGACGTTCGATGACGTGTTGATAGACCGCAGTTTCCCAGAAGAAAATTTGCCCACGCGCAAGCCGGGTACGGCCATGTTAGGACGTTACACTTCGGGCGGTTACGACATGGAGGCCTGTTGGGTCATCGGCGACCGCGAGACGGACGCGCAGTTGGCCCTGAACCTCGGTTGCCGCGCCTTGATCCTGAAGGAGAAGGACGAGGATTCTTTTTCGGACGAGCGCATCCGCTACGTGGACAGTTGGGACCGCATTGCCGAAATCCTTTTTGCCGGAGAACGTAAAGCCCGTGTGCGCCGCACGACCAAGGAGACCGACATCGAGGTACGCTTGGATTTGGACGGCAGCGGCCGGTGTGATATCCGTACGGGATTGGGATTCTTCGACCACATGCTGGAGCAAATCGGCAAGCATGGCGGAATGGATCTGTATATCCGCACGGAAGGGGACTTGCAGGTGGACGAACACCACACGATAGAGGATACGGCCCTGGCTTTGGGTGAGTGCCTGTTGCGTGCTTTGGGCGACAAGCGCGGCATCGAGCGTTACGGTTATTGTCTGCCCATGGACGACTGCCTGTGCAGCGTGGCCCTCGATTTCGGCGGACGGCCTTGGTTGGTGTGGGATGCCGAATTCCGTCGCGAGAAAGTGGGCGAGATGCCCACCGAGATGTTCCTCCATTTTTTCAAGAGCCTGAGCGACGCGGCGCGGATGAACTTGAACATCAAGGCCGAAGGCGTGAACGAGCACCATAAGATAGAGGGAATTTTCAAGGCTCTGGCCCGGAGCCTCAAGATGGCGGTACGGCGCGACATCTATCATTACGAGCTGCCTTCGAGCAAGGGAGTCCTTTGACGTGAAGTTAGTATCCTTTACAGAAAGGACGGGGTTGCGGAAGGTGTGACGCTGTCCTGCTGAGAACGGAAAATCATTTGGCGCAGAACGGAAAATCAATCGGCTGAGATTGATTTTCCGTTCTGCGGTTGTTTTTGTGAGTTTGTATAGTGTTGGTTATGAATGTGTTATTGGTTTATGGTTTTTTCTTGGAGAGGAAGCAGGTGCTATTGGTTTTTGTTGACAAAATCAAAAAGTTCAGATAAAAAGTCCCCAAACGTAGTGGTTTGTTGAGTTATTTATGTATTTTTGTATCATCTTGTGAATTAATCTAATAAAATAAACCCCATGAAAAAGAAACAGATTTTGTTTTTTGCTTGCTGCTTGGCTTTAGGAAGCAGCACAATGGATTTGTGTGCCCAACGGACGATGGACAAACTGGGACGCGGCCTTGTGGCCACTGTCACCCAAAGCGGAAGTGGAAACTTCGTGAGTTGGCGTGTGTTGGGCGAGGAGTACTACGATGTGGCTTACAACCTTTATGCCAACGGTGAGTTGGTGGCCAAAGGGCTGTCTGCGAGTAACTATGTCCATACGGGAGGAACGGCCGAAACCCGATATACGGTGGCTCCCGTGGTGAAAGGCAAGGAGGGGGAACAGTGTGACCCCGTCAAACGTTTCAAGGAATTCAGTTTCTATTCCCTTACAGGACAGAATACAGGCTTCCTTAGAGTGCCGGGCGCGGAAATGAAAGGACGTAACGGCGAGGACCTGACGGAAAACTATATGTTCAACGATGCCGTGTTGGCCGATGTCGATGGCGACGGGATGCCGGAGATTATCGCCAAGCGTCTTTATACGGGTACGCCCGGAGTGGCGGACGTGGCCAACACTTCGGCTTACAACCGCATCGAGGTGTACAACATCAAGGGAGAACGGCTGTGGTACATCGACATCGGCCCGAACATGCAGTCGGGACCCGATGAACAGTTCGATGCCGTAGCTTTCGACTGGGATGGTGACGGCAAGGCAGAGGTGTTGATGCGTGGGGCTGACAACATGATTGTCCATCATCCGGACGGTACGGTCACGGAGGTGGGCAATATGTCCCATGATATCCGTAGGATTAACAATACCCAATATTCCATGCCCGACAATGAATATTTGCTCTACATGGAGGGAGCCACGGGCAAGTTGTACGAAATCGGTGAAAACGGCGAGAAATGGATGCCTTACCCTTGCAAACGGCTGGAACCGGGCGAGACGGACTGGACGGCAGCCTGGGGCGACGGCACGGGGCATCGTGCCACCAAGCACTATTTCGGTGCGCCTTATCTGGACGGCCGGCATCCTTCCATTTTCGTCGGACGCGGTTGCTACACGCGTCACAAGTTTTATACTTTCGACGTAGACCCTGCTACGCATAAGCTGACGGAACGTTGGAATTGGGTATGTAGTGTGGGAGGTCCGTGGTTCGGACAAGGTTACCACAACTTCGGCGTGGCCGATGTGGACATGGACGGACGGGATGAAATCGCGTTCGGTTCAATGATAATCGATGATAATGGAAAGGGATTGAGTACTACCGGCCTCGGGCATGGCGACGCCCAACATTGTACCGATTTGGATCCTTACCGCTTCGGACAGGAGATGTTTGCCTGCAACGAAAGTTCCCCGGCCATGAACTACCGGAATGCCACCACGTCGGAACTGTATTACCGTTTGCAAAGTACCAGTGACGACGGGCGTGCGTTGGCCGGCAAGTTCTATAAGGATTATCCGGGTTGCCAAGGGGCAAGCAGCCAGTCGGGTGTCATCAGCCTCACGGCAGACAAGCCGTTGCCCGACGTGGCGGGGTGGGACTTGAATTTCCGTATCTATTGGGATGGTGACCTGTGCAGCGAGGTGCTCAACAGCCCGGGAACGGAACGCCAACCCAAGATTGACAAGCCTGGTGTGGGGCGCATCTTCTTGGGGAATGGTGCGATGAATAACTGGAGCAAAAACAACGCATGCGCCACGGGTGACCTCTTCGGTGACTGGCGAGAGGAACTGCTCGTACGCGACGGGAAAGACTTGTTGGTTTATACGACCAACTACCCGACGGAATTCCGTATCCCTACCCTTTGGCACGACCATCAATACCGGCAGGGCATGGTGTGGGAAACCATCGGTTACAACCAACCTCCCCACTTGAGTTATTTCTTGGGCGAACTGGAGGGCATCACCGTGGCTCCGCCGCCGCTCACCACGGAAGGGCGTACGCAGATTGCGAACGGGGGCAATATTACTACGGCGCACAATGGTAGCCAGGTGCTTGTGTTCGACAATGCGGACATGTCGGTATCCGTGGAGCCGGGTGCCGAACCGTGGACAGCCATATTCAACGTGCCTTCGTGGGTGCAGGGCACGGCACCGAGCGATTGTGCCACGAAAGACGTGCCTATCGATTATGACTATTATACTTGTACGGTGACGGGTAGCGGGTTCAGTGGAGCCACACGCGTGGTCAAGCAGGGGGAAGGCACGTTGGTGCTGCCGGACGTGGAGATGACCCATAGCGGCAACACGGATGTATGGAACGGGACACTCGTTTTCAACGGGACGATGAAGAAGTCTTCCCTTTGGCTTAACCGCCATACGTCGCTCCGTTCCTCCGGTACTTTCCGTAGCATCAAGGCGGACTATGGTGCCACGGTCTATCCGGGTGGTGACGGACAGGTCGGAACCCTTACGACAGACTCCGTGACGTTGGGTTTCGGTTCGCGCGTGGTCTTTGATTTGAAGAATGACTTTACTTCCGACCGTCTCGATACCAAGGTGCTTACCGTCGAGACGAAGTCGTGGAAATACGGGCCGAAGTATTTGGCGCCGGTGTTTGAGTTCCGGGGCGAAGAAGTGCAGCCCGGACGGTATCCGATAGGTACGGCAGCTACGGTCAAGGGGGATTTTTCCAGTATCCTCATCGAGGGTATCAGTTCGCAAATGAGTGCCAGGTTGGTGTTGGAGGATGGGATGCTTTACCTTTCCCTAAGCGATGTGCGTGCTGCATCCGATGTGGTTTGGAACGGTTTGAACAGCAATATTTGGGACTTTGGCCAAAGCGAGAATTTCACCTTGGCAGAGGAATCCGATCCCGTATTTTTTGTGACGGGTGACAGGGTTCTGTTCGACGATACGGCTGAACGCAAGAATGTGAGCCTTTCCGGCAGTATCGAAGCCGAAAGCGTCACTGTGGACAATAGTAAGAGCTATGTTTTCAACGGGAACGGTTTTCTGGCAGGGCATACGGCATTGGTGAAACGTGGCAGTGGCGTGCTGGCCATCAGCAATGACAATACGTATACGGGCGGTACGCGCATCAGCGGCGGTACGGTGTCGGTGAATATGTTGAGCAACTCCACACGGGCTTACGGAGGTCTGGGCGGTGTGGTGGAGTCGGCCGATCTTTTTGTCATGGAGAACGGTGCCACGTTGCAGACGACAGAGACCGTTACCCAAGGCTCTCCCATGAAGATGGAAGGCAAAGACGGGGGATGCGTCGAAAACCTCAAGGATTTCATCGTCGAAACCCCGGTGGAGGGTACGTTACTCACCAAAAAAGGAGACGGATGGATGAAACTGAACACGGTCTGTCCTTCGTTGGAACGTCTTGCCATCAACGGTGGAACCGTACAGTGCGTGGCTTGCGACAGGCCTGCACAGACGGTAGAATTCATATCCGGTACGTTGTATGAAAATACAGGTTCAAGTTATGCCATCCATGTGCCGGAGGGCGGTAGCGGAACGTGGTCGTTGGCCAACCGTTCTACCTATAATAATAAGATTACGGGCGAAGGTACGCTTACGATATATTGTGCAGTGGAACATGGTAACGGTTGGTTTGCCACACGTACGCCGGTGGCCGTCAATTTGAGCCTGTTTACAGGGACAATCAATGCCACGGCCGACATGGCCGACAGCTATCCGCGTTTTACGCTCAATACGTCTTCGGGTATGCCGGACGGTACGCTTAACATAACTGCAGGCGTGACGGTGCAAAACACGGGGCGGACTTTCCGTATTGGGAAATTGGCCGGAAAGGGCACGTTGGGCGGTTATGCCTCTTTTGCCAATGACGGGGCTACGGGTGTCAACACGTGGCAGGTGGGATGTGACGATGATTTCGCTTGGGCCGGAACCGTGACAGCCAATTCTAAGTTCGAGAAAGTGGGCAGCGGCAAGATGACGGTCAGCGGAGTATGGGACAATACGGGCGAAGTGGCCGTGAAGGAAGGCACACTTTGCCTGAATGACCGTTCGGCAGAAAATGCCATGTTGGGAAGCGGAGAACTCTCGGTTGAGGACGGTGCGGTTTTGTGTGGCATGGGTAAATTGGGCAATGCTTCGGTCACGGTGGAACGTGGCGGACGCTTGTATTCCGGAACGCGTGAGGGGGCTTCCTCAGGGACGTTGGATTTCTCAGGCAAGAGGCTCACGGTAAGTACCGGTGGGGAGGTGCTGTTCAATGTGGCTTCCAAGGTACGCTGTACGACCTTGGAAGGAATAAGCTCGTTCTCCCTGCGTGGTACGCTGAAAGTGTCGGTACGTGAAGGGCTCGAACTGGAAGCCGGTGATGAGTTCCAACTGTGGGTCGCAAACCGGACGGCACTTTCATCTGCCTGCACGTTGGATTTGGATAGCCCCGGAGAGGGTTTGGAATGGGACACTTCTGCATTGGAGAACGGAATCTTGAAGGTGAAAACTGCGACGGGTATTACGGGGGTGGTTTCTGGTGAACCGGTAGATTGCGTGGTTTATACGTTGGATGGAGCACGTGCGGGGAGTTTTACCTGCATGCCGTCGGAGGTCGGGGAGTATATGGAAAGGAATGGATTCAGGTCTGGTATGTACATGGTTAAGATGACCCAAGGTCAGCGGACGGAGAGCCGTAAGGTGACTGTCGACTGACAGGCCATGCCGCACGGCTTTCAGCTGTGCGGCATAGCATTCTTTAACATAGAATTAAGGGAAATATGCTGTAATGATTACAAATATGAACGTTTTTATCCGTATCTTTGAATCGTTAGAAACATTATAGGTTTAAATTCAAAATTTAAAAAAGTTATGGGAAAGAGTATTAAGGGTACACGTACGGAAAAGAACCTGATGGTTTCTTTTGCCGGAGAGTCTCAGGCCAGAATGAGATACACTTACTTTGCCAGTGCGGCAAAGAAAGAGGGTTATGAACAGATTGCAGCTATATTTACGGAAACGGCCGATCAGGAAAAAGAGCATGCAAAACGTATGTTCAAGTGGTTGGAAGGCGGCATGGTAGAGATTACGGCCAGTTATCCGGCCGGTGTCATCGGAACCACCATGGAGAACCTGAAGGCTGCGGCTGCCGGAGAACACGAAGAGTGGTCATTGGATTATCCTAAGTTTGCGGACATTGCAGACGAAGAAGGTTTTCCTGCCATTGCTGCGATGTACCGTATGATTTCTGTGGCGGAAAAAGGCCACGAAGAGCGTTACTTGGCATTGTTGAAGAACCTGGAGGAATTCAAGGTGTTCGTGAAGGACGGAGAGACGGTATGGCAGTGCCGCAACTGCGGTTATATCCATGTGGGTAAAGAAGCACCGCAGACCTGTCCGGCTTGCTTGCATCCGCAGGCTTACTTCGAAGTGAAGAAGGAGAACTATTGATCGTTTGCCATATTTTTACGGTGGACGAAGGCGGCTTTCCGGTTCTTTCCTGATAAATGGGTTCAGGGAAGAACCGGATTTTTTATGAAAGGGGATTTTAACATACCTTCTGTTGTGCTTTGCATATATCTATATATCATCATGTTATAAATTTTGTAGTGTACTGTTGGTGTACTAATTAGTTGGATAAATCGAAAGACAAGGCTTAGTTTTTTTGGGGGGGTAAGAAATGTTAGCTATTTTTATTTGGGTTTATTTTCGATGAAATTCTTGGATTTCTTCGGTTGTCCTACCCTCTGATTCAAAGATTTTTAGTAACTTTGCAGTTGGATAGGCACAGACTATCCACGACATATTGAAAACAAGAGGCATTATGTCTTATTCTTGAATATGCGAAGCCTGAGAAACTTCATTAACAGAAACAAGATTAGGCGTAATAGTCTCCATGCATATAGCGTGGGGCTGTTATTCCCACATCTTTTTCTAAAGGTTTTCTCAGGGCCTGCATATTGAGACGTGGATTGCAGTGCCGCACTTTTAATATATATTTTTGACAAAATGAAGAAGATTATTTTTCTCACTTTCACGGTACTCATTGCAGTGATTTCGAATGCTCAAATAATGCCTACGAGTAAGGTGGAATTACAAATATATTATAAAGATAATATCCTTAAGTTAGATCCTATTGAAGGAATCTACGATGTGGCTGTGAACCAATGGGGAGAAAACGCATTTACTCGTTTCCCTGGAGAATCGACCGAATTAGACCCGGTCATGATATATAAGGACAAAAATGGAAGTTTCAAATGGTATGGAAATGATCAAGTAACAATTAAGAAAGTTTCTTCCAATGTGTATAACTTTAACGTATTTTATTCAGGAAGTAATGTAACCGGAACAACTCGATTTATTCTAAAAGAAGGTAGATTCTTTGAAGCCCCTACATCTATTCCAGACCGACAGTTGAGATATGATATGGGACGAAACTATCAGGCTGGATTTCAAGTTCATTTTGACTATACTTTTTCAAAAACATATCCGTCGGAAGAAATGTATTATAGAGCAAAGGAAGAAGAGCATCGAGTTGCAATAGAAAACAATACGCCAAAACAATGGAGTGGTACAGGTTTTGCTCTGAATGATGGATATATAGTAACCAATTATCATGTTATTGATGGTGCAAAATCTATTTCTATCCAAGGCGTAAAAGGTAATTTCGACACACATTATGCTGTGACAATTGTAGGATGTGATAAAAATAATGATTTAGCCCTTTTGAAAATTTCAGATTCAAATTTCACGGGTTTTGGTCCAATACCATATGCTATTTCGAACACAACATCGGAGGTCGGAGAGGATGTGTTTGTATTGGGGTATCCTCTTACATCGACTATGGGAGACGAAATTAAACTGACAACAGGAATTATAAGTTCTAGGACAGGATTTCAAGGAGATGTGGCATTATATCAAATTTCAGCACCTATTCAACCCGGCAATAGTGGAGGCCCATTATTTGATAAAAAGGGTAATGTCATAGGAATTGTAAGTGCCAAACATTCTGGTGCTGAAAATGTGGGTTATGCTATAAAGACAATGTATCTTAGAAATCTTGTGGAAAGCTGTGCTAATGCGTCCATAATACCAACGAATAATACTATCTCCACATTAGCCTTAACAGGAAAAGTGAAAAAAGAAAAGAGTTTTGTCTTTTTCATAAATTGCTCCAAATAGTGTAAACACGATGTTGGTTAATCATTCAATACTAAAAGAATTCAATGACTTTGATAATCTTTATTCAGTAGAGTTGTGCCAAAGATATAAACATTTGAATCAGTTTAAAATACATTGTTACTCGATAAGTGATTATCAAAATTTAGATGATGCAATTCCGTTGAGTGGATTTGAAAACGATTCCTTTGGATTTGCGATTGATAAAAAAGGTGGTAAGTACTCTTCAACATCAGCATATATAATTTATTTCCCAGAGATATGCCAAAAATTGCAACTTTCTTCTGACGAAATACATGCTTGTATTGCACATGAAATTGGGCATATCATTCATTATTTCAATGAAAGCCTAAAAGGGGCTAGTTCTTTATTGATTGAAATAAAGGCTGATGAAATTGCAAAGATACTTGGAATTTCAGATAATCTCTCTGAGGCATTGTCAAAATTGATTGATTCTGGGCTATATTCAGAGGAACAATGTACTGGCATGGACTATAGAAAAAAGTGGATACAAATGTAAATCAGTCCGACGAGAGAAAGAGGTCTTTCGCTAGGCTGATTCTCATTCAGTAGGTAAGACTAATAGTGTAAGCCTTGCCTTGCTTGGGTTGTGGTTGACGAAAGCCCATCTTTTCAAGGAGTTTCCGAGCCATATCTTTGAACCGCTGAAAAACACTTACTCCGTCAATCTTGAGTTCAAATGTGTGCTTGTTATCGGCACTCCTCTCAAGTTTTGCCCAAGAGCCTTCTGTGCGGAAACTCTGCTGATGTTCGTGGGAGTATAGTTGACCCTTGAAGCCTATTTTCTCAAAGTTGAGGATTCTGTGAACGTAACTGTCAGGGAAGCCGATGGAGGTGCAATATCTGCCCCAAAACAAAAGGTCTGAGACATCGGGGAAATATCGCTCAATGTCGGCCTTGTACTTTGCCAAGTCTGCATCCTGCATTTTCCGCATTTTCTGCATTTCCAAACGTGCAATGTCATCAGTGAGTTTGGCGTTGGCCTGCTCTAACTCATCATGATGCTCAACAAGTTCAGCCACTTTTGGAACAAGGGAATTGTTGGCGGAGACAAGCATGTTGTTTTCTTCTACAAGCGTTTCATTCTCTTTGCAGAGTCTGTCGTTAGCATTCTTGTAGATTTCATTCTTGTCGATTAGGAGATTGGCACAAACTTTCTTGAACCAATGGTAGTTTTTACGAGGCCCCTCGCCAGAGCCTTTCTTTCGGAGGTAGTTGATGAATCCTGTCACCATATCGGGCGTTACGGCATCCATTGGCAGTATCTTGGTATATTTGGAGAAACGAGGTGTCAGTCCAAGATATTCAGTAAAGCGGACGTATGAATAGTAATACGATTTCCGTACAGGCTTTGTAAAAGCCTCATTCTCTGTATGGCTTTGGAAGTAGCGCAGGAAATTACACTCTTTTTCTCTCTTGAGTCTGTATCCCTTGCGGTCTTCAAGCATCTCCTGCTCTTTCTCAAAGCGTATCTTCTCGGCGAGTTGGAGCGTGTTCTTGTTCTGCTGTCGCTCCTGCGCCGTGCGCGGAGCCAACCATATATAGAGATTCAGAGCCTCTTTCTTGCGGTTGTGCTTCACAGTGTATTTCGGCTTCCCTTTCATTGCCCCGGTGGTATAGAGGACGGGATTGCCGTCATCATCATATACCGGGGTCTCGGTTCTGCCGAGATAATATTCGAGGACAAGGCTCGCCCGGCCATCCGACATGGCATTCTGCACCAACTTCGGATTTTGTTTCAGTTTATTTGGTTGTCTACCCATAATCAGTTAATTTTGTGGTTGTGGAGCAAAGATAACGCTGTGTTGTGAAACACGAAAATTGCCCTACATCTATTAACAAACGAGAGGGCATAAAGGTGTACTAAAAGTGTACTTTTTGCGAAAACAGATAGAAATCAAAGAAGATAGAACGAAATTTACAACGACATAAAATGCTGATACACACCCAAATCAATTAGATTGAATTATTTCCGTTTTCCATACGTGAAAACATACCTATTTGGGGTTATTTTTAAGTTTTTAAAAGGGTGTTATTGCTCTTATAATGCAAAGCGGTTTTTGTTCTTCTGAAAAATGGGTAAAAGGAACATCTATTATAAAGAGGTTTGTTGAGGACACGATTTTAATTCGTTTCTTTGCAATCAACAACAAGGAAACATTATGATACCAGACGAGAAAACCATCAAATCACGCAGTATGGGCGTTTACAAGGCATTGTCGAATGCATTGCGCTGCACGTTCGACGAGTTACAAAACCAATGTAAGTTAGGAACTACGGAATTATGTCTGAGCATTGCCCGTCTGATGCAGGAGCATAAGATTAGGCAAGAGCGCGAAGGAGATAATGTGTATTACATGTTGGCTTATTGAGTAAGCTTGACCTAATAGGTAAAGAATAAAGGGGATGTTAAAGCATCCCCTTTATTCTTTCTATATGGACAGTTCTGATTACTTGTTCAGAGCCAAAGCCACATTTACGGCACAAGCTACCGTACAACCTACCATCGGGTTGTTTCCGATACCCAGGAAGCCCATCATTTCCACGTGGGCGGGAACGGATGAAGAGCCTGCAAACTGAGCGTCTGAGTGCATACGGCCGAGCGTATCCGTCATACCGTAAGAAGCCGGTCCGGCAGCCATGTTGTCCGGATGCAAGGTACGGCCTGTACCGCCACCTGAAGCTACTGAGAAGTAGGGCTTGCCTGCCAATACGCGTTCTTTCTTGTACGTACCGGCTACGGGGTGTTGGAAGCGGGTCGGGTTGGTAGAGTTACCCGTAATGGATACGTCTACGTTTTCCTTCCACAAGATAGCCACACCTTCGCGCACATCGTCTGCACCGTAGCATTTTACTTTAGCACGAGGACCGTCTGAGTATGCGGTTTCCTTCACTACGTTCAGTTCGCCCGTGTAGTAGTCGAACTTCGTCTGTACGTAGGTAAAGCCGTTGATACGTGAGATAATCATGGCGGCATCCTTGCCCAAGCCGTTCAAGATACAACGCAACGGGTTCTTACGAACTTTGTTGGCCATTTCGGCAATCTTGATGGCACCTTCGGCAGCAGCGAAAGATTCGTGGCCGGCCAAGAAGGCGAAACACTGCGTCTCTTCGCGGAGCAGACGGGCTGCCAAGTTTCCGTGTCCGATACCTACTTTACGGTCGTCGGCCACAGAACCCGGAATACAGAAAGCCTGCAAGCCGATACCGATAGCTTCGGCAGCGTCGGCTGCGTTCTTGCATCCTTTCTTCAATGCGATGGCAGAACCTACCACGTAAGCCCACTTTGCATTTTCGAAACAAATCATTTGGGTTTCTTCGCAAGTCTTGTAAGGATCCAAACCAGCTTCTTCACAGATTTTGTTAGCCTCTTCAATATCTTTGATACCGTTTTCGTTCAATGCAGCCAAAATCTGCTTGATGCGACGGTCCTGACTTTCAAATTTCACTTCTCTAATCATAATCTGATTCCTCCTTATTATTCTTTACGTGGGTCAATAGATTTAACAATTCCCTGTTCCGGTTTTGTACGGCCGTATGTACCTGTTACAGACTTCAAAGCCTCGTCTGCGGGTACACCTTTCTTGATGGCCTCCATGAATTTACCCATGTGTACGAATTCGTAACCGCATACCTGATCGTCTTTGTCGAGGAACATTTTGGTGATGTAACCTTCAGTCAATTCCAAGTAACGTGTACCTTTGGCCAAAGTACCATAAAGGGTACCGGTCTGGCTACGCAGCCCCTTACCCAAATCTTCCAATCCGGCACCGATCATCAAACCGCCTTCGGAGAAAGCAGACTGTGTACGGCCGTAAACGATTTGGAGGAACAATTCGCGCATGGCTGTGTTGATGGCATCGCAAACCAAGTCGGTGTTCAATGCTTCCAGAATCGTCTTGCCCGGAAGAATTTCAGAAGCCATGGCAGCCGAATGGGTCATACCCGAACAACCGATAGTTTCCACCAGGCATTCTTGGATGACACCTTCTTTTACGTTCAGTGTCAACTTGCAGGCACCCTGTTGGGGGGCACACCATCCGATACCGTGAGTCAAACCTGAGATGTCTTTAATCTCCTTTGCCTGTACCCATTTGCCTTCTTCTGGAATGGGGGCTGGTCCGTGGTTCGGGCCTTTGGCAACACAACACATGTTTTCTACTTCGTGTGAATAAACCATAATTATACTAATTTATTATAGGTAATATAATGAGTTTCTTATTAAAAATCCTCATCTTTTTGTGCTGCAAAGATAATCAATTTTTGGTATTTCATTAAAGGCCGATACCAACTTTTTGGGGTTGGTTTATGATTTTTATCACTTATATGAGGGATGAGGCACTTGGGTGGATATTGGGAAAGCGTTGCCTTGCTGTATTTTTACATGCGCATGAAAAAACTTTTAAAATTAGGATGCCAAATGAATTATTTTTTATATTTTTGCCGAATGATTATCCCTTCTTAATAGAGGTGGCCATTTTTGAGTGTACTTTCCTTTATGTACAAAAGAGATGCCGCATCGGAGGGAAGCAATAGGCAAACCGAGGAACTTAAATTTTCAGGAATGTCTGTTTGTTTAATGTAAATGTCTAAAATCCAGTAAAATATGTAATTTTACTGGTATGGTCATCAATTGTTTATGGGTGAGATAGTTCCATCTCGTGTGGGGGCAGGAAGTCAGGCTGTACGTTGGTATATTCTGGTACTTCCCGTGAGGCACAGGGGAGATCCGGCTCGTGCATTGCGTATGGAGGCTGACCGGAGTGTGAAGAGGGATGAAGCGATGTTGGAATATTTTGCACCTAAATATATAGAGGTGAAAAGAAAGGGAGGGGAATTCGTGCCTACGGAACGTCCTTTGCTTTACAATTATGTATTCATCCGTTCTACGGAAGCCGAAATTTACCGAAGGCAGCGAAGTGCTTTGCATGCCTATAGTTTTTTACCGCGCGTTCATAGCGGTGGCGAAAGTCATTATCCCTATCTTTCTGACGCTGAAATGAGGAACCTTCGTTGGGTGGCGGAAGCATACCGTGGCGAGCTTCCAGTGTATGTGCCGGAGTCAGGACGCCTGGTGAAAGGCGACCGAGTCCGGATTACGGAAGGGGAGTTTAAAGGAGTGGAAGCCGTGGTGGCAGTCCAACCCGGTGCCGGGCATAAGGAAGTAGTGGTTTGCATAGAAGGATGCTTGTGGGTGCCTTTAATGCGTGTGTCTGCCGGACAATATGAAATCATCGGGCTGAACGAAAGCGGCAAACATGTGTATACGAAGTTGTCCAATGAACGTATTTTCCAGGGGCTTCATAAGGCATTACGGAATTACCATTCCCGTGGCGGTGTGACGGATGCCGACCGGGCTTTGGCAGAAGAGGCCTTGCGTGCCTACGGTAAGTTGCAGATGGATAGCGATGTGATGCGTTGCAAGTTGGCCTCCATCTTGTTGATGGCTCATACGGTATTGGGGAATCGGGAAGAGAGGGGGGAGTTGGAAGCTTTTTCCCGCACCATCCTGCCTTTGCTGAAAGCGGAGCAATCCCGTGCCTTGTTGTTGGCTACGTTGTATGGTTGTACGGATAATAATATGTATTACCATGAGGCACATGCTTTAATCGTCCCATGGCGTAAGGAACCTGATATGAAGAAAAGCAAGCGGCAACTTTTGCAGTGGTTGGATGATTATGACGAATGGTTGGGGCATCGGGGATAAATATTTATAGCCGGAAAGTTTGGAATGTCTGTTTGATTTTTCTACCTTTACGTGGGCGTTATGACAAAGGCTTGGATGAAGTATCCGGTTGGTGTACGGATTCAGAGAAGATGTTATGGATTTCCCGGGAATGTTGAAAGGTACGTGTTGGAACGGAAATGAAATAAAAGGGAGGACTTGGAATGGATTTTTTGAAAAGGCTTTATCCTATTGGTATACAAACGTTTGAAAAGATAAGGAACGGTAATTACTTGTATATAGACAAGACGGAATACGTCTACCGTATGGCGCATTCCGACTCAAATTACATGTTCCTGAGCCGTCCGCGCCGTTTCGGCAAGTCGCTGTTGACAAGTACTTTGGAAGCCTATTTTGAAGGGCGTAGAGAACTGTTTAAGGGTTTGGCTTTGGAGAGGTTGGAAACGGAGTGGACGGAATATCCCGTCCTGCATTTCGATATGAGCACGGCCAAGCACGTGGACAAGGAAGGCCTGATTTTGGAACTGGAGAAGAAACTGCTGAGATATGAAGCCCTTTACGGGCGCGGTGAAGGGGACGTCAAAGTCAACCAACGTTTGGAGGGACTGATTCAAAGGGCTTACGAACAGACAGGCCGTCAAGTAGTGGTGCTCATCGATGAATACGATGCGCCCTTGCTCGATGTGGTGCACGAAGAAAAGAACCTGCCTGTCCTCCGCAACATCATGCGAAATTTTTATAGCCCGCTCAAAGCCTGCGACCCTTACCTGCGTTTCGTCTTCCTGACGGGCATCACCAAGTTCTCGCAACTGAGCATCTTCAGCGAACTGAACAATATTAAGAATATCAGCATGCTGTCGGAATACGCCGCTATTTGTGGCATCACGGAGGAGGAGATGGCCACCCAGATGGACGAGGATCTGGATATTTTAGCCGGACGGTTGAACGTGAATCGCGAAGAGGTTGTAAAGAAACTAAAAGACCATTACGACGGTTACCATTTCACATGGCCCTCACCGGACATCTACAACCCTTTCAGCCTGCTGAATGCTTTCGCTGACGGACGGTTGGACTCCTATTGGTTCGGTAGCGGCACGCCCACTTACCTCATCGAAATGCTGAACAAATTCGGTGTATTGCCCTCCCGGATAGGAGGCAACGAGGCTGTGGCGGCCGACTTCGACGCACCGACCGAACGGATGCAAAGCATCACTCCCTTGTTGTATCAAAGCGGCTATGTCACCATCAAGGGATATGATGAGATGTTTCAAATCTATACGTTGGACATCCCGAATGCGGAAGTGAGGATAGGCCTGATGCGCAGCCTCATACCTTATTATGTGACACGCGACACGCAGACGACCAATACCACGGTGGTCAATTTGGCTCGTGCCTTGGTGCGCGGCGACATGGACGGGATGTTGCGCCTGTTGCAGACGTTCCTCTCCACCGTTCCTTATTGCGACCGCACGGACTACGAAGGCCATTACCAACAGATGCTCTACATCATCTTCAGCCTCCTCGGCGCATACGTGGACGTGGAAGTACGTACCCCGAGGGGACGGGTGGACATGGTGATGCGCACGGCCACCACGCTCTACGTCGTGGAACTGAAACTGAACCAATCTGCCGAGGCCGCCATGCAACAGATTGATTTGAGAAACTATCCCGAACGCTTCGCCTTGTGCGGCTTGCCCGTGGTGAAGGTCGGCATCAACTTCGACATGGAAAGGCACACCCTGAAAGATTGGGTAATCGCTAACTAAAATACACCCAAGGGAATTTCCAAAAACATCCTTCATCCTTCAGGATGTATGGTAAACATCTATCATACAATATATTAGGAACTGAACGATAAAATTTCATCTTTCAGTTCCCTTTCATGGCAGAAAGCCGTCAAACGCTTTGCGCCAAACAATTTTTCGTTCTAAGCCGAACGATTTTTCATTCTCCGCAGATTGATTTTCCGTCCTCTTCCAAAGGAAATGAAACTTGGCTGAAAGATGCCTGAAACATCTTTCAGTTTATAACTTTATAATAATGAGTTTGTTATCGTGAATCCTGAAAGATGAAGGATATTTTTGGGAAAACTCCTGTGTAGGGGGAATATACGGGAGGCAATCATTCAATGCGGGAGTTGTTCGAAACAAAAAAATAATCAGGGGAATCAGAAGCAGTCTATATCCTGCAATGGCTATCGGATTGGTCTTGACAATATGGTGTGAATTGAAAGTAATTTTAGATTAGAGATGTCCGTTATAGTTTGTTTAAAGCATGTGAAGCATGGCCTGCAAAGGCTTGAAGAAAAATTAAGGTATTATTTGTATTCAAATGTATTTAAGTTGGTGAAAGTCCATAGAAATAAAATTATACTGAATAATTTTTATGGCAAAGGTTATGGAGACAATCCTAAATATATAGCAGATGAGATTATTAAACAAGGGCTTCCTTATGATTTGGTATGGGTGGTAAAAGAGCGTGATACGACAGTTCCGGATAGGGTGAGGACTGTACGGCGTGGGAGCATTCGGGAAGCTTATGAATTTGCTACGGCAAAAGTGATAATCAGTAACGTCAAAAGGAAATATCCTTTTTATAAGAAGAAAGGGCAGTATTATATACAAACGTGGCATGGATGTTTCATGTTGAAATACATAGAGGCAGAAGTTGAGAAAAAATTATCGGCTCGTTACGTTCGGGAAAGCCGCAAGGATTCTGCTATAACGGATTTGATGTTGTCTGGTAGCGGTTTGGCAAGTGAAGTTATGCACCAGTCCTTTTGGTATTCGGGTGAAGTTTATGAATGTGGCCAACCCAGAGATGATATATTTTTTCATTGTACAGCAGAGGAAATAAGAGAATTGAAGAAAAAACACCGACTTCCACAAGATGTGAAGATAGCCGTGTATGCCCCTACATTCAGGGATGGAGACGAGTCTTATCCTTATGATATGATAGACGTGAAGGCTGTTATGGATGGTTTGCATCAAAAAGGCTCATCAGAATGGGTGATGGTTATTCGGTTGCATCCAAACGTAGCATGTCAAAGTGCAAGGTTCCAATATGGGGAAAAGGTGTTGGATGGTTCTAAGTATACAGACCCGCAGGAACTTTTTTTAATGGCAGATTTGTTGATAACGGATTATTCTTCCGTGATGATGGACTTCGGCCTTATGAAAAAGCCTGTCTTTTTATTCGTTCCTGATTTGGAGGTTTATAAACGGGCAAGGGGGGTGCGCGGTTTTTTTGAGGATTTGCCTTTTCCTCGTTGCAGGTCGAATGAAGAATTAGAAAATGCCATCTTGTCTTTTGATGAACTATCCTATCAAAAGGCATTAAAATGTTTCACGGAAACTTATTACCGGAATTTTTCGGACGGGCATGCCTCGGAACGGGTAGTAGAACGCATAAAACAAGTAATAAATGGAACTGATGAAGGTTAGGCGTGATTATGCCCTTGATGTGGGGCGGTTCGCATTTGCATTTTTGGTGGTAACATTGCATATGCAGATGTTTGGAGGGATATATCTTCTTCCCCTTGCAAGGTGCGCCGTTCCGTTTTTCTATCTTCTGTCCGGTTATTATATGTACAAGCCGGATGAAACAGAGTTTGGATTCTCTATCTTGCGTAATTGGAAGAAATGGTGGAAACTGTATGCTGTCTATGTCGGCCTCTTTTTCATAATATCTTGCCTCTTAAAATGTTTTGTGCAGGGTAACTATTTCTGTTGGACATATAAAGACACCTTGTGTTTGTTATTGGAAGGGGTATGTCCGTTTATGGATCAAGTAAGACATGAGGGGACCGTTTATGGCATTATGACTTTGTGGTTTCTGTATGCGGGGACATGGGGCATGTTGTTGGTTTATATGTTTAGACGGCATGTCGGGGCAGTACGTTCCTTAGTATGGTTGTCTGTTCTTTATATTATTGTGGTAGGTATTAATTATGGTGCGGGTGAACGGGTTGTGCCCCGGATTTTTACAGCGGCTTTTCCCGCATTGTATTTGGGGGCATATATCCGTTCTCATGAAGAAGCTATTACAAAAGTTTTCCGCTCATATAAAATTATATGGATTTTTACGGCCATTCTTGTTTCGTGGATTGAATCTTTTACTTTCCGGGGGGGGGTATAATGAAATCTATTACTCTACGATGCTTTTTACTGCCATATTATTCTTGTCCCTAAAAACGAGCGGGTTCGGACAAGTTTCCGCGATTTCTTACGTACCGGTCAGATGTTCTTTAGACATTTATGTATGGCACAGATTGGCATATTTTCTTTTTTGCTTGGTTGGGTTACGATTGGAAGGTTGGGCTTCGGTGGTCGTTTTCATATCAGTCTTTTTCGTTTCTTTTGCCATACGGAAATCAATGGAGTGGCAAAAGTGCCTAACGGGATGTTAAAATGACGGACAATGATTTAAAGAGAAAGACAGTCGGTGGCTTTTTTTGGAGGTTTGGTGAGCGGATAGCTTCTCAATCTGTCAGTTTTGTCATATCCATAATTTTGGCCAGGCTTCTTTTGCCTCAGGAGTATGGCGTGATAGCCCTGTCCATGGTGTTTATTAACATCACCAACGTGTTTGCAGTGAGTGGTTTGGGTACTTCCTTAATCCAGAAAAGGGATGCGGACGCTTTAGACTTTTCCACCATGTTTTATGCCGGCATAGTAATTTCTTTGGTGTTATATGGCTTGTTGTTCATGGCAGCTCCTTGGGTGTCCACTCTCTATCATAATGAATTGGTATGCCCTGTGCTTCGTACGCTTGGTTTGGTTGTTCCTGTCCAGGCCATCAATTCCATCCAACAGGCTTCCATTTCTCGGAAAATGGATTTCAAGAAGTTCTTTTATGCTACGGGCATAGGTACGGTTGTTTCGGGAATAGTGGGCGTGACATTGGCCTATTCGGGATTTGGCGTGTGGGCCTTGGTGGCCCAACAGATAACCAATCATTCGGTCAACACTATAATATTAAACCGGATTATCAAATGGAGGCCGGAATTGGCATTTTCTTACAGGCGTTTTAAAGGCTTGTTTTCTTTCGGGTCGAGATTGATGTGTGCCAATTTCTTAGGTACGTTTTTCAATGAATTGAAAAGTTTCATTGTCGGTGCAAAATACACTCCTGCGGATTTGGCTTTTTACAACCGGGGGGAGGCTTTGCCGGCATTGATAGCGAACAATATCAATACGACCATCAATGCCGTGCTTTTTCCTGCCATTTCCAAGTTGCAGGATGACAAAGAAGGTGTGAAAAGAGCCATACGTCGATCCATGATGACGAGCAGTTTTGTCTTGTTCCCCTTGCTGTTCATGTTGGCTGCAACAGCAGACAAGATTGTATTGATACTTCTGACAGAGAAATGGATGTCATGTGTACCGTTTATGAGGGTTCTTTGCTTAGGGCATTGCATAGCCATATTGGGAACGGCCAACTTGCAGGCTATCAATGCTATGGGGCGCAGTGACATCACATTGAAACTGGAATTTATTAAAAAGCCTTTTTATGTGGTAGCTATTTGTTCTGCCATGTTCATAAGTCCTTTGGCCATAGCTGTGGCCAATGTCTCATACGGTCTTTTGGGAGTAGTGTTGAATGCCTGGCCCAATAAAAAACTTGTGGGATACAAGTTCTGTGAGCAGTTTGCAGACATACGCTCCCAATTGTTTTTGTCTATGGCCATGGCCATGGTGGTTCATGCAATTGGATTGTTGGATTTGAATGTTTATTTGTTGCTTGGTTTGCAGTTTGTGGTTGGTTTCGGCATCTATTGGATTATATCAAAATGGCTTTCGTTGGAAAGTTACAATTATATAGTTTCCACGGCAAAATCATTTCGTACAAAAAAATAATACAAAATGACTATAAGGAAAATAAAGGATATGCTTCCAAAATTATGGTATTGGAAGCGGGCTTCTTGGACCCGTTCGCAATGGTTCTGTTACAGCATCATGAAGCCATATCTGAAGTATAAGGATAATGGGGAATACCGTGCCATAAAGGTTGGTCCAGAAAAGAATCTTGGAAAAGTGATATGGGTCTATTGGCGGCAAGGAGAGGAAAATGCACCGGGAATTGTCCGTAAATGCATTCGTTCCATACGTGAAAATTCAAGTGGATACCGTGTAATCGTATTGGATGGAAACAAGTTGTCCGATTATTTAACCATGCCGGATTTCATTGAAAAAAAACATAAGGAGGGTAAGATAAAAGAAGCGTTGTATTCGGACTTGTTACGGATCTCCTTGTTGTTGGAATACGGTGGGGTATGGTGTGATGCCACTTGCTTTATGACTTCAAACATACCCTCAATTGTGGAGGATGTGCCTTTTTTCATGTTTAACAGGTGTTTGCTTTTTCCCAATACGATACCAAGCGAATGTTCAAGTTGGTTCATCAAGGCAGATAAAGGCAATGTAACCTTACGCAAGTTGCGGAATGTCTTATTTCATTATTATAGGAAACACGGTTGGACTCCCAATTATTATCTTTTTCATATCACATTGGGATTGCTTATCCATACGGACGAAGAGGTACATAAGGAATGGGAGGATAAACCTTATATTTGTAACATGAATCCTCATGTGTTTTTATTTTCTTTCCGTAGGCCATATTGTGAACAAATTTACAAACATATTCTAAATAGTTGCTTTATACATAAGTTGACGTATAAATATGACCCTCAGCTTTTAGAAGAAAAAAAAGAGAACATGCTCCGGCATTTTATGAATGATTAAAAATAAACGATTAATAGAAGTAGGGATGCTTGGTGAGATAATATTCTTTATATTTATAATCGGATTGGTTCGAGATTACAATAAATGGGTTTGTTTGACAGTGATTTTATTGGTATTCTTGTGGCCAATAAATTTATGGGGACGGACATTCCCTAATTTTTTGGGTCCTTTGGTTTGTTTTCTTTTTCCTTTTAAGGCGAGGTTGGTTGGAATAAAAGAGAAGTTTCCTTTAAAGATACCCATGGTGTTATTGTCTGTTGCTTATTTGCTTTCAAATTATTATTCAACAGAACGGCATAATGGTACAATGGCTACATATATATTAAATAATTGTATACTTATATGGGTGTTTTTTTATGTCTTTTTAAAGGATAAAGAGCGATTATTCCCTTTTTTCATGAAAACATGCGTTGTATTGGGTGCCATAGTCGGTTTTTATAGTGTTTTTGAAACATTGACAAATAGCAATCCGATAATGAAGATGTTGATAAATAATAATTGGGTACTTGTGGATAATTTGATAACAGGCACGCGCTATGGGGTAAAACGTTCACAAGGTATATTTACAATGCATGGAACGAATGGCGCCTTTGCCATAGAATTATTATTTGTTTTATATGGAGGGTTGATAGCAGGTTATATTAAAAAGACATTCATGAATTATTTAATTATATTTTCCTTATTGTTTACTGTGTTTGTGAGTGGGACACGTTCTGCGATTTTGGCTTTGATAATTTGTTCTTTTATGTTGGTAAATCGTCGTATGCTTGATTTTAGACGTTTTTTTTGGGGGGTGGTTGTCATCCTGGTTTTCTATGTTGGATTTCAGGAATATTTTAATATGATTATAAATTCGTTTGTTGATACGGAAAGTATAGGAGGAAGCAATACAAGCATGCGTGAGGGGCAGTTGGAAATTGCTATAATGTATTTTTTGAAATCCCCTATTTATGGGAATGGAATTCAGTATTGTGGCAATAATGTGATGGGGGTATACCAAGAGATGTATGGCGCAGAGTCATTATGGTTTCCTGCAATGATAGATACAGGTTTGCTTGGCGTTATCGGTTATGCCTTATTCTTCTTTTATAGCATAAAATATTGTATAAAAAATGGTTCGATGAATATTTCTTTTTTTGTATTAGGATTTTTTGTTTTAAATACCATGTCTTCTATTCCGGGCTTGACTATAACATGGATATTTCCATTTCTTTTGGTACTTATGGAAATTGGCAGGAAAGCGGATAGGAGAATTGTTGGATGATTTAAATGTAAGCTTATTGTTAGGATGGAAAGGTTTTATTCTTTTGATTTGTTAAAGTTCATAGCTATTGTTCTGGTTGTATGTTATCATTCATTTTGCCTTGGACAAGGGGCTGTATATGATGTATGTTTCCCTTTATTTTCTCTTGGGGTTCCTTTGTTTTTTATAGTTAACGGTGCATTGTTATTTAACAAAGCTTTAGATACGGAAAAACATTATAAAAAGATTGTTCGTATAGTATTGCTTACGGTGATATGGACTTTTGGAGTCATTCTTGTTATTGATTTTATAGAAGAAAAGGGGCTTTCTTTTACAGATATTATAAAAATTGCTTGGTATGGCGATTCTAAATATGTTGTGAATCAATATTGGTTTTTAAAAACGTTAGTCATGCTCTATTTATTTTTTCCTGTATTGAAGCGGGCTTTTGATGTTGATTGGCTAAATACTAAGGTGTTTACTCTTGTATTGTCTTTCTTTGTTATTGGTATGTCATCAGCCTATTTATGTCATCAGACCTTTAATTTTTTTATGGGAAAGCCTTTGTCTTTAGAAATGAAAGATTATATACCTTGGTATAATTTCTGTAAAAATACTGATTATTCTTATGCTTTGGCGTATTTTTTGTTGGGGGGGTAAGTTTTCGATGTGGAAAACGGTTCTCCCAACTTGGCTTTTGTTTGTGGTTGTTCCTTTTTTTGTTAGCATGGGGAATTGGAGTATGTCTGGCTTATATGTTTAGGATTGAGCATACCGGATGGGATGCTTGTTTTAATGCATACTCGTCTCCGATGACATTTATGATGTCGTTCTGCCTTTTTTTCATATTTGTGATGTATAAACCTATTTCTGTTCTAAATTCAATTATAGAGGGAATTTCAAAAAATACGCTTGGAATATATTTGGTACACGGTATAGTAATTTATTTTACCAAACCATATGTGGGTGAAACGTTTGTTGGGCTGAATATTTTATATTCGTTTGCCATCTTGTTTTTAAGTTGGGGTATTGTATGTTTTTTCAAGCGCGTGCCTTATATCCGATGGATTTTTAAGATATAGATATTTATTTTATTCATATTATATTATAAACTATGTTGTTGTCCATAATTATACCTGTGTACAAGGTAGAGAAATATATATGTAAGACTCTTATAAGTATATATAATCAGGATTTTGATAATAAAGAGTTTGAAATAATCTGTGTGAATGATGGTACATCTGATAATTCAATGGATATTGTACATGAATTTCAGAATCAGCATGAAAACCTCCATATCATCAGTCAAGACAATCAAGGTTTAAGTTGTGCCAGGAATGCAGGGCTTGCCATAGCTCAAGGTGATTATATTTGGTTCGTAGATGCGGACGACGAGATTGAGGCCGATTCGCTTTTCAGAATTCAGAATTATTTAAATCAGTATGACGATGATATTTTAGGATTCAATATTACTAAAATTGACGAGGGAACAAGAAAAGAATCGGAGGAAAAAATCTTATTCAGAGGAATGTCTTTATATGGATGTTCCATATTGCCTTTGAAACTGCTTCATAAACATCATATAGCACCAGTACAACGGTTTGTATTTAAACATGATTTTCTTCGAAGAAATGATATGCGGTTTTATCCTCGCATTTATCATGAAGACGTACAATTTATGATTTGTTGTTTTTGTTTGGCTCAAAATGTATGCTTCATAGATTATTCCCCTTACAGGTATTTGGTCAGGCAGAACGGAAGTATCATGTCTGCAATAGGAATGAAGTCCATGTCAGACAAAATAAAAATTGTATCTACTTGGGACGATTTTGCTTCACGTTTTCAAGAAGGTTCTTGGCAAAAGATGTATATTGACGATGCTGTGTTTACGCTTATTAGCGGATTATTATTGATAAGGCAATATAGGCAAACAGATGGTCGGGAGGCTTTTTTAAAACAAAGTGGGCTAAGAGTACGTATAAGGGCATGGAGGGCGTTAAAAGCTAATTTGTATTTCCGTGAATGGAAGGTGGTGTTGAAGGCTTTGGTTTGCGTGATAACTCCCTTTGTGTTTGCCGAGCTTTGGCAGTTTGATATGAAACGATAAAATAAGTTGAAGTCAAACAATGTTCGTTGCATAATATGAAAATTGCACACGTAAGTTGGTCTATGACCAATGGCGGCATTGAGAACATGCTGTCGGATATTATCAACTGTCAGGTCGGGATATATGATGTATCCTTGATTATCATAAATGATTATGTGGATGAAAGCATTTTGAACCGGATAGATGGGAGATGCCATATTATCCGCATTGGAAGGCGGTTAGGAAGCAAGAATCCATGGTTTGCCGTAAAACTGAATTATGTGTTGTGGAAGGGGCATTACGACATATTGCATATACATAATCATGGCTTTTTAAAATACTTGCTATATAAAGGAAAAAGAATAGCCACAATTCATAATTCTGGATTTTCGTCTTTTAAGTATTCCGGTTGCGAAGTGTTGGCTTGTATATCCAAAGCGGTGTATGATGAAATGCTTCAGGCTGGCCATAAAGGGTGTGTAAGGGTGGATAATGGTATAAACGTGGAAGCTATAAGGCAACGTAAAAACGGTTGGGGTAGCAATGTTTTAAGGATGGTTCAAGTGAGCCGTTTGCTTGTGGAACAAAAAGGACAAGACATCTTGTTGAAAGCATTGTCGTCGTTGAAAAAGCACGGCATGGAAGGTTTTACTTTAGATTTTATAGGTGGCGGTCCGGATGAATCCATGTTACGTAATTTATGCTTTGAGTTAGGATTAAATGATCATATTCGTTTTTTAGGAAACCGTGACAGGGAATACATTTATTCACATTTGAAGGACTATGACTTGTTTGTACAACCCAGTAGGTTTGAAGGCTTCGGGTTGACCGTCGTGGAAGCCATGGCTGCACGCGTGCCTGTTTTGATAAGCGACAATGAAGGACCGTTGGATGTGATTGGATATGGGACGTATGGCTATTCGTTCAAGAACGGGGATATAGACGATTGCGCCCGGAATATTGTTTTGTTCATGCATAGGAACAATGACCTTGCCATGGTGGAGGCTGCTTATCAAAGGGCTTTGTCGAATTATGACGTAAGGGTGACTGTGGATAAATACCGGAGCATCTACGAACAAATGTTGGGAGGATACTAAAAACATTTTCTTATGAAAAAAGTAATTACATACGGGACGTATGACCTATTGCATCAAGGCCATATTAATTTGTTAAAACGTGCCAAGGCTTTGGGTGATTATCTCATCGTTGGGGTGACCAATGATAATTTCGATCGCGAACGCGGCAAGTTGAATGTCTGCAATAATGTATTGGAGAGGGTGGAAGCCGTGAAGAAGACCGGGTTGGCGGATAAAATAATCATAGAAGACTATGTGGGGCAGAAGATTGATGATATTCAGAAATATGACGTGGATATATTTGCCATAGGGTCGGATTGGAAAGGGAAATTTGATTATTTAAAGGAGTTTTGCCAAGTGGTTTATCTTCCACGTACGCAGGGTATTTCTTCAACCATGCTCCGGGCTGAATCGCAAAAAAACATACGTTTAGGGATAATCGGTTGTGGGCGTATCGCGAGACGTTTTATAGCAGAAACCAAATGTGTAAACGGTGTGGAAGTGTCTGCGGCTTATGATATTGATTTTAAAAAAGCGGCCGATTTTGTTGTCGACCACGATGTCCCAGAAGTCTTTCGCGACCACGAGGTACTATTAAGTCATGTAGATGCGGTGTATATCGCTTCGCCGCATTTGTCCCACTATGATTATATCCGAAATGCACTGGAAAATAAGAAGCATGTGCTGTGCGAGACTCCTATGGTATTGGAAGCCAATCAGGCTAAGGAAATGTACCGTTTGGCTGAACAACATGGTGTCTTGTTAATGGAGGCGAATAAAACCGCGCATTGTCCGGCTTTCAATCATTTGATGACTATGATAAAAAGTGGTTTGATTGGAGAAGTCGTAGATGTGGAAGCGTCTTTGTCCAAGTTGTGGAAACAGCCCGATTTACGGGAATTGGACAAGATCCAAGGGGGAGGATCCATGTATGAATTGGGGTCATATCCATTATTGCCGATAATTAAGTTATTGGGGGTAGAATACGAAAATCTAAACCTATATTCTCGGATAGAAAACGGGGTGGATGTTTATACGAAAGGGGTACTACGATATAAACAAGCTATCGGGACATTCAAATTAGGGTTGGGGATGAAAACGGAGGGTAACCTTGTGATTTCAGGTACGGAGGGTTATGCCTATGTCCCGGCACCATGGTGGAAAACGGACTATTTTGAATTCAGGTATGAAGACCAAAACTGTAATAAGAAATTCTTCTATAAGTGGGACGGTGATGGGTTGCGATATGAAATACAGGAATTTATCTCATGTATTGTAAACAATCGTTTTAGCTCGGCGCGTTTACGTCGTCGTGAGAGCGTTGCCATGGCAGGAATCATGCAGAATTTTACGGAACGAAAGAATTTTTTTGAAATATAAGACAATGAAGCGTGTATTAATAGTAGGAGGTGCCAATGGGATAGGGCTTTCTATTGCAAAGGAACTTTCTGACAGGAAAGAATGTGAAACTGTTTATGTAGTGGACAAGGCCCGATTGGAAAGGGAATATAAAAATGATAAGATACAGGATTTTGTTTTTGATTTGACATCCCCGGATTATTCCTTTTTTGATTGTTTCCACGATATTGACACATTGGTGGTTACTGCTGGATTCGGGAAACTGGCTTTATTCAAGGATGTGGATGAAAGGTATATCGTGGATTCATTTAATGTGAACACAGTGGCTTGCATTCGTTTGATAAAGCATTTTTATGAAAAGTTAGACAGTAAAAAAGATTTTTATTGTGGGATAATGGTTAGTATTGCCGGGTTCATGTCTTCTCCGTTCTTTTCCGTTTATGCGGCTACGAAGGCCGCATTAAAGATTTTCATAGAAAGTGTAAACGTGGAACTAATTAAATCAGGGGCGGTCAATCGTATCCTTAATGTCTCTCCCGGCTCAATCAAAGGTACTGCCTTTTATAAAGGAAAGACAGATTTGTCATTGGTGTCCGAGCTAGCTAAGGAAATCATTTCCCGGATGGAGCGTAAGGAAGACTTGTTCATACCACACTATGAGGATATTTTTAAAGAAGTATTACATCGGTATTATATGGATTTCCGTAGCGAGGGGATACATAGCTATGAATATAAGTTACAATCATTGAATAAAAGATGATATGCAGTCGGATATAAGGTATTTGCACGAGTCTGATTTGGCCATAGCGAAAGAAGTCGTGTCCATTTGTGAGAAATATGGCTTACGGTATTATATGCTTGGCGGGACAATGTTGGGTGCCATACGGCATAAAGGGTTTATTCCTTGGGATGACGACATGGATTTGGGAATGCCACGGAAAGATTATGAACGCTTTTTAGAAGTCGCACCTAAAGAACTTCCTTCCATGATGAAAATCATCAATTATAAGACGGACAAGGATTACCATTATTATATTACGCGCATCCAAGACCTTGAAACCAAAGTGGTGGAGACCAGATACGAACATGAGGGGGGAGAGACTTGCGCTTCTATTGACCTGTTTCCGTTGGACGGTTCCCCTAATAACTTTTTGTTGCGTAAGATGTTTTATTTCAGGGTGATGGCACATCGTGCCATGATGGCCTTACATTATAAAAATGGAATAGACCCAGATCGAAAGCGTGGCATTTGGGAGAGATTAGCGATTTCCTTACTCACCATGTTACCTACGGAAAAAATGTTTGATGCTTATCGCCAAAAACAGAAAATAGACTATATCCTGAAAAAATATGATATGGCTACTTCTAAGGTGTCTGGGAATATAATGGGGGCATACCGAATAAAAGAAATGGTGCCTACTGAGTGGTATGGCGATGGGGCTTTTTATTCTTTCGAGAATTTGAAATTACATGGTTTGAAGGAGTATGATAAATATCTTTCTCACCTTTATGGTGATTATATGTCTGTTCCTCCTGTAGACTCCCGAAAGGTGCATTTCAAGATCGTTGAGATTCATGGAAAAAAGGTGGAGGAATGAATAACGGCTTGTGTTCTACATTTAGGAAACTTGGCGGATGGTCGTTGCTGAACCAATGGTTCAAAGCCGGGGTGCTGCCATACGCCGTGGCGCAGGTCTGCCTGACCGGTGCATCGCGCAAGTCATTGGAACTTGTACGTTTAGGAGTGCAGCAGAAAATACTGCATAAGTTGAGGAAACGGTATTTGCCTGTACTGGAAGTGTTTGATGAGGAATGGAAGTCTGGACTGTATGCGACGAAACGGGAGGTTTGCCCGAGGATTTGGATTTGTTGGATGCAAGGGATGGAAAATGCTCCTAAATTGGTGCAGGATTGTTATTTGTCTATCCAAGAACATGTTACAGACCGTAAGATTGTGCTTATAACTGCAAAGAACAGGAAAGAATACATAGTTTTTCCCGACTATATCGAGCAGCAATATGAGGCAGGGATAATCACGCATACGCATTTTTCTGATTTGTTACGGGTGGCATTATTGGCCAAGTATGGCGGAACATGGATAGATGCGACGGTGTTCTGTACGGGAGGTGTTGTTCCAAGTTATATGTTGGATAGCGACTTCTTTGTTTTTCAAAACATGAAGCCCGGGGCAGACGGCCATGTGTTGAACATTTCGAGTTGGTTCATGACTGCATGTGCGGAAAATAAAATGGTATTGGCTGTAAGGAAGTTACTTTATGAGTATTGGAAGGAGAATGACAGGTTGATTGATTATTTCCTCCTTCATCATTTCTTTTCGATGGTCATGGATTTCTATGCTGATGATTGGAAGGAAGTGATCCCCTTTAGTAATTCCGTGCCCCATATATTGCTGCTCAGGCTTTTTGAACCTTATAATAAGGAATGTTACGAGGATTTGAAACGGATATGCCCTTTCCATAAGCTTGCGTACAAGCGTGCTCCTGAAGAGTTTGCTTTGAAGGGGACTTTTTATGATGTAATATTTAATAAATAGTAGAAAACGGAATAAGTATGGATACAAATCGACAAATTACCTCTATCGAGAGAGGCTGCACGAGTGGTCTGCGAAGTGGGGAAATGTCTTGTTGATAGTTTGCTTGATAGCGAATGATTTATATTTTTTTGTTCCCCAATCCCAATGGACACTTCATCAGGTTGTACCTTTGATGGTCGTGTTCACGTTATGGCTGATTTACGCCATGGGGCAGGAACATAAATGGTTGCACAATAGGGTAATGGATTTTATAAGTAACATTTCCATGGAGTTTTACTTATGCCACATGGTCATGTTCCGCGTGGTGGAGAAGGTGCATTTGGAAAAAATGGTTCATAATGAGAATCTATTATTCTTTTTGACTTGTATGGCCGGAATGGGGTTGGCTGTGGCATTTTCTTATTGGGGTAAGAAGATGATTGCCCGTTGTTCTCGTTGTTGATGTTTGAATGTGGTTCTAAGCGTATATATTCATCGAATTTTAATCCATAAACATATTATATGAAAATAGCATTTATCAGCACCCGTGGCATACCGAATAACTACGGGGGCTTCGAGCAGTTTGCAGAATATATCTCCGTGGGATTGGTCCGGCGAGGGCATGAGGTCGTGGTGTACTCTCCGCATTTCCATCCTTACCGAGAGCCTGATTATAAGGGGGTACGCATAAAGCATATTTATAGCCCGGAGAAATGGATAGGGAGTTCCGTGGGGAGTTTCTTTTACGATTTCCTGTCTTTGCGCGATGCCTTGAAGAAGGAGAAGTTCGACATTATTTACGAAGCGGGCTATACGAGCATCGTTCCGGCTTATATCTGGTTCAATGTGAAGCGTATCAAGTATCCGCTTTTTACGACGAACATGGATGGGTTGGAATACAAGCGTACGAAGTTTAACAGATGGGTGCAGAAGTTCGTATTCTGGGAAGAACGTATGGCGGTGAAGCATAGCCATTTCCTGATTGCGGACAATATGGGTATACATGATTATTATAAGGAGAAATATGGAAAAGAAAGCAAGTTCTTGGCATACGGGGCTGACATTCATGAGGATTACGATGAGGACATATTAAAGGAGTTCGGTTTGGAAGCGGATGGTTATTTCATCGTGGTGGCCCGTTTGGAACCGGAAAACAACCTTTTCATGGCCATAGAGGGATATTTGGCTTCAGGCCAGTATGGCAAACGCCCGTTGGTGATTGTAGGCAAGACGAATACGCCTTATGGAAAACATCTGGTGGAACGCTACGGCGATGACCGGAATATCCGCTTTGTGGGTGGTATATATGATTTTCGTAAATTAAACTCCATCCGTCATTATTCCTATGCTTATTTCCATGGGCATAGTGTGGGCGGAACGAACCCTTCTTTGTTGGAAGCCATGGCTTCCGGCTGCTTTATCCTGGCTCATGACAATATCTTCAACCGTGCGGTCTTGGGTGAAAACGCCTTATATTATGGTTCCACGGATGCTGCCATGGAGATGTTGGACGGAATAGACCAGGCGGTGTCTGCCTATAAAAAGGAATATACGGGACGTAACTTGGAAGTGATACGGCGTGATTATTCATGGGAGAAGTTGGTGGACGAGCATGAGGAATACTTCAAATGGATGTTGGCACAACCGAGGCATGGCTGACGTGCTGTTTATACCAGTGGGCACGGCATAGATAAGCAAATCCCCGTGAAGACCGAATAAAGGTCTTCACGGGGATTTGCTTTTGAGGTAAGGGAAATTTATAATGGTTTCACGCCTTCTGCCGTGGGAGGAATCGGCTTGATGCTGCCGTCGGCATTGTATTCCATGGGTTCGGCCACGATGGAGCGGCTGTAACTGGTGCCGGTGGGCAGTCCGCCGTTGTGGCTGATGAAAATCCATTGTCCTTTGAAGTTCACGATGGCCGGATGGGTCGTGTTGCTGTTCCCGGCTATTTCAGAGATTATCCCTTTCGTTTCATACGGGCCTTCAATGTGGTCGGCTACGGCGTAGGCTATTTTTTCCGGCCATTCGCTGGCGTATGTGAGGTAATATTTGCCATTGTATTTGTGAATCCACGGAGCCTCAGTGAAAGGATGGCTTTCGTCGATATGGATGCGTTTCACCTCTCCCTCTGTTTCTATCATGTTGTCTTTCAGTTTTACGATATAGCATTCGCGGTTACCCCATGTCAGGTAGGCTTGGCCGTCATCGTCTATGAATACGGCAGGGTCGATACAAGCCCAACTGTGGCGGGAATCGAAACAGTCTTTGTTGGTGAGCAGCGGCTTGCCTAAGGCATCTTTGTAAGGGCCGGTGATTTTGTCGGATACGGCCACGCCGATACCGCACCAGTTGGTGCTGACATACCAATAGTATTTGCCGTTGCGTTCAACTGCGTGCCCGGCGTATGCCTGTTTGCTTTCTGCCCATTTGAATTCATCGATTTTCAGAGGGGAGGGGTGTTGCGTCCAATGCTTCATGTCGGTGGTGGAGAACAGCTGCCAGTCTTTCATCACGTAGCCGTTTTGGTTGCCGTTCAGGTCGTGTCCGGCGAAGAGCCATAGCGTGTCGCCCTTGACGAGCGCGGCAGGGTCGGCTGTGTGCATGTGGCGGATGATGGGGTTGCCGTGGCTTTCAAACTGGTAGGTCACCACGTAGCCCCACTTCTCTTGTAGGCGTTGCAGTTCGTCGCGGGTCAGCGAAATGACGGAACCATGGCGCGGGAAGAAGTCTTTGGTGAACGCTTTGGGTTCGGAGAAATGGTAAAGGTCGGTACTGGTCTGGTACTCATACCGTCCGCTGGTGTACATGTCGTACATCAACACGTATTCGTCTTTCCCGTTCAGCTTGAAGATGCTCGACCCCTCCACGGGTGTCTTTCCTGCGTAAGCGTCTACATACCTGAAGTCTTCCTTCCATTTGCCTTTCAGGCTTTTCGAAGTGGCTTGTTGGATGCCGTTTTTCACTTCCTTGCCATTTTCGTCCTTGGTGTTGCCTTTATAGAAAAGGTGGTAAGTGCCATCCCGTTCTATGATGTCGTTGTCTATGCTGCCGTATTTGGCCGAAAAGAGCTGTTTGGGTTCGTTTTCAAAGCCTGTGAAGTCCTTGTTGGCATATGCATAATAGGTGATGAGGCTTTTGCGGTCGTTGCGTTGCAAGGTAAAATAAATCATATATTTTTTGGCCTTGCGGTCGTAAATGGTCTGAGGGGCCCATACCCAATAAGCATCACCGAAATGTTTCGGATAATCCTTGGATAGATTGATCTTGGCATGTTTCCAATGAAGCAGGTCGTCCGAACTCAGGAGTACGATGCCCGGGTTTTCGTTCCAACCGTTTTTGGCGGTATTCATGTCCGTGGCCACGATGTAGAAGCGTCCGTCTTCGCCGCGCAGGATGTGCGGGTCGCGGATACCCCCGCTTTCGCTGATGGTGTCGGAAGCGATGACCGGGCGGTTTCCGTTGAGTGCACGCCAGTTCACTCCGTCATCACTGAGGGCGAAACGCAAATGTTCCTGTTGTTTGGCATCTCCTCTGCCTTCGAAATAAGCGAAAAGATAGCCTTCATAATTAGCAGGTGTTTCGGTTCGATTCGGTGCCGCCTTTCCGTGGCTCATGGTCGTAGCTAATAAGAGAGCGGCAATGATGGTTTGTTTTTTCATGTGACTGTTGTTCTTTTAACTGTAATGTTTTTCTGTCATTTTCGGCGGCAAAACTATGAATAAAATGTTGTACGGGCAAGAAAACGGGCGAAAAAGGTGTTAAATATACACGCGTTATTCCTTTTAGACGTAATTTCGTGGGACGATGTCTTTATGGGGGCCTTCCGCTTTTATTCGAAGGCGAAATGGTTCATAATGAAGTTCGGCATCCAAACGCAAAGCCCCAGTCCGATGAGCAAGGCTGCAAAGAGCACTAACGTAGTCTTGTCTTTCCACGACGGGAGAAGCGTGGCACGGCGCATGCGGAGGTAAGTCAACAGGTAGCCCAACAGGACGAGGAAAGCGGGGACACCGAATGTCCAACCGTATACCCATTGTTGTGCGGTATTATGGTAAACGAAATCCGGTCCGATAAAATAAAATACGGTGCAGAAATAGGTGAAATAATATATCAAGGACGTGAGCAGCACGAGGCTCAGCGTTTTTTGGAAAGGTTTCTTCTGCCAATAGGTACCGCCCAGAATGAACAAGGCTTGCAGGCCGTAGGCTTGGAGGATGGCTAAGGGCAGGTACACCTCACATTCGCTACTTGACCATGGGACAGGGAACGACAACGAGACTTCGGGATAGAGGAAATGGATGAAACCGATACGGGTGAAGTCTGCCAATACGGTGGCTAAACAAAAGACGGGGAAAGGTATGATTGCGATTCTGCCCCACCGTATGATAAACTTCTCTGCATTTGAAACCGGGAGTGTCAGGTCGGTGATGTAATCTTTCCGGTATTTTGATGTTTTGAAAAAGGTGCTGCCAACGTAGGCCATGAAGAAATAAAAACAGAAAATGGTCGTTAAGGTAATGAATGACCAACAGTCGTCTTTTCCCGACAACGCATTTTCCATGATTTGTTGGTAACTGTTGTTGTCGGTTTCCATGCCTTGCCGCACTTGTTCCAATGCCACGACCACAGAATGCGTTTTGGAAAAGTCCATCCAACTGAATAGCAGGGTCATGATGCCGTAAGGAATGATGAAATAATAGTATAACTGCATGTTGTTCTCACTCCAGTCCTTGCGGAAATATCGGAGGAGGCGTTGGGCGTTCAATGTATTCTTATTCATGATGAGTGTTTTTAAAGGTTGTACATAGGGTCTGAGGTGTCTGATAAATATTGCCGGTAAAGGGTTTCGAGTTCTTCTGCCGTGATGCCGATGGAACGGGCTTGCCGGAAGAAATCGTAGAGTTCTTCATTCATGAAACTTTCCCTGCGAAACGAACGGATGCGTTCCGATGCGCTCGGTTCTACGAAATAACCTATGCCGCGTTGCATGCGGATGACAGAGCGGGATTGCAGGAAGTCGTAAGAGCGCATGGCCGTATTGGCGTTCACCTCCACCGTGGCGGCGTAATCGCGCACGGAAGGGATACGGTCGTTTTCAGCGTACCGTCCTTGCAGTATTTCATCGCAGATGCGGTCGGCGATTTGCAAGTAAATGGGTTTGCTTTCCTTGAAATTCATACGCTTTTCGGATTGAGGGCATATTGGTATTTGAGGTCGTTCTTTTTCATTCTGCGGTAGGCCGACAGCCAAAAGAGAGAGGTTACGACAAGCCAAAAGGCATGCCATACCACTTCGGCAGTCGCTGCTCCGGGCTGTTGGGGGTAAGTGTAAGGGTCGCCTCCGGCAATGAGCGAGACTCCGATCATCAAAAGGAGGGGCAACAACAGGATTGGGCATTTGCCGAGTGCGCGGCGCAGGGGTGTCCGTCCCGTTTCGCTTCTGGTGGAAATGGCTTGGCCCAACAGACTGGTCGTGAGGAGCATCCTGAGCACAAAGCCGGAGGAGGCCGTATGAAGTCCGGAAGTAAAGAGGAGGGGACGGGCGAAGCTGTAATCCGGGAAGGCCATGTTGCAAATGATGACACGGGTGATGTCCGCTGCCAAAATAATAAGAACGCCTGCTAAAATCGAAAGAGGAACGGTATAGAGCCACCATCGGGCGAACTTCTCGAACGTGGAGGCAGGGAGTAACAAGTACCTGATGTGCTGTCCCTTGTTGTATATGGGCGCATTCCATAGCCACGGAGTGAATATAAGGAATAGGAAAAAGAATGCCGTAACGGTGACGAACGCAGCATTTTGGTTAGTGGCTGTGTCAGTGAGGTGGGCGAACTTTTCTTCTAACATGTCCGTTGGGAGGGTCTGTAGCAAGGTGGCGTTTTCCGAATATACTTTGAGGCAAGACACCGTGAGAATGACAGAGAGTAACAAGTAGCCTGCGGTGAGGATGACGAGGCTGCGTGTACATAGGATAGCCCAGTCTGCGTGAAGCAAGGCTGCGAAGCGTTTCCGGTTGAAAAACTGTGATTCCATATCCTTTTATTTTTCAGCATTAAACAAGGGGCAGATGGTTTCCGGGTGTGCCAGGGTACCGTTGAAAAGGAGTTCCAAGTTGATTTCCGAATCCTTGTCTTCCGGATTCGGGAGCATGACGCTGTGTCCGTTGTAAGAAGGGAGGGCGTAATAAGCCTCGGAGGTTTCCGATTCATTGTCGGTCTGCGTGAAATATAATTTATGGCAGATTTCAGTTACCGACGCATCGAGCAGTACGCGGGCGTTATCTAAGATGACCACGTGGTCGAGAAGTTGTTCCACATCTTGCACCTGATGGGTGGAAATCACGATACCACGCGATTCGTTCATTTCGCGGATGAGGAGTTTGCGGAATTGGCTTTTGCCGGGGATGTCCAGTCCGTTGGTCGGTTCGTCCATGATGAGCCACGAGGTACGGGTGGCCAAGGCAAAGCAGATGAGTGCCTTTTTCTTTTGTCCCATCGAAAGTTCGCCGAGCTTGATGTCTTCCGGTAGTTCGAACATTTCCAGATTGCGGAGCAGGTTGTCATGGTCGAAATGCGGATAGAAAGGAGCGTTGAGGCGGACGTACTTTTTCAGGTTGTAGTCCGGAAGGTCGAATTCTTCGGGGATGAGAAAGAAGTCGCTCAATGTGTCCGGACGGCGCAAGCGTACATCTGTGCCGTTCAGGCAAGCATGTCCTTCTGTCGGTGTAAGGAGTCCGGTCATCAGGTAGAGCAAGGTGGACTTTCCGACTCCGTTTTTCCCTAAAAGCCCATAAATCTTGCCTTCCTCGAGATGGAGGGAGCAGTCGTTTAACACGCGGTTTTTCCGTTTGGAATATCCGAATGAAAGGTGTTCAATGGTCATCATAAGGCAATGTTTTATAAATTAATTAGTGTATTAGTATAATAGTACACTGCAAATATAGGACAACATTGCGGAACGTACAAATAAAAGGCGGAATATTTTTAGGTTTTTCTTTGCCAATGCGAAAATAGGATGCGGCTCGGCAGTCTTTCGTTCAAAAGCAAGCTTTTGGCTTGGAACTGCGCTCGTCTTTCACTATCTTTGCAAATTCAAGACGCAAAGGAATGGAACAAGAAATAATAACAATCAGCGATGCGCGGTTGCGCGAGGCGGCTGCACAAGGAATGGATGAGTTTTTGCAGGTCTTCATTGACCGTTATCGGGAGGTTATCGGTGGAGAGTTGAGTGCCGGGAACATGGGGATGCTCAATGGGGAACAAATTTCATTGTTGGCCTATGCCCTGTTTCGTGAGGAGGTGATGGACGGAGGATTTATCCAATTGATACACAACGGCTACGGGCCGTTTATTTTCGACAATCCTTTTGCGAAAGCCATGCGGCTGATGGGGGCGCATGATTTCTCCAAACTGGTATATAAAGGAAAGAGGCTGTATGACAAATACAAGGAAGAACTGACGAAGGACTGTTCGGACGAAGACTTTATGGCTTTGTTCGAGGCGTATCCGCAGTTTGACGACTTGGATGACGGGTTTGTGGAAATGGAAGAAGAAGTCACGGCTGCATTGGCTTGTTATGTGGATGAGCATCTCGAGCTGTTTGCCGAGGTAGTGAAAGAGTAAGGAGGGAAAAAGATGGCAGAAAAGAAAAATAAGACCAAATCAATAAACATCAAGAATAAACGGGCTTCGTTTGATTTCTTGCTGTTGGACAAATATACGGCCGGCATCGTGCTGACCGGTACGGAAATCAAATCCATACGGGCGGGCAAGGCCAGTCTGGTGGATACTTTTTGTTTCATCCATAACGGAGAGGTGTGGGTGAAAAACATGTACGTGGCCGAGTATTCGTACGGTTCTTACAATAACCATGCGGCACGGCGTGACCGGAAGCTTTTGCTCAATCGCAAGGAAATCCGGAAATTGCAGCAGGAAATGAAAAGTCCCGGCTTCACGTTGGTGCCGACCTTGTTGTTTATCGACGAGAACGGACGTGCCAAAGTGGATGTGTATTTGTGCCGGGGTAAGAAAGAATACGACAAGCGGCAGACGTTGAAGGAAAAGGAAGACCGGCGCGAGATAGACCGGCAGGTAAAAAGGTATTAGAGTTTGAAATCATGAGGTTGGAAGAGATTGTTAAGGAGAGGATATTGATATTGGATGGTGCCATGGGCACCATGATTCAGCGGTATGGCCTGACAGAGGCTGATTTCCGGGGGGGGCGTTTCAGGGATGTTCCGGGACTGATGGCCGGTAACAACGATCTGTTGTCGCTGACACGTCCCGATGTGATTCGGGATATTCACCGTAAATATCTCGCGGCCGGGGCGGACATTATCGAGACGAATACGTTCAGTTCGCAACGAGTATCGATGGCGGATTACCACGTGGAGGACTATTGTCGTGAAATCAATCTGGCGGCTTGCCGGATAGCCCGCGAGCTTGCGGATGAGTTCACGGCCCGCAATCCTGAAAAACCGCGTTTCGTGGCCGGTTCGGTGGGGCCGACCAACAAAACCTGTTCGATGAGTCCCGATGTGAACAATCCGGCATACCGCGCCCTAGCTTTCAACGAATTGGTGGCTGCCTATCGGGAACAGATGGAAGCCTTGCTCGAAGGCGGTGTGGATGCCTTGCTCATCGAAACTATTTTCGACACGCTGAATGCCAAGGCCGCTATTTATGCGGCGGAAGCGTCCATGCAAACCGTTGGACGCAAAGTGCCGCTCATGTTGTCGGTTACGGTGTCGGACAAGAGCGGACGTACGCTTTCCGGCCAGACGATAGAGGCTTTCCTCGCTTCCGTGGCTCATGCCGATATTTTTTCCTTGGGGCTGAACTGTTCTTTCGGGGCACACGACCTTATTCCTTTCCTGCAAGTCTTGGCCCATCGTTCACCTTATTATATATCCGTCTATCCGAACGCGGGACTGCCCAACAGCATGGGAGAGTACGACCAGACCCCAACCCAGATGGCAGAGGAAATGAAATTCTTTGTGGACAAAGGTTGGGTGAATATCATCGGGGGGTGTTGCGGTACGACGGACGAGTATATCGCTCGTTTTCCGGCTTTGGCGGCGCAAGGGCGTCCGCATGTGCCGGCCGGAAGAGCCGAAACCTTGTGCCTGAGTGGTTTGGAGCAGTTTGAACTGACGCCTGAAGTGCGGTTCGTCAATGTGGGCGAACGTTGCAATGTGGCCGGTTCGCGCAAATTCCTGCGGTTGGTCAAAGAGAAAAACTACGAAGAGGCTTTGGAAATCGCCCGCAAGCAAGTGGAGGATGGAGCCTTGGTCATCGACATCAACATGGACGACGGGCTTCTCGATGCCCGGCAGGAGATGGTGACGTTCCTGAACCTGTTGGCCTCCGAGCCGGAGATTTCCCGCGTGCCCGTCATGATAGATTCTTCCAAATGGGACGTGATTACAGCCGGACTGAAATGCGTGCAGGGCAAGAGCATCGTCAATTCCATCTCGTTGAAAGAAGGAGAGGAAGTTTTCTTGGCCCATGCCCGGGAGGTGAAAAGCCTTGGGGCGGCCGTCATCGTGATGGCTTTTGATGAAAAGGGGCAGGCCGATACTTATGAACGCAAGATCGAAGTCTGCGCACGGGCTTACCGTTTGTTGGTGGACAAGGTCGGTTTCAATCCCCATGACATCATATTCGACCCGAACGTGCTAGCCATAGCCACGGGAATGGAGGAACATGACAACTATGCCGTGGACTTTATCCGTGCTACGGGATGGATTCGCCGTAACCTCCCCGGAGCACATGTAAGTGGCGGGGTGAGCAACCTTTCTTTCTCTTTCCGGGGCAACAACTATATCCGCGAGGCGATGCACGCCGTGTTCCTCTACCATGCCTGCCGTGAGGGGATGGACATGGGCATCGTCAATCCCGCCACGTCGGTGATGTATGGCGATATTCCGTCCGACATTCTGACGGTCATAGAAGACGTGGTGCTCAACCGTCGGCCTGACGCGGCGGAGCGGTTGATAGAGTTGGCCGATAAGCTGAAAGCTGAGGCAGAAGCGGCGAAGGCCGGGCTGTCTGGAGCGGGAGGCGGCGGGGTGCCTGTGACAGATGCCTGGCGTGGCGGCAGTGTGGAGGAACGTTTGCAGCATGCTTTGGTGAAAGGTATAGATTCCTATTTGCAGGAAGATTTGGAGGAGGCGGCACAGTCTTATCCGCACGCCGTAGACATCATCGAAGGGCCGCTCATGAAGGGGATGAATACCGTGGGCGAGCTGTTCGGGGCCGGTAAGATGTTCTTGCCGCAGGTCGTGAAGACTGCCCGTACGATGAAGAAAGCCGTGGGCATCCTGCAACCCCGTATCGAGGCCGAGAAAAAAGAGGGGGCAGCACGTGCTGGATTGGTCTTGGTGGCTACGGTGAAGGGAGATGTGCATGACATCGGGAAGAATATCGTATCGGTGGTCATGGCTTGCAACAACTATGAGATAGTGGATTTGGGGGTCATGACACCGGCAGAAGAGATTGTGGCGAAAGCCAAGGAACTGCACCCCGACATCATCGGCCTGAGCGGACTGATTACGCCGAGCCTGGAAGAGATGGTGCATGTGGTGGGCGAATTGAAGCGGGCCGGGCTGTCCATTCCGGTCATGATCGGCGGGGCCACGACGAGTCGTTTGCATACGGCATTGAAGATAGCTCCTGTGTACGACGGGCCGGTCATTTGGATGAAGGATGCCTCGCAGAACGCGCTGACGGCTGCCCGTTTCCTGAATCCCGACACGGAGGGAGAGGCTTTCCGCGAGTTGCGCGAAGAGCAGGAACGTTTGCGTGAAAGTGCCGGAACGCGGCGTGTAGAGACCGTCTCGATAGAGGAAGCCCGGCAAAAGAAACTGAATCTGTTTTAATACTGTTTTTCGTAAGATATGAAACGCTATACTATTTATATTTTTGATTTCGACTATACCTTGGTCGATTCTTCACGGGGCATTGTGACTTGTTTCCGGCATGTGCTCGGCAATCACGGGCACACCGGAGTGACGGATACGGAAATCAAGCGCACCATCGGGAAGACGTTGGAGGAATCTTTTTCCATCCTGACGGGAATTACCGAGGCGGGAACGTTGGCGGACTACAAGCGTGAATATGTGAAGGCCGCCGATGTCCACATGACTGCCAATACTTTCTTTTTCCCGGAGACGATAGAGGTCTTGGAAACTTTGAAAAGCCAAGGAGCCGTGTTGGGTATTGTGTCCACCAAATTCCGTTACCGCATCCTCGACTTGTTTGAAAAAACGGGACATGACGGTCTTGTGGATTTCATCGTGGGCGGAGAGGATGTGACAGCGGCCAAGCCGGACCCAGAAGGATTGTTGTTGGCCATCGGACGTGCTTCCGGTGGCGGGAAATCTGAGGTGCTGTATGTAGGGGATAGCGTAGTGGATGCCGCAACGGCACAGGCCGCCGGTACGGATTTTGCGGGTGTATTGCATGGCATGACCACGTGTGAGGAATTGAAAACTTATCCCCACGTGGCTATCGTGGACGACCTTCGGGGGATCCTGCCCATCCCGGTTTAATATTTTTTGCACAGTATAATGCCCCTTCATCTTAACAGTTTGTGTTTCAAGGATTATAAACATGCACATATTGCGTGACGTGAACGTTAGGTGAGGGCACTTGTCGAAGAGGTTTCACCGCAACAGATTGGTTTACAGTGTGTATGAAGGATGCGAACCCTTTTCCCATTTAAATACTTGTACGTAGGGGAGGGGAGTTTGTATGTTGTCGTTGTCTGCTTAAAAGGCTTCCGTCAACCGGAAAATCGTTTGCCACAGAACGGAAAATCATTCTCAGGAGAATGAAAAATCGTTCGGCTGAGAATGAAAAATCGTTTGGCGCAGAACTGAAACGAACGAAAAAACAGGGTAACTGTTCTCTGTTTTTATATTTTTTGTATCTTTGCCATAGTAGTAACCATGGAAGGAAAGTAACTATGGAAGAAAATACTGAAAAAGCAATGGAACCGACGAAGAAAAAAAGTAAGGTGGAAGAAATCTTGGAAGCGGACGGGAAAAATCCTCCGAAGAGAGTAAATAAGACGTGGGAGGCGGCTATGAGACTGAAAGGTAGTCTGATTGTGAACGACCCTACATTCTTGTTGTAAAGTATGAGGGTGCTTATCGACACCAACATTTTTGTCTATCTGGCACTTGATACGGAGCTGTTGAGCAAAGACGTAGCCGCACTTTTACAAGAGCCGGACACTCTGATTTACATCAGTGCGGAATCGGTGCGTGAACTTGTTGTGGCCTACCGCAACAAGGGATTGTGCTCCAAACGTTGGAAATCGGCGGAAGAAATGGTGGCGGCCATTGAAGATGAGTTTTATGTCAAGATACTACCTTTGAAAAAGGAGCACATGATGACTTATGCCCACTTGGAAACCAACGAGGCGCAAGGGCATAAAGACCCTTCCGACCACGTAATCATCGCCCACGCCATCACCGAACATTTGCCGCTCATATCGAGCGATACACGCTTTTGGTTCTATCGTAGCCAAGGACTTGACTTGATTTTCAACAAGAAGTAGTCCTTTGTTTCATAATGGTGCTCGTAAATATGAACGGCGGCCGTAATCCTAAGAGATTACGGCCGCCGTTCATATAAGTTATGGCTTTTTAGTCCTTGATGCGTCTTTTGTAGTCCACCATTTTAATGGCTGTTACGGCACATTCATCGCCTTTGTTTCCCAAAATGCCTCCTGCACGGTCTTGTGCTTGTTGCAAGTTGTTGCAAGTGAGCAGTCCGTAGATGACGGGTACATCGCCATTCGTGTTCAATTCTGCTAATCCTTGGGTTGCTCCTTCGCAGATGTAATCGAAGTGAGGAGTGTCGCCGCGAATCACGCAACCGATGGCTATCACAGCATCCACCTTGCCGCTTTTAGCCATTTGGGCGGCACCGAACACCAATTCAAAACTGCCCGGCACGGTCATGACCAAAATATCTTCTTCACTGACTCCATGTTTGAGCAAGGTGGTTTGCGCACCTTCCAACAACGAGCCGGTGATGTGGTGATTCCATTCGCTGACCACGATGCCGAAGCGCATGCCTTGGGCCGAGGGGACGGACTTGGGGTCATATTCAGACAAGTTATGTAAATTCGTTGCCATGTTCGTTTTCTGCTTTAGGACTTTATTCGCTTACACGTTCGATGTATTTGTCGATTTCGGCATACTGCATGGAGTTCACATACTTGGTCTTGATTTCTTTGTAGCATTCCAAAGCCTTGTCTTTCTTTCCTTGCGATTCGAAAATCTCACCGGCCTGAATCAGATAGAGGGGGCTGAGGCTGTTGTTGTCCGCCTTCTTGGCTGCTTCCAATAAAGTGGAAGTCGCTTTGTCTAATTGGTCCAATTCTGCATAGCAGTTGCCCAATGCACCGATGGCAGCAGGAGACACCATGGCATCGCCGCAATTTTTGAAATCTTCCAGACGGGTAACAGCTTCCTGATATTTACCCAATTTGGCATAACTTAATCCGGCATAGAGTTGTGCCAGATTGCCGGCTTTCGTGCTTCCGTAGTCGTTGGCGATTTTCAAGAAACCGGGAAAGCCTTGTCCGTCACCGTTCAACGCCTTTTCGTAATTGTCCGAAGCAAAATATTGCTGCCCTTTGAACATCAGTTCATTGGCTTTGGCCTCGCGCGGTTCGCTTACGAAACTCCGATAGAGGAAGTATCCGCCTACCAATACGACGATGGCGATGAAAACGTACATAATAGGCTTCTTGTATTTGTCGATGAAAGCCTCGGAAGAAATCAAAGTCTGTTCCACGTTGAGTGAATCATGCTGTGTCTTTTTGTTCGTCATTTTATTTGATGGTTTTATTATTATTTCCTGTTTTTCGTCCCGTAGTGCATGGTACGGGAATAAAGCGGAGCAAAAGTAGCGAAATTCTCCCGTTTGATGAAATTTATAGCCTATTATTTTTAGGATTCGGGGGATAAACCTTAATTTTGCAGGGTGATTTAACGGGAAAACCTACGGATGATACTGAAAAAAATTTCTGTCTTGAATTATAAGAACATAGCGCAGGCCGAGTTGGCCTTCTCTCCGAAGATGAATTGTTTCATCGGACATAATGGTGAAGGAAAGACCAATTTGTTGGATGCTGTGTATTTTCTTTCCTTTTGTAAGAGCGCAACCCATTCCGTAGATTCCCAAAATATCCGGCACGGTGAGGACTTCTTTATGTTGCAGGGAGAGTATGAGCATGAGTCGGGAGAGCCGGAAGAGGTATATTGCGGTTTGAAACGCAAACAGAAAAAGCGTTTTAAGCGTAATAAGAAAGAGTATAAAAGATTGTCGGAGCATATCGGATTGGTGCCGGTAGTGCTCGTTTCTCCGGCCGATGCCGATTTGATTTCGGGGGGGAGTGAGGAGCGGCGACGCTTTATGGACATGGTAATCGTGCAATATGACCATGAATATCTCGATGCATTAGTGCGTTACAACAGGGCTTTGCAACAGAGGAACGTGTTGTTGAAACAGGAGGAGGAACCCGATGAAGCCCTTATAGGGCTATGGGAAGAAATGATGGCTCAGGAAGGGGAGAAGATATACGAGAAGCGAAAGGCTTACGTGGAGGAATTCGTTCCGGTCTTTCAGGATTTCTATGCGCGGATTTCCCGTGGAAAAGAACATGTGGGGCTGCGTTACATTTCTCATGGCCAACGTGGGGATTTGTTGGAAGTCATTCGTCGCGACCGTGCCAAGGACCGGATTATGGGGTATTCCCTGCATGGTGTCCATAAGGATGATTTGGAGATGACCTTGGGAGAGTTCCCTATAAAGCGGGAGGGTTCTCAGGGGCAGAACAAAACCTATTTGATTGCTTTGAAGTTGGCGCAGTTTGATTTCTTGCGCCGTACGGGAAGCCGTACTACTCCTTTATTGTTGTTGGACGATATTTTCGACAAGTTGGATGCTGACCGCGTGGAGCAGATTGTCAAATTGGTTTCCGGCGAACAGTTCGGGCAAATCTTCGTGACGGATACCAATCGAGACCATCTGGATCGTATTTTGGAGAAGACGGACGAAGACTACAAGCTCTTTTATGTGGAAAACGGAGAAATCAAGGCATGAGACGGAACAAGGCGGAATGCATAGGCGACATCATCCGGCAATATCTCCGGCAGGAAGGGTTGGAGACACCGTTGAATGAGACCCGGATGGCGGCAGCTTGGTCCGAAGTGATGGGGCAGGCTATTGCCCGGTATACAGGGGATGTTTTCGTGAAAAATCAAGTGTTATACGTCCATCTCAAGTCACCGGCCCTCAGGGCTAACCTAATGATGGGTAGGGAAGCATTGGTACGCAAACTGAATGAGTATGTGGGAGCGCAAGTCATTCAGAATATTGTGTTCCGTTGACAACGATTCAAAGAATCTCGTCCATGGGGATGTCATGGGGTTCGGTAGGAACATGTTCTACCCGTTGGAAATCGAAGCAAACACCTATTTTATATATATCGTAATGTTGCAACCGCGTCAGCAAACGGTCGTAAAAGCCTTGTCCGCGTCCCAAGCGGTTTCCTTTTGCATCAAAAGCCACTCCCGGGATAATGGCTAAATCAATAGAGGCGTAGTCGGTAAAGACCTCGCCGGTGGATTCTTGGATGCCGAAAGGCCCCTCTTCGAGCCGGTCTTCAGCTGCATAACGGTGCAACTCGATTTCTTTACCTTTTACGGTGGGAAGCAGGATGCATTTGCGCAAGCTCCAATAACGTACGAAGTCTTGTGTATCCACTTCGTCCGGCAATGAATGGTAGAGTAAAACCGTTCGTGCAGCGATGAATCGCGGATGTACAGCCAAACGTCTCAAAATCGGGCCGGAAAGGTCGAGTATGGCCGCCCGGGAAGTTTCTTTCTTATTTCGGGTCATTGATGCCCTTAATTCTTTTTTATCCATAAGCATAATTAATTTTGGAAAAACTACGGCATCATCAAATGCCATAGTTTTTCCAATAAGTCTCTATATTATTGGGAGGTTACAGTTTTCTGTGGGGCTTCCGGAAAAGCTTTTCCTTCTTCCAGAACCTTGATGGCACGTTCAACTGCCGGGTCATCACTGTTGACGAATTCGTAGAATTGTTCTGTTTCCTTCACGTTGTTGATGATGGAAGCATAAAGGCTTCTTCTGAAAAGTTTGCGTGACTTGTAAAGCATCAGGTTTCTTTTGCGAAGTCCCCGTTGTTGTGCAAAATCGGCAAACTTGCGGACTACGTTTTGTTGGTCTAAGTAGCGGACGAGTTCCTCATTAGTATCTATTTCATTCAATTCCGGACGATGGCTGTCGGCAAAGTTAAATGCATATTGATGTATTAGTCCGCTTATCCACGCTTCCTTATAGTATGAGGTTATGTCTGCTGTATCTTCCGGAACAAAGATGTCCGGCATGATGCCTCCACTGCCGTAAACGGTGCGTCCCAAGCGGGTCTTGAACTGCGGGCCTTTTTGTTTGATGCTGTCTTGAGAGAAAAATTCCCCTCGTTCGTAACGTTCCATAAGGTCATTCTCGTATTCTTCTCCGTGTCCTTTTACGTAAGGCTTTTGGATGCACCGTCCAGAAGGTGTATAATACCGTGCGATGGTCAGGCGTATCATGCTTCCGTCCCGGAATTCGATGGGTTGTTGTACCAATCCTTTGCCATACGTACGGCGGCCTATGATGGTTCCCCGGTCATTGTCTTGTATGGCTCCTGCAAAAATTTCGCTGGCCGATGCCGATCCCTCGTTGACCAATACTGTCAGAGGCAGATTGGGGAAAGCTCCGCGCCCGTCGCTTTTGTATTCTTCACGTGGGAATTTGCGTCCTTCCGTGTAGAGAATCAAACGGTTCTTGGGCAGGAATATGTTGGCCATTTGTATGGCGGTCTGCATAATGCCCCCGGTGTTGTCCCGCAAGTCGATGACCAGGTTCTTAAACCCTTTCTGGTTTAATTCAGCCAAGGATACCAAGAGTTCGGGGTAGGTCGTTTCGCTGAAACTTTTGATTTTGACATATCCGGTTTCGGGGGTGAGCATGTAAGTGGCTTCTATGCTGTGTACCGGGATGTCGCCTCGTGTGATGGTATAGTAAAGTGTCTCCTTTTCACCCGTACGCCGGATGCCTAATTTGACTTTGGAGGCTTTCTTGCCTTTCATGAGTTTCATGCAGTCTTCGGCTGTGATGTCTTTTCCTGTAATGTCTTTTCCGTCCACATTGACAATACGGTCTCCTGCCAGCAATCCTACCTTTTCAGATGGGCCGCCTTTGATGACACTGATGATGCGCGCTGTGTCGTTTTGTTTGGTGAAAGACACGCCGATGCCGGAAAAACTGCCTTTCAGGCTTTCCATTGCCGCTTCTGTTTCCTTGGCTGTGGTGTAAGCCGAGTGCGGGTCCAGCTCCGCCAATATGCGGGGCATGGCTTTTTCCACGAGGTCGGTCATATTGACCGTGTCTACATATTGGTCGTCGATGATACGCAGCAGGTCGTTCACCTTGTTACTGTTCGTATTGATGATGTTCAGCCGGTTTCCCGAGAAATGGTTGGCATAGAACGTTCCTATCAATATTCCTGCCACAAGGCATAACGCCAATAGGATAGGTGTAAATCGCGATGAACTATTCTGATTCATAAATACATGTTTTTTAAAGTTCTTCAGTCTGAGTCTCCAATGGTAGGTAGTGTACTTCTATACCGGCTCTTTGAAGCAGGTCGATGCCGTCTGTCAGCCGGTATTGCCGGGCATAGAAGACCTTCTTGATGCCGGACTGTATGATAAGCTTGGAGCATTCGATGCAGGGAGCGTCTGTGACGTACAGGGTAGCTCCTTCGCTGTTGTTCCCAGACCGTGCGATCTTGGTGATGGCGTTGGCTTCTGCATGCAGCACGTAAGGTTTGGTCAGGTGGTTTTCATCTTCGCACACGTTTTCGAATCCGGCCGGTGTGCCATTGTAGCCATCGGAAATAATCATTTTGTCTTTCACGATGAGGGCTCCTACTTTGCGTCGTTCACAATAGCTGTTTTCTGCCCATATCCGAGCCATACGCAAATAGCGCAGGTCCAGTTCATGCTTTTTTTCTTCCGGAGTTTTCATTTTTTCTCTCAAGCTTTGTTTATGGGGTTGATACCGTTTCGTTTTAACAGAGCATCTATGGTGGGAGCTTGTCCGCGGAATCGTTTATATAATGCCATAGGAGGTTCCGTGCCTCCCTTCGACAAGATATTGTCGCGGAAACTTTGTGCCACTTCCCGGTTGAATATACCTTTTTCCTTGAACAGGGAGAATGCGTCAGCGTCCAGGACTTCCGCCCATTTGTAACTGTAATATCCGGCTGCATAGCCTCCGGACATGATATGTCCGAACTGTACGCTCATACAGGCCTCTTCAGGTTGCGGCAACAACTGTGCCGCTTCCCACGCGCGTTTTTCAAACGAAAGCACGTCTTCCTCGAAAGGTTTGTCCTGCGTGTAATAAGCCATGTCCAACAGAGCGAAACTGACCTGTCGGATACAAGCGTAAGCCGTGTTGAAATTGCGGCTTTTGATAATCCGGTCGATAAGTTCTTCCGGAAGCGGTTCACCCGTCAGGTAGTGTTGGGCAAAGGTATTTAAAAAATCGCGTTCTACGGCAAAATTTTCCATAATTTGTGACGGAAGTTCCACAAAATCCCAATAGACACTCGTACCGCTGAGACTTTCGAAGCGCGTATTGGCGAATATGCCGTGTAAGGCATGTCCGAATTCATGCAGGAATGTTTCTACTTCTCCTAAAGTGAGTAAGGCCGGTTTGCTCTCTGTCGGTTTGGTCAGGTTCATGGTGACGGACACATGGGGACGATGGTTGGTGCCGTCTTCATCTATCCATTGGTCTTTGTAGGAGGTCATCCAGGCACCGCTCTGTTTACCTTTCCGGGGATGGAAATCCGTGTACAATACGGCCAGGAAAGTTCCGTCTTTGTCGAACACTTCGTATGCCGTCACGTCCGGATGGTATACCGGAATGTCGGCATTTTCCTTGAATGTGATGCCGTACAGGCGGGAAGCCAGTCCGAAGATACCTTGTTTGACGCGTGACAGTTCGAAGTACGGGCGTAGCATTTCCGCATCCAGATTGTACTTCTCTAATTGCAGTTTATGGGCATAATAACCGAAATCCCAAGGTTGCAGCACGAAGTTTTCTCCTTCTTTTTCACGTGCCTTTCTTTCCACTTCTTTTACCTCTTCCCGTGCCGTGGGCAGGTAAGCTTCCAACAAGTCGTTTAACAGTTGGTAGACATTCTGGCTGTTTTCCGCCATGCGTTTCTTTAATACGAAGTCCGCGTATGTGGGGTAGCCCAACAGTTGTGCCCGTTCGCGTCGCAGGTTGACGATACGCTTGACGATTTCAAGGTTGTTGTATTCGTTGTCGTGCGTGCAGATGGTATTCCGTGCCATATACATTTTTCGGCGGAGTTCCCGGTTGTCAGCATAGGTCATGAATGGGTTATAGCTCGGGGCGTGCAGGGTGAAGATCCATCCCTCCAAATCCTTTTCCTTGGCTGCCAATGCGGCAGCTTCGACAGCAGATTCCGGAAGGCCGGCCAAATCCTTTTCGTCAGTCAGGTGGAGTTGGAATTTATTGGTCTCCTTCAGGTTGTTCTGTGAGAATTGCAAAGTCAACTGGCTCAGTTCCTTGCTGAGTGCGCGGAACTTTTCTTTGTCCTCGGCCGTAAGGTTAGCCCCGTTGCGTATGAAGCCGTCGTAACTCTTGTCTAAAAGCATTTGTTCTTCAGGCGTCAATTCACGGTGGTTTTCATACACTGCCTTTACCCGGGCGAACAGTTTCTCGTTCAGCAGGATGTTGTTGGCATGTTCCGTCAATATCGGTGACATTTTCTGCGCCAGATTGTCCATCTCGTCGTTGGTTTCCGCGCTCAGCAGGTTGAAGAACACATTGCTCACCCGGCTCAGCAGGTTGTCGGGAACGCTGAATGATATGGTATTGTCGAACGTGGGAGGTTCCGGATTTTGGATGATGGTGTCCGTCAGTTCGTCATCTTGCCGTATGCCTTCCATGAAAGCCGGTTCGAAATCTTCGAGGTGTATTTGGTTGAAAGGTGCCGTGTCGTGAGGCGTTCCATAGGAAGAGCTGAAAAACGGATTTTTCCTTTCTTCGGTTTTGTTTTCTTGTATGATGTCCATGTCGATACTTGTATTTTTAGAAGGCCTGGATCAATTTCTCCAAGGCTGGTATGATAATTTTCCTTCTTTTTAATAAGACTAAGTTTTCTTTCTGTAAACGGTTCAGGGCACGTGACACATTCATGCGTGGCTCATTGATTTGTAATCCGAGGTCTTCCATGCTGATTTCCAAAATTTTCTCCCCGGCAGGGTATACACTACGGGAGTGAATGAAATTGACGATACGTTTCTCCGTATTCCCTGAAAGGTTATGCCACAGCCATCTTCCCTGACGGTAAATATAGGAGGACAAGAGGTTGATCATGTTAAGCCGGAATACCTCGAAACGACTGAATAACAAGGTCACTCCGTCTTTGGGAATGATTAGGGCGCGTATGTCTGTCTGTGCTGTATAAGTATGCGTGTAGTGTGGAGTAATGCCGTACAGGGCTTCCGGTTGTAGGGCTACTGGCGATTGTAGCCGTTCGTAGAATGCGAAGCGGTTGTTGTCCGACCGGGTACGCATTTCGATGGTGCCCCGGAATGCCAGTATCAACTGTCGGCAAGGGTGGTCTTGTTCAGCCAGGTTCTCTCCTTCGGCATATTGGACGATCCGGTGAGGGACAGACGTGGAAAATTGTGCCAATTCACTTTTTCCGATGCCTTGAAACAATGGCAGGGCGGTCAAAGTGTCCAATGTAAAGTTTTCCATATATGTCTGTTTTATCGGTCCATCATCGTTTGGAGGGCCGGAGTTGTGTACACTTGGTTCTTCCCTTTCTCGTCCGCATAGATAAGGTAAGCTTGTATGTCGGGAGTGGACTGCAATATCTTTTTAGCCTGTTCCAATCCCATGACCATAAATGCCGTAGCGTATGCGTCGGCGGTGGCGCAGTCTTTGGCCACTACGGTGGACGACAGGATGGAGTGCTGCACAGGATAACCTGTGTGCGGGTCTATGGTATGTGCATACTTTTTTCCATTTTTGTAGTAGAAGTTACGGTAATTTCCCGAAGTCGCGATACCGAGGTCCGTGACGTTCAGTATGGTTTGGATTTCATTGTTGACATTCAATGAATCGTCTATGGGTTTATTGATGCCCACTTTCCATTTTTGCTCTTTGGGACTGAGTCCTTTCACCACGATTTCCCCTCCGATTTCAATCATGTAGTTCCGGATGCCTTTACGGTCGAACAGGCGGGCTACCGCATCACTGCCGTATCCTTTGGCAATGGCACTGCAATCCAGTATTACCCGAGAATCCTGTTTCACGACCTTCCCGTTTTCCAAAGCCACTTTTTCAAATCCGACGAACGAAAGGATACTGTCGATTTGTGACGGAGTGAGATTCTGTCCGTTTTTGAAGCCGAATCCCCAGGCATTGACTAGCGGGGCGACGGTGATGTCGAATGCACCGTCGGTATGTTTGCTGATGGTTTTGGCCAGTTGGAATACGTGGACGAACATGCTGTCCGGGGTAACCTCCTCATTCCGGTTGATTCGGCTGATGACCGATTCTTTATTAAAAGGGGAGAGGGAAACATCCACTTTTCGTAATTCGGCTTCAATTTCCTTTTGCAGACTGGAATCGCATTGGTAGGTTACGTGGTAAAACGTGCCGAAAACTGCTCCTTCTTCCCGTTGGAAAGGAATATTGGAGTGTGGGCTGCGTATGGCATATATCGTGCCGATAACCAACAGGATGAGAAATGGCAGTTGCCAACGTAGTTTTTTTCTTTTATCGTTCATGAGCATAAACCTAAATGTTCTACAATGATTTTAATACCGATACCTATCAGGATAAGACCTCCGGCGGGTGCCATGGAGCATGGTATCTTGCGTCCGATGAATATGCCTGTTCCCAATCCGGCTATGGTAAGGGCAGACGAAATGGCGGCAATGAGGACGGTTGGCATTGCGATGGTGTCCCAACTGCTACCTATTGGCATAAAAGCCATGGAAACTCCTACGGCCATGGCATCTATGCTTGTGGCTACGGCCAGTGTAAGGATGACTTTATAGCTTAGCGGGTCGAACTTGGTTTCCTCTTTTTTCCCGAAGCCTTCCCGAACCATCTGGATACCGACGGCAGAGAGCAATCCGAAAGCAATCCAATGGTCTATGGGAGCCAGAAAACGGCTGAAGAGTGTGCTGACATACCAACCGGCCAATACCATTGCTCCCTGAAAGAGGCCGAACGAAAGGATCATGGCCAACATTGGGCGCAAGACGATGTGCTTGACAATAGCACCTGAAGTGATGCTTACGGCAAAGCAATCCATGGCGAGTGCCAATCCTATTAGTATAGCTTCTGTGATGTACATGTTTGCATGTTTTTGCCAGGGTTTAAATGTCGAATATGATATTGAATGTTCCACCGATACATGAATTGCCGTATTTGCCGAAACCAGGCACATACCACGGAGAACCTTGCGGGGCCTCGCTGTGGCTCATGCGGATTTTATAGCGTACGTTCCATCCTAAGTGGAAAATTTTCCATATCCGTGTTTCTATGCCGAACACGATTTCTCCCCAATGGGAATTGGCCGAAAGCCCGTTGAACACGAACGGGACTTCGTTTCCCCACACCGGATCGGTGAATCCCGGGGAGCTTATATCGTATTTGAAAGACGTGAAAGCATAACGTAAGCCTAAATACAACCGGTTGCCAGTGTACCACTTTTTAGTAAAGTTGTAGTCCATACCGATGCGGAAATAAGGTGCCTTGGTTTTGTAGGTATTGCCTGTTTCCTCACCCTCACAGTTACTTTCCCCATATCCCAATTCAAAAACCGGAAAATATTTCTCCTTGAAATTCAAATGTGCGGCCACTTCCATTTGCGAATAATCCGAATTGAGGGATTTCATAATGACACCTACAAGGTCGCCTGACAGGGCCACTCCTCCGAATATGGGTGCTTCCTTTTTCGTCAGGTCTTCTACGGTTTCCTGAGGCTCCTTGTTGTCGGTTTGTTGAGCGTAGGAAGCGAAAGGGAGAAGTAGGCTAATTACCGCTACGGAAATATATTTTAAAATTCTCGGATACATTATAATTGATATTCGGATTTACAATTGAAACGGAGTCTACAAGCAGTCGGGTCCAACGGACGGCGGTCACATGGTGGAACATCGAAGCCGGACAAGTAGGGGATTCGTAATGCGGAATGTTTTCTTTGTCAATCCAAATGGTGTCCCTCCGCGTACGGCCCACCGTATCGGTGAAGTGGAAGATGAGCGTGTCGGTTGCGGCACTGTAACTTACCGGAAGTTCCACTTCGCTTCCTCGTACCAGGCGGTTAATCAAAATGGAATCCGTTCCGGCAGCCGTGACCGTCAGTGTGTCCAACACTTGGATTTTGCTTTCCCCTTCATCCGTGGCGGCATAGAATCCATACGTACTGTAAACGACATTGTTTATCGGGCAGTCGGTAGATTCGCAGGAAACGGCAGCAATGAAAATGCTGATGCAAACCAACGTGAGGGTTATACCTTTTAGTTTCTTCATCTTCAAAAGATGTAATCTTTATATTTCTTTTTCAATCAAGTAATTGTTGCGCTCCGGAGAATTGCGGCTGATGAGTTCTCCCAAGAAGCCGGTCAGGAAAAGTTGCGTACCCAGTATCATCGTAGTGAGCGCGATGTAGAAGTAGGGTGAGTCGGTAATCAAACGGTAGTCGTTGCCGCAATACATGTCATACAGCTTGTTCACGCCGATAACCCCTGTGGCAATGAAACCCAAAATGAACATGATAGAACCTAAAAAGCCGAAGATGTGCATCGGTTTGACCCCGAATTTGGATAGGAACCAAAGGGAAATCAGATCCAGATAACCATTGAAGAAGCGGTTCAGGCCGCCGAATTTGGTCTTGCCGTACTTGCGTGCCTGATGGTGCACCACCTTTTCCCCGATTTTGTCGAAACCGGCGTTCTTGGCCAGATAAGGGATATAACGGTGCATTTCCCCATAGACCTCAATGCTTTTCACGACTTCCTTGCGGTAAGCTTTCAATCCGCAGTTGAAATCGTGCAGGTTTTTGATGCCGCTGACCTTGCGGGCGGTGGCGTTGAACAGTTTGGTAGGGATGGTTTTGGACAACGGGTCATATCGTTTTTGCTTGTACCCCGACACCAAGTCGAATCCGTCCGTCACGATCATGCGGTAAAGCTCCGGAATCTCGTCGGGGGAGTCCTGAAGGTCGGCATCCATGGTGATGACCACGTCACCCTCCGCTTTCTTGAAGCCGCAATACAAGGCCGGGCTTTTTCCGTAGTTGCGGCGGAATTTGATGCCTTTCACGCAACTGTGCTTTTCCTGCAAATCTTCAATCAGTTGCCAAGAACGGTCGGTGCTGCCGTCATTGACGAAAATGACTTCGTATGTGAAGCCGTGTGCGTTCATTACGCGTTCAATCCATGAATATAATTCCGGAATGGATTCTTCTTCATTGAAGAGGGGTATTACGACTGAAATATCCATATTTATCGGTTTTGACTGTGAGTCGTACGGCTCTTTCCGCTTAATCCGATCCACGCGGTGGGGATGGCTAGCAGGAAGCCGAACATGAGATTATATACTAAGAATTCGAAAGTCAGTTGTATGGGAGAGATACTTTTAAGCAGGTCTATGACTTGGCGGCTGACTTCGGCCACGTCCTCTCCCGGCATCATGCTTTGCATCATAGCTACAGCCTCGGGCTGTTGCATGATGGTGGAATAAGTCTGGAGGAGCAATCCGTTGTCGATGTAGCGGAAATAAACAAATTGGGCCACCGCCATGAGCAAGGAGGCATACATGAAAATCAGCGTCGCCATCCACCACGATTGGCCGAAACGAAGGGGAAACACTTCACCTCTGAATTTCCGTATCAGGAAACCGGCTGTCACCACGGACAACAATCCGATGATGAGACCCACGTTGCCTACGAGCGGACGGGTCAACCCGATAATATAAAAAGCAAAACTGACAATCCACATCAGGCCCACCACGGCACCGTATTGGGCGGCAAAAGCACGGAGTTGCTTGTAGCTTATTGCATTCATTATGACATATATTACATTTAGCGTGCAAAAATACGAAAAATTAGCGGAATACGGCGAACTAAACTTCTTTATTTTTGTAAAATCTAAGCGGTTGAAAATGAGTTTTATTTCAGGAATGCATTAAAAAAGTATATACCAATGTTTGGAACGGAAAGAAAAAGTTCCTACCTTTGCAACCGCAAACGGGAAAGTCCTGTACGGCTAGCTCCCTTCGAATCCCCCAGGGCTTGATCGCAGCAAGGGTAGTTGGTTGTAGCGGCGCGATGCAGTAAGCTTTCCCACCCGCCTCTTTAGCTCAGTTGGCCAGAGCACGTGATTTGTAATCTCGGGGTCGTTGGTTCGAATCCGACAAGAGGCTCAAAAAGCACAAAGGCGAAACCGGAAAAGTTTCGCCTTTTTATTTTATCGGGCTTATGGCGTATGGAAAATATTATAATCCGTTGATTTTAGCACGTCTTGAATCCTGTTTCGAGTCGGGCGATTGGGACGGATTGGCTGTGTATCTGGACGGCTTGTCCCATCGCGAGTTCCGTATGGCCGGTGAAATCATCAGCATGCAAATCATGCCTCGTGTCTCGGATACGGTGTTTTGGGAAGCGTTTCGTTTCCTGTTGGTGCGTAATTCCAAAGCTTTTCTGGTGACTTTGCTCAAGTCCGTTCCCCTTCGGAAGCAAAAATCCGGTTTTACATTGCGGCAAGACGGCTATGTGCCGGTAGCGAAGTTCCTGAACGATGCCGGGACGGAATTGGACCGTGCCAAATTCATCCGGTTTATGGTGGAGGTCTTCGGGGAAGATACGGAGGAATTGTCTTATTTATTCGGAAGCCTTCATGTAGATACGTCGCACGAACGTGTGCAATATTTGTTGCAGGGCAGAGGAATGGCCTGTTATTATTTATTATTCCAGTGTATGCGTCAGTTGGAGCATGAACGCGATCTTCTGGTGCGTTGTTGCCAATTCCTGATGAAAAAAGGCGATGCCTTGTCGTTCAATCTGGCCAGCGTGGCCAAGCTGTATTTCGACTTGACGCCGGTGAAGGGTACCTTCTCCTTGCATCTTGCTCCTTATCAATTGGGATGCCTCGATGCTTCGTTCGAGAGTTTCTGTAGGGTCATGAAGAGCATATCGTGAAAAAATAAAGACATCCACCCAAGGGATGTCTTTTATTATGTAATTTATGAATGATAACCTCGCGGATATTCTTTTCTGTTAGAAACAATTATTAGAATGTGTAGCTCGTGCCGAGACTGACCTTGGCCACTATGTCATTGAACGGTGACAATACTTCACCACCGATGAAACCGTTTTTCAAGTAATAATGGACTTCCGGTTCGAGTAGCAGGCTCCATTGGTCGTTGATACGGTATTGCGCCACGGCACCGAGCAACAATGCAGGTGCTCCGCCAGGGTTCGCGGCGGACAGAGGACGGGGGGAGGAACCCACTTCGAGTTCGCCGCTGTATATCCGGGCATTGTCCGACATGCACTTGCTGTACAAGGCACCGCCTTCCACGAAGAGGTTGAACTTCCGGTTTAAGTCATATTTTTGGTAGACATTGGATAAATTAAGCATATAGGCCAGTTTGATGTTCAGCAGGTTGTAGCGGTATTGCCATAGTGCGGTGAATTGTTTTTCCACGCCCATGAAATCCACCACATAACTCCCATACTTGTTTTCGTTGAGGGTTTCATACTCTATGGCAGCCTTGAGTGAGACGTAAGGCCCGAGGTGGTAGCCCACGTAGAACTGTCCCGAGTAGTTCAGGGCGAAGTCGCCCACGGTGTTCACAGAACGCATGTGTTTTAGCCCTCCTACTTGCACGCCGGAGAACAGGCGTGGCTCGAAGATGTAAGGGGGCCACGAGGCGCGTTCTTTCCGGTTGGCTGCGCAGACGCGCACGCCGAGCGATATGGAGGCCGAAGTTTCGGTGAAGGATGCTTCGCGATCCACATTCACGTATGGTTCGCGGAAGTTGGCCACCACCACACGGGGCTCCACGAAAAAAGAAGTTTCTTTGTCCATGCTGTACAGGAAAGTGGCGGCACCTGTGAAACCGGCGTAGTTGCATTTCAGGCCGTTATCCGTTCCCGGGATGTATTTGGTCAGCCAACCGTATTCGCCTCCCACGGCGATGTTCATCTCAAACGGATGGCGTACTTGTCGCCAATAGGGGAAGAAGTTGAGAGGATTGACCAATCCTTCGAGCCGTCCGGCAAACATGCTGCCCTTGTAACGTGTCTCGTAGGAGGGGCGGGCTTCGGTGGATGCCGTGGTGTTGTAGCTCCAATAATATTCGGAAGCCGTGGCCGAGAGGCGGAGTCCCACGATGGGGTCGAACCACCGGCCCACGGAAATCTTGTAGCCCGTGCCGGTCGTTTTGAAGAAGCCCAAATCGTCACTGTCATAAAAAGTCACACCTTGTGCCAGTTCGTAGAAAAATCCACGTGTATAGACCACCTCGCTGTTATAAAAGTCATTGGTATTATCCATATTGACCGTCAGGCCGGTTTTCACACCGTATTGTATGTCATACTTTGACACGTTCGTATGGCCGGAATGGTCGGCTTGGTCGGTCAGTGCGGAAAAGAACGGTTCTATGAAGAACTTGGCGTTGCGTCCGAGACCTATACCGACGTTTATGCCTGCCTGTCCTTTAAAAATGGAAGCGCGCTCCCCTTGGAAAACGGAATGTATATAGCCCACGCCGAGAGTCGGAGAGATGCGGAATATGCGTCGTTTGTCGTAGCCATAAAGGTAATCGGACAGATGAAATACATAGTCTATATCGGCTTCCCATTGTTTCACGGTACCATTGCCGTCCTTCATGTCGTAGTTCGTATGCAATAGCGTGGCGCGTAGGCCATGTAGCCGGTTGAAGTCATACCCAACCACGCCACCGAAAGGTATCCCGTTCTTCATGGCCCGCTGGCCTTTTGGGGCTACTTGCGAGAAGCCTGTCGTGAATCCTACGTACAGGTGGTCAAGGAAACGGTTGCGGAAAGTATCGCCTTTTTCCACGTAACGGTCTGAGTACAGGTAGTCTAAGGGGTTGAAGTCCACGGTGTGGTCCAATTTGGGTTTGGAGGAGGTGGATACTGCCGTGGAAACTGGTGTTTCCGTGGTTGGCCGTATCGCAGTGGTGTCGGCTGTTTCCGGTGTGGAGGATGTCGCCGTGCTGTCGGGTGTTTCCACAACAGGCCGTACCGCTGTCGCCATCGTGTGCGCCTGTCCCGGTGATATGTACCACAGGCATAGGCATGTGCATATTATTGTATATTTTTCGTACATCATCATGTTTTGTATTCGTTATATTGTTTTGCCTCTGTTTTATGCCATTTTATTCTTTACCAACCGTTTATGTCATCTTGAACCTATAATGCCTTTTTCATATTCATTTCATTCCTCCATGGGTGTTGCGGCGGGTTGTTGTACCGGTATGGCAGGCGGACTGGCCGTGTCGGCACTGTTGGTCTGGATTTCCGTTCCGGATGCCGCTTCGGCAGACGAGGTGGTTGTGGGTGCGTCTCCTGTCCCTATGTCCTGTTCCCCCGTAGTTGCGCCGCCATTTTCGGCATCTCCGGGGATTGCCGGCTGCGCTGCTTGTTGGGGGGCTGCGGACTTCTCCAAATCGGTCAATATCTTGCGGCATTGTTCCGGATCGGCTTTGAGTTTTTTCCAGTATTTTTTGAACGCTTTGCGGTATTCCTTGTTGAATGTACCGTCGTTGAGCATGTATTTCAGGTTGCGCTCATCCTTCAGGCAGCATTGTACCATAGGTAATCCCCAGTCTATACGTTTGTCCCCGAAACTGTTCACCGTGGGATCATCGGCCGATGGTTCGAAAAACTCATCGAACATGAAATTGTCGTCCATGTATCCCGTCGTGGTGCGTTTAGGAGCATCCAAGTTGAAGCGTAGCTGTGCCTTGAGGTAAAGGGCTCTCGGGTCGGCGGGGGATACTTGTGTGGCATCTTCCAACATGTAGAGCGCAGTGCCCCAGCATCCGGGGTCTTCCTGCGCCGCCAATACGACGATTTTGTTCCAATATGAGGAGTTTGATACGGTATCCATGACCTCCGGGTCGTTCCATTCGCAGTTCAGGCAGCGAAGGAACATTTTCAGTCTGCGATATTCCGGTTTGCCGTCAGGCAGGAGCATTTCCGCTACGCGGTAGGCCGAAGCGAAGGCACCGGCATTGGCCAACATCTTAATGTGAGATGTGACGATGGCTTCGTCGTTGTACCATCCCTGCCAACTTGCGTTGCCGAAGTCGTCCATTTTTTGTTTGTGGTATTCCAGATTTAGTTGCACGTCGATGTAAGGTTTGAGCAGATTGGTGTCTGCCACGCCGCGTTGGGCGTAACACCGGGCCAGTTCGTAGGCTGCCAATGGCCATTGGCGCAGGCCGTCCTCGTCTTTGACCGACGTGTAGGCGGCCCGGGCTATAGTTTCCTTTTCCTTCGGGTCTTTAATCATGCCGAGTAGTTCGTAGAACTCGTAAGGTACTTGTTTTTGCCCGGCGCGGTATCCGGGGGCGGTCTGGTAGAGTTCCCATATCTCTTCACGTGTCTTCACGCGGTTGGTGTAGTATTGGTATTCGATGTCCACGATGCGCAGTTGGGGCAGGATCTGTTGTTCAATGATGCTCCAACACGGCAGTTTGCGGATGGCGGCTTCCTGCCGCCCCATGTCTTTCGTCGTGGAGAGTACGGCTCGCACGCTGGCAGCCTCTTCTTTTAGCGAGTCGGCTTCCAAAAGGTTCGCCACATCAGTCCATGTGGCCACCTTGTGGGTGGTTTTGATTTCGCCCGTGCGGCGGGCATCCTGCAAGGCAGGGAAACGGCTCAATTCGTCGCGCAGGTATTCCGCACGTTCGCGGCAGAGGCGGGCATTGATGGCGTTGCCGCCTTCGGGCGAGGCCGACCCGTGGATGACCGCACTGGTGATGCCCGCATCGGCACCCATATAGCGCGACATGTTGTCTTTGAGTTGGTTCATTTGTTTGAAGTTCAACGTGTCTGTCGGGTCGAGGCGTGCTTCTCCTACCACGAATTTCAAATCGAGCTTTTCGTGGTCTTTGCTGAATTCTGCCCGTCCTCTTCGTGCATAGCGCTCGCGGTTGATGGGAAGCTCGATGAGGCTGTAATCCAAGAAGCGCATGGGATCTTTTACATAGCCTTCGCTCAGGCAGACACTGTCTTGCCGATAGGGGATGTTGGAGTTCATGCCGTATGCCTGAAGGGCATCCACCCGGTAACGCGTATTGCGGTCTACGGGTTCCAATACGAAGTGGATGAGCATGGAATCTTCCACATGGGAATGCATGAACGTTCCTTCACGGTATTTGAATAAGGGGTCGCGGGTTTCGTCGAAGCCCATACGGCGCAAGTTGCCTTTTTGAAACTGTTCGCCGTCTTTCACGAAAGGAACCAGATGGCCCACTACCTCGCCGTTGCCTTCTTCCTCATTCTCGTCCAGGTTCACTTCTTCGCTGATGGGAATCGCCTTGACCACGGGGCTGACGATGATGCGTGATTTGTCATCCGTGTCATCGGCCGACAGGTAATAGTAGAAAGGGCCGACCACCATGCGGTTACCGCACATGTTGGGGATTTGCGGTTCATTCTTCCGCTTGCGTTTGGCGGTTTTGGTCACCGTGCCTATCTGCTTGGCAGCCAAGCAGGTCACTTTGATGTCCATCATGCCTCGCAATTCCCGCTTTACGGGGTCAGAACCCGATGGTTTCACGACGATGTAACCTGTCAGTGGAAGCTGCATCAGGCAGTAGCCGTCTTGGTCGGTTTCAGCCAAAGCGTCGTACTCCGATTCTGATTGTGGGGCATAGGTCATGCCCTTGGCTTCCTCCTCTTGGCATTTCTTCATGAAGGCGTTGGCTTTGCTCGCATTGAAGAAGCCATATACGATGACACCCGGCCAAGGGGCGGCATCCTTGCTGTTCAGGTCTTCTGCGCGTCGGACCGTGATATTGATGTTCTTCACCTGGGCTTCTGCGGGGATATGGACTGCTACGATGAACAGCAGGAACAGCAGGTAGCGTGTAATCATATAGAAATTCGTTTTATACATGGTGATATGCAAGTTGCGGGTTTACTTGATGATATAGGCGAAGGAAACGCCGAGTTTAAACGGGATGAAGGCATAGCCGTGCGCTGTGCGGCGGTTTTCGGAATAATGGTCGTCGCGGTAGTAATGCTTGTGGTCGTAGTAGACGGCACCCACACTCCCGTAACATTCTATGTTCCAATGGGGCGAGAGGAAGAAAGCGTAGCCGAAAGTCAGTCCGCCACCCCAGGCGTCGCCCTTATAGGTCTCGCTGCCCCACGTGATGTCGTAAGACGTGCCAAGGGCTGCCACTCCGATGAATTCGCGCATCATGGGGCGTCCGCCGAACCAATAGCGGAACTCGGGGATGGCACCCGCCATTTTCATGTCCATGCCCCACGGTTTGTAGTTGCCGAACACGGACAGGCCGAAAGTGGTCTTGTTGCCCGTAACGATTTCCATGCTTAAGTTGGGGGTCATCAGTCCATTCCATAGTGCGTCGGTCTTCAGGGCCAATAGCTGCGCTTTCAGTCCGGCTGTTACAGCTACTGTTATGATTGTTGATAAAAGGCGTTTCATTCGTTCTTTTCGATTGGTTTGTTTTTTTTTATTCAAAACATCTTCCGGCGCACACGGTTGCAAGGCATGCGGCCGGAAGATGTGCCGTCGGGCTTTTATGCCAGAAGGGAGGGCATGTCATAACTCGACGGAGGGGCCGTTGACGGAATCCTGCCAATCGGTGAGGCTGGCATTCGCTTTCACTTCTTCTATGTCATTCACCGTGATGGTCACCATGTAAGAGATTCCTTGTCGGAACAGGTTGGTCTCGCTGTCGGAAGCACCGTAAGGAGGCCCTACGGTAAGCCATTCTTCCGTAGTGATGTCGAAGCCTTCTTCTGGGGCTTCCCCCTCTTTGTGCAGCGTGATTTCAAGACGGTATTTCTTTTCCGGGTAGAGCATCAGGCTGCCGCCCACTCTCGTGGCCTGTCCCAAGGTAGTGCCGATGGCTACAGGCTGCAAGTCTCCGTCTTGTGCATCCTTGAGCGTGAAATCTGTCCTTGCGCTGTCGTCCGATGGCTTGATCCTTTCAGCTAGCGTGAGCCTCTTGTCCGGATCTTCTCCCCATGGTTCACGTTTTTCCAAGTCGGCCACGATGAGGTCTACTTTGGAATGCGTATCGAGGATTCTGATGGACTTCACGGAAATCTTGTCGGCATCCTCAAACACGGATTCTTCTTTTAGCGGATCCGCTCCGGGTTTCACCTGAAACTGTAAACGTGTCAGCATGTGCTGCAAGCCGATTAAGGGCATGGCTGCGTCCGCGTTCTCCCGGAAGTAGCGTGCGCTGTAAGCATACTTGTCTTGGAGCGTGGCTCTCCCCCAGATAATGTCCTGCGTGCCGTCTATCGTATAATGCACTGTGGCGCGATGGCGCGGGCCGCCGGAACCGTCTCCGTCTGCCGACGCTTCATACGTGATATGGGTATCCTCTGCATACGGATAGTAGCCGTAGAATTCATACATGTAGAATTGGCTGATGGGGTAGAAGTAGTGCCCGTCCCACGACACGTTGCTGCCTTCCTTCTTCGCTTTCACGTTTTTCATCAGGCAGGAAGCGTAGTTGTCTTCAGGGGCGAACCACGAGATATCGGGTGCGCCGTCGTTTTTCTCCTGTTTTCCACGTGCGAGACAGAACACTCCCATTTCGTCCAGATTGCCGTCATCGTCCACTGTGGCCCGCTTGTCCACAGAAGTGGACACGTCATCCGAATGGGCGGCGAAGCGGATTTCCACTTCGCTGTTGCCGGGTATGAATACGGGGGCGGCCGCATAATCCGACAGGTTTTCGTTGGAACAGCCGGGCAGCAGCGTGCAAGCTGCTGCCACGGCCCAAAGATAATGATGTAACTTCATCTGTCTCTGTAGGGTTTATTAGTTGACGTTTGTATCCACTTCGAGGGCACCACCGTTCTTCCAACCGGTAAGCGTGGCGTCGACTTCAACCTTGGCCATGCCATAGACCTTCACATTGACTGCATAAGAAGAACCAGCGTCGGCTTTTGTGCCTGATGCTGTTCCACCTTTGGTCAAATCGATGGACTTTTCCAAGGTGACTTCACCTACGGCTTCGTGTTCAGGATCATTTTCCTCGAATGTCTGTTCTATGGTAATATACATCGTATATTCTGATTCTCCCGGAGCTACCATCAACGCATGGCCTATCGGTTGTTTTTCATACGTCTTGTCAGGGTCTTCACCGGAACCTTCATTGATTGTGACTGGTTCGAGGTCTGTTACAGCAGAGTTGGCTATAGTACGGCTCTTCAAATATAGTTTTACAGGTTCTTCTATGGCAGGTTCGCTACCGGTAGGAAGCGTCCATTCCAACATGTTCTCCGGTTTGAATGTTCCGTCGGCCAAGTCGTAAGCCACAATCATTTTACCCGTGGTCTTGGATTTTACCGCAATATTCGTAACTTTGAGGCCTACGGCTGATTCTGCTGCGGCTTGTACGGTGAAAGTGAAACGGGTGAGCAAGTGTTGCATGTTGATAGCAGGCTTGATACCGGCACGAGCCGTTTGGGCGGAGAAGCCTAAGTTCTTGCCCTCGTCATCATCATCCCCTGCATTTGTGGCTACACCTGTCATCAAATCTTGTGAACCGTCAATCTTGAACCATACATATTTCATCTTAGCTTCGCCATCCACTAATGAGTCACGTACCATGAAATCTGTATTCACGCTTACGTCCGTTTTATTCGCTTTCCAAACAGGATTAGTGTAAATCGTTGCGGCATCGTCGATGTTATAAGCGAAGAAATCATGTATGCCTCCGTCGGGATAATACTTGGGAGACATCTCGTCTGTCCATGACAGTGCCCCGGATGTTGCACCAGTAGGAGCCATGACTTTTACGTTGGGGAAATTGACGATTGTGGCTGTCGGATCCTTATGCTCTTCTGTTACCCCGTCATAGTCAGGGTCGTCGATGTTTGGGTCGTCAGTACCTGATTCGGCAGCACTCAAATAAGTCCAAGTGGTGAATCCCCACGGATTAGTCTGGTTTTTGTCAGACTTGGAGCGTTGCATCATCAGAAGGTATAACTTTTCTCCCATCCATTTATTGGCTTCTTGTCCTTCAATGTCGCCGACGGTACCAATCCCACGCTTTTCAACCGACACAGAGGGGCCGTTCAGGGCCAGTTCTACCGGCACCAGTCCGTTGCCAATCCCTATACCGGACGTGCCGTTGGTTACGGCAACGTCGTCGTTGGAACAACTTCCCAACATACCCATGCCTGCTACTAAAGCAGATGCAAAAAATAATTTTTTCATAAAATAAAAAATTTAGTAAAACAATATGTTAATTACACGCGTTGTGTCAGTTTGTATCTTCCTCTTCTTCTCCGACGGTGATGTCGCCTCCCGAAATCCATCCCAATCCCTTGCCGTCCACGGCCAGTTCTATTTTGCGCGGGCCGTAGACTTTCAACAGCACATCATGCTCTTTACCGGCTTGGAATCCGCCTTCAAACCGCAGGTTGCTGTATTTGGCTACGAATATGGAACCCGAAGGAATCTTGTCTTCCGGGTTTGCCGTGAGAAAACGGTAGTGGATGATTACCCCTAATTGGTCTATGGGAGGAACCAGCAGAGGCTTGCCGATTTTGACAGGCTCTTCTTCCGGGTCGCTCACGCCGGGTTCCGGGTCGAACGTGGCATTTTCCCTTTTCAGTGTCGCCCCGAATTCGGTAGGTGTGTTTTCGTTGGGTACGTAGACCGTGTCGCACTCCGCTTCCCATGAAATGCCCGTCCGGGGCGCATTGGTCTCGTCCGTCCAGTCGTGCGAAACGCCGGCCCAGTCGGCGGCTACCGTGAATTGCGCCCTCGTGGGGATGACCAAGGCGACGGACTGTATGCGTATTTCCCGTCCTTGTTGCTTCAGGGTATCGTAAGCTTGTACCAGGAAGTTGAGCCGTGCCAGTTCGTGCTTCACGCGAAGATGAGGTTCGACATGCAGGCGGGCACTTTTCGTGCTGTATACCAAATCCCCGGCATGATTCATGAGATATTTGGTTTCATCATTGTCCGGCAGCCTTTCGGCATCTTCTGTACCGGGACGGGCGTATGCCGACATCAGGTCTTGTGTGCCGTCAATCCGGAAGAACTTGGTGATGCTGCCTTGTGTCCGTTGTTCCGGGGCATATTCTTCTGCATCTCCTTTATAATAAAGGAAGAAATTGTATTTATGCTCCGGGTAAACCGCGCTGTAATACGGCGGCTCGCCATCGGCCCATATCAGTTCGCAGGCGGCTGAAATCCGTGCTTTGCGGTCGTTTATCAGGCAAAGGGGCGCACCGCCCACAGTGGAAGTTTCGTCGGCTGTGAGGTCTGAGGGGCCGTCGTACACATGGTTGCGCGTCAGGAATGCGTAGACGCCGAACTCCGCTGCCATCCATTTGGCACGTTCCTCTTCGTCGTCCCAAAAGCCGAAAGACCCTTGGCCCCGTTTTCCCGTCACTAAAGCGTAGGCCGGGTCGGTGAGCGACAGGGTGACGGGGATGCTGTCCGCTGTCATTTCCGGGTTCGGGTTGTCTGCGTCGTAGACGGGCGCATACAGTCCGGGGTAGGACTCGTTGCAGGCTGCGAGTGCGCAGCACAAACCTATTCCTGCGATGTATCTTTTCATTTCAGTATGTTTGCTTTTCCTCTTCATACGTTTCACACTTCAATTTCAAACGTTTCGCCGGGTATCCACTGGTCCAGTCCGGTCGAGGTGCTGCCACTGTTCAGGATACCGTCTTTGTCGATTTCCAGTGGTGTGCCGATTTCCACTGTGATGCTTCGGCTAGCTTGCCGGTAACCGCCTGCCTCTTCGTCCCATTGCAGTGACTTGCACTCTTTCAAGGTATGGTAGAGGTTGATGCCTGCATGGAACACTTTGGCAGCTTTCCTTTGTGTTCCTTCCTCTTCGTAGTCATAGTGGGTGTAGATGGCAATCTGCAGGATGCCCGGTCCGGTGACCATGTCTTCAGTATGGCTTCGCACGATGCCGGGAATGTTGACGGCGGCTTCACAACGCAACGCTTCAGTCGAGGTGCTATCGGCCGCTGAAGGCAGGGCGGCGTATGCCGGCCTGAACAACAGCTTGTAGGTCTTTTGGGCCAGAATCAGCCCCGTGGTCAGTTCCATGGTGGAAGGTACGCCGGAGATTTCGGCCGTAAGGCTGTCCACTACCACGCCTGCCGTCTTTTCGATGTGGAATGCGAACGACACGTCCTGCGTGAGTGGTTCGGGCGTGAAGTCCACTACCACCTGGCCTGTCCCTTCTTTGTCCAAAGGGACGGACACATGGTCCACCCGGGCATAGAACACGGGGGCACCCTCACTGGAGATGAAGTCGGAGTAAGCGTTGTAATCCTTCCATTCACCATACGCCCCCGCCACTTTCGGATCGTCTACAGGGTAGTGGCGGTAGGTAAGGTAGAGTGGGGTCAGGCCGCTTCCCAATGTGGCTGCGTCGCCTTGCGCGTCCACGATGTCGGTGGCATCTACCAGTTCACCTTCGTCCCATCCGAATGTGGCGAAGTTATATTCACCGCTGCGAACCCATAGGTTGTGCGTTCCGATTGGATCCAACGTGTCGGCCGAAGGCTGCCTTTCCGTCTCGGGCTGCATGAGGATGCCGTTGTTGCCGTTTTCTTCGGCGGTTATCCGGAATTCATACCGCAAGATGTTGACCGGACGCACGGCTATTACTCCCATGCTGTCGGGGCGGTTTCCTTGGTATTCCTCTTTCCAATGAAAACGGAAATCCATGAAAGAACGGTGAGGGAGTTCTGCCTGGCATAAGTCCACTTCTGTACATGAAGCCATGGCGCAGAGGAGCGGGAGTGCGGCAATCAGGCTGCTATACGGTTTCATACGCGTCCCTCCTTTCTTGTTTTCTCGGGGATGCTGTGTCGTAGCCTTCCTCTGTCGGCCCAATATCCGTCGGATAGTTTGCCTTTTATGTGAAAATAGGTTTCCACGGGATCTTCTTCTTTGGATTCTTTATTTTTCTTCTTACGTCTTTTTTCTTTCCGGCTTGCTTTCTTCTTGTCGCCAGTGTCTTCGGGCGTGTCGGCTTTGGCGCTTCCGGATGGTGTTTCGGAGGTGCCGTTGCCCGTTGTGGCTTGGGGGGCAGCCGTCACTTGCTCTTCCCCTTCCGTTTTCTTTCCTTTCCTCTTACGGCGGGACTTGCCCTTCTCCCCGGCCTCTGCTTTGGCCTTCTCCTTAGCCACATCTTTTAATGAGTCGTTCAGCTCCAGTGTGCGGCGGAGCGAGTCGCGTGAGAGTTTCTCAGCTTCTGCTTCCTTGCGGCGCACCTTGTACATGGAGTCACGGATTTCCCAGTTGCGTTGCCGTACGCGTACACGTTCGTTGAATTTTTCTTTTTGCCGGGTATCCCATTCGTCGTAACGTTCGGCTCCCCCCTGTACTTTCTTTCCGATAGAGCGGAAGCGAAAGACGAATGAAAGATGTACGTCCTGTACCACCGGAAAAGGTACGATATGCCGTCCTTTCGAGCCTTGGTAAGTGTAGCATCCGTATTCTTCGTCATAGCCGAACTTGTCGTATGCCGTCATCTTGGCACCGACGGCCAAACCCAGATCCAAGTCTACGCTTCGACCATCCTTGAAAGGATAAAGGGGAACGCTCCACCCTCCGGTGAAGCCGAAGTTATAACTGTCGCCCTGTTTTCCCTTCCTTCCTAAGCTGAAAGTGTATTTTTCATACCCGACGTATAGACCTACATAATAGGCGCGCCAATTTCGGGGATTTGTGAATGTACGTCCGGAGAGCACATTGCGTCTGAAGCGTCTGAAGCCCCAGAGAGGTAAGGAAATGGTGGTGTCTCGGTTTTCTTTCGTGTAGCGTTCCATAGCCCCTCTGATCGAGCCACCCGTACGCCAATACTTCCGGAATTCCACATTTCCTGCTGCTACATTGTACACGATGCGCGGCTGTATGGAATGGTGGGTATTCCAATTATATTTGCCGTTCATAAGTATGGAGAAACGGGTCTTTTCATTGCCTGCCAAGTCAAACTCCACCCCGAGGTTCGGAGTGGCTACTACCCAATCCACGGCGTTGGTTATGATGGACCAACGTTTAAGGAAGGGCACGGTATCGTGTTTTACGTCCTTTGTTCCGGATAAGGATTGCCCGTAAAGAATAGCGGGTGTCAAGCAAACCCACATCAAGAGTGTCCTAATGATCAACTTTTGCATTCAAACAATATCGTACAATTCGGTTTTCAATACTTTTTTAGCATTTTACAAGTCTATCTCTTACTAAGAGAGCGTACAGGCCGCGTAACTCATTATGTTACAGCTATTATTATGGAAAATATTTCGCAAAAGGTTTGCGTATTTTGTTATTTGTTTTAGGGGGGGTAAATTTTAACAAAATAAATTTCTTCATTTGCTTTCTTTTACCTACTTTAGCAGTCGATTAGTCGCTCTCTTAGTAAGAGATAAACCGGATACATATATTTTTAACCGGTGTTGTCATGACAACTTGTGGAAGGGGAATATCAGACTTCTGTTGTCAGCAAAGTTATATCGGAATTACGTTAATTTAAATCAAACGTTTTTTGCAGTGTTTTGATAGGGGCGTAAAAACTTTGTGGGAACATCCCCTACACAGGGATTTCACAAAAATATCCTTCATCTTTCAGGTTGTATGGTAATTCTCTCATAATATTGATGTTACAATCAGAAGGATGTTTCAGATATCTTTCAGCCATGATTCATTTCAACCGGCTCAGATTGATGAACCGTTTGGCGCAGACTGAAAAATCGTTCGGCTGATACTGAAAAATCGTTCGGCGCAGAACTTTTTATTGCTCTCTGCCATGAAATGGAACTGAAAGATGGCCTATCTCTCCTTCATTTCATAATACATTTCGTGACAAGTAGTTGGTGTACGGCCTGAAGGATGAAGGGGTTTTTCTGAAAAACTCTTGGAAGGGGAAACATGTAATCAGTAAAATGGGAGGAAACGTGTTCCGTTTTCCTCCCATTCTTGTTTATTTCTGCTGCGGTGAGAATATCAGGTCAATGATATCTGCTTCCTTGAAGAACTTCTTGGCAAACTTCTGCACGTCCTTCGGTTGGATGGAAGCCACGAGGGTTTCCATGTTTTTCGGGTCGTTCAGGTTCACTCCTGTCTTATAATATGTAACCAAGGTGGTCAGCCAATAAGCATTGTGCTGTTTGCTTTGTTCAGCCTCTTTCAGCGTGTTCTTGACCACTTTGCTGAGTTCTTCTTCCGTAACACCCTCACGTATGATATTGTCCACTTCCTTATAAAGCAAGGGTTTTAGCTCATTCGCCTTTTCAGGGTCACATTCGAAGGTCATATACATATTATAATTGTTATAGGGTTCGCGTGAGGCTGATCCGCTTACTCCTACGCCGTAGGTTCCGCCTTGTTCTTCGCGGATAGTCTTGGTATAGCGGTTGGTGAGGATATTACCCAGTATGTTGATGGTGTAAGCCTCTTTCAAGGTATATTTCATTTCCCTGTTGAACAGGACTATGACTGTGGACTTCGGAACCTCCAACGGAATTTCTATGTTCTTTTCCACTTTGCCTTTCGGTGCCCTGACCTGACGGTCCACCCACTTCTCATTCCGGTAGAGGGAAGGGAGGGAACCTATGTATTTCTGGGCCATGACCCGCGCCGTGTCTTTGTCCACGTTCCCGACGATGAAGAAAGTAAAATCGCTGGCGTCGCAGATACGGTCACGGTAAGCCTTTTCAATACGGTCGAGCGTCAACCGGTCTACGTATGCGTCGTTGAACAATTGTACGCGCGGATTGTAGTTGGCAGAAATCAATGAGAGAGAATCACGCATGATGGTCTGCGGTTGCCCGGCAATCTGCTTGGCATAGATATGGTTGCGTTCGATGATGACTTTATGTGCCAGAGTATCGAAGCGAGGTTCCATGAAACGGAGGTACATCAGTTGCATCATCGTTTCGAAGTCTTTGGGCGTAGAGCTTCCGTTGACGTTCTCATACAATCCGCTGATAGAGACCTCACACCCGGCCTTTTTACCAGTCAGCAGCTTGCCCAATGCGATTTCGTCGTAGGTACCCAAACCGTAGTTCGAAGCAAATTGTCCGGCATTGGATGCCGCAGGGAGGAAATTGATATCCGTATATAAAGAAGAACCACCGGGACTGTAAGCGGCTAAGGCCACTTCGTCTTTTTCATAATCGGCCTTGCGGTAGATTACTTTTGCCCCGTTGCTTAAAGTCCATTCTTCGGCTTGGAATTGTGGCAGTTCCTTCACTTTTGTGATTGTTCCGGCTGTAGGCTCTTTTTCGATGAGGTTGCCTTTTACGCTATTGTCTTCGTATGCAGTTACTTCCTTTCCTTCCATTTCGGCAAGGATGTCCCGGGCCTCTTGTTCCGTCAGGTGTGTGACGCCTTCGCTCGGGCCGCTGATGACGATGGTACGGTTATTCGCTTTCCACCATCTGCGGGCTTGTTGGGATACCTCCTCAGCCGTGATGGTCGGAAGGATTTCCTTGACAGCTTCGGCGTAGTCCTCAATATCAATAATGGCTTCGTTGGTCAAGAAGTGGGATTGCATTTCCTCAGCATAAGCATCGTTGGAAGTTTTGTCCTTGTCTTTCACCATAGATTCAAGGCTTGTCAGCATATTGGCTTTTGCGCGGTTCAGTTCGTCTTCGGTAAAGCCATGTTGGAATATCCGTTCGTGTTCCTCTAAGGCCCCGATGAGGGCTTCTTTTTCCTGGTTCGGTTTAGCTGTCGCACTCACGGAGTAACCATAATATCCCCTTGCCATGCCGAAAAAGCCGACCGAAGCTTTTACGTAAGGGGCTTGTCCGCGTTGAATAATCTCTCCGATACGTTCACCCACCATACTGTTGTAAAAGCCGATCATCAAACCGTTTTTCACGTCCTGATACGTGGCATATCCCTTGCCGTCGTATTCTTTGTCGCGGAAGATGCGGATAACTTGTACGTTGGATGAAGTAGCTTCCTTGTCGGTGGCCAGGCAGAAATAAGTTTCGTCATGGGACGGGATTTCAAAAAATGGGCGCGGTTCCGGATTAGGGATAACGGGGATGGACGAAAGGACTTTCTTTATCTTTCCCTCCATATTCTTGATGTCGAAATCTCCTACAATGGCAATGGCTTCCAAGTCCGTGCGGTACCATTTGTGGTAAAAGTCGCGCAGGGTTTCGGGCTTGAATGTCCGGATGACATCCAAATTGCCGATGACATCACGCTCGGCATATTTCGAGCCTTTGTAGAGTATAGGTCTTTTCTGGTTATAGATGCGGGTTGCGCTGGTATTGCGTGTACGCCACTCCTCTGTGATGACCCCGCGTTCCTCGTCGATGTCTTTCGGGTCGAGGGTCAGGTAATAAGACCAATCGTGAAGGATGAGCAGGCACGTGTCCGTCAGGCTTTCGTCTGCCATCGGCACATCACTGATGTTGTACACCGTTTCGTTCTGTGTGGTGTAGGCATTCAGGTTTCCACCGAAAGAGATACCGTGGCGTTCGAGTGTGGAAATCATGCTGTTGCCCGGGAAGTTCTTACTGCCGTTAAAGGCCATGTGTTCCAAGAAGTGGGCTAAGCCGTCTTGATCGTCATTCTCCAGTAAGGCGCCTGCATTGCGGATGATGAAGAAACTGGCCCGGTCTTTAGGTTCTTCGTTATGCCGGAGATAATAAGTGATACCGTTCGGTAGCTTGCCGATCAGGACATTCGGGTCTGCCGGAAGTTTCTTGTTCCAGTCGATGGGTTGTGCATATCCTATCAGGCTGAGAAACAGGAATGACAGCAATAGAATTTTTTGTTTCATAATTTAAAAGTATAAAATCAGACTGTATGAGCAATCTGTGATTAAGATTTATGATTGTCTTTGTTGCGGATTTCCACTCTTCGGATTTTTCCGCTGATGGTTTTGGGCAGTTCGTCTACAAACTCGATGACTCTCGGGTATTTATAAGGTGCAGTGACTTGTTTGACATGGTTTTGCAGAGTCTTGACCAAATGCTCTTTATCTACATCTTTGTAGTCTTTTGCCAGTACGATGGTAGCTTTTACGATTTGTCCGCGAATCTCGTCGGGTACGCCTGTGATGGCGCATTCCACTACGGCAGGATGTGTCATCAATGCGCTCTCCACTTCGAAGGGACCGATGCGGTAGCCGGAACTTTTGATGACGTCGTCCACCCGTCCTACAAACCAGAAATAACCGTCTTCATCTTTCCAGGCCACATCGCCTGTATAATATATGCCGTCATGCCAGACTTCACGGGTGAGGCCTGGGTTACGGTAGTATTCCTTGAACAATCCCAATGGTTTGCCATGGGTGGTGCGGATGACTATTTGTCCCTGTTCGCCCGGTGCAGCCGATGTTCCGTCTGTTTTGAGTAAATCTACTACGTATTCCGGATTAGGTACTCCCATGGAACCGGGTTTGGGAGCCATCCATGGGAATGTGGCGATAGTCAAAGTCGTCTCTGTCTGTCCGAAGCCTTCCATCAGTTTGATACCGGTCAGTTTGCGGAATGTTTCGTACACGGCCGGGTTCAGCGCCTCGCCTGCAATCGTGCAGTATTGCAGGGAAGAAAGGTCGTAATGCGTCAGGTCCTCCCGAATCAGGAAGCGGAAGACCGTGGGGGGGGCACAGAGCGATGTGATATGGTAATCTTGTATCATTTGCAGGATGTCGGCCGGATGGAACTTTTCATGGTCGTATACAAAAACCGTGGCTCCGGCAATCCATTGGCCGTACAGTTTTCCCCATACGGCTTTTCCCCATCCCGTGTCGGCCACGGTCAGATGCAGGCTGTTTTCGTGCAGGTTATGCCAATAACATCCGGTTGCGATATGCCCGAGCGGATAAGTGAAATCATGAGCCACCATCTTCGGTTCGCCGGTAGTTCCCGAAGTGAAATACATCAGGGATATGTCATCGTTCCGGTTGGGATGTTCCGGTTTGACAAACGGTGCGGCTCCTAAAACGCCTTTTTGAAAGTCTTCAAAACCATGGGGCACGATTGGTCCGGCTGAAACGAGATGTTTGACGGAAGGCGAATAGGGGAGAGCGTCTTTGACGTGGTTCAAGATGACCTCTTCGCCGGCACAGACAATCATTTTGATGTCGGCGGCATTGTTACGGTAGATAATGTCTTTTCCGGTCAGCAGATGGGTGGCCGGAATGGCTACGGCTCCGATCTTGTGCAAGGCGATGATGGAGAACCAAAATTCATACCGGCGTTTCAATATAAGCATGACCATGTCCCCGTGTCCGATGCCTAACGATTGGAAATAAGAAGCCGTACGGTCTGTGTAGTCTTTCAGTTCGGAGAAAGTGAAGTCATGGTGTACACCATGGTCGTTCGTCCAACATAAGGCTATCTTGTCCGGGGCTTCTGCGGCCCATGCATCTACTACATCGTATCCGAAATTGAAGTTCTCCGGTACCTTTACATGGAAATTTTGGATGAAGTCGTCTTGCGACGTGAATGTCGTTTGACTTAAAAATCTCTCCAGCATAATCTTTTTCTTAAAGTCTAAAAAGTCGCAATATGTACTTAATTGGGTACAAAGGTAATAAATAATGGCCTATTTAGTCCTTGTCCCGTTGGAAAAATAATATGCGAATCCGCTTTGCAGTGCATATTTGCCGCCCTGAAGTCAGGCCAAGTCTACTACGGTGATGCCGGCTCCTCCAAACTGTACATGTTCGTCTTTGAAATCTTTTACGCCGGGCACCGTGTGCAGGTATTGGCGAATCAGGGTTCGCAAGATGCCGGATCCCGTCCCGTGCAGGATGCGTACTCTGGATATACCTAATATTATGGCATCGTCTATAAAATAGGTAACAGCTTGGATGGCTTCGTCTCCCCTCATGCCCCGTACGTCGATGTCCTGTTTGAAATTCAGTTTCTTTTCGTATATGTTGTCTTGCGTCTGTTTGCTGACGAAGGTGGCAGCCTGTGTCCGTGCCGGGGCATCGGGGGCTGTGGCCCGTTCCAACCGTTCCGGTTTCACGTTGGTGCGCATCATGCCGAAAGTGACGATGGCGTTCTTTCCGTCTATCTCCTCTATCGTGCCTACGGTGGTTTGCCCTTTGATGCGTACGGTCTCGCCGGGTTGCAGGGGACGGTTGCGCTCTTCCGTTTCCCGTGCGGTTTGCAGCAAGGCATCGGGCTGTGCTTTCCGCATGGCGGCTTCGGATGCTTTTTTCTCTTTCCGTTCGGCCTGTCTTTTTTTCCGTTCCTGCAGTTGTTGCATTTTGCGGGCTATCTTGTCCGCTTCATGTCGTTTTTCGATGTCGTCCAAGGTCTTTTTAAAATCATCCAATTCCTGGCGTACGTTGCGGGTCTTTTCTTTTTCAGCTTGAGCCTCCCTGATGGTTTTAATGGTGTTCTCTATCTTGGCATTCGATTCCCGGAGCAGTTGTTCGGCATCTTCTTTGGCTTTGCGCAAGATTTCTTTCCGGCTGCGTTGCAACTCTGCGATTTCCGTTTCGTAACGGGCTATGGTCTTCTCCATTTCCTTTTCCCGGAGGTGGATGTTCTGCCGTTTGTTTTCCCAATACCGCTTGTCTCTTACGATGTCTTGCAGGTACTTGTCCGCGTTGATGTACTCTTTGCCCACCAATTCGGAAGCATCGGCTATTACTTCCTCCGGAATACCTATCTTGCGGGCGATTTCCACGGCGAAAGAACTGCCAGGATTGCCGATTTGCAGTTGGAACAGAGCCTGCATGTGTTGGCGGTCGTAGAGCATGGCCCCGTTCACTACACCCTCATGGTCCTCGGCGAAATGTTTCAGGTTTTGGTAGTGTGTCGTGATGATGCCGAAGGTCTTTTTTTGGTTGAACCGTTTCAGGACGGCTTCGGCTATGGCACCACCGATTTGCGGTTCCGTGCCGCCTCCGAACTCGTCGATGAGCAGAAGACTGGTGCCGCAGCAAGATTTCATCATGTTTTTCATGTTGAGCAAATGGCTGGAATAGGTGCTCAAGTCGTCCTCTATGCTCTGTTCGTCCCCGATGTCGATGAAGATGCTGCCGAAAATGCCGGTGCGTGAGTTTTCCCCGATAGGAACGGGAAGTCCGCATTGCAACATGTATTGGATGAGGCCTACGGTCTTCAGGCATACGGATTTTCCGCCCGCGTTGGGACCGGAGATGATGAGAATACGCTGATGTCCGTTCAGTTCGATGTCGAGCGGTACGATTTTTTTCCCGTGACGGGTCAGGGACAGGTATAGCAAGGGATGGCGGGCCATGGTCCAGTCTATCAGCGGCGCCCCTTTGATGTCCGGTGTCGTGGCATCGAACTGGTGGGCTAATCCGGCCTTGGCATGGATGAAGTCTATTTCGGCCAAAAACTCGTAGGATTGCAGTATTTCCTGATAATGAGGCCGGACCTCAGCCGTGAATTCTTGCAATATGCGTATGATTTCACGCCGTTCTTCTCCTTCCAGTTCGCGGATACGGTTGTTTGCCTCCACCACTTCAGCCGGTTCGATGAAGACCGTACGTCCTGTGGAGGATTCATCGTGGACGATTCCTTTTATTTTACGCTTTAAAGCCGGTGCCACAGGAATGACCAGACGTCCGTCGCGCATGGTGGGAGTGACATCCTTGTCCACCACGCCGTCTTGTTGCGCGTTCCGCAAGATGGCGTGCAGTGTGCGCGAGATTCCGCTTTCGGCAGCGACAAGTTCGCGGCGGATGCGCAACAGTTCGGCGGATGCCGAGTCTTTGATTTTGCCGTATTTGTCGAGTATGTTTTCAATGCGGTGTACCAATTGAGGGTAGACGGAGACCCCTTGCGTCAGGCGGCGTAAAGCCGGATAGGGGACGGAGGCATCGTCGGCGGGGCGTCTTTCTTCTGTGTCGTTATCTTCTTCGGTTTCCTTATTAAGAAACCGTACGATGTTGATAATCGTGCAAAGCGAGCGTTTCAGGTCGAACAATTCCGTTTCGTCGAGATAAGTACCTTCTATTCTGATGCGTTTGATGGCCGGGCGTACATCATAGAAGTCCTGCTCCGGAAAGTCCTCTTCTCCTTCCTGAATGCGCAGGAATTCCCGTGTCTGCTCTTGCAATTCGCGCAATAGATGCAAATCCGTCAGGAATTTCATCTGTACGACGCGCTCTATGCCAAGCGTACTCAGGCAGTGTCCCGTCAATAAAGTACGTATCTCGTCAAATCCTATTTTCTGTTCAAAATTCTGTGGATAAATCATATTTCATTTGGGTTAGCGGGTGCAAAGTTAAGAAAAAGCGGCATAAGATATTCTTTACTCGGTTCTTTTCTGGCCTGGCTGTCCGTATAAGGATAGGATGTTTTTAGTACGGAGGAATACTGGCGTGGAGGTTAGCCATCCCCCTCTACATAGAGGAATATAAGTCTGTTTTAGGATAGTTTTAATGTTATTCAGAACACTCTTTGCGAAGAATCAGGTCAGTTTATAAGCATGAAGATATTTATTTTGCAATTTGAAAAAAAAAGAAAATGAAAGAAGGATTATTGTTGGTGAATGATGATTTTGTGATATTGCGAAAAAAGGATGTATTCTCGTATGATGGTCTAACAGCAGTGAAGAGTTTTTCCCATTCGGTCTCTGATAAAATAAAAGTGGAATGGGTGATTATTACTATTATTATTTCAGGGGAAGCGGAATGTACCATCAATGGAAAAAATTACAGGGTACAGGCACGCGATATAATTATGTCTTTACCTAATTACGTCTTGGAGCGACGGGGGGAAACGAAGGATTTGTCTGTAAATTGCCTGTGCATTTCTCGTTCTTTATTTCAAAAGAGCATTTCATTCTCTTCTTATAATTGGGATGTAGTCTCATTTTTGATGGCTCATCCGGTGTTGTCGCTTACGGATATGGAGTATACATGTTTATCTTTGTATTACTCTTTAGTATCAGTTAAAATTGGAGATAAAGACAAAATGGGGTATAAGGAATCCATGCGTTGTTTGTTAAAGTCGTTTATGTGTGAGTTGTACGGTGTGATAGGACGTTATATATCTGTTGGTTCGGTTGATTATTCACAGGGGAATAACTTGTTCAAAGGATTTTTGGATATGCTTACATCGGTGTATCCCAAACCTCGTTCCGTATCCTTTTATGCAGAGAAGTTAAACGTGACTTCTAAATATTTGTCTTCTGTTTGTAAGGCGACATGTGGCGACACGGCTTCTGTATTGATTCATAAGGCGGTGACGAAAGACATCGCGGATTTGTTGTCTTATTCAAACAAAAGCATTAAGGAAATTATGGTGGAATTGGATTTCCCTTCCCTTTCTTTTTTTGGCAAATATGTGAAAAAGCATTTTGGTGTCGGGCCTAAAGAGTATCGTTCCAGACATTTATCCTAATACGACATCCAGAATCATCATTAGTACGAAACCCATGGCAAAGCCGATTGTCCCTACATTGGAATGTTTGCCTTGGGAAGCTTCCGGAATCAACTCCTCTACGACCACGTAAATCATTGCGCCAGCGGCAAACGACAGCAAATAGGGCAATATGGGGGTAATGTAGGCCGCCAACAGAATCGTCAGGATAGCTCCGATTGGTTCTACGACGCCGCTCAATGTGCCGATGCCGAAAGCGCGTAATCTGCTGTTTCCCTCACTACGCAGGGGCATGGAGACGATGGCACCTTCCGGAAAATTCTGTATGGCGATTCCCAAAGATAAAGCCAATGCACCGGCCATGGGAAGATAAGTGCTGTGTTCCATGGCGGCGGCCAATGCTACTCCTACGGCCATTCCCTCCGGAATATTGTGTAATGTGACGGCCAATACCAACATGCTTGTCCGTGACAATTTGCTGTGCGGTCCTTCGGGTGAGGGGCTGCCTAAATGGAGGTGCGGGGTGATCCGGTCCATCAGCAAGAGAAATGCAATACCTGCTATGAAACCGCTTACGGCCGGGACGACCCGGGTAGCGTCTTCCGTGCCGCTCATTTCTATGGAAGGTATCAGCAGCGACCATACGGAAGCCGCCACCATGACACCGGAAGCGAATCCCAATAAGGTTTTCTGTACTAAATCCGGCATTTGCTTCTTCATCAGAAAAACACAGGCGGCACCTAAGGTTGTACCGGCAAAAGGTAATAATAATCCTATGATTAGTCCTTCCATGATTGTATATTTGTCATATTATTCCAATGTAATTTCACCGGCCAGACTGGTATTCATGAGGTGCCTGACTTTTTCGGAGGGCAGGTCATGTCCCAAAAGGAACATCAATTTGGTCAATGCACATTCCGGGGTGCTGTCATATCCGCTGATAACCCCGGCTTCCAGTAACTGGCGTCCTGTTTCATAACGTTCCATCTCCACACTTCCCGACTGGCATTGGGTTATGTTGATAATGATGATGTTACGTGCTGCGGCTTCCTTGATGAGTTTGATAAACCACGGCTTCTGTGGGGCGTTGCCCGAACCGAAGGTCTTCATGACTACGGCTTTCAATCCTTTGATGTTGAAGACTGAAGTAATAATGCTTTCTTGTATTCCGGGAAAAAGTGTGAGAACCACTACATTGGTATCGAACAAGTAGTGTGCTTTCAGGGGACGGGACGGGTCAGGCCGGCGTATGCGTTCCGGTTTGATTTTGATGTCGATGGCACTATGCCCCAGGCACGGATAATTATACGACTTGAAAGCATTGAATTTTTCTGCATTGATTTTCGTGGTACGGTTGCCCCTCATCAGGTCTCTTTCGAAATAGATACAGACTTCCGGCACCATGGCCGTACCGTCCGGATGTTTGGCTGCAGCAATCTCGATGGCGGTAATCAGGTTTTCTTTGCCGTCTGTCCGCAACATGCCCATCGGAAGTTGTGAACCGGTCAAGACAACCGGTTTAGACAGGTTTTCCAACATGAAACTCAATGCAGAAGCTGTATAAGCCATAGTGTCGGTTCCATGCAGGATGACAAAACCATCGTATTGTCCGTAATTCCGTTCTACAATTCGTGCCAATCTAGCCCAATGGTAAGGTTCCATGTCGGAAGAGTCAATGGGGGGATCGAAAGAATAGGTGTTGATATGATAATTAAAACGTTTCAACTCCGGAACAAAGTTCAGCAAGTGGTCGAAGTTGAAGCTTTCCAATGCTCCTGTTTCCGGGTTTTCTATCATTCCGATAGTTCCACCTGTATAAATCAGCAATACGGAGGGGGCAAAGTCTGTCATATATCCATGGTTTTGCGGTTCATTTGCAAATATAGTGATAATTTCTGGATTTTGAGGTGGAGTGAATCGCTTTTGTTTGTGTTTTCTAAAAATGCTTAAACTTGGAAAGTTTTCCGTTGGAAATTTGTTTCATTGTAAATTAAAGGCGTTCTTTGCAAAAGTTTCTATTGGAAAATAATGATAATACAAAATAATAAGAAAGAATATGAAGTATGTAATTATAGGAGGAGTGGCTGGTGGTGTGACTGCGGCTGCCCGGATTCGTAGGAATACGGAGAAAGCGGAAATCATTTTGTTTGAAAAAGGAGAATATATATCGTATGCCAATTGCGGTTTACCTTATTACATAGGTGGGGTGATTAGTGACAGGGAGCGGCTTTTCGTACAAACTCCGGAGGCTTTTGCCCGTCGTTTCCGTGTGGATGTCCGTACAGCGTCCGAGGTGACGGCAATAGACGTGTCCCGGAAAGAAGTTACGGTAAGGACATCGGCCGGTGGGGAATATGTGGAAGCTTACGACAAACTCTTGCTTTCTCCTGGAGCGTCTCCGGTACGTCCTCCTTTGCCTGGTATCGACAGCCGTGGAATCTTTACATTGCGTAATGTACAAGACACCGACCGTATCAAGGACTACGTGCGGCAACATCAGGTCAGGCGTGCACTTGTCGTAGGTGGCGGTTTTATCGGTTTGGAAATGGCTGAAAATTTGCAACATGTTGGGGCTGAAGTGGCCGTGGTGGAAATGGCGGCCCAGGTCATGGGACCTATAGATTTTTCTATGGCGGCTTTAGTACATGAACATCTGTTGCAGAAAGGGGTGAAGCTTTATTTGGAACAGGCGGTGGAATCTTTTGAGGAAACCGTTTCCGGAGTGACGGTAAAGTTCAAGTCCGGTATCACGATAGAGACGGATTTGGTGATTCTTTCCATTGGGGTACGTGCTGAGACCTCGTTAGCCTCCGCTGCAGGTTTGGAACTGGGAGAGATGAAAGGAATCCGTGTGAATGACTATCTGCAGACATCGGACGAGTCGGTGTATGCGGTCGGTGATGCGATAGAATTTCCTCACCCTTTGACCGGTAAGCCTTGGCTGAATTTCTTGGCGGGGCCTGCCAACCGGCAGGCACGTATCGTGGCCGACAACATGGTGTTCGGCAATAAAACAAGATACGAGGGAGCCATCGGGACTGCCATTGCCAAGGTGTTCGACCAGACCGTGGCTTCAACAGGTCTTCCGGCCAAACGTTTATTGCAGTTGGGGATACCTTATCTTTCGGCTACGATACATTCCGGTTCTCATGCCGGATATTATCCCGGAGCCTTGCAGATGGCCATAAAGATTACGTTTTCTCCCGATGGAGGCAAACTTTACGGAGCACAAATCGTGGGGTATGACGGTGTGGATAAACGGATAGATGAATACGCTATGGTCATTAAGCGCGGAGGTACAGTGTACGATTTGATGGAGTTGGAGCACGCTTACGCTCCACCTTTTTCATCAGCCAAGGATCCGGTGGCGGTATCAGGCTATGTGGCCGGGAACATATTGAACGGGAAAATGAATCCGCTTTATTGGAGGGATTTAAAAACGGCTGATTTGAACCGCGTGACATTGGTGGACGTGCGTACGCCCGACGAATATGCACTGGGAGGGATAGACGGTGCGGTGAATGTGCCGTTGGATGAGCTGCGGGAACGTTTGGCAGAGTTACCTCTCGATAAACCTGTGTGGGTGTATTGTGGTGTGGGGTTGCGCGGTTATCTGGCTTCTAATATCCTGAGAGAAAACGGCTATGACGTGAGGAATCTGATAGGAGGGCTTAAGACCTATAAAGCGGCTGTGAATCCGGTTCTTCTTCCCGATGCGTCTGAAGGCGTTTGCGTTCAGAAGTCAAGTGGCACATGTTGTGCAAGTCAGGAGGAAAAGGTGCCGGTTGCCCGCATTGTCCGGGTAGATGCTTGTGGTATTCAATGTCCCGGTCCTATTCTGAAATTGAAGAAGAGCATGGAACAACTACGACCAGGAGAATGTTTGGAGATACGTGCCACGGATGCCGGTTTTCCCCGTGATGCCGAAGCCTGGTGCCGGGTGACAGGAAACCGTTTTGTTTCTGCCCAAACCGAAAATGGTACATACATAGTCAGAGTAGAGAAAGCGACACCTTGTGCGATGGAGGTTTCACTTCCGGACTCGACGGCAAAAGGCAAGACCTTTATCTTGTTCAGCGATGATTTGGATAAGGCGTTAGCCACTTTTGTTTTGGCTAATGGTGCTGCGGCTACTGGAGAGAAAGTGACCATTTTCTTCACTTTTTGGGGATTGAATGCCATTAAGAAGACAGAAAAGCCAAAAGTGGAGAAAGACTGGTTGGGAAAGATGTTCGGCATGATGTTGCCGTCCGATTCCATGAAACTGAAACTTTCAAAAATGAATATGGGAGGCATGGGAGCACGGATGATGCGCCATATCATGAAACGTAAAGGCATTGACTCGTTGGAATCATTACGCCGCCAGGCCATTGAAAACGGAGTGGAGTTTATAGCCTGCCAAATGTCCATGGATGTGATGGGGGTGAAAAAGGAAGAGTTGTTGGACCATGTGACGATTGGCGGAGTGGCTACGTATATGGGGCGTGCCGAAGAGGCTAATGTAAACTTGTTTATCTAACGGCGCGATGGAAAAAATCAAATGTATTTGTGTCATGAGGGACCTTTACCGTTCTCTTGCTTTGTTGGAAACCCGTTTGTCGGAAACATACGGTTTATCATTGAATGAAGCGATGGTCCTGTGTAGCGTTGGGGAAGAAACCGTGATGGCAGGGGCGGTCGTGGAACGTACGGGGCTGACGGCCTCGCATGCTTCCAAAGTGATACGTTCGGTAGAAGAAAAGGGCTTGTTAGTTCGATCCTTGGGAGAGAAAGACAAACGCCAGATGTTTTTTACCCTGACTGATAAAGCCAAGGAAAGGTTGGAAGACATCAGAAAGCATGGGATAGAGATCCCCGATTTACTGTTTCCTTTCTTCCAATAAGAGACGGAACATATCTGAAAATCCCCATGGCCGGTTTGGACCATGGGGATTTTCAGATGTCCGAATTCTTTTCAGAACAACAATTTTACAATGGCATATCCACCGAATACCAACCAGACATAGAGGATGCCGGCCAGATAGAAGGGTTTGGCTCCGGCTTGTTTGAATTTGTCTATGCTGGTTTCTGCACCGAGCGCCGTCATGGCCATGGTAAGTAAGAACGTGTCCACGTTATTGATGAACCCTATGCCTGCCTGCAAAGTTTCCTGAGGAATGAAAGTGGCGGATTGTAACAGGGAATTAATACCGATGACGACCAAAAAATAAAAAGCGAACCAAGGTATTGTGATTTTACTCTTTCCGGTTATGCCTTTATTTTTTTGTTTTCCGGAGAGGCATACACTCATGATGACCAAAACGGGTGCCAACAGCATGACGCGTATCATTTTGGTGATGGTGGCGGCATCTGCCACGTTGCCTCCCGCAGCATCGATGGCGTTACCTGCTCCGACTACATGGGCGACTTCGTGCAGGGTCGAACCTATGTATACGGCTATGGCTTGGTCGCTCAAGCCGTCCAACCATCCGGCACGGTACATGATGGGGTAGAGGAACATGGAAAGCGTCCCGAATATCACCACGGTGGATACGGCAACCGCTGTCTTGTGGGCTTCGCAGCGCACGACCGGTTCGGCTCCCAACACGGCTGCAGCCCCGCAGATGGCACTGCCTGTAGAGGTCATTAAGGCTGTCTGGCTGTCTACTTTGAGTAATTTTCCCATTAATATACCTAAAGCCAATGTACCGGCGACGATAATCAAGTCGGCCGTAATGGCCGGAAGTCCTATGGCCAGTACCTGTTGGAAAGTCAGCTTGAAGCCATAGAGTACTACACCTGTGCGCAAGATTTGTTTGGAACAGAACTTGATTCCCGGAACCCATGTTTCGGGCAGTTTGTTGCGTAAGCTGTTGGCGTATAGCATGCCTAAGATGATACCGACAATCAGCGGGCTGAAGGAAAGCTGTTTGACGAACTCGAATTCTGCGATGTAAAAGGCAGAAAACGAAAATAATACGATAAGCAAAATTCCGTGCAGGACTTCTCCTTTGTTTTCCTTGAACATAAATTTATATGGGTTTGGTTATAAACATTTTGTAGGTCTTTCGCGCAAAGGTACGACAAATAATTGTTATGAATGTACGAAAAGGCATGTTTTTTAGGTTGTGGGGATATAAGTTCATATTTCCACCACGCGGTATCGGTTTCCATAATGTGTATGTATCTTCTGTACCCCCGCGGCTACTAGGGCTTGCGCCAGTTTGGGCAGCGTCACGCCTGCCATCGCTCCGGGTTCCAACCGCCGCAACCGTGCGAATATTTCGGGCAGCGAAAGCGGGCGTACCTTCTCGCCCGGCTGAGCCGCACGATAGTAGCGGCGCAACACCTCCCCGGCCGGGCAGATGCGGTAGAAAGCCGCGTTGTGCAACCGCAGGGCGTTCTCTTCCCCGTGGCTGAACCAGTACCGTTCCCCGTTTTCCAGTTCCGCCTTCAGTTGGGCGTAGATTTGCGCATGGTCGATGCCCGTGCAGTCGACAGGATGTTCCACGAGCACACAGATGAACCTGCGGCTTCCCGAAGGGTCGGAAAGCAGTTCGCGCGAGTTGGATGTGCCGATGAAGGAGGCGATGCGCGGCAGGGCTTGGCCATGCCTTTGGTACGCCTTGCGCAGGTTGAGTGCGGAGAGCTGCATGAGGTTTTTCAGGAGCGGGTGCTTCTTCTCGGGTATGCGGTCGAACTCGTCGAGGTTCAGCAGCCCCATTTCGGTGAGCTGCCGTTCCACCTTGTCGGGACGCGCGAGGTCGACGCTGTCGGTGTAGTAGGCCTGCAACTGCGGTGGCAGCAGGGCGCGGCAGAAGGTGGACTTCCCGAGTCCCTGTTCGTCGCTGACGAGCAGTGGCGCGGTGCTGTGTGCGTGCAGTCCGTCGGAGAGACCTGCCCATTGCGCGGCCAACCCGAGCATCCACCGGTGGAAGGCTTGTATCCACAAGGGGGTGTCCGACACGCGGGCGGCCAGGTCGTGCAGCCGGTCGCGCCCGTCCCATGCTGGAAGCCGTTGGAAATACTGCCGGAAGGGATGGTATTCCGGTACGTCTGCGGAGTGCACCATGCGTGCCACGTCGCGGTCCCAACAGTCGATGCCGTGTCGGTGCGCTTCGAGGCAGACGGCGTTCAGGTCGCGTTCCGTGACGGGCCGGAAGGTGCCGTTTTCCTTATCAGGCAGGCAGCGGAATTCCGTGGCTCCGGTGAGCACGTTGAAGCGGAACCCGTATCGTCCGGCGAGGAAGCTGCCGAGGGCGGATTCGAGGTTGGCGGCTTTTAGGGATGCCGTCTCACGGACAGCGGGTGCGGCTTCCGCTACCCGGAGGATGGCCCCCGTTGTTTCGGGAAGGGTATTGTCCTGTGGGGCAGTGGAGTTTCCGGTTTCCGGTAAGTTGGTACGACGGGTGTCCGCCGTTTTGTCCGCATGCCGTTTTTCATTCCACCTGCAGACGGCGGCATGCGCGATTTTCTTGAAGTCCATTATGCTTTGTGTTTTCGGTGTTTTCCCGTTGCAAAGTTACTACAAAAAAGTGAAATGCGGAAAGATATAGTGATAGAATTGAGTTACAAGGGTTTTAGTTGAAGTGGCGATAATTCGTGAAGCCATTACAATCCCTGCCGAAGCCAAATCTTGACGCCGCAACGTTACTTGTTCGTAACCATGCCCGAAAATGCGACAAACGGGCACGAATGGCGAAACAAGGCACTATGTTATAGTGAGTTACTCACAACTCACGCGAAAAATCCGGTTACGGAAAAAGATTGCTCCGTTCCTCCCCGTTTTGCGTACCGATACCGGACTCTTCACCAACTAATTTTGAAACCAAAAAAAATTAAGGACGATGAAGAGTACATTTTCAGTAATCTACTACCTCAAACGTCAGGTAGTGAAGAAAGACGGGACAGTTCCCGTCATGGGACGCATCACGGTGGACGGCAGCCAGACGCAGTTCAGTTGCAAGCTGACCGTCGATCCGAAACTGTGGGACACCAAAGGGGGACGTGTCACGGGCAGAAGCACGG